>Ga0105048_10016772_pt1 | contig 11315 bp, 7 predicted proteins | sample MAT05_FD_78382 | JGI IMG/M metagenome (GOLD analysis project Ga0105048, IMG submission 78382) | Freshwater microbial communities from Lake Fryxell liftoff mats and glacier meltwater in Antarctica - MAT-05 | ecosystem: Environmental > Aquatic > Freshwater > Ice > Liftoff microbial mat | place...
CGAGAAGAAGGTCACATACCGCTTGCGCGACTGGGGCATCTCGCGGCAGCGCCACTGGGGCACGCCCATCCCGATCATCCATTGCGACGTCTGCGGTGCGGTGCCCGTCCCCGAAGCGGACCTGCCCGTGGTGCTGCCCGAGGACTGCATCCCGGATGGCAGCGGCAATCCGCTGGCCAAGCGCGCCGATTTCACTGACGTGCCGTGTCCCAAGTGCGGCAAACCCGCGAAGCGCGAGACCGACACGATGGACACCTTCGTCGACTCGTCGTGGTATTTCATGCGCTACACGAGTCCCGATGCGCCGATGATGGTGGACCGCCGCAACGACTACTGGATGCCAATGGACCAGTACATCGGCGGCATCGAGCACGCGATCCTGCACCTCCTCTACGCGCGCTTTTGGACGAAGGTGATGCGCGACATGGGCCTCGTGCGCGTCGACGAGCCGTTCACGCGGTTGCTCACGCAGGGCATGTTGCTCAATCACATCTTCTTCCGGCGTAACGCCAACAGCGCCGTCGACTACATCCCGCCTGAGGAAGTAATCGTGAAGCTGGACGCCGCCGGCCACATTATCGGCGGCGTGCACAAGACCGACGGCCAGCCGGTGGAATATGGCGGCGTGGGCAAGATGGGCAAGTCAGAGCGCAATGGTGTGGACCCGCAGACACTGGTCGATCGCTTCGGTGCCGACACCGCGCGCCTCTACGTGATGTTCGCCGGTTCGCCGGAAGACTCGGCCGTGTGGTCGGATACCGGCGTGGAAGGCGGCTCGCGCTTCTTGAAGCGCCTATGGACGTTCGGACAGGCGCATGCCGATCTCATCAAGGCGGCCGCGGGCGACTTCGATCATCGCGAGGATTCCGATGCGGTCAAGGCAGCGCGCCGCGAATTGCATCTTGCATTGCGCCAGGCCAACTACGATTACGAACGCATCCAGTACAACACGGTCGTCTCCGCCGCGATGAAGATGCTGAATACGCTCGAGGCGCTGCCCGCCAACGAAGCAGGCACGCCAGCCCTCACGCGCGAGGGACTTTGCGTCCTGTTGCGCGTGCTCTATCCAGTCGCGCCGCACACCACGTGGGTGTTGTGGAACGAATTGGGCTTCGACGCCGCGATGGGCGACCTGATCGATGCCGCATGGCCTGAGGTGGACGACGCCGCGCTGGTGCAGGACCAAATCGAGCTGATGCTGCAGGTCAACGGCAAGCTGCGCGGCAAGCTGGTGGTGCCGGCCACGGCCGACAAGGACGCGATCGAGGCGGCCGCGCGCGCCAGCGCCGACGTCGCGAAGTACGCCAACGGTGCAGCGGTGAAGAAGGTGATCGTAGTGCCGGGAAGGCTCGTCAATGTCGTCGCCTAGCGCCCCGTTGCAACAACGCCGTGCGTTCCTGCGCCTCGGCGCGGTGGTTGGGGTAGCGGCCGCATTCGCCGGCTGCGGCTTCCGCCCGCGCGGCGAGGCCACGTATCCGTTCGACTCGATTTTCGTCAATGCGCCGGTTTCGCCGCCATTCGCCACGGAGCTCACGCGCGCGATCGCCGCGGCCAGCGCGGCCAAAGTGACCGATTCGGCCCTTACGGCGCAGGTGATCCTCGAGATCCCGTCCGTCGTCGACGACAAGGAAGTGTTGTCGCTGTCGTCCGGCGGTTCGGTGCGCGAGTACCAGCTGATTAAGCGCGTGCAGTTCCGGCTCCGCGACAAGGAAGGCATCGACTGGATGCCGTCCGGCCAGATCATGATCCGCCGGTCCTACACGTTCAACGAAACGCAAGTGCTGGCGCGCGACCTGCAGGAGCAACGGCTGCTGCGTGAAATGCAAACCGATGCGGTGCAGCAGATCGTGCGGCGGCTGCAGGGGGCAAGGAAGCCAGCCTAGGCAGCGCCGCTCGTCGGGCCGAGTACGTGCATTCGATCAAAATGCGAAACGCGCTAAAGATCGCGCTGACTACGGCCACGTGGGTTGCCATCGCGATGTTCGCGTTCGCACTCATTGTCGTATTGCGATCCCCCGGGACAACGGTTGAAGTTCGCCGGCGACGCAAACGTGCTCTGTGATCCTCTCGAAAAGCCTTGCCTTGCTGACAAGGCAAGCTTCGGCCCGCGTCTGCGTGCAATGAGCGCCGAGAATGTCGAACTCGTTGCTCGTATCACATCGAAAGGTTGACCGCCCCGCCGTCGATCAGCAGGTTCTGGCCCACGATGAAGCCGGCCTCGGCGCTGCACAGGAAGGCGCAGGCCTGCCCGAACTCCTCCGGCGTACCGAAGCGATTGGCGGGAACCGCCGCCATCTGGGCGCGCGCAAAGGTGTCGTAATCCTGCCCCGCCTTCGCCGCCAATTTGTGCAGGCCGTCGGCTTGACGTTGCGTGGCAAACGGGCCCGGAAGCAGATTGTTGATCGTCACGTTGTGCTTCGCCACTTGTCGCGCGAGACCTGCGACGAATCCCGTCAGACCCGCGCGGGCGCCATTCGACAGGCCGAGATGCGCCAGCGGCGCCTTCACCGAACGCGACGTGATGTTGACGATGCGGCCAAAGCGCCGCTCGATCATGCCGTCCACCACCGCACGCATCAGCATGATCGGCGTGATCATGTTGTCGTTGACGGCCTTCTGCCACGTCGCTTCATCCCAGTCGCGAAAATCACCGATCGGCGGGCCGCCTGCGTTGTTGACCAGAATGTCCGGGTTCGGGCAGGCCGCCAATAGCGCAGCGCGCCCTTCCATTGCGGTGATGTCGCCGGCGATCGCCGTGACCTTGACGCCGGTGGCCGCGCGAATCTCGTCCGCGGTGGCGTGCAATGCTTCGGCGCCACGCGCGTTGATCACGATATCCACACCCTCCCGCGCCAACGCCATCGCGCAGCCCTTGCCGAGGCCTTGGCTGGCCGCGCAGATGATGGCCGTGCGGCCGCGTATTCCGTAATCCATGGTGATACCTTCCTGACGTTGCGTTCCCGACGTTACGTTGATGCAGCGGCGCGTTGCCGGGCGGTGTCCAGCGCCGGCGGTTGCTTGTGCAACATGCCGTCTTTCATGATCATCAACAAATAGTTGCGGTCTTCGAGCAGGCGCAGGTTGGCGAGCGGATTGCCGTCCACCAGCAGCAAGTCGGCGAGATAGCCCGCGCGCACCTGCCCCAGCTCGTTGCCCTTGCCCATGATCTCGCCGCCCAGTTTCGTGGCGCCGACGAGTGCCTCCATCGGCGTGAAGCCCAGCAGGTCGACGAAGAAGGTGAGATCCCGCGCATTGTTGCCGTGCGGATTCCACTTGAAGCCGTAATCCCCGCCCGGCAGCACGCGCACGCCGCGACGCTTCAGGTCGATCATGCATTCGATCGTCAGATCGAGGTCGTGCTGGATGCGCGACTTCATCGCGTCGCTGGAGGGCAGGCCGAAGTTGCCGGACTCGTGCAGGCGCGTCCACGTGACGGATAGCGCGGGTGCCACGAACACGGTGTCCTTGTGCGCCTCAAGCAGGTCCCGCGCTTCCTCGTCGGCGCAGGTGGCGTGGTAGATCACCTGCACCCCGTTGCGCACACACATCTTGATCGACTCGGCGCTGCGCGCGTGCGCGGCCACCACGCGGTCATGCGAGCGCGCCACCTCGCATACGGCGGCCACTTCTGCGTCAGTCATCGTGGTACGGACCGACGGGACATCAGGCGTCGACGTGTCGCCTGACGGCACGATCTTCAACACGTCGACACCTTCGCGGCACGCCTCGCGCGCGGCACGGCGGAAGGCGTCCGGACCATCGCAAGGCAATGTGTACATCGCGTCGCCCGGATCGAGATGCATCTGGCGCAGGTCACCCACGCCACCAGTGACCGTGAACTGCACGCTGGCCGCCAGCGTGCGCGGCCCCGGGTAGTCGCCGCGGTCGATCGCGTTGCGGGCGACGATGTCGAGGCGCGGCTTGGTGGCGGCAGCGGAGAAGCACGCGGTGAAACCCTGGTCGAGGTAGAGCTTGGCGTGCTTCAACGTAAGCAGCAGATGCTCCTCCACCGGGATCGCGTGGAACGCAAACGGCGTGGCCTGGTCGACGAACGATAGATGCGCGTGCGGCTCGATCAAGCCAGGCATCAACGTGGCGCCGTTGCATTCGATCACGCGATCGGCGCGGGGCGCGGGCACGCGTCCTGCTGGCGTCACGGCGGTGATGCGGTTGCCGTCGACCAATACGTCGCCGGCAAAGGGCGCCGCGCCGGTGCCGTCGAGAATCACGGCGTTGCGCAGGCAGGTAGTGGTCATGGCGAGGTCGTGACGTGGGATTGCTGCATCCGGTCGATGCCTTGCTCGAGTGGATCAGGCTCGTGCAGACTTACTCCAACTTGAAACTTGCGTCACGCACCAGTTTCTCCCGTTTTGTGACGTCTGGCAAAAGAAATGACTGGAACGCCTGCGGTCGGAGCGGTGGCTCAGCCGTTGTCATTGTATCGCGCTCAAGCTATTCGCGTATTGCGCGTGTTGCCGTCGGCGCTCCACTCCTCGCTGCCCACGCCGTGATGCACGGTGAAGAGTCCCGCCGGGTCGAACTTGCGCTTCACCGCGCGCAAGCGAGGATAGTGGACGCCCCAATAATCGTTGCGCCAGGTCTTCTCGAAGAAGCCCGCCTCCGACACGTAGGAGCCTGCCATCGGCAGGCCTTCGCGCAACGTGCGCATCGCGCGGTCGATGCGGGCCGCGCTCAGGCGCGCCTTGGCGAGATCGGGTTCATGGCCCGGCACGCCGGGGAACGCGGGAGGAGCTCCGCCTGCGATGATCACGAGCGCCACGGCGTCGAGCACCGCCGGATTCATCGCCGTGTTGCGGGACGCGGCAATCGCCTCTGGCGGGGCGCCGGCCAGTCCCTTGTTGAAATGCAGCCCCACGCGCCAGTGACGCGACGCGGCGAAGAGCGCGCTGACCAGCTGCTGTTGCTTCGCCGGTTGCAGCATGGTGGCCGGCAGCCATGACGACAGATAGTTGTGCAGGTACTGGCCCGCCTCACCCAGGTTGCCGGACCAGAATACGTTGGCGTCGGGCGCATTGGGCCGGTCGTCCGGAATCACCGTGGAGGGCAGGTTCGCGCGGAGATACGCCGGGTCCCACAGCCTTCGCGCCGGCAGCGCCACGATGCGCATCGGCGCTTCCACCGTGAAGTCTCCGGGTGCGGCGGCAACCCAATCGAGCAGCGGCTTCCACGTGGCCTCGGCCTGCGCCTGGGTCAGGCCCTGGAACACCATCGACACATGCAGCGAGTTGTCTGTTTCGAGCGCTACCTGCTCGCCCCAGTGTGGATTGAACAGCTGGTCGCGATAGAACGCGACGAAGCGCGCGATGAGCCGTTTGAACGCCGCGTCGGAACTGGCCTTGAGGGCCAGCGTGGCACCGCCGAAGAACTCCGGGAGGTCATGCGTGCGCAACGTGACGCGCGTGACAACGCCGAAGCTACCACCTCCCCCACCCTTCAGGGCCCAGAAGAGATCGGGGTTGCTGCAGGCGTTAGCAATACGGACCACACCGTCTGCCGTGACCACTTCGGCTTCGAGTAACGACGATGCGGCCGTACCGTAGCGCTTGGAAAAACTTCCGAAACCCCCACTCTGGATGAGGCCCGCCACACCGACGGTGGCGCAGCCGCCACCCTGTACATAGCGTCCGGCGTCGGACACGATGGCGTGATACGTGCGCATCCAGATCGCACCGGCCTGCACGGTGGCCGCCGGCTGTGGCGCAACGCTGCCGGCGCATCCGGTGCCGATGAAAGTGTCATGCAGCGAGATCTCCTGCATCGCGCGCGTCCACACCAGCAGCGAGCCAGCCGCGTTGGACGTGCCCTGGTAGCTGTGGCCCCCGCCCTTCACCACGAGGCGCAGGTTGTGCTGGCGCGCGAAGTTCACCGCATGCACGACATCCTGCGTGTTTCGTGCCGCCACCATGTACACGCTGGCGCGCGATGTCCACGCGTCGGCCCAACCGCTGGTTTGCGTCAGCGCGGGGTTGTCGCCGATGAAGTAGGGGTTCTTCAATTCCTTGAAGAGTTCGGTGCATGCGGCGCCGGTGGGGGCGCCCACACATGCGTCCAGTGGCGACGCCAGCTTGACGAGCCGCCCGCCCACCGCGGTGTCGAGCCTTGCCCATTCGGCGTCGGCCGGCCACGACGGATCGCCGGGCAGGCAGCGCCGCAGCGATTTGGCACCTGGTGTGGCTCCCCACGCGGCAGGCCAACCGGCAACCCAGGTCAATAGCGGCAACGCGCCGAGTTGGCGCAGCAGTTGGCGTCGATTCATTGCGGCATCACCGTTCGTCGAGTTTCGTGAAATACAACGAGCGCGTCGTGGTCACCGCTTGGCGTGCAATGCCAGCATCCGGTCGATGCCCTGCTCCAGCGTCGTCGCGGGCTTGTAGCCGAGCAACGTCTCGATTCCGTCGTTGACGAGGCCCCACGCGGCCGGTGGCGTGCGCGCCGGCACCGGGGTTGCCACCAGGTCGGGAAAGCATTTGGCGAGATGCGCCATCGCGTCGCGGACCGGGCGCTTGTCGCCCACGACGTTGACCACCGTGCAGCGCGGCAGCGCTCGCTCGACCGCGTGCTGCAACACCGTCGCTGCATCGTCGATCCACGTCCAGTCCATCGCATCCGGGTAATCGGGAAAGTCGATGGCGCGCTCGCCTGCCGCCACGCGCTCGATCAACGCCTGCACTTCCACCCAGCCGCGGACGCGCCCCGGGCCGTAGACGTAGCCGAAGCGCAGTCCAAGGTATGCGGGCGCGTTGGGGCGGGTGCACATCGAGTACGCGAGATGTTCGGCGAAGGCCTTGGTGGCGCCGTAGACATTGCGCGGATTGAGACGGATGTCGTCCCCGACCGTGCCCTGCATAGGCCCCACCGCGGAGATCGAGCTGGCGTAGATCACGCGCGCGACCTTGGCCTGCTCGGCGGCAGCAAAGACGGCGGCCGTACCCAGCGCGTTGAGGCGCGTGGCGGCGACGGGATCGCGCTCGCCCGCATCGGTGAGGCCCGCAGCCAGATGCACGATGGCCTCCGGCACAGTCTTCGCCACCAGTGCCGCGATGGCGGCGGGATCGGCGGCATCGAGGTGGGCGTCGGCGCCGGCCAGGATGTCGGCGGTGACCACCTGGTGTCCGGCTGCCCGTGCCCGCCGCGCGAACGCCGCACCCAGGAAACCGCATCCGCCTGTCACAAGTATCAATGCCATCGGTCCTGATCACCTTCAGTCGATTGATGGAGCAGCGCACGCGCGTCGCGGGCGCAATCTCCCAAGGATACATCGCCGGCATGCATTCCGACGGCGGTGAATGCGACAATGCACGACTGATGCAAGTCAAACCCGACGACCTCCTCTCGCATCTGCAACGCGGGATGCAGAAGCTCTACGTGATCCACGGCGACGAGCCGTTGCTGGCGCTGGAAGCCGGCGACGCCATCCGCGCCGCGGCGCGCGCGGCCGGCGCCACCGAGCGCGAAGTGCTGGTGGTCGAAACCGGCTTCAAGTGGGACGCGCTGGTCGGCGCCAATGCCAACGGCAGCCTCTTCGGCGATCGCAAGGTGGTCGACCTGCGGATTCCCACCGGCAAGCCGGGCGTCGAAGGCGGCAAGGCGCTCGAAGCTTATACGGCCAACCCCAACCCCGACAACATCACGCTGGTCACGCTGCCGCGGCTCGACCGCGCGACGCAATCCTCGGCGTGGTTTTCCGCACTCGCCAACGCCGGCGTCAGCGTCGCCGTGTACCCGGTCGAGCGCGACGCGTTGCCCGCATGGATCGCGCAGCGGCTGGCGCGGCAGAACCAGAAAGTGTCGCGCGACACGCTGGCGCTGCTGGCCGAGAGTTGTGAAGGCAACCTGCTGGCCGCCCGGCAGGAGATCGAGAAGCTGGCGTTGCTGCTCCCCACCGGCATGCTCGACCCGCAAGCCGTGGAGGATGCCGTGGCCGATGTCTCGCGCTATGACATCTTCGCGTTGTCGGAAGCATGGCTGGCCGGCGATGCGGCGCGCGCGCTGCGCATCCTGCAGGCGCTGGCCGGCGAAGGCGATCCGCCCACGCTCGCCGTGTGGCAGTTGACCGAAGACGTGCATGCGCTTGCAGCCGTGCATGCGCAGATGCGTAATGGCGCGTCGATCGCCTCGGCGGTGAAGGGCGCGCGCGTGTGGGGCAAGCGGCAGCAGGCAATGGAACGTGCGGCACAACGCGTCCCGGCGGCCTTGATCGCACCGTTGATCCAGGCGCTGGCGCGCGTCGATGCGCTGGCCAAGGGCATCGGCCGCGGCAATGCGTGGGACGAGCTGGCGACAACGGCGATGGCGCTGGCCGGCAAGCCGGCGTTGCCACTGCCCGTGTTCGTGCGCTGAATCGTCGTCCGATACGTCCGCGACGACGCCGCATCCCGCGAGGCTGAAGCCTCGCCTACAGATAACCGGGATGGCGTCACGTGTAGGTCAGTGCTTGTGGCTCTTCTTCTTGCCTTCGTCGCCTGACCCGTCGAGCACCAGCGCCGAACCATCGGTGCCGCCACGCTTCTTCAGATCTGCCTCCAGTCCTGCGTCGGTGAGGTCGAGTGGCTCCGAGTGTTCCCAGTCGTGGCGCACCACGTGCTGCAGCGGTTCAATCACCGCGGCGTCCTTCACCTCGATGGCCAGCTCGCGCCGTGCATCGAAACTGCCGGGGGCGAGGTTCACCGAGCCGATGATCGCGCGGTTGCCATCCGCCAGCATCATCTTGCCGTGCAGCTTCATGCCCTTCATCCGGTGCACCTTGCAACCCACATCGCGCATGATGCGCAGGCCGCCCACACCTTCGACCAGCTTGTCCTTCTTCAGAGTGTGCGGCGGGCGCGCCAGGATATTAACCTTCACGCCGCGTCCTGCGGCACGTACCACGCGCTCGATGATCACCGCATCCTGATAGCGCTCGTTCTGCAGCCACAACTCGCTCTGCGCGCGATCGATGAAATGGGCGAAGCGCTCGCGGCCATTGGCATTGCACCAGATGAGATGCGACTCCTCCGGCGGCTTGAAGGCGGTGCGGTCCCAGTCGGCGTCGAAGCAGGTCAGTACCTCCGTCACTTCCTTCCTGTGATCGGTGACCACCGCGTAGTCGCGTGTCTCCGTGACGTTGCGTGTTTCCCAGTCGAGCGACATTATGACCGCAGTCGTATCGTCCACGACCAGAGACTTCTCGTGCGTCAAGTCGAACTCGGGATTGGCGTCCTTCACCGTCACGCCCGCCGCTTCCAGAAGCTTCCGCGACTCGTCGTTGTCCGATTCGCCGCTGCGCCGTGCGGCGTTCAGCATCACGCGCACGTCGACGCCGCGCTTCTTCGCGGCGATCACCGCATCGAGCAGCGACGGTTCGGTGAACACAAACATCTTGACGCGGATTGATTTGCTGGCAGCCGCCACCACCGCCACCAGCGGCGCGACCGTGGCATCGGGCATGACAAAGAGGGTTCGGGAGGCCATGTTGAGTTGGTCAGGCCGCGGGAGCGGCCGGGTGGTCGGCGAACTGAACATGGTACAGGTCGGCATAGAGCCCGCCCTGCGCCAGCAGTTGCGTGTGGGTGCCCTGCTCCGCCACCACGCCATCCTTCAGAACGATGATGTTGTCGGCATCGCGAATGGTGGAGAGCCGGTGCGCAATGGTGATCACCGTGCGCCCCTTCATCAGGCGCTCGAGGCCTTCGATCACCAGCCGCTCGGACTCCGTGTCGAGCGCCGCGGTGGGTTCGTCCAGGATCAGAATCGGATTGTTGCGAATCACCGCGCGGGCGATGCCGATGCGCTGCCGTTGACCACCCGACAGCGTGTCACCGCGCTCGCCCACGACAGTTTGATACCCCTGCGGCATTTTGACGATGAATTCGTCGGCATTGGCGAGCTTGGCCGCCGCGATGATTTCCTCGTCAGTGGCGGCTCCCGGGCGCCCATAGGCGATGTTGTCGCGGATCGAACCGCGGAACAGCACCGTCTCCTGCAGCACGTAGCCGATCTGCGTGCGCAGCGGATGCAGCTGGTAGTCGCGCACGTCGACGCCGTCTATCAGGATACGGCCTGACTGCGGATCGTAGAAGCGCGGGATCAGGCTGACGATCGTCGACTTGCCGCTGCCGGTGCCGCCCACCACGCCCACCACCTGGCCGGGCAACACCTTGAACGACACGTCGCGCAGGACCGGTGAGTCCTTGTCATAGCCGAAGGCCACGTGCTCGAAGGCGATCTCCCCCGTCAGCGGCGGCGGCGCACGAGCGTTGGCTTTCTCCGGGATCATGTCGTCCGCGGCGAGGATCGTCTGGATACGCTCGAGGCCGATGGCCGTCTGCGCAATGGTGTTCGTCATCTTGGCCAGGTCCTGTACCGGCTTGAAGAATTTGGACAGGTAGGCAAGGAACACCGTGAGTGCGCCTACCGTCATGGCGCTGGCCAGGATCAGCGACGTACCGCGCCACAACACGAAGGCCGTGCAGAACGCAACGACGATCGCCACCACCGGCGACAGCAACGACTTGATGCGGCGCGCCTTCAGCGCTGCCGCCACCGTCGCCCGGCTTGCGTCCTGCATCCGCTGCATCTCGAGGTCCTGCCGGTCGAAGGCCATGACCGAACGCACCGATCCCAGGCCTTGCTGCGCCACTGAAACGATTTCGCTCTGTGTCTTGCGGACGTTACGCGTGGCCGTCTTCACCGCCGTCTTGAAGCGGAACACGAAGAGCAAGAGGAACGGCGTGACGCCGATGGCGATCATCGCGAAGTCCCAGTTGAGCCAGAACATGATGCCCACCATGCCGATGATGGTCATCACGTCGACGACGATCGACAGCGTGGCCGACGATGCAAAGTCCTGCACCGTCGCCACATCGCTGGTTAGCGTCGAGAGGAGCGCGCCCGTCTGGTGGTCGGAGTAATAGGATAGCGACAGGCGGTGCAGGTGGTCGTAGATCCGGATGCGCAGGTCGTGCGCCACCCACTGGCCGACGCTCTCCGTATAGTAGTTGTCGATGTAGCTGGCGATGGCGTCGAGCGCCGCGATCAGGATGGTGGCGAGCGCAGCGAAGAGTGCCAGGCCCATCGTGGTGCGGTCGATGCCGAAGTCATGGATCCAGTGCAGCCACTCGGGCAGCGGATGCTTGCCGAGCGCATTGTCGAGAACGATCTTCAGTGGCCAGGGCGCGGCCAGGCTTGCCAGCGTCTCGACCAGCATGGCGAGAAAAATAATCAGTACCCACCGCCTGTAGGGTTGCAGCAGCGAACGGACCAGCCGCGTCATCCACGGCTTGGTGGAAGCGGCGCCCGCTGCGGGCACGGCGTCC
>Ga0105048_10016774_pt1 | contig 11314 bp, 9 predicted proteins | sample MAT05_FD_78382 | JGI IMG/M metagenome (GOLD analysis project Ga0105048, IMG submission 78382) | Freshwater microbial communities from Lake Fryxell liftoff mats and glacier meltwater in Antarctica - MAT-05 | ecosystem: Environmental > Aquatic > Freshwater > Ice > Liftoff microbial mat | place...
GCACGAGCCCCCGCAAACCGCAGGTGATCACCACTTGATCTTCGGTCGGGATGCCCGTGTCGGAAAGGAGCACGAAATCCGCCTTTAGCCGATCCTGGTATTTTTCCAGAAATTTGGGAAAACTGGGACTGCCCATCTCCTCTTCGCCTTCGATCAAAAATGTGATCCGCAGGGGAAGATCCGGACGTCGTTCGAGTAGGCGTCCGACGGCCGCGATATGCGCCATCAACGGGCCCTTATTGTCCGCAGCCCCACGTGCAAACAGGCGACCGTTGCGAATCTCGGGTTCGAAAGGAGCGGAAGTCCACAGATTCAGGGGATCCGCCGGCTGCACGTCGTAGTGACCGTAAATAATCGCGTGCGGCCACGACTCGGGTCCGTAGCGACGTGCCAGTACGATCGGGTGCAATTCGGTCGGGACAATTTCGACCTTGAAACCGATCGACGTCAGCAGGCCGGCGACGAATTCCCTCGCCCCAACCATGCCCGATTTAAAATGAGAGTCGGCGGATACGCTGGGGTAACGGACGTATTCCTTTAGTTTTTCAACGGGATCGAACATCGGAAGAACGTGGGGAAAACAGAGGCCACGCGCTAGCTCGAAAAGACGTCATTGAAAGCGCTTTTTGTTCGTCTCGTACGCGGCCATGTATTGAGGAGCCAGCTCTTCGAGTTTTGCGATCCGAGTCGCGTCGGAAGGGTGGGTGGAAAGCAACCGAGGCGGCTTGTTCTGCCCGTTACTCTTGGCGGCCATCTTCTTCCAGAACGAGACGGCTGCGCGTGGATCGTAGCCGGCACCTGCGGCGAAGCGCAGACCGATGGCGTCGGCTTCGCTCTCGTGCAAACGAGAGTAAGGCAAGATGGCACCCACCGTAGCGGCCATGCCATATGCACTCAGAATCGCGTTTCGTTTCGCGGGATCGACGTCCTTCACTTGTAATCCGATGTCGGTGAGCGCCGCGCCGCCCGCAACAAGATAACCCTGCGACGTGCGCTCGGCGCCATGGCGCGAACTGACGTGCGCGATTTCATGACCCATCACCGCAGCCAATTCGTCGTCCGATGCCGCCAGCTTGAGCAGCCCGGTGTAAACGCCGACCTTACCCGCGGGAAGGGCGAACGCATTGACCTGATCGGAGTCGAACACGACGAATTCCCATTGCGCGTTCGGGATCTCGCGACCGACCGATTGCGCGATCCGCTTGCCCACGCGCTGGACCTGCGCGTTAGCGGCGGAGTCCTTGGAAATCTTCTCCTCCTTTTTGACCTGATCGAACGCGTTCAGTCCCATCTGAGCTTCATCCGCCGCCGAGACCAACATGACCTGACGGCGGCCCGTTTCCGGGACCGTCGTACAGCCGACCAAAACCGTGGCAATACCCACTCCCAAAAGAATTCGTAAATTCATCATTTCAGCCTGGATAGACCCTCCGGCAGCGCAATGGTTCACGCCGATCGCACGTTACGGCGGATTCTTGCGTGCGATTCCGCTTCGGACGACCCGCTCGGGTCGATGGCTCAAACGGTGGCCCGACCGGCCCGAAGCCCCTTTAATGCTTAAAGTGCCGGACACCGGTGAAGACCATCGCCATCCCGCGCTTGTCCGCAGCTTCGATCACTTCCTCGTCGCGCACCGAACCGCCCGGCTGAATCGCACTGGTCGCGCCGGCGTCCGCTGCGGCGATGAGCCCGTCTGCAAACGGAAACAAAGCCTCGCTCGAGACCACCGAGCCATGCAAATCGAGTTTGGCCTCTCCTGCCTTCCACACGGCAACCCGCGAACTGTCGACGCGGGCCATCTGTCCCGCACCCACCCCGAGCGTTCGCTCGCCCCGCGTGTAGACGATCGCGTTCGATTTGACGTGCTTGCAGATCTTCCAACCGAAAATCATCGAAGCCCATTCTTCGGGGGTCGGCTGGCGTTTCGTGACGACCTTGAAGTCCGCCGCTTTCTCCATTCGGCGGTCGCGATCCTGCACGAGGACGCCCCCCACGACCGATCGGACCTCCTGCAGGGCATCCGCGCCGATGCCGCCTTTGGCGATCATCAAACGGAGATTCTTCCTCTTGCCTAGGATCGCCAACGCGTCGTCGTCGAACCGCGGCGCGATAATCACTTCGGTAAAGACCTCTGCGATCGCTTTGGCGAGGGCCGCATCCACGGTGCGATTCACGATAACGATCCCGCCGAAGGGTGCCTGCCGATCCGTCGCGTAGGCTTTGTCCCATGCTTCGATCAGGCTATCGGCACTGGCGGCACCGCAGGGGTTGGTGTGTTTGAGAATCGCCACCGTCGGCCGCTCGAACTCGCCGATCAGATAATTCGCCGACGTGATATCCAGAATATTGTTATAGCTCAGCTCCTTGCCCTGGAGCTGCTGAAAATGTTCGTGAAAGGTCCCGTAGAGCGCCGCCTTTTGGTGCGGATTCTCCCCGTAGCGAAGGGTCTGCGCCTTCGAGTAACCCAGTGAAAACCTCTTGGGAAATCCGCTGAGCGCCTCCAGGTCCGGCTCCGCCAGCTGCGTTTCAAGGTAGTGCGCAATCGCCGCGTCGTAGGAAGCGGTCCGTTGAAAAACCTTCAGCGCCAGGCCTCGCCGCAGATCGCGAAGTTTCGACGAGTCGGCCATCGCCGCAAGCACGTGGCCGTAATCGTCTGGGTCGCAAACGACCGTGACGCTTTCGTGATTCTTGGCCGCGCTGCGCAGCATGGAAGGCCCGCCGATATCGATGTTTTCGATCGCCTCTTCGAACTCGACGTGCTCTTTCGCCACGGTCGCTTCGAACGGGTAGAGATTCACCACCACAAGATCGATCGGTTCGATCCCATTTTGTTTCGCTTGGGCAAGATGTTCCGGCTTGTCGCGCCGACACAGCAGACCGCCATGAATTTTGGGGTGCAGCGTTTTGACCCGGCCGTCCATGATTTCGGGAAATCCGGTATGCGTCCCCACCTCGGTGACGGGCAGACCTTTCTCCGCCAGGAGCTTCGCCGTTCCCCCGGTCGAAAGCAGCCGATAGCCATGAGTTTGCGCCAACGCGGTCGCAAATTCCACCAAGCCGCGTTTGTCGCTGACTGAGAGCAGAGCCAGTTTTTCCATAGAGAGTGGCTTTTGTGCGGGTCCACCTTGACTCGGGCAAGCCGGAAGGGGACATGCGGACTCGCGATTCCAACCGCCGCAGCATTGCCTAATCCGGCGGTGTGCGCTTTGTTTCCCTATCCGCCCCTTTTCGCTCTTGCCCGCCTCCGTTCCCCTTTCCGGTCTCGTCGCCCGACTCGACAAACTCATCTACCACCACGGAGGAAGCAGCCTTCCGCCGGATAAGCCGCACGCATTCGTCTATTTCATCACGATCCAAAATGGGTCGGAGCGGGCCGTCACTTTGCTGGGCAGAAAATGGGTACTCGAACACGAAGACGGCCGTCACACTGTGATCGAAGGAGATAAGATCGTCGGAGAAACTCCGCGACTCGCTGCGGGGGAGGCTTTTTCGTACAACAGCTATCACGTTACGGGCGAAAACGCTCAAGCTCACGGCAGCTTCCATGGCGTCGATGAAGCCGGCGAAAAAATCCACGTGGTCCTGCCCGCCTTCGCCATGTCCATCCCCGTTTCGTGAAACAGGGGTCGGCGGCAAAAATCTTACGCTTGCAGGTTCTCCTCCGGTGCTTCTCTTTGGCCGGTTCGTAAATGAATCTCATCGATCTGAACCGCACGGGCGGCATCGGCGCTAACTCGCTGTTCATCCAACTTGGCGATATTCGCATCCTTATAGACTGCGGATTGAACCCCAAGATGGTCGGTCGTGACGCCACTCCGGATTTCGGTAAGATCCGAGGACAAAACCTCGATTTGATCGTCATCACCCATTGCCATCTGGATCATATCGGCAGTCTCCCGTTGGCGATGCGCGATCATCCCAACACTCCGGTCCTCATGTCGCTATCGAGTCGCATCCTCATCGAGCGGATGCTGCATAACTCGTCGAGCGTCATGACGCGCCAGAAAGAGGATCAGAACATCCCGGAGTATCCGCTGTTCACCCACGACGAGATCGACCGCCTCTCCAAGCGTTTCACCGGCCTGGCTTTCAATCAGTCGAAACGCATACGGGTCGGCAAAGACGAGATCGAGATCGTCCTCCACCCCGCCGGACACGTGGTCGGCGCCGCTGGCGTGGAGATTCATCACAAACACCGCGCGATTTTCATTACGGGCGACGTCCTCTTCGAAGACCAACGCACCCTGCCTGGCGCAAAGTTCCCCGCGGGTCATTTCGACACCGTGATCATGGAAACCACCCGCGGGAATACCGAGCGTTCGATCGACAAAGGTCGCGTCGTCGAATTTACGCGGCTGATCGAAAGTATCAACGACACGATCCATCGCGGCGGATCCTATCTCATCCCGGTCTTCGCTCTCGGACGAATGCAGGAAGTGCTCTCCGTGATGCACGACGCGCGCAAGTTCGGAAAACTCGTCGACTGCCCGATCTTCGCCTCCGGACTGGGAATGGACCTGGCGGACTATTTCGACGAAATCGCCCGCAAGACCCGTCACGTGAATTTCAACCGCAACGTCGTCAAGGAGCTCAAACTCATGCCGACGCCGCGCAAATTGACTCCCGGCGAAGACCCTCAGCAGAACGGCCTCTACATCATCGGCTCCGGCATGCTCGTGGAACACACCCCGAGCTACACGCTAGCGAGCGGCTTGCTCGGTCACGCGCGCAATTCGATCGGGTTCGTGGGCTACTGCGACCCCGACACCCCGGGTGGCGCCCTGCTCGCGTCGAAGCCGGGCGAAACCTTCGTCTTCGAGGCCATTCACATTAAAACGAAGATCAAGGCCCGGGTGGAACGCTTCGAATTGAGCGGACACGCCGACCGCGACGAACTCCTCCAATATGCCATGCAGACGCAGGCACGTTGTGTGGTCCTCACTCATGGAGATCCACTTGCGCGCGCGTGGTTTACCCAACAGCTCGCCGAAAAATCGCCTCAGACCAAGGTGCTCGACCCCGTCCCATTGCAGCTTTACCAGGTCTAGGCGGAAGCCGATCCAGCGGCGGACCGGAAAGGCTTTTCGGTCGTCGCCTACAGTCCGCTAGATCGGCTGGATGAGTGTCCTGAGCGTGGCGACCATTCCGGGGCTCCCGGCCAGATAAAAAATCCGTCCCATTTTGAGGTCGAACCGCTTCAACGGGAAAACCTCTCCGTTGAGATAAGCCATTTCGCCGCCTGCCGCCCAGAGCAGCGGCACCGCCGCCGCGATATCCCAGACCTTCACATTGTGGTCGACGGTGCCATCGAGAATCCCGGCGGCAACATAAGCCAGGTGCAATGTGCTGCTGCCCAGCCCCCGCAGTTTGAAATTCGCCGCGATGACTTGGGCATGGGGCGCGAAGCGTTTATCGAACGGGCTGTGAAATCCGATGATACTCTGCGCTGCCGGCGGTGCCGTTTTCACCCGCACGGCCCGCTCGCCGTCGAACATCCCGAAACCGGGTCCACCGTGCATCAGCGTGCGTCGACTGAGATCGTAAATGACACCATAGATCGGAACGCCATTTTCCAGCAACGCCAGCGCGATCGCACAATGGGCGATACCCGTGACATAGTTGTTGGTGCCGTCGATCGGGTCGAGCACCCACGAAAAACGCGCGGTGACCGGGATTGGTTCCGGGGCATTCGCCAGTTCCTCGCTGAAATACTGGTCATCGGGAAAGACCCGCCCGAGCTCTCGAAAAATATTTTCGGAAATGGCGACATCCACCGCCGTGACGCGGGTGCCATCGCTCTTCCAGGTCGTTTCGGCACGGCCGAAATCCCGATGCAGCAATGCCGTCTCCGCAAGGACGGCAGCCTTGGCGGCGTGAATGCGATCGGGCAAAGCGGAGGAGGGAGACGACGACACGTGCGCAGTGAAGCATGAAGTGCGGCGCATTCAAGACCTCCTCCGTCCGCACCGAGAGCATTACTCGTAGTCGTACATCTTCGGATCGCGCACCGGCGGTAGACGTCGTATCCGGTAACGCGCCCTGGCTTCCTTTTTATTCGCCTTCGCCGCCGCGTCGCTCGCGCCTGGCTCCCCGCCACCGCCCTCGCCGTAGGGGTCGTCTTCGCCTCCCGGACCGCCCTCGCCACCCATCTGCTCCTCCAGCGATTCGGGATCCGCTCCCTCCTCCAACTTTCGCATCACCTCCTCCATCTGCCCGTCGATTTTCTCGCCGGAGAGCTCGGCCATGCGGCGCATCATCCGTCCCATCGCTTTGGGGTCGTTTTCGTCCACGCTCGAAAACTCCTGCTCCATTTGTTTCATCGCCGCCTCGATCCGCGGATCGTCAGACTCCGGGCCCGCGTCCGCCGCAGAAGCGGGCGTCTCCTCGGCCCGGCCACCCACCGCGACCGCAAATCGCGAAACGAGCTTCTGCATCTTGTAGCGTGGATTGTCCGGGCATTCCGGCACCGTGGCGCCTTGTGCGAGGGTTTTTGCGAAAAACTGGTAGATGCGGTGGTTGTCCGGACAATAAAACTCGTAGATAGGCATGAGAAATACGTTTGAAGGGCTAAATCGCCGGCGGTTTTTTGGCAAGCTGATGGCCGTGTTGCACCACCGCCTGCTTGGCCGACCGATTCAAATGGTCGAGGACCCCGGCGAGGCGACGTCGTTTTTCGCCTTCCCCGTCGAACATCTGCAACTGAGTCGCGCGCTCCTCCACGTTGGAAAAACGAACGCTGACGAGGCGAAGCGGCCGCCTTTGGGTCCACGCTTCGCGCAGCAAGGGCTCGACCCACCCATAGAAAGGCGCTTCGAGATCCGTGCCTTCCTCGAGACTTCGACCGTGCGTCGCCTGGGTGAAATCCGGATAACGCACCTTCAGCGTCATCGTGCGCACCCGTTTTCCATCCTCGCGGATTTTCGCCATGAGTTCGTCGATCATCCGTTTTACCACCCGGACAATTTCCGCAAACTCCTCCACGTTCCGTCCGAAGGTCTCCTGCTGCGAATAACTCTTGGCGTCCTCGTGTTCGGTTTCCACCTCGCGATCGTCGAACCCGCGCGCTCTCGCGAGCAAACCGCGCCAGTCCGTGCCGAAGATCGTCTTCAGCTCGTCCGACGATTTCGCGAAGAGGTCGCTCACGCGGACGATCCCGTGCTCGGCCAGCGAGGCCTCCGTCTTGGCGCCGATCCCGGGAAGTTTTCCGATCGAAAGCGGCGAAAGAAACTCCTCCTCGGTTCCCGCCGGCACCACGACAAAACCCCGCGGCTTGCGAAGTTTCGACGCGATTTGCGAAACGAGCTTGTTGCTCGCGATTCCGAACGAAACCGGCAGACCCAGCGCCTCCCAGAGTTTCGCCTGCAAGCTGCGCACCGCCTTTTCCAGCTTTTCCGGCGAGGAGAATCCGCACGGTCGCAAATCGAGGTATCCCTCGTCGATCGAATTGCGTTGCACGATCGGAGTAAGCGTTTCGCACAGGTCGAACATCTCGCGGGACACCTTTCCATACAGACCCGAGGTGTGCGGAATCATGATGAGATCCGGGCAGACCGCCTTGGCCCGCGACGTCGGCATAGGCGTGTACACCCCGCAGGCGCGCGCTTCGTAACTTGCCGACGAAACGATCCCGCGTTCCTGTCCACCGACCGCACATTTCTTCCCGCGCAACGACGGATCGCGCGCCTGCTCGCAGGCGACAAAAAAGGCGTCGGCGTCGAGATGGACAATGCTCGCAAAATCCGGAGCGTTCATGGTCGTTCGCAACCGTTCAGATCGGCTCTGCCGTCGGGACGGGTGCCGGGTCGTTTTCGTCGGTGGGCAGACCTCCGATCGGAAAAACGCCCTCGAAGCCGATCACCGCCCGCGCCGCCGCCCGACTGGCCGTCAAGGAGACGTCGAATTTTGCCTCCCAGTCGCTCAGTCCCTCCGTATCCACCAGGACTTGCGCCAGCTCCCAGTGCGTCGCACTTTCTTCCGCGAGATGCGTGTGTTTCGCCGAGCGTCCCTCCGGATCGAGTCGAAAGCGTCCTCGTGCATCGAAGTACCGGCCGAACTCCTTTTCGATTCGACGCACCTCCGCCAGCGCGGCGATCGGATCCGTCGGCGGAACCGTTCCCAGCCGCTCCGCCGCCGCCTCCCAATCGCGCGCCGCCACCTCCTGCAAAAAGCCGAGCACGGCGGTGCGCACCAGCCGCTTGAACCCCACGAGATCGCGCACGACGTCGAAAGACTCCGGACGCTCCGGTTTTTCGGCCGCCTCCGCCGCAACGAATTCCGGATTGCGCATGCGTTCCCACTCCTCGAGCAGACTCGAATCGATTCCCCGAATCAGTTCGCGAAAATATTCCTCCATTTCCACCACCTCCTCCGTCTTGGCGCTCGACGGCACCGTCTGGGAGAGGACTTTCCACGTTTGCGAGAGGTGGCGCAGGAGCAGCCCTTCCGAACGCTCGAGTCCGTACTCGCGGATGTAGTCCGCAAACGATTGGTAACGCTCGAACATTTCCCGCGCGATCGACTTCGGCCGGACGTTCTCGTCCTCGACCCACGGATGCGCCTCCTTGAAGGCGTTGAACGTGTCGTACAGGAACTCCCGCCGAGGTTTCGGGTGTTCGACTTGCTCCAACTTCTCCATCCGCCGGTCGTAGTCGAGCCCCTCGGCGCGCATCTCCGCCATCTTGTCGGTTTTCGCGCGGTCGATCTGCTTGCGCAAAATCGCCTCCGGATCCTCCACGATCGCCTCGCAGAGGGTAAGCACGTCGAAGGGATAATCGGGCGACTCGCGATCGAGCAGCGGCAGCGTGTCGATCAGATAAAGCGAAAGCGTTTGGTGCAGGGAAAAGTCTTCCTGCAGTTCCAGATTCACGCGGAGTTTTCGTCCCGACGCCTCCCGCGGAATCCAGTCGACGATCTTCCGATCCACCAGCGCGCGAAAGAGCTGAAAAGCCCGTCGCTTCAACTGACCTTTCCGCGCCGCGGTTTCGTGGGAGTCCGAGATGAGCTGGCGCATCGCCCTGCAGCCGTCGGATTCCCGACTCAGCATCAGGAGGATCATGCCGTGCGTAACCTCGAAACGGGACACCAGCGCCTCGGGCGGCGCGGTCAGAAGCCGTTCGAAGGTCTTCACGTCCCAACCGACCGAACCCTCCGGAGCGCTGCGCTTGACCAGCTTTTTCTGCTTTTTCGGATCGCCCGCCGCCCGCTCGGCCGCCCATTTGTTCTCGATCGCGTGCTCCGGGGCCTGCACCACGACGTATCCCTTGTCGTCATACCCGCGCCGCCCCGCTCGTCCCGCCACCTGACGGAAATCGCGGACGTTTAGAATCGCGGCCTTCTTCCCGTCGTACTTCCACAACTGCGTGAACAACACGGTGCGGATGGGCACATTGATCCCGACGCCCAGCGTATCCGTTCCGCAGATCAGCTTCAGCAGTCCCTTCTGCGCCATCGATTCGACGAGGATTCGATACTTTGGGAGCAATCCGGCATGATGCACGCCAATCCCATGACGCAGCCACCGCTTCACGTCCTTCCCATACGGGCTGTTGAAGCGCACGCCTTCGAGCTCCGTTGCGATCGCCGTCTTCTCCTCCTTCGAACACAGCGTCAGGCTCATTCCATCCTGGGCACCCTCGGACGCGGACCGCTGCGTGAAGTAAACCAGGTAGACAGGCGAGCGCTTTTCCAGAATGAGCTGACCCACCTGTTCGACCAGGGGGGTTTCGGAATACGTGAACTCCAACGGCACCGGGCGGCGGTCGCTCTTCACCGTCGTACACGGCGCACCGGTCACCCGGAGGAGTTCGCGCTCGAAAAAGCCGGTCGCACCCAGTGTCGCCGACATCAGCAGAAACCGACATTGTGGCATCGTCAGCAGAGGCACCTGCCAGGCCGTGCCGCGATCGGCATCCGAGTAGTAGTGAAACTCGTCCATGATGACCGCGCGAATCTCGCTGCGGTCTCCCCGAGCCAGCGCGATATTGGCAAGAATCTCCGCCGTGCAGCAAAGCACCGGCGCCTGCGGGTTCACACTCGCGTCCCCGGTCATCATGCCCACGTTTTCCGGCCCGAAATCGCGGCAGAGCGCGAGAAACTTCTCGTTCACCAACGCCTTGATCGGACAGGTGTAAATGGACCGTTCGCCCGCACAGAGCGCCTTGAAGTGGAAGGCGGCGGCAACCAGGGATTTTCCCGAACCCGTCGGCGTGGCCAAAATGACATTGTTGCCGGTAAACAATTCCAGGATGGCCTCCTCCTGCTCCCCGTAGAGTTCCAACCCGCGCTCGGCCATCACGGCGAGAAAACGCGCCATGACCGCGTCGGAGTCCGTGCCCGGAGGCAAAGGAGCCAGCGCTGCGGGCGTCGTGGAAGTCATCGCTCCACAAGGGTGGTTTAAACGGTACGAGACAAGGCTGCGGTCCAATACGTCCGAAACGAACTTCGCGGCTCCCCACGGCCACCCGTAACCTCTTTTCCACGCTGGGTCCGACCGCCTGCCGGAGGGCTTGTAACGACAAAACCCTCGCCGGGATCGTCTTCCGGATTGCCGTGACTGCAAACCCGTGTCACACCTCCCACTCCTATGGGACGCCAATGGCTTCACGCGAAACGCGCGATCGTTAACCTCAAGAAGGGTCAGGTCGTCGGAAAACTCGTCAAAGAGATCACCGTGGCCGCAAAACTGGGAGGAGGCGATCCCGCCGGGAACCCCCGTCTGTTCGCCGCCCTGGAAAAGGCCCGCAAGGCCAGCGTAACCCGCGATGTCATCGACCGCGCGATCAAAAAGGGCACCGGCGGCGGCGACGACAAATCGTCTCTGGAGCACATTGTGTTCGAAGGCTACGCTCCACACAAAGTGGCTTTGATCGTGGAGGTTTACACCGACAATCACCAGCGCACCGCCCCTGAGATGCGGGTCCTCTTCAAAAAGGGCGTCCTGGGCCACGCCGGCAGCAATAAGTTCCTCTTCGAGCACGTCGGCATCGTCGAAGCCCATCACCCGGAGGCCGGCAAAGACCTGGAAGCCGCCGCCATCGAGGCCGGCGCGAATGACTTCGAAGCGCTCACCCACGTGCAAAACGACGACATCCCCGCCGACCGTTCAGGCGCCCGCTTCTTGACCGATCGCACCGCAGTGCACGCCGTTTCGACGTGGTTGAAGGAAAATGGCTGGGCGGTGATCGCCAGCGAAATCGGCTATGTCGCCAAGACGTATCCCGATCTCGACGACGCCAGCCGCGCCGAAGTCGGCGAATTCCTGCAATCGCTCGAGGACCACGACGACGTGCAGCGCGTCTGGGCCGCCTTCAAGTGA
>Ga0105048_10016775_pt1 | contig 11314 bp, 15 predicted proteins | sample MAT05_FD_78382 | JGI IMG/M metagenome (GOLD analysis project Ga0105048, IMG submission 78382) | Freshwater microbial communities from Lake Fryxell liftoff mats and glacier meltwater in Antarctica - MAT-05 | ecosystem: Environmental > Aquatic > Freshwater > Ice > Liftoff microbial mat | place...
GCTCCTTATGCGACTGTAACTTCAACATCAATAATATTGCAAAATACCCACAAATAGCCGATACTTTTTACCGACCGGGAGGCTTTGTCCCTGCACTAACTATTTTTGGGAGAAAAAATGGTTCGTACTTTTTTAAAAACATCACATCTGCTTGCCTGTTGTTCGGCGTTAGTCCTGTTTTGTGCCCAGCCAGCCACTGCTGAATCAGACAGCAAGCCTGCACAGGCTTATAAGCCAAGCATTTCAATATCAACTACGCCCATTTATCAGTTTGAAACCCCGCTGCATAACGGCAATGTCTCCGTATACCGCCAGCACACCAATGTCAGGTGGTCCACTGAAATTTCCGCAAATACAGAAATGGGGCTGAATCTGAGCTACGATTATGCCGACTACCGTTTTACCGGCAAGACGACTCTGGCCGGGGGAATCAAACCATGGGGTACAACCCATACGCTTAATTTGGGCAACAGTTACAAATTCAACCTGTCACCAGAGTGGAGTCTGATGGCTACTCCATCGGTTTCCATTTCCAGAGAGGAAAATGCCGGTTGGGGTAATGCCGTCAGTTATGGCGGATATGCTGCGTTGATCCGCAACATCAGTCCCGATCTGAGCCTGGGCATTGGTGGGGGTATATATAACAATCTGGGCAGGGTTTCGTTTTTTCCTGGGCTGGCAATCAGGTGGCGGATTACTGATCGATTGCTGCTGACCAATCCATTACGACCTGGCTTGACCGGGCCTGCCGGACTTGAGCTTTCCTACCGGCTGGACGGGGGATGGGATGTGGGAAGCGGCATTGCCTATCGTCACAATTGTTTTCGCCTCAAAAATAACAGTTTTACCCAGGACGGTATTGGTGATGTAACTTCACTCCCGGCCTGGGTCAGGGTATCTCACAGCCTGGGGGACAATTTCAACTTTGATCTTTATTCCGGAGTTATGTTTGGCGGAATGATGAGAATAGACGATAAAGATGGCTACAGACTCTCGTCTGACCGACATCAGCCTGCTCCATTTATGGCTTTAACAGTTTCGGCAAGGTTTTAGTCATTCAATAGAGGCACTTACAAAAACAAATACCGACTTTGATGTTCACATTGTCGGTATTTGAATCTTCGCATAGGGAAAGTAGAAAATTACTATCCAACCATCATAGCCTTGATGCTGCCATCGCTCTCTTCAACCAGGGCGGTCAGCAGAAACAAAGGGTTTTCCGGAATCAAAGTCATGTTAACCTGTTTTTCATCTGCGTTGCTGCCATTATAACGGCTGTCTATTTCTGATTGCAGTTCTTCGTACAGTTCCTTAAACAATGTGGTAGTCGTATTATTCAGCTCACTCAGACTACAGATCCCGGTCATCACTTCACCGTTGATCTCTACGCTGAACCTGTCAGGTACCGGCATTCTGTTGGCCAGCCCGAAATCGGTCAAAGCGAGCTGCTTCAACAGGGCTGTTTTTTCTTCATCAGTACCGGAAACACAATAGGCACGACCGGCAAGTCCGTAAATAACCTTGTCATCCTGATCACAAATACACCATAAATTCATAATTACTTCAGTTTTTTCCACCAGCATCGCCTCCACTTTCTAGCTACTATAAAATTCAATTACGTCCGGACTATTTTACTGTTTCTATACTAGCCCTCATCAGTGCTGCAAAGGCTTCGCGTGTTTCCGGGTCTTCGATTGCTGCGGACTGCTGATTTATTTCAGCCTGTTGCTGGGCTGTCAGGTTTTTCCTGATCGGAAGCCGATCTTCCACCGGCGCAGATACTTTAGCCACCCTGCCGGATCTGAGTACTATTTCTTTGACAACCTCGCCACCCAGACGGGTATTAAGCTTGGATTTCATCATGGATTTCAGATAGGTCAGTTCCTGCATCCATGGACCGCTGGAGACAGCTACTGTCAGAGTACCACCAATAATTCGCAGTGGCTGAGCCTGAGTTGCAATCGCCTGCCCCACTACCTCTGGCCATAGGTGCCAGATTTCTGCTTCGCGCAAACGCTCAGTCAGACCAAGCCCGAACAGAGCATCTGGCATCAGGTCAGAAAGCGGCTTGGGATAGCGCATTTTAGAGCGTTTTTTCACACGGTTTCCTTCTGCGCTTAACACGGCCACCAATAATCTGGCCTATTATTGAACCGAATAGCGTCAAGGGTATGGCATGCCAATCCAGACCGGTTTCATGCCTGGACATGATTATAAAAGGTATGGGGAGATGGATCCAGAAGAACCACATAAAAGAAAACTTTTTAAAATTCTGGCGTACATAGCCACAGGGGAAACTCAGCAGTAATGAGACAAAAAACAGACCTATGTAAACAGGGATTGAAGCTTGCATGAATCTACTCCTTTAAGGCATAGTAAAAATTTGGGTAAGTTTTGTCAATCTATTGCAGCGGGAACATTATATGGACAATCGATTAATGGTTCAGGAAGGACAACTGCTGGCTGTCTTCAACTCGGGGCACCGGGTCATGAAGGCTGAAAACCTGCTCAAGTCGCACAACATGGGCATCCTGCTCATACCGGCCCCACGGCAGCTTCAAACCGACTGCGGCCTGGCAATCCGTTTCAACGAGCAGGACCGTGATGCAATTATGTCCGTACTTGAGCAGAACGAACTGCTGCCGGAGTTTCTAAGCAGATACGGCTCAGCCGAGTTTGTTACCATCTGGAAACACAATCAAATCTAGTATTTTAAAAGGATATGACTCATGCAAACACTTGATTGCAGAAAAATGGACTGCCCTGCACCGGTAATCAACGTAAAAAAAGCATTAGAAACCAGCAGCGAACTTACGGTTCTGCTGGATGACGGCGCACCGCGCGAAAACGTCGTTCGATTTGCGAAAAATCGCGGTTTTCAAGTGGCTGAAAAAAATGAAAGCAACTACTGGACCATCTCAATCAGCCCCGCCGACAACTCTGAAATAACAGCTGTTCAGGCAGCTGCTGATCACGACCAGGTCATATTGATCTCATCCGACAAAATGGGTGAAGGTCCAGAAGAACTAGGCAAACTACTGATGCGGAATTTCATTCATACTTTAGTGGAAACTGAAACTTTACCGTCAAAAATATTTTTTATGAATAGCGGTGTTTCACTGACCTGTGAAGGATCCGAACTACTGGAAGCGATGGGAAAACTTGCCAACCTGGGCGTTGAGTTTTTTTCCTGCGGCCTCTGTCTGGACTTTTTCGGACTTAAGGATAAACTGAGAATTGGTAACACTACAAATATGCTTACAACTGCCGAAACAATGCTTTCCACTGCAAAGGTGATAAAACTCTAGAATTCAAATATTTCTTGACAGTTTTCAACTCCATACTCTATAGTAACCCTCTTTATATATTCCGATCCAAGAGAACGTAAACTACGATGTTTGATAGCCTTTCAGAAAAGCTCGAATCGGCATTTAAAAAGCTCCGCGGCCAGGGAGTCATGACCGAAGACAATATCAAGGAAGCCCTGCGCGAAGTACGCCTGGCGCTCCTTGAGGCTGACGTAAACTTTAAAGTCGTAAAAGACTTTATTGAAAACGTTCGGGTTAAGGCCGTCGGCACTGAAGTATTACAGAGCCTTTCTCCTGGCCAGCAGATCGTCAAGATTGTCCATGACGAACTGATCACCATGATGGGCGGCAAAGAGGATAACAGCCTCAACCTGGCAGCAAAGCCACCTGTTGCCCTGATGATGGTCGGCCTCCAGGGGGCGGGAAAAACAACAACCTGTGGCAAACTTGGCAGACACCTGAAGGGGTTGAAGCGTAGACCTTTACTGGTTCCTGCTGACGTTTACCGCCCGGCAGCTATTGAACAGCTGAAAATAGTCGGGAAACAGCTTGGCCTTGAGGTTTTCAACTCCTCGGCTGACCAGAAACCAATAGATATTTGCAATGCAGCCATGAAGTTCGCAGAACTGAATGGATACGATACCGTCATTCTGGATACAGCCGGACGTCATCAGATTGATGAATACCTGATGAATGAACTGACCGAGATTGCAGCTTCAGTCAAACCTCAGGAAATACTTTATGTCGCTGATGCCATGACCGGTCAGGAAGCTGTTAATGTAGCCAGCGGCTTCAATGATCTGCTGAGCATTACAGGCGTCATACTCACCAAGCTTGATGGCGACGCAAAAGGTGGAGCAGCACTTTCAATCAAAGCTGTCACCGGCAAGCCGGTCAAATTTGTCGGTCTTGGTGAAAAACTGGACGCGCTGGAAATTTTCCATGCAGACCGTCTGGTTTCGCGTATTCTCGGCATGGGTGATGTTTTAACCCTGGTGGAGAAAGCCCAGTCAGTTTTCGATGAAAAAGATGCCGCACGCCTTAAAGAAAAACTTAAGAAAAACCAGTTTGACCTGGAAGATTTCCTTGCCCAGCTCCAGCAGTTCAAGAAGATGGGTTCGCTGGAATCCATAATGAGTATGATTCCGGGCATGGGCAAAATGATGAAACAGATGCAGGGTGCCCAGCCTAGTGAGAAGGAAATCGGTCGTATTGAAGCGATCATTCGCTCCATGACACCGGGTGAACGGGCAAACCATACTATAATCAATGGTAGTAGACGCCTCAGAATTGCCAAAGGAAGCGGTACCAGCGTACAGGAAATCAACCAGTTGCTGAAACGCTTTGCCGAAGCACAAAAAATGATGAAACAGCTGCAAAAACTTGGCCCCAAAGGCATGCTGAAAAGCATGGGTGGTATGGGTGGCATGGGTGGACTTGGCAAGGGCATGTTCCCTTTCAGATAGAATCAAGACCGTTATTTATATAACATAATCGCAACAAAGGAAGACTCAGGAGGAATCACAATGGCAACAAAAATCAGGCTTGCACGTGCAGGCGCAAAAAAGAGACCTTTCTACCAGGTGGTAGTAGCCGACGAGCGTAGCCGCAGAGATGGCCGTTTCATCGAAAATATGGGAACTTATGACCCGACTAAAAACCCTGCCGTATTCAAGCTGAATGCCGAGAAAATCCAGGCATGGCTCGACAAGGGTGCACAGCCTACCGACACCGTCAGACAACTGCTGAAAAAAGCCGGTATTCTGAACAAGGTTGCTGCTTAAATATAAGGCGTATTCAACATCCACCTCCGGTACTCCGGATATTCTAGATGAGCAGAGGTAACCGACATGAAAGCACTTGTTGAAACCATTGCCAAGTCACTAGTCGACGATCCAACGCAGGTGCAGGCCACTGAGGAGATGGAAGAGGATACGCTGGTCATTAAACTGACCGTTGCTAAAGAAGATATGGGACGTATTATTGGTAAAGAGGGTCGTACTGCAAAAGCTGTTCGTACAATACTCAATGCAGTATCAACCAAGGATAACAAGAAGGCTATCCTCAAGATTGTGGAATAATGCCAGATAAAGACGTATTGATCCCGGTCGGGAAGATTATCGGTACCCACGGAATCAAGGGTCAACTCAAGGTTTATTCTTTTTCCGGGAACATTGAAAGCCTGAATGCTGCGAATGAAATACTTGTCAGATCACCCAATGCTGAGTTGACTAAGTATGAACTCAAAAGTGTTGCTTATCATGCCGGTAAATTTAACATTGCTTTGGCTGGTCTGGACGATATTAATCACGTTCAACACCTTATCGGAACTGAGATTTGTCTTTGGCGCAGCCAACTGCCGGAACCGGAAGCGGATGAATATTACTGGTGCGATCTGATCGGACTGGAAGTATCAACAGTAGATGGTCAACAGCTTGGCAAAATCATCGACATTTTTGAAACCGGTAGTAGCGATATTTATGTTGTCCGCAGTGACAAACGGGAATATCTGATTCCGGCCACTGCGGATGTTATTACATCTGTAGACCTGAACAGCGGCAAAATGACTGTTACACCGCTTGAAGGATTGCTTGATCTATGAAGTTTGACATATTAACCCTCTTTCCCGGCATGTTCAGCGGTCCTTTCGACGAGAGCATCATTAAAAGAGGTAGAGACAGACAGCTCATTGACATCATGCTGCACAACATTCGTGATTATGCCACTGACAAGCATCAGGTCACTGACGATGCCCCCTATGGTGGCGGCGCAGGTATGGTAATGAAGGTTGAACCGCTTTCCAGCTGTATTGAAACGGTCAAAGCACTCAATCCTGAATCTTCCGTAGTCATGACTTCTCCGCAAGGCAGACGGTTAACTCACCAGGTTGCTACTGAACTGGCAGCCAAAAAAGGTTTGATAATCATCTGCGGCAGATACGAAGGTATTGATGAACGTATTCGCCAGCTTTATGTGGATGATGACATATCAATCGGTGACTTTGTTTTATCAGGCGGCGAAATTGCTGCAATGACAATAGTTGATGCCATTACCAGACTGATCCCTGGTGTCCTTGGCAGCAGTGAGTCAGCGGAAACAGATTCTTTCAGCGATGGATTGCTTGAATACCCACAGTATACTCGTCCACCACTGTTTAAAGGACTGCAGGTTCCTGACATTCTGCTCTCTGGCAACCATGATCACATCAGGAAGTGGCGACGACGTGAGTCATTGAGAAAAACTTTGCAACTTCGTCCAGATCTTTTGAATGGATTTGTACTGAGTAAAGAAGACAAAAAACTGATGACTGAAGTGGAGAGAGAAAATGGCTCAGCCAATAAATAACCTGGCCATTGCTCTGCTGCACTATCCGGTTTATAACAAACATCGCGAAATAGTAACAACGGCCCTGACAAACCTGGACCTGCACGACATTGCACGTTCCTCCAGAAGTTACGATCTGGACAGGTTTTACATAGTGACTCCATCGCAGGAGCAGCGTAATTTTGCTCAGCGTATAGCGGGACACTGGCAGCAGGGTTGGGGGGCAAGTTACAACCCGGATCGCAAAGAAGCATTTGGTATAATACATATCTGTGAAACTCTGAAAGAAGCTATTGCCGAATTCCAGAGTAATTTTACAAAACCGGTTCAGACAGTTATCACCGGGGCATCAAAACGAACAAACAGCACTGATTTTAAAAAAATGCGCAGCATGCTTGAAGTGTCGGACCAGCCGTACCTGCTTCTTTTAGGAACAGGATGGGGTTTGACAGACGAATGTTTTGAAGCAGCAAATCACATACTGGAACCAATTTCCGGCCCAGGATCATATAATCACCTTTCGGTCCGGTCAGCAGCTTCAATATTGCTAGATCGACTGAGAAGCAGTATTTAAGAAGTATAATTTTTTCAAAGAGAGATTAGAGGAGGAAGATACAATGAACATCATTGACTTTATGGAAATGGAACAAATGAAGAAAAATATCTCAACTTTCAAAGTTGGGGATACTGTCAAGGTACAGGTAAAGATTGTTGAGGGTGACAAGCAGCGTATCCAGGCATATCAGGGCGTCTGTATCGGTCGCCAGAATGGTGGTCTTCGCGAAACTTTCACAGTTCGCAAGATTTCCAACGGCATTGGTGTTGAAAGGATTTTTCCACTTCACTCACCTAACATTGAGGCAATAGAAATCGTTACACGCGGCCACGTTCGTCGTGCCAAGCTCTATTACCTGCGTAAACTGCGCGGCAAGGCTGCCAGAATCCGCGAAAAGAAGTATGTTGCCGTCGCAAAATAACTTCCATGAACCCCGCTTTTTGCGGGGTTTTTTTTGAGAGTCCCATGAAACAAAATGAGCTCTTCGATATTTTACCACTGGACACACTAGCACTTGAAACCCAGGCTCGCATTAAAGGCTATAACATTATTGCCGGCATCGACGAAGCTGGTCGCGGGGCGCTAGCCGGTCCGGTCATGGCTGCTGCTGTTATACTGCCGGAAGGATTGCGAATTCCTGGTGTGGATGACTCAAAAAAACTATCTCCTGAAACGCGTGAGTGCCTCTTTGATGTCATCATGAATCTAGCCATTTCAGTAGGTATCGGCAGTGGTGATGACCAAATGGTCGACCGGATAAACATCCTTCAGGCCACCCGTTACGCAATGTTTGAAGCCGTTACAGCACTTTCGCCTCAACCGGACTTTCTGCTGATTGACGGCATTTCCCCCATCGAAACCAACATTTCCCAAAAGACCGTAAAAAAAGGCGACTCACTCAGCCTTTCCATCGCCGCGGCCTCTATTATTGCCAAAGTCAGCCGTGATCGTCTAATGCGAGGCTATGACCTAGTTTATCCTGGTTATGGATTTGCAAAACATAAAGGTTACGGTTGCCTCTCCCACATGGAAGCCATCCGACTGCTGTTGCCAACGCCTGTTCATCGCAAAACTTTCGCAGGAGTCAAGGAGCACCTCTTATGATGCTGTTCTTGATTACATTCCTGATGTTGTATGGCGGAATGCATTGTTATGCTTACATCAGGTTCAAAGAGAGCTACCGCTTTTCCAGGCGTTCTTCAATCATCATTTACAGTTGGCTCTGCTTTACAACTATTGCTCCTGTTCTGGTCAGGACATGTGAAGTGAATAATTTGGACCGTATCGCAAAAGCCATTGCCTGGCCAGGGTTTATCTGGATGGGCTTTATCTTCATCCTTGTCAGCATACTCCTTACTTTTGACATAATCCGCCTGATTGCCCAGCAGATTTGCCGTCTCAAAAAATCAACAATACCTTATCTTCTTCGAACAAATATAACCGTAGAAATTGCTTTTTTACTGGCAATAGGAATCACCATCTGTGGTTATATGGAAGCTCAGGACATCCAAACCAACAAAATCACAATTAAAAGTGACAAGCTTTCTCCCGACTCCCCCGGAATAAGAGTTGTGCAGATATCTGACGTACATCTAGGGCTGATCATACGTGAAGACCGATTGAATAAAATGTTGCAAGTTGTCAAAGAATCAAAACCAGACATTCTGGTTTCCACTGGTGATTTGATTGATGGCCGGTTATCACTTCAGGATGGCATCAAAAACTATGAGAAAATGATCGCCATGATTGCAGCTGTTCCAACTCCACTAGGCAAATATGCCGTAACAGGTAATCACGAATACTTTGCCGGTTTGCAACAATCACTGGATATTACGGAAGCGGCGGGATTCAAATTACTGCGTAACAGCTTTATTACCCTTCCAAACGGAATAACAATCAGCGGAATTGACGATCCGGCCTGGAAACGGATGTTGCTGCCCGCACCAGCAATTAATGAGGAAGTCTTACTAAAATCACTACCTACCGGACAGTTCCATCTGCACCTCAAACATCGACCTACTGTACCATCAGAAGTTGAAGGCCTGTTTGACCTTCAACTTTCCGGTCACACACATCGTGGCCAGATCTTCCCATTTTATCTGTTAACGAAATACCAATTCCCTATCCCCAGCGGCACAACAAACCTGAAAAATGGCACAAAGATCCATGTCAGCAACGGCACCGGCACCTGGGGACCACCGATCCGCTTTTTGGCACCACCTGAGGTCACCATAATTGACATTATTCCAACCAAAGCTCCTACTGGTTCAAACTGATTTATTTTAACTTTAATAAATGGTATAGCTATTTAAAATCTAATCAGGATGGAAATCACTATGCAGCAGGAAAATACAACCATCTCCGTTGCAACGGTAGAGCCAAAACCGGGACTTATTGCTGAACTGCTCCTCCAGGAGAACCTGATAAACGAGCAGCAGCTTTCCTATGCCCAAAGGGTACGATCCAAACTAACCACCCAAAAAACCCTCAAAGACACCCTGCTGGACTTGGGCTATGTTACAACAGATCAAATCCAGGCAGCATTACGCAAAAACCAGGTCAATGTACGCCTTGGTGATCTGCTGGTCGAACTGGGCTATCTCCGCGAAGCTGATCTGCAACAGGCATTGGGAATACAGAAAGAATCAAAAGATGAAAAACGTCTGGGTGATGTGCTCGTCAACAGCGGTTTCATAGAAGAACGAAAACTACTGGAGACACTGTCCTATCAACTAGGCTATCCACTAATCGAACTTGATTTTGTCAACCTGGACAAATCTCTGTTTGCAATCATTCCGCTGGATATCTGTCGCGAACACTTCTTCGTACCGGTAAAACGTGAGGGAGACACTATCCTGATTGCGTTTGCCGATCCACTGGACAAACGTGCCCGAAACAAACTTCAGAACTACCTTGGCAGCAGTTTCAACTCCGCAATCGCCTCAAAAGAATCTGTAACTCAGGCGCTCAATGCCATAGAACGTTCCACAACCGCCTCAATTTCTGACGAAAATTCAATTATCGGGATGATCAACACACTCTTTGAAGAAGCCATTGCAGATTGCGCCAGCGACATCCATATTGAACCGATGAAAGACAGGCTGCGCGTACGCTTCCGTCGTGACGGAGTGATGGAACAGCACAAAGACTATCCCAAAGAGATCGCAGCACAGCTTTCAACCCGCATCAAAGTCATGGCCCAGACCGATATTGCTGAAAAACGTCGTCATCAGGATGGCAGAATCCTGTTTGCCAGCCGCCAGCACGGTATCAATCTGGACATGCGTGTATCCTTCTTTATCACTATCTATGGTGAGAAAATCGTACTGAGACTGCTCAACAACAAGGGTTCTCTGCTGGATATCAACGAAATAGGTATGGCACCCCGCATGCTGGAACACTTCATTTACGAAGCGCTGGAAGTACCTACAGGTGTTATGATTATTACAGGACCCACCGGATCCGGCAAGACCAGTACCCTCTACAGTTGCGTTAACTATCTTAACAACATCAACACCAGTATCATTACTGCCGAAGATCCTGTTGAATACGTCATCGATGGCATCTCGCAATGCTCTATCAACACTAAAATCGGTGTAACTTTTGAAGAGACGTTGCGACATATTGTGCGCCAGGATCCTGACATAATAGTTCTTGGAGAGATTCGCGACCACTTCTCAGCTGAAACAGCAATACAGGCGGCGTTGACCGGCCACAAGGTATTAACCACGTTTCACACAGAAGACAGCATCGGCGGCCTGGTTCGCTTGATGAACATGGAGATAGAAGCTTTCCTGATATCTTCCACAGTTGTCTGCGTTGTTGCACAACGTCTGCTGCGTCGCATCTGCCCTGACTGTTCAGAACCTTACACACCAACACCAATGGACCTTTCTCGTCTTGGTGTCAGTGCCAATGATCTGGTCGGAGCCGAATTCCGCATAGGTCGCGGCTGCAAGAATTGTCGATTCACCGGCTATAAAGGCAGAACCGGTATTTTTGAACTGCTGGTTATGAACGAAATGGTCAAAAATGATATCCTGAGCAATAAAAGCTCATACGATATTCGACGGATCAGCATTGAAACATCCGGCATGGTAACTCTGGTTGAAGATGGTATTGTAAA
>Ga0105048_10016776_pt1 | contig 11314 bp, 12 predicted proteins | sample MAT05_FD_78382 | JGI IMG/M metagenome (GOLD analysis project Ga0105048, IMG submission 78382) | Freshwater microbial communities from Lake Fryxell liftoff mats and glacier meltwater in Antarctica - MAT-05 | ecosystem: Environmental > Aquatic > Freshwater > Ice > Liftoff microbial mat | place...
ACAGAGCTTGTTCACTTCGTGTAACTGCGGTCTGTCACACCATGTCGGACTTCCGGACATCCGACAAAGTGTGGGTAACAGAGCTTGTTCACTTCGTGTAACTGCGGTCTGTCACACCATGTCTCACAATTCATAATCACTGGCCTCCCCGCTCATGGCGCGGGCGACGAGGTTGCGGGTGAGACGGTCGCTGAGCAGTTCGGCGAACTTGAGCACGAAGTTGCGCTGGTAGGCGCCGCGTTTGAACGCGACACGGGCCACGTTCTGGCCGAACAGATGGCCGGCTGGGCGCACCCGCAGTCCGCTCTTGCTGCTGTCTTCGGCGATGTCGCGCACGGCCATCTCGGCCACGATGCCGACACCCATGCCCAGGCGGACATAGGTGGTGATCACATCGGAGTCGATGGCCTCGAGCACGATCTCTGGATGCAGATTGCGTGTGGCGAATGCCTGGTCGATCTTGGTTCTGCCGGTGAACGATGGGTGGTAGGTGATCAGGGGCTCGTCGGCCAGATCTTCCAGCGTGATGCGTTCGAGGTTGCACAAGGCATGGCCTTGCGGCAGCACCAGCATGTGCTGCCATTCGTAACACGGCAAGGTCACCAGACCCGGGTATGCCGCCAATGATTCTGTGGCTATGCCGATGTCGGCAGTCTCCTCCAGCACCATCTGCGCCACCTGGTCGGGTGCGCCCTGGTGCAGGCTGACGCGGACCTTGGGATAGGCCTGGCGCAACTGCGTCACCGATGGCGGCAGCACATATCGGGCCTGGGTATGCGTGGTCGCGATAGACAGGGTGCCGCTGTCCTGGGCACTGAATTCGTTGCCGATACGTTTGAGATTGCCGACTTCACGCATGATCAGATCGATGCTCTTGAGCACCTGCTGACCGGGTTCGGTGATGCGTTTGAGCCGCTTGCCATGGCGGATGAAGATGTCGATGCCGAGTTCTTCTTCAAGCTCGATGATGGCCTTGGACACGCCGGGTTGCGAGGTGTGCAAGGCCTTGGCAGCCTCAGTGAGGTTCAGATTGCGCTTGACGGCTTCCTGGACGAAGCGGAATTGATGAAGATTCATGTCGGTCGTCGGTCCATGGCGCCAGATTATGCCCGCCGAGCGGCATCGGCTTGCAGGAGCAACCGTTCAGCCCAACGCGGTGCGGGCCAGCAAATCGATTACCTGCGGGTCTTCGCCGATGGCCGGACGCAGTGAAATCGTCATGTCAGGATATTGCAAGACAAGCGGCGCAACCAGCGCCGGCAGGTCCTGGCGGGCATGTCGGCCCACGCCCAAAAACATCGGGAGCACGCAGACGGCTGTGATGCCTGCCACTGCCAGCTCGGCAATGACAGCCGCCAGGTCGGGCTGTGTCAGCTCCAGATAGGCGCAGCGCACGACGCATTGCGGCTCGATCGCCTGCATGCGCGCCGCAACTGCCTCGATCGGCCGGCTCCACAACGGGTCGCGCGATCCGTGGGCAAAAAGAACCGTGGCGTGCTTGTCCATCACAGGTTTATCAACGGCGCAGCACCAGCCAGCTGAAGGCCGACAGCGACAAAACAGAATAGATCAGCCCCGGCGCCGCAGCGGCCAGCCAGGGCCACCAGTTGCGCAGATTGCCGAAGTGCCCGAACAGGTTGTTGAGCAGAAAGAAACTGATGCCGGTCATGACACCTATGAATACGTAGGTCGAAATGCCGGTCGTGCGAAAGTGCAGGTAGGCGAATGGCAGTGCCAGCACCACCATCACCAGGCAGCTCAGCGGATAGAACACCTTGCGCCACAACTCCAGTTCATACCGTTGCGACGCCTGCTCGTTGGCATCGAGGTGGCGCATGAACTGGAACAGGTCGATGATCGACATACGCTCGGGTCTGAGCAAGGCGACCGCTGCCATCTCTGACGTCAAGGTCGTAGGCCAGCGGTACTCTTGAAGCTGCTCGACCTCGGCCTGCGGCCGGCCATTGGCATCGGCACTGAACAGTGTGCGCCGCACGCTCCTGAGCGTCCAGGCGTCTGCGCCGGCGAAGCTGCCACTTTCCGCTTCGTTGTTGGCCACCAGTTTGCCGGCATCTGAGTATTCCATGATGCGGATGCGGCGCATGTCGCCGTCGGGGCGCAAAGCCCCGACATTGACCCAGAATGAATGGTTACCCTGCTTTTCGCGCAGCCAGGCGCCCGTCTGGCCCACAGTGATCTCGCGCACATACTTGGCGCGCAGGAACTGGCCTGCACGATCGGATGCCGGAACCAGAAAGTCGCCTATGGCGTAGGTCACCAAGGTGAACAGCAGGCCCAGGCCGAGCATGGTGCGCAGCGCCCGCCAAGGATCCAGGCCGCTGGTGCGCAGAACAGTGAACTCGGAGTTTTGCGCCAGACGTGCCATGACGAAAACCGAGCCTATCAGCACGGTGATCGGCAACAGGTCATACAGGCTGCTGACCGACAGCGTGGCAATAAACATGAACGCATGGCGCAGCTGGTAGCCCTCGGGCCCGGCGGTGTTGATCCAGCGCAGTTCGTTGACGAAGTCGATGAAGGAAAACAGGGCCAAAAAAGCCAGTGTGGTGAACGCGACGGCAGCGATCACCTCGCCATAGATCATGCGGCGCACCGTATTCATGGGGAACTCGTCGCGGATCGGGAAGTGGGCTCGGAACTGCGGCGCAGGCGCGGCAGCAGGCGCAGATTCCAGTGTTTCTTGAGCAGCAGCAGTGCGGTAATTATGAAAACTCCGCCATGAAGGGCCAGGTTGTAGCTCCAGAACGCACTGGCACCGGCGGCAATACGGCTTACGCCGAGATTGACCATGTTGTAGTAAATGATGAAAGTGAAAAGTGAAAAAAGCAGATTGCCATTGCGCCCGACGCGCGGGTTGACGGTGGAAAAAACCAGGCCCAGCAGAACGAAGTTGATCGATGACAAGGCCAGGCCGATGCGCCAGGAGAGCTCGCCCAGAAGTGCCGGGGTATGGCCAACCCAAAGGGCCAAAGTCGAAACTGCCCGCGGCGGTATGACCTGCGCCACCTGCTGCGCCTTTTCGTTCACCAGCACGCCATATTCCTTGAACTCGCTGATCTTGAAACCGGTTTCGTTGATCTGGTCCTCCATGCGCTGTCCGTTGGACAGCAACAGAAAACGGTCCTCGCCGATCGTCTCGATCCTGCCGGCGCGGGCAGACGTGATGATCTGCTTGCCTTTCTCCCGGGCGGCAATGAACACCTGTCCGGCCGTTTTGCCACCGATCGAATCCTTGTCGATGAAAAACACCCGATCGCCGCTGGCGGACTCCTGGAATTGCCCCGGGACAATGCGTTCCAGGTCGCTGCGCCGCTCATAGCGGTCGCTCAAGGCTTCTGACTGCTGATGCGACCACGGCCACACAAACACCAGCAACAGGGCGATGGACAACCAGATTGGCCAGGCGAATCGCAGCAAAGGGCGCAGGAAACTGGCCAGGCCCTGGCCACTGGAGAACCAGACCGCCATCTCGCTGTCGCGGTACATGCGTGACAGCGTGGACACGGTGGCGACGAACAGACCCAAGGTCAAAATGGTCGGAGCGTGCCCGAGCATGGTGTAACCCAGCACCATCATCACTTCGGCAGGATCGACGCTGCCACGCGAGGCCAGGCCCACCGTCCGGATCAGCAGCATGGTCATGACGGTCGTCGCAAGCACCACCACGGTGGCGCCGAAGGACCGGGACATCTCCTTGCGGATGGAAGAATGGAATAACATCGCTGCCAATGAAAGACGCAATTATGAACTTTGAAATTCAGTCGATGGATTTGTCCGGCGCTGCAACCCATAAGGCCGACGCCTTGGTGGTGCTGGTTTCTCAATCATTCAAGCCCGTCAAGGGTGTTCTGTCCAATCTGATAGCCGCGGCGCTCAAGGCTGGCGATCTGGAGGCCAAGGCGGGCAAACTGCTGTCGACCTACGATGTTGCCGGCATTGCCAGCAAGCGGGTACTGATGGTGGGGTGTGAGGCGGGCACTGCGCGCCAGGTGCGCCAGGCTGTCGGTGCTGCGGTGGCGGCGCTCAAAGCAGCGAATGTGCGTCGGTTGCTGATCTGCCTTGCCCAGCCCGGCGATGAAGCCGCGGTGCGCGCGGCGGTATGCGCGGCAGCCGACGCCAGCTACGTGTACACAACGACGAAATCCAAGCCGGAACCCCGTGCGCTTACACATATGACCCTCGGGGTCACGGATGCAGCGCAGAGCCGCACGGCATTTGCCAAGGCGGTGGCCACGGTGCGCGGCGTTGAACTGGCCAAGGAATGGGCGAATCGCCCAGGCAACCATGCCACGCCCACAATGCTTGCGGGTGCGGCCAAGGATCTGGCCCGGTTGCCGCAGATCCAGTGCGAGGTGCTCGGGCCAAAGCAGGTCGCCAAGCTGGGCATGGGCGCGTTCATGGCGGTGGCCAAGGGTTCGGAGGAAGAGCTGCGTTTCATCGTGCTTCGCTACAACGGCGCGGCAAAGTCCCAGGCGCCAACGGTGCTGGTGGGCAAGGGCATCTCGTTCGACACGGGTGGTATTTCACTCAAGCCGGCGCCCGAAATGGACGAGATGAAATACGACATGTGTGGTGCCGCGAGCGTGCTGGGTGTGTTCAGTTCCCTGGCCGAGCTCAAGCCGGCGATCAATGTCGTCGGGCTGATTCCCAGCTGCGAGAACATGCCCGACGGGCGTGCTGTCAAGCCGGGTGATGTGGTGACCAGCATGAGCGGGCAGACGATCGAAATTCTCAATACCGACGCCGAAGGGCGCCTGGTGCTTTGCGACGCACTCACCTATGCCGAGCGCCTCAACCCCCGCGTGGTGATCGACATTGCGACGCTGACGGGTGCTTGCGTCATTGCCCTTGGCGGCGTGCGCAGTGGCATGTTTGCCAGTACCGACGCGCTGGCCGCGGAACTGGCGGCCGCCGGCGAGATCGCGCAGGATCTGTGCTGGCGCATGCCACTGGACGATGAATACGCCGAAGGTCTGAAAACGCACTTCGCCGACGTGGCCAACGTCGGCGGCCGGCCTGCCGGCGCCGTGACGGCGGCCAAATATCTGCAACGCTTCGCGACCAAGTATCCGTGGGCCCACCTGGACATTGCCGGAACCGCCTGGAAGGGCGGGGCGGCGAAAGGTGCAACGGGTCGACCTGTGCCCTTGTTGCTCGAGTTCCTGTTGGCGCAGGCCCAGGCCGACGCATCGCCGCAGGCCAAGGCCCCGGCCAAACGGACGGCGCCTGCGCGTCGGCGCAAGGCTTGACGCCGGAACCGGTACCGTGGTGCAGTTCCTTGCCGATGTTGTGCCGTCCGATCCGAACCTGTGAAATGCCATTGCCGGCGGTTGTTGGCACGAAAGCATGCCCATGACCGAAGTCGCCTTTCACTTCAACATGTCAGACAAGACTCAGCATGTGTGCCGTCTGCTGCGCAAGGCGACGGCGCAAGGCGCGCGGGTGTCGGTATGTGGGCCGCAGAACCTTCTGGTTGAACTCGAGAAAGCCTTGTGGTCGTTCTCGGCGGTAGATTTTGTGCCCCATTGCCTCTTGGACAGCCCGGCCGAGGTACTGAATGCCTCCCCCGTGGTGCTGGGTGTGTCCGTGAGCGGTTCGCCGCATCAGGATGTGCTGCTCAATCTCGACGCCGAGGTGCCGGCCGGATTCGAGCGTTTTGCCCGTGTGATTGAGGTTGTGGGCTCCGATGCGCAGGAACGGGCGCAATCGCGCTTGCGCTGGAAATACTATCAACAGCGGGGTTACCCCATCGTGCGCCACGACCTCGCGGCCAAGGAGGCCGACTGATGGTCACGACGGCACGCGGGTATCCCCGTTTTCTGCCCACCTTGACCGAGGTGGTGCGGGCGCCGACACCCGTCCTCGTGCCGCAGGAGCCGGTTGAGCCCACGCCGGATCCTGCCGTGCTGGAGGCCGAGCGCCGGCAGGCCCTGGTTGAACGCATGCGCGCCCATATTCTGACGGCAATTGATGACAAGGTGCAGGACGTGGTGGCTGCGGCCATGCTTGAGCAGGTCGACCTGATCGGCGAGCGCCTGCGTCGCCAGATGGACGATATGGTGCGTGAGTCGCTCGAAGCGGTGGCAGCACGGCTTCGCGCGGAATTGGAGGTTCTGGTGGACGATGCCGTGGATGCCGTGCTCGCAGTTCCTGCCCCGCCAACGCACGACGAGCTGCAAACGGAACCGGGCGTCTGAAGTTCCGTCGGCAGCCCTTGGCCGCACCGTTGTTTTTTTGTTGATTCACGGCCTCGACCAAGGGGTTTGCGCTGTGGTGCAGCGGCTGAAAATGCGCTATCCTCGCCGGTTGTTGGGGCAATTGATGCCCAAACTGAATAACCCCCCCCTTGGAGACCCTATGCAAATGAATTTTCGTACAACTTTGACGGTGTGCGCCGCTGCCGCATTGTTGGTGGCTTGTGGCAAGAAGGAAGAGCCGGCTCCCGCAGCCGCACCTGCGCCCGTCGCTGCTCCTGCGCCTGCAGCTGCTCCTGCGCCTGCTGCTGGTAGCGATGTCATCAAGATCGGTCACGTCGGGCCGACCAGCGGTGCCATTGCTCACCTTGGCAAGGACAATGAGAACGGTGCCCGCATGGCCATCGAAGAACTCAATGCCAAGGGTGTCATGATCGGTGGCAAGAAGGTCACGCTCGAATTGCTGCCGGAAGACGACGCTGGCGATCCGAAGCAGGGCACGGCTGTTGCCACCAAGCTGGTTGACGCCAAGGTCAACGGCGTGATCGGTCACCTGAACTCCGGCACCACGATCCCCGCATCGGCCATCTACGACGCAGCAGGCATTCCCCAGATCTCCCCATCGGCAACCAACCCCAAGTACACCCGTCAGGGTTTCAAGGGTGCGTTCCGCCTCGTGGCGGACGACGTGCATCTGGGCAGCACATTGGGCAAGTACGCTGTCAATACGCTCAAGGGCAAGTCCATTGGCGTGATCGACGACCGCACCGCTTACGGTCAAGGCGTTGCCGAAGAGTTCAAGAAGGCTGTCGAAGCTGCTGGTGGCACGGTCGCAGGCCATGAGTTCACGACCGATAAGGCAACTGACTTCAACGCCATTCTGACGACGCTCAAGGGCAAGAAGGTTGACGTTGTGTTCTTCGGCGGCATGGACGCCGTTGCCGGCCCGATGATCAAGCAGATGGCCCAGTTGGGTATCAAGGCCAAGTTCATGGGTGGCGACGGCATCTGCTCGAGCGAACTGCCCAAGCTCGCGGGCGAAGCCATGAAGGACGACATGGTCTACTGTGCGGAGGCCGGTGGTGTTGAAGGCGAACAGAAAGCTGGCATGGAAAAATTCCGTGCTGACTTCAAGGCCAAGTACAACGCCGACGTGCAGGTGTATGCGCCGTACGTCTACGACGCACTGAACGTGATGGTCGCCGCCATGGTCAAGGCTGACTCGGCCGATCCTGCCAAGTACCTGCCGGCTCTCAAGGCCATCGAGTACAAGGGCGTGACGGGTAACATCGCTTTTGACGAAAAAGGCGACATCAAGAACGGCGCGCTGACCCTGATGACCTACAAGGGCGGCAAGCGTACCGAACTGGCCGTGATCCGCTGATTCAGCGTTCGCGTACATGAAAAAAGCCCCGCTCTGCGGGGCTTTTTCTATTGCGCCGCCTGCCGCACGAGGTCGCGCGTTGCAGGGACTACCATGCCTTGCGCTGTCGGCGTTCCACCTGCGTGGCCACAAGGGTGTACCCGCTTGTCCCCATCAGCGAATCTTTTCTCGCCGTATGCAGCGTGCCGTTGACCGATACCGCGTCCATGGTGCGCAGGTCCTTCGCCGGCTGTGCGATCGATACGTGAATGATCTGGTTGGCCGGCGGTGGCGGCGTGTGGATGCATGCGCCAAAGTACGGCACCAGCAGGAATTCGCGCATCTCGCCTTTGTGGGCATCCAGCGGGACAACGTAGCCTGAGATCTGCACCCGGGTCCCATCCAGATCGTTGTTGGTCGGCGCGTTGTCCCAGGTCTCGCGCATCTGCCGCGCCAGTTCCATGGCCTTTGGGTCTGAGTCATCCAGGCGGCTCAGCGGCAGCTTGCGATAACGTTTGAGTGGATCCCAACCCTTGGGTACCAGCGTCTGCCAGTCGAGTTCAACAAATGGCGCCTGTGCCAGCGCGCCGTTCTGGGCCTGGTCGCGCTCGTAGTCGAGCGCCAGCCAGCGGACGGCGCCGCCAAGCGTGACCACGACGGCCACGCACAGGCCGATGGACCCGACGAGGTGTTGATGAGGGAAGCGTGTTTTCATGGGCGGTGCTCTCTACATGGGCAGTGCTCGCTATCGCGACTTGCCCTTGTAGGGCAAGACATGACGAGCGAGCATGCTGTAGCCACTGACACCCATATCGGTCTTGGAGCTTTCAAGTTGAAGCGTACCGCTGACCCACACTGCGTCCATCGTGCGCAGGCCCTTGATAGAGGTCTGCGAACGCACATGCACGATCTGGTTGGCGGGCGGCGGCGGGCTGTGGATGCAGGCACCGAAATACGGCACCAGCAGGAATTCGCGAATGCCGTCCTTGGCCTCGTCCAGCGGCACCAAATAACCTGGCAGGCGTACGGACCTGCCGGCCATGCTCGGGACCGTGGGTGCAGAGTCCCAGATTTCGCGCATGCGGTCGTACAACTTCTGTGCGCGGGGGTCGGAGTCGGGATAGCTGCCGATGCCCTTGAGCGAAGCCATCGGATTCCAGTCCGCAGGTGCCAGGTCGTCCCACGAGATCTCGGGGAATTCGGCCGCGTGCAGCGGCCCGTGCACCAGCCATGCGCCGGCCAGTGTCAACATCGTGCGCCGTGAGAAGGGGGGCAGGGGTTTCATGGTTTCAGGTCCTTGGAGAGAGTCCGTCGGAGAGCGACAGCCGATACGCGCGCCAGCCGGGCGCCAGGCCGGCGACACCGCCGGCCAGTACCAGCGCGCCGAGCAGCCACCCATGCAGTTCGGTCGGGTGCGCCAGATCCAGCGTCAGTCCGAATTGCGATTGCAGCCAGGGCCCCAGCGCAGTAACGACCGCTACCAGGGCGGCAATGCCCAGCACGACGCCGCTGATAGTGACCATAGCACCTTCGATCATCAGCAGTACCAGTATGTCGAACGGACTGGCGCCAACAGCCCGCAACACGGCCAGTTCGCGGCGCCGTTCGTTGAGCCCGGCCATCACCACAGATACCAGGCCTGCCAGGCTGACCGCCGCCACCAGGCCCGACATCAGCAGCAAGGCCTTCTCGCCGGCACCGACGATGTCCCACAGTTCGTCGAGCGCCACGCCTGGCAGGATGGCCATCAGCGGTTCGCCGGTGAAGGTGTTGATATAGCGCTGGGCCGAGAAAACGCCGGATCGGCTCTTGAGTCCCACCAGCACGGCTGTGACGGCGCGTGGCGTCAGGTCCATCTGGCGCACGTTGGCGGCGTCGACTTGCTGACCGGGCAAGGGAACCCCGGCGATCCAGCCTACGTGCAGGGCTTCCATGGCTTGCAGGCTGATATGCACGGTGCGGTCAACCGGTGTGCCGGTCGGCGCCAGGATGCCGCGCACGACGAACGGCTTGTCGGCATGCTGACTCAGATCCAGCTCACCGCTGCCGTGTGAAAGCACGATTCGGTCGCCCAGGCGGTATCCCAGGCGCGCCGCCACTTCGGAGCCGAGCACGGCATCGAACAGATCCGCCATCGGCACGCCCTGCACGATGCGCAGCGCCTGGTGGTCGCCAAAACGAAAATGCCTGAAGTAGTCATCCGTCGTGCCCAGCACCGGAAATCCGCGGTGGGAGTCGCCCAGCGACATCGGGATGATCCAATCGATGCCACGCTGCTGCTGCAGCGTCTGCACCGTGCTCCAGCGGATGTTATTGGTGGCGGCGCCGACATGGAACACCGCATACAGCAGCAGCTGAACCGAGCCCGTCCGCGCGCCGACGATCAGGTCGGTGCCGGACACTGCAGAGGTGAAGCTGTTGCGGATGTCGGTGCGGATGCGTTCGGTGCCCAGCAACATGAAGGTAGAAAGAGCGATCGACGCCATCGTAAGCGCCAGCGTGAAGCGCCTGTTCCAGGCACTGCGCCAGGCCAGGGTCCAGAGGAAGCGGATCATGCGGCGGCCTCATCGTGTCGCGGCGCGCGGTTGATGCGTGGCAGATCGATGGCGCGGGTGAAGCGATCGGCCATGCGCAGGTCGTGGCTGACAAAAACCAATGCGCTGTTGGCCGTCTTGCAGGCGGCCAACAACAGCTCGAGAAAGCTGTTGCGGCGTTGTTCGTCCAGTGCCGAGGTGGGCTCGTCGGCTATCACCAGCGCCGGGCTTCCAATCAGTGCGCGGGCTGCCGCCACACGCTGCTGCTGGCCTACCGACAGGTCGCTTGCCGGCCGGTCCCACAACCGCGTTGGCAGGCCCATGCCCTCCAGCCAGTGAGCCGCGGCTGCCGCTTCGGTGCCCGATTGCCGTTGCGCAGCCTGCCGGCGCAGTGGTGAAAACCGGCACGGAGCAAGCACGTTGTCACGCACGCTCAGATAAGGCAGCAGGTTGAACTGCTGGAAGATATAGCCCACGTGGTCGACCCGGTACCGGTCGCGCCGGGTGCCAGGCATGTCTGCCCAGGGGCGGCCATCCAGGCGAACTTGGCCGTGTTGCGGCAGCAGAACACCCGCAATCAGGGCCAGCAGGGTGCTCTTGCCGCAACCACTGGGGCCGTACAAAAACACGGACTCACCCTTGTCCACGCACAGCGCCTCGATGTCCAGGCAGGGTTCCCCGCTGCCGGGCCAGGCAAAGCGCAGTTGCGCGATCTCCAGGATGGACCTTGGCATGACTTCAGCGACCCCAGCGCAGCAGGGGCGAGGCCTTTTTCAGGCTGCGTTTGAACTGGCCCTGTTCGCTGGCCACCTGGGCGTCGATCCTGCGCAGGCGCGGGAAGGCGTCGAACATCTTTACGTCGAGCTGTCGCGCCAGAGAAGCCTTGGCGCAGCTGAAGACGATGGACACGTCGATATCGGCATGGTCGTCGTGCGCGACCGGCGCCTTGGCAGTGGCCACGGACGCGCCCGCCGCGGGCTTTTCGGCGGCGCCCAGGCCAAGCACTTTTGACTCCAGCGTGACGCTGGACAGACGGCATTCGGCTTTGGGATCGGGGATGAACAGCGTGTCGGCGGCTTTCAGTCGCCTGACCAGGGCGGCGACGCTCTTGCGCTCGGCATCGGTGCGTGGTGCGCGCTCGAAGCCCAGGAAATTGTCGAGTGGTGCTTCCATCGACAACGTGAGGCTTTGCGCGTCGATGG
>Ga0105048_10016777_pt1 | contig 11312 bp, 6 predicted proteins | sample MAT05_FD_78382 | JGI IMG/M metagenome (GOLD analysis project Ga0105048, IMG submission 78382) | Freshwater microbial communities from Lake Fryxell liftoff mats and glacier meltwater in Antarctica - MAT-05 | ecosystem: Environmental > Aquatic > Freshwater > Ice > Liftoff microbial mat | place...
CTTGTGCATCAGCGCAAGCACGTCCTCGCGACGAAAGAACGCCTGGTATCGACAGCCGCGGGCGGCGACGCGGACCTCCCCGCGCGCGATCATCGCGCGGACGCCGGAGGTGCCTTTGAACCCCATCATCGCCGCGACCACCTCGATCGGTACGAGCTCTGGCGCGTTCGTCACGGGCTCGCCTTCATGTCGTCAGCACCGCCCTCGAGCGGCCACCGCTCGAACGTGGGGCCGTGGAAGCGCAGCAGCCCGTCGATCCGCGACACCGGCAAGCGGCCGGCCGCGACCAAGGCACGGACGGCTGCGAGGACCGCGTCGTTGGCGACCATGAGGCCGTTGGTCATCGCGATGGCGTCCGTCGCTCTCTCCTTCAGGTTCGCGCGGTTGGCGAGCTGTTCCTTTGAGACGTTTGCGAGTGACGACATGAGGTGAGCATTGAGGCCGCGATCGATGAGTTGCAAGTGGCTCGCGCGATAGCCACTTTATAGTTTTGGAAACAATTTTCCGAATGTGTTTCTGCGAAGTGAACGTGGCGCGCCGAGAGTCCAGGCGCGTCGGGCTCGACGTTCAAGACGATCACGATGTCGATCGCGTGGTCGGTCCTCGTAGGCGTGCGTTCAGCGCCGCGAACCGGCGGCAACACCACTTCGGCCGAGTGGTGGCTCAGTCCTCACCTCACTCCGCCGAAGTGGTGGGCTTGAGCGGTGGCGGACGACGCGAGAGCAGCTCGATCAGCGCCTCCAGGTGATCGGTCGTCTCCCACCTCCACTCGGGTCGGGCGCGCGGTTGGCGATGACGAAGTTGCGCATCGTCGTGATCGTGCCGGTCTCTGCGTAGTAGTCGCGTCGCGGAGTGATCGGTCGGACCCGCTATTTTCCTCCTCGCCTTCGTCCTCTTCGTGGACTTCGTGGGCACCTTCCTGGCGGCGATCTTCACCCGCCGGTGCAGCGACGAGCCGCTTTGCCGCCGGCCTGGGCGAGCTCGCCGTTGAGTCCGTCGGCTTCGACGTTTTTCGGTGAGGTGCGCTCCTCGGCGAGCAGCTTCCCGAGGCGACCGAGCGCGGTCTCGTGCACGACGGGCGACTCATTGAGCACGAGATCGACGACGGCATGGAGCATCGCACCGGATTGGCCCTGATCCGCTCTGACCGTGCGGATCACTTCTGACAGGTTCATCGCGCGCCGAGCGATGCCTCCCGCTTGAACGCCCGTGAACGCGGTCGCCCCGGACCGGGTTCCGCATCGTCCTCGAATCACTCCGCCGAAGTGCTCTCGGCCGAGTGGAGGATCGATGTTGACCCAAGCCGGCCTGCGAAGCGCCCCACCGCAACCCGAAACGCCGCTCATCGCTCCGATCCCGTCCGCGACGGTCGTGTTGCGCTCGAAGATCGCCATCGATCCCGCCCTCAACCCCCGCAGCGAAGTCGACGATGGACTCACGGATCGTCGGGAGGCATCGATGCGCGATTGGTAGCTCCGAAGCCCGGTTTGGGCAGTAGCCGCCGGTCCCGATCGCTGGGAGCTGCGCGCCGACTGGACTCGCGCCCCCGCCGTCGCTGCGATCGTCGGTCGCCGAGTTCGCGCTCGCTCCACTTTTCATCCGGTACGCGGATCGAAGCTGGAAAAAGGTGGGTCGTATTTCGTCGGCGATGGATCGAAGGTCGCGATCAGCGTGGCGGGGCGAGGGGATTGCAGCGCGCGAGCTGGCCCTTGTCGTCCCAATCGATCCCGTTCGGCCCGTTGCACACCACGGAGCCCACCCTCACGGGCGTGTCCTGCGCCAACGAGCAATGCGCGAGGACGCCGTTCGGATGGATCGTCACGGACCTGGCGCACTTCAGCGTCCCGTAATCTGTGGTCGCCGCTTCGATGATCAGAGGCTCCTGTCGAAGAGGAAGCCTAACAGTGAGCTCGCCGATGAACGCGACCTGTCCGTTCGGATGAAACCTGACGTCCGATCCTTTCGGCGCTCGAATCTGGTTGAACGTCCGCGCCTCGTCGATCACGTTCCAGACCGCCACCCCGCCACCGTCCGCCTTCGAATGGAACGTCACGCTGGCACCCGCTGGGATCTTCATGCCTTGCCACTCGCGCGGAGCTGCGAGCGTCGCTTGGACGACGGAGCCAAGCTCGCTCTGACCATCGGCGGTCCACCGGCACTCCACGATAGTTCGAGCCGGTGCGACCACGACGTCGCCGAGAGTCTGCGCCGAAGCACCCGTGAAATACAGGAACAGCGTCGAGGGCTCGGGTATCTTCACGAATTCGAGCGCTGTGCTGCCGGCGCTCGCGACGAGCGCGTCGCGGGAGCGCTCGTCGTCGTTCTTCCCTTTGCCCGCATAGGGCCAGTCGGCGAATATCACGCGCGCGATTTGGACCTCAGTGCCCGCGGTGAGCGACACTCCGCACCAGCGCGTTGGCGCGCGAAGCGTGAGCTCGGCCAGGCGCCACGGCATTCCCCCGAAGCGCGTGTCGCCGGTGAAGGTCACCTTGGCAGCGGCAGGCAGGACCAAGCCAGCGATCGACGCACCGCGCTTGAGGTCCTCGACGGAATGACCTTCCTTGGCGCTCGCCGGCGAAGCCATCGCAACGAGCGCCAAGAGAGCTATGGGACGGCAAGCCAAGTTGCGAATCTATGAGGCGGTAGCGCACAGATCAAGCGCTCACGGCGCGGGCACCGGCATCGGGCTCGTCTGGAAGGGCGTCGCGCCGCCGAGGCCGAGCTGGCCGGAAGTATCATCGCCCCAGCAGTACACGTTGCCTCCACGCAATCCGCAGGAGTGTGTTTCGCCCGCGCTGACCCGAGTCCAAGCTGATCCCGGGATGACGACGGGCGACGGCACGCGCACCTGATCTGCGCGGCCGTTCCCCAAGCGACCGAGCAAGCCGTTGCCCCAGCAGTACAACGCCCCCGAACGAGCTCCACAGCTGTGAGCGGAGCCCGCCGAGACTTGCGTCCAACCCGTCCCTCCTACTGGGGCAGGCGAAGATACGTCCGTTCCGTCGCCGCCGACGCCAAGCTGGCCGCTGCGATCGTCGCCCCAGCAGAACAGCTCGTCACCGCGAAGCGCGCATGCATGCCTCTCCCCGACGGAGATGCCGTGATAACCGATCCCGTCGATGGGTGCCGGCGTTGCGTTGGCTTCCTCGTCACGCGTGTGGCCGCGCCCGAGCTGACCGTCCCCGTTCTCGCCGAAGCAATACACTTGGCCCCCACGGATCGCGCAGGCGAAGCCGCGACCACCGCTCACCTCCGTCCACCCGTCGAGCTGTCCGACCTGCGTGGGTTCGAGGACCGGCCCTGCGACGCTGGAGCCGAGCCCACTCTGCCCGAACGCGTTCGAGCCCCACGCGTAGAGCTTGCCTTCTCGAATGCCCATGGAATGACGCCACCCCACGGTGATGGCCGTAAATCCCGTCGGCAGCACGGGCACAGGATGGTCAGCGTCGATCTGATCGCCACGGCCGAGCGCGCCGTTCGAATTCTCGCCCATGCACCAGACACCGTCGCCGCGAAGGCCACACGCGTGATCCACCGCGCGCACGAGCGTCGACCAGCCCATCTCTGCGAGGAAAACCGGCCGCCAAACGGTCTCGCCCGTCGGACCGACTCCGATCGCGCCGGATGCGTTCGAGCCCCAGCATGCGGCGCGACCGCCGGCGATCACGCAGGTCGCGCTTCGTCCCGCAGAGACATGATCGGCGACGAGAAGCTGCGCCCCCGCGTCCTGCTCGGCAGCGGCGTCCGGGAATGAAACCGGCGCGGCGTCGGGCGCGTGAGCATCCAACATCGACGTGTCGAGCGGGTCTGCGTCAAATGCCGAAGGACCCGCGTCGCGCGTCGTCGGCGCAGCGTCAGACTGGCCCGCTGCCGCGTCGCGGGCATTTTCGCCACCTTCGCTGCAGGCGACGAGCCCAAGCGTGCCGATCGTCCAGGCGGCAGCGATCGCACGCGTGCTCATCCGCGATCTTCGACGAACCGCACACGTCGATGGGTGGGGCGCCTGCGAAAGATCTCGATCGCTCTGCATGCAACCTCCTCTGCCGTTCGTCCGCTGACGTCGATCTCTCCGACGATCGCGCCCATGCGCCGAGCGGACTGATATGCGTATGCGCGATCGTAGTAGGGGAGCAAGACACGAACGAAGTGAGCGCGATCGCCGCGCGCGATCGCGGCCGCCGCCGCCGCGCTGCGCGCCGGTCCGAGCCGCGGACGGACCCGATCGAGCGACGCGCGGATCGACGCATCCGACGCATCGGCGAGCAACGCGACGATCCGATCGACCCGCGCCGACGTGTCCAACCGGAGCGCGACCGCCGGCGCGTGGCTCATCGCTGCGTTGATCGCGCGGGGAATCGCGAGCCGGCCGAGGTACGGGCCCTCGTGCTCGATCCACAGGACCTCGTTCGCCGCGTCGCTGAGGATGGCCCGCAACGCTCGCTCGAAGCGGGGCTGGTCGGGCTGTGGTGGCAGTCCGGCGTGGCCAAACGCGGACCCACGATGCGTCGCGAGCGCTTCGAGATCGAGAACGCGTTCTCCCAGCGAGGCGAGCGCACCCAGTACGTTCGTCTTACCGACGCCCGTCGGGCCGAACAGCACGCGCACCGAAACCGAGACTCCGGCGACAGGCGTCGGAGAACCGGAGGTTGCGCAGATCACGCGCTTCCACGTCGCGACCAACGTCCTCCGGTCTCCGACTTCCCCAGCCTCCGGGAATTTCACCCTTCCATCCGGTTAAAGAGCGGAGCACGTACCATGTACTGAGGTGGCTGGACGTTACCCCCGAGATTCGGCGTTCTCAACCGGATTTCATTTCTTCGGCTCGAGAACATCGAACCGCAGCGAGCTCGACACTTCGCCACGGCCGCTTCGCTTGTGCCGGCCCACCCAGAGATGGGTCCGTCCGTCGAACCATCGCGCGCGCTGAAGGCTCGTCTCCACACGCACGCCGCCACGCGGAACCTCTTCCTCGTGGAGGAAGTACGCTTGGGTTTGCTGATCGTCATCGGCGAGGCCCGGGCGAAGCAGGCGCGTTCGCGGCCGCACCGGCCGAACCGTGTCGAACGCAAAGCGGGGCATCGACGCGCGCTGGAGTCGGATCGACCGGTCCTGGAGCGGCCGATGCGAAGGCAAGAAAGGGATCCAGTTTTCCGGGACGCCGGTGCCCAACCCATACGCGAGTCGCGCGTCGACCTCCGGCGAGCCCGGCGAAGGCGGGGGCGAGAGCTCGGCCAACCGCAACGCCAGTCGGCGTGCGGCCTCGGTACCATCGCGTCCGCCACCCATCGTGTCGGGGATGGTCCTTTCGATCGCCCACACGAGGTTCGCGCTCTCATCTCGGAGGAGGCTGATCGCCTCGATCGGATCGCTCTCGTCCTTGCTCGCGAGCGCCGGGGGAATGAACAGGTGCGGTCCGAGATCACCCGACCTGCTCGCGTCGCTCGAGGAGAGATCGAAGAACGCCCACTTCGCCCAGCCCTCCGCGCGGCCCGAGGTCGCGGGGATCAGCGTGCGCTCGCCAAAGACGTCGGTCACGACGATCCCTTCCACTTCGACGAGCGCGCCGACCGGATGGCCGAGCGGAAAGACGAACCAATCGTTGCCGAACAACAGCGCAAACTCGGCGACCATCACCTTGACGACATCGGTCGTATCGGCGCGCAGATCACCGAGGTTCACTGCGCCATCTTCCAGCTGCCAAAACCTGGCGTTCGGCATGCCAGGATACTCGGCTGCGACCGGGATCATCGTCGCCACGGCCCGCTCGAGCGTGTCGGGCGCTCCCGCGACGCCCGGGGACGCTGCGCCGAGGTCGAACGCGTCCCAGTCGAGATGGCCCCCGTGATACTCGGGCACGGCGAGCACCAGCGACCCGCCTCCTGGCCGGGGGACGCGCACCGCAAATGAATGCTCGAGCTGCGCGTCGACCCACGTCCCGAGCGACGTTCCCGAGGTCTCGGTGAACCACTGTCGAAATGCTTCGAGCGCCCGAATCCACAATGCGAGGTGCGCGGGGTGAACGCCTGCGACCAGCGTGCCCGGCAGCCCGAGCGCCGACAAAGGCCCCTGGGGCAACGCATCGAGCACCGAGAAACCGTCGACGCCTCGACCGGCGAGCGCGCTGGCAAGCGCCAGCGCTTCGGGGTTCGTCGTCGATCGCAAGTGCTCCACGCGTTCGCGCGCGCTCGTTCCAGACACCTGAGGAGGCGCGGTGAAGCCGAACGACATTCTCAGCCGCGCCACGAACGGAGCGCGGTCGAAAACGGGAAGAACGCCGAGCGCATCATATCGCGCGCCCGCGTCGTCGAGGATCTCGAGCAGCCGCCGCCCGAGCTGCGCGCGCCAGCGGAGATCGTCGCGGAAGTAAGTCTCGCGTTCGACGCACGCTTCGAGAGGCTCGTCTCGAACCCGAGGATCGAGACGGGTCGGGTCTCGCCCGGTCGCTTCAATCCGTGCCGCGCGGGTCGCGATCTGCGCGCGAACGGGAGAGCCGGTGTCCTCGCCGCGCATCTCACCAAACTGCCACTGCCGCCCGAGCATCCACGCCGGATCCGCGATCTCCGCACGCAACGCGCGCGCGAAATCCGTTTGTCGCGCGCGCGGCTCGAGCCGGTTCCACACCCGGAGAGGCTCGCAGATCACATATTCGCCGACCGCCATGACTTCCTCCTCACGGACGCGCGGGACGCCGGTTCACCCCGAAGTCCAGGATCACGCGGCGCCCACCGACGTCGTCGCTCTCCTCGGAGACCGTCCGCGGAACCACCTCGCCCGCCAGCGCGGGAAGTAGCTGCCCGTAGACCTCGTCGGAGAGATGCTCATTTTCCACCAGCCTGCTGCGCGCGAGATCGAGCGTCTCGTCGAGCGCGAGCAATAGATCTTCGAAGCGCCAGCTCGTGACGCGTGCGGGAGGTACGACCAACAGCAGCGCCTGCGGAGCTCGAGCGTCTGGAGCGTCGTAGTGAAAGGCGACCGCCGTGCTTTGAACGCGATCTGGAACGACTTCCGTCCATTCATCGACGACCCAACCGGCGCCGTGCGTTCCCGCGAGCTCGCTGGCCCCGAAAACGGCGATCGACGCGCGATCGCCGTCCGGCCCACCCTCGGGACCGAGCACTCCGCCGAGCCATTCCTCGTCGGGCTTTCGCGGCAGCTGGATTGCGCGCGGCGGCGCGAGTGGGCGACCGAACGCGTCGGCGAGGAGGTACGCGCGCTCGAGGAGGCGCGGCCTCTGGCGCACCGCAGCGACGCCGAAGAACCAGGACTGCATCGCGAGAGCGGAGGCGTTCCTCGCAGCGAGCGCATTCAGAGCGAGCGCGTCTGCGGACTCCTGCGCCTCCGCGACGAGGAAGCGCGGGAGGACCACGAAGCTCTTCCCAAACACCGCCCGAAGCACATCCGCCCATGCCGAAATGGCGACGCTCGACCGCGCGCGCGTGACTCGCAGGGCCACTTCGACCACCGCCTGCTCGATCCGCGTGCGTATCTGCCGGGCGGCATCGGACACGTCGTCATAGCGGGCCGGGGGGATCATCCCTGAAGTCCCGCGCTCGGCCGCGCGTGCCAGGAGCCCGAAGAGCGCGGCGCGCGCCGCCCAGATCAGGTCGGGTGCGCCGGCGAACGCTCCCGCGTTTGCGGTGAGAAAGGCGCTCGGATCGGGGAGCACGTCGGCCGACGTCGCGCCCGGCAGAAAGACCTCCGCCAGCGCGGTGAGCAGCGATTCGAGCTCGCCGAGCGCGGCCTCCGCGCACGTCCTGAGCTCCGCGACGTCGAACGGTGAGATCGCGCGACCGGGATCCGCCGCGTGCGCATCATGCAGATCCGTCGCGTCGAGCGGGCGCGCTTCCCCGGCCAGCGCATGGACAGCGCTGAGCAGCGGCGCGATCTCGAAGAAGGTCTTTCGATCGACGCTCCATCCAGGCGCGCGCGTTCGCAGCCGAAGCGACATGGTCGGCTCGTCCCCGGGCGGGACCCCATCGGGCCGCGCGAAAAACGCGATGCGCTCCGCGAGGTGTGCGAGCCCCTCCTCGACGCCGCCGGCGAACAGCGCCAGCAGATCGATCGGCTGCAACCCGAGATCCGACGCAGTGACCTCTCGCGCGCCGCCAGCTTCGTCGACGATCGCCGCTATCTCTGACGCAGGGCCCAGGATCGAAGCCAACCACGCGTTGATGCTCGGTGCGGCGGCGGCGCGAGCGCCCAATACCCCGTGGGTCCATCCCGCGGGGCGCGCCGCGTTTCGGGCGTTCAGCAGATCGGCAGAGCCGAAACACAGAGGACGCCCGTCCACCGCCGGAACCGCCAACGCGATGCGATGTGCGACTGTCCGCCCGGTCCGCGGCGTGCGAACGATCTCGGGCTCGGGTATGGCGCGGCCTTCGGCGCTGGCGGCCATGACGGCGCCCGCCCGCTCGAAGTTGCCACGCGCGACCTGGAAGACTCCTTCTGCGACAGCGAGGTCACCGAGCGCGTCGAGCGCGTCGGCGAGATCGTCGATCGCGTGGAGCAGGGCTCGGAGCTCGGGAGTGCCGCGAGCCGGAAGCAAGCTCACTCCCTGATCGTCGCGCAGACCCCACGGATAGCCGCCGAACGCGCCGCCATCCTCGAGTGCATCGAAGAGCGTGGACGCACCCTGTGCGAGAGAGGCGTTCGCGCGCACGGTGTTGAGGAGCTCGAGACCGTCGATCACCTGACGCTGCGCACGCGCCGGATCGTCGCTCGCGGGATCGACCGCGCCGACCGTCGCAAAGCGTTGTCGAAACGGCGCGATCAACGCGTCGAGGGTGACGCCCTCCCGATCGTACGCGTCGTGGAGCGAGCGTTCGAAGCGATACCCGAGCGCCACACCGGGATCGATCCCCGATCGCACGGCATCGAGCAGCATGCGCGCGCTCCTCACGCGCCGCGACGACAGATTCACCGCCATACGGTTGTCGAGGTCCGGCCGCGCATTCTCCGAGAGATACCCGCTTCGCAAGATCGCAGCTGTCACCGCGTGCGACGGCGACGGCGTGAGAATGAAGCCCTTGTTGTCGTCGCCATCGTCGTACGTCGCAAGTCCGGGGCGTTGGAGCGCGTCAGGCACCGCCGACGACAAAGTCCGCGGGCCGCCGGGGCGAACCTCGTCAAGCCAACCATATGCGCCTGCGTAGAGACCGGTCGCGGCGACGGATCGCAGCTCAGTCAAGCGCATCCGAGCGAGCCCTGTTCGCCAAGCATCGACACGGTGGCCAACGAGGTCGAGGTGCTCTGCGACCGCGCGCTCCAGGCGATCGCGCGGGAGCGCGGCGACTGCAGCGAGATCGGTGTCGAACGAGGTCAGCCGCGCGCGCTCGGTGTCGTGGGCCGCGTGGCCCGCGAAGGCCTGAAAAAGCGAATCGCGGGAGATGAACTCGGCCATCGTCGGCGGGGGGACCTGGCTGTTCAGGTGCCCGTACAATCCGAGCGGACCCAGCGGAAAGTCGAGACCGAAGATGCCGTACACCTCGGCCGGGACCTCGAACAGGTAGCTCCATCGCGTGATCGCCGTCGACGTGACGAGGTCGCTCGTCAGATACGAGTCCGCGGATCCGACCGAACGTCGGATCTCCGCAGTCATCATCTGCTCGCGCTCCATGATCCTGAGCGCGACGTCGAGCGCGCGGTGGAGCCGAGCCGACCGCGCCAGGAGCTCCAGCAAGCTCGACCTGGCGACGGTCTGGCCGACCGCTGCTTGCCGAGCGAGCGTCGCGAGATCTCGACTGAGGATGTCGCCCAGCTGTCGCGCGGGATCTCGTGGAATGAGGTCGCCATCGAGCGCGTGAGCTCCCTCCATGAGCCGAACGCCGAAGGCGCGCGAGCCCGTCAACAGATTGAACAGATCCCCAAGCGCCGGAACGATCCTGCCGTCCGACCCTTTCATTCCCGCGCCCGGCCGAGTGAACGCGGACCGAAAGACGGCCTCGAACCGCTCGAGCAGCGCATAGGGACCCTCGGAGGGCAGGAGGCCAAATCGGAGGTCCGATGAGCCAACGCCGGGGCGGTGTCGCGCACAGTTCAACAAGAATCGGTGCTGGCGGTCGACACTCGATGGGTGGAGCCCAAGCATCTCCAAGAAGTGCGCTTGCCCGTCGGTCACGCCGTCCGAATGGGCGTGCTTGACCTTCGACGCGATCCTCTTCCAGTCGTCCGCCATCTGCGCGAGCACGCGGTTGAGCACGGCATGGAATCGCTGCTCGAGCTGATCTGGCGTCATCGCGCTCGTGCCCCCGGTGGGCATGGGCGGTGGCTCGCGACCGGTGGACGGCACGAAGCGCGAGTATGCGGTCGTCACCAATACACCGTACGGCTGAGGTCCGATCCGGATCGCCGGGACCGCGCTTCGGCCGGATACGTGCTGCTCGAAGAACGCGCCGATACGGTCGATCGAGTCGAGTGAGAACAACGTGGCCAGCATCTCTTCGAGAAACGCGCCGCCGGTCGCGGGCCACAACGTGCGGTTCACCAGAGCAGAGTCGAAGGCGTCCCGGCTGCCGGCGTTTTGCAGCCGATCCACGACGCTCGCACGGATCCCCAACGCGCGCGCGAAGCTCGCCGCGTCCGACTCCGGATCAGCCCCTGCGCGCCCCGCATCGGCTTGCTCGAGATCGAAGACCGCGTCGGCGTCGTCGCGGCCCGAGTATGCGCTCGGACCCTCTTCGGTGTTGTTGGTCGGCGTTCCGACCGGCAGAAATCCGAGCCCGGTCTCACCATATCGATGCGCCAGGAGCAGCTGCTCCACTGCGGCCTGTGCTGCGCCAGCATCGAGGCCGCGGATCCCGACCGCGAAGAGCCGCTTGAATCCGGTCTCCGCTTCGTAATGGGAGATCGGGATGGTCACGGCGACGCCTCGTGCGACGGCGGTGTCGAAGTCGACCATCCAGCGGATCGACTCTCCAACGATCAGCTCACCCTCGGCATCGAGCCGAAACTGTTCGGCCTGGCCAGCAGCTTCCGATGGGTCCACGCCGACCTTCAGATCGACGATCCTCGCTCCGGTGACGAGATGGGCCACGCTGTCGTCGTTTCGCACGGCGACGATGACGAAGCGCTCCGGAAAGAGCGGGGCCCGCGGCGCGCGCGTCCATGCGGCAGCCTTCGTTTCTACGCTCGGAAACTCGAGCGTTGCGGCAAGCTCGACCTTCCCGAGGATAGGCAGCTGGCCGACACGCTCTTCAAAACGGACGAGGGCGTCCCGAAATCGAAGAATCGATGACACCGTCGCGCGCTCGACGAGCGGAGCTCCGCGGCGAAAACGCTCGATCTTGACGCGCACCGTGGACAGAAGCTCACGC
>Ga0105048_10016778_pt1 | contig 11311 bp, 10 predicted proteins | sample MAT05_FD_78382 | JGI IMG/M metagenome (GOLD analysis project Ga0105048, IMG submission 78382) | Freshwater microbial communities from Lake Fryxell liftoff mats and glacier meltwater in Antarctica - MAT-05 | ecosystem: Environmental > Aquatic > Freshwater > Ice > Liftoff microbial mat | place...
AGTCGCAACCACCATAAATGCCCTGCAATAAATTGCGGGCTAAAAGCTAAAACCCGTTGAAACGGGTTAAAAGAATCTCAAAAACAATATTTTATTCAGTCAGTTTCAACTGACTTTAGCTTTGAGCCAAGAACTTTAGTTCTTGGTGACTTGTGTGTACATCGCAGCCCGCAGGAGAGGGGAACAAGAAAAAACTCTTTCTCCCCTTCTCCTGCGGGAGAAGGGGATAGGGGATGAAGGCAGGTTTCACGTAACACCAGTATTAAGTATCGCAAAAGACCAGATTTGCTTTTTTTAAAAAATAAGCAGCAAAGTGAATCGCTATCTCTCTGGTCTTTATAATCCGAGTTACTTACTGATTCGATTAATATTTTTTAGCATCTGACTATCGGAAACTATTTGCCGACGTTGCGCCAACTTAAACTTCTCAACGCGATCGCCCATTGTTTGATCAGAAGTGACTCCTGCCTTGGGGGGTTGCCAGTTGAAAAGTCGGTCTAATCCTTCTAAAGGCGTAAACGCGACATTCTTGTCAGTGAACCGAAACAACTGCAAACTACCGCCGCCAATAGAAGGAGCGTTAGTTTGTTGCATATCTAATAGAATTTGCTGAGCAGGTGATAAGCCATTAGACTGACTACTACCGATTGATACTTGAGCGTTCAGATATCCTGTATTTATAGACAATACGCCACCAATGAACGCCAATAAACCGAAAATTTTGAATGAAGCCATTTCAAACCCCTAAAACTTTACATGGTGAATTGCAACATCAAGTTTCTAGCCATCTCTATTAAAGCTAACATTTGTATTTAGTTTTTGCCACCAAATGTTAGAAAGTTCACATATAGCGAACGTCTCAAAAGTAAAGGTAGCACTTTGAGCTACCTCTACTTTTGGAATTTTACTGAATTTGATTGCTATAGTAGCGTTATAGTTCGATTATTTGATAATTTTTTAGACACTTGGGTTAAGTAACGCCACCATGCTAGAGACGGTAAGTGAATCAGAGCAGACAAACGATCTTAACGATGTTTCTGATGAAAATGTCATTCAGGATGTAAACGAGGAAGCGATCGCCGATACCTCTATTGTAGATGACGATCACCAAGAAATCGATGATGTTGAGATGTCTTTATTCGATCATCTTGAAGAATTTCGATCACGCATTTTTTATGCGTTAATTGCTGTTTTTGTTGGTGTGATTGGATGCTTTGCGATCGTTAACAAAATTGTGGCGCTATTAGAAATCCCTGCTCAAGGTGTAAAATTTTTGCAGCTTGCCCCAGGTGAATACTTTTTTGTATCGATCAAAGTTGCTGGCTACAGTGGAATATTGGTAGCTAGTCCTGCGATCTTGTATCAAATTGTGAGTTTTATATTGCCTGGACTTACTCGTAAGGAAAAACGGACGGTCGCGCCGATTGTATTTGGTTCTAGCATTTTATTTGGCTTGGGCATTGTTTTTGCTTACAAGTTACTAATTCCTGCTGCTCTCAATTTCTTCATCAGTTATGGTGGCGACGTGGTTGAGCAGTTTTGGTCAATTGATCGCTATTTTGAGTTTGTATTGTTGCTGTTATTTAGCACTGGCTTAGCATTTCAGATACCTGTTATTCAAGCTTTGTTAGCGATGACAGGTATTGTCAACTCCACCAAAATGCTCGCGAGTTGGCGCTATGTTGTCCTCGGTGCTGTAGTCCTTGGCGCAGTGCTGACGCCTTCGACCGATCCTATGACTCAGAGTTTACTAGCAGGTGCAGTCGGTATGTTGTACTTTGGTGGCATTTTCTTAGTCAAAGCAATGGGCAAGTAAAACTCAAAAAGGGTTAGTGTCTTTATTTTTTTGCCATAGATAAAATCATTAGATTAAAAAATTAAAGGCAATGCTTCGTTTTGCCTTCAATCCATTATGGCGATCGCTCATGCAAAAAAAAAGAGGCGCAAAGCGCCTCCCTTTTCTTAAACAAATTCAGCTTCAAGGGTTTCAGTTTGTTGCTGAGGGCGAGGATCAAATTCAAATAGAGAGTAAACAACGTCACGTCGAATTTGGGTCATCATGTCTAAAAAGATTTCATAACCTTCGCTCTTATATTCAATCAACGGGTCTTTTTGTCCATAGCCCCGTAAACCGACTGACTCACGCAAAGCTTCCATCCCTTGCAAATGATCGCGCCAGAGAGAGTCAATACGTTGCAAGATAAAGAAGCGCTCGGCTTGGCGCATTAAGCCAGCTTGCAAGACTTCCACTTGAGCTTCCTTAATTTCGTAAGCACGGCGGACTTCTTCACGAAGGAAAGCTTGCATCTCAGGTAAGAACATATCGTCAAGTTGGTCTGGTTCAAGGTCTTGTAAGAGATTTACAAATTCCTTGATTTTTTTGACCATTGCATCAAGGTTCCATTCTTCGGGTGGCAGTTCAGGATTGACATAGGCATTGACGATATCATCCATCGTGCGCTCAGCGTATTCAATTACGCGATCGCGTAAATCTTCACCTTCTAGGACGCGGCGGCGCTCGGCATAGATGGCACGACGCTGATTGTTCATTACTTCATCGTATTCAAAGACTTGTTTACGGATGTCGTAATAATAAGTCTCGACTTTCTTCTGAGCGTTTTCTAGGGCACTAGTCAACATTCCTGAACTAATCGGCATATCTTCTTCTACACGGAAGGCATTCATTAAGCCAGCTACGCGCTCGCCTGCAAAAATCCGCATCAAGTTATCTTCGAGGCTCAGAAAAAAGCGAGTAGAGCCAGGGTCACCCTGACGACCGCAACGACCGCGCAACTGGTTATCAACACGGCGTGATTCATGTCGTTCTGTACCAATTACGTGCAATCCATTTAGATTGACTACTTCCTTATGTTCGGCATCGGTTACTTCTTCATATTCACGCTTGATTTTAATAAAAGCATCTCGCAACTTTTGAATGACTTGATCATCAGTGGGGGCTTTTTCAGAAGCTACCGCAATCATATCTTCGGCTTCGAGTTCTGATTGACTCATTCGTCCTAGAGTGTCCACTGCAAAATCAACTGCTTCTTTAAGCAAAGTTTGAGCATCTTTAGAAAGCTCACAAGGATAAAGGCTATCTGAGACTTTCCAAGTCTTTTGCTTTTTCCCTTCCGAGATTGCGCCAAATCCTTGTCCTTTTTGAGGGCGATCGCTAAACATGCGCTGACCTTCATTAGTGAAGTCGTCATCGTCTTCAGGACGCACAATTTGTGGCATAAAGTTTTCGCGCACTTTTAACCGTGCCATATAGTCCGCATTACCCCCAAGAATAATGTCAGTGCCTCGACCTGCCATGTTAGTCGCGATCGTGATCGAGCCTTTGCGCCCCGCTTGAGCAACGATTTCAGCTTCGCGCTCTACATTTTCTGGTTTTGCATTTAGCAAATTGTGAGGAATATCCTTTTCGCTCAGCAACCGTGCCAAGACTTCAGATTTCTCAACGCTGGTAGTTCCGATCAAAACTGGTCTACCTGACTCATGCATTTCGCGGCATTCTTCAGCAACGGCGCGCCATTTGGCAGCTTCAGTTTTATAAACTACATCAGACCAATCACCACGTCCACTCTTTTGATTGGTGGGCATGGTCGTAACTTCGAGATTGTAGATTTTACCTAGCTCAGCTTCTTCAGTTTTTGCTGTACCTGTCATACCGCCTAGCTTTGGATATAGTAAGAAGAAATTTTGATAAGTAATCGTGGCTAGAGTTTGGGTTTCATTTTCGATCGCTACACCTTCTTTGGCTTCGATCGCTTGATGTAAACCATCACTCCAACGCCGCCCTGGCATAACCCGCCCTGTAAACTCATCGACGATCGTTACTTCACCATCCCGCACAATATAATTCACATCTCTCAGAAATAATTCTTTGGCTTTGAGGGAATTAAACACATAATGCGCCCAAGGATCAGCTTGGTCAAACAAATCGGTAACATTAAGCAGTTTTTCAGCAAGCTCAAAACCTTCATCAGTCATAACCACATTGCGCTGCTTTTCGTCCACCTCGTAATGGGTTTCTTGTTGCATTTGCGCTGCGATCTCCACTGCACCAATATATTTTTCAGTCGGACGCTCAACCATGCCCGAAATAATCAATGGTGTCCGTGCTTCGTCAATTAAAATCGAGTCAACTTCATCGATTACACAAAAGTTAAATCGTCGCTGCACAACTTCTTCGATGCTGGTCGCCATGTTGTCGCGTAAGTAGTCGAAACCCAGTTCGCTATTTGTGGCGTAAGTGACATCACAACCATAGTTTTTGCGTCGTTCAAATGGCTCCATTGAGTTTTGGATTAAACCCACCGACATCCCCAAAAAGCGGTGTACTTGACCCATCCATTCCGCGTCACGTCGGGCTAGGTAGTCATTGACGGTAACTACATGAACGCCTTTGCCTGAGAGGGCGTTGAGATAGCTAGGCAATGTCGCAACCAGTGTTTTGCCTTCCCCTGTTTTCATTTCGGCAATTTCGCCGCGATGCAAGATCATGCCGCCTAGCATTTGCACATCATAATGACGCAAGCCTAAAACACGGGTAGCGGCTTCACGGACTACAGCAAAGGATTCGGGCAGCAAATCATCAAGCGGTTCCCCATTTTCCAAGCGTTGTTTAAACTCTCCTGTTTTTGCCTGCAATTCGCGATCGCTAAGCGCCGCTAACTCTGGGGCTAGAGAATTAATGAGAGCCACGTCGGGACGGAGTTTGTCGAGCTTGCGCTTGTTAGGATCGCCAATCAGGTTTTTTAGGTTAAACATAGCTACCGAATGCATTTAAAACAGGGATCGAGCCAAAGGTTATATTTAATACGATTTTGGACTTCATAGTATATATTACCTGACTGTTGGGAATACAAGTTTCGGTTATCCGAAGCGATCGCTAAAGCCGTTACCAAATATTGATCAAAGGTGAAAACTTCACGAATATTATGATCTTGCTTGACTATAAATGAGACGCAATCTACTAAATCCCATTCTTTGTCTGGATGAGTTTTATATACTAAAAGAGCCTGACGATTATGGAACAGTACTTCCCGATTGGCTATAAAACATATGTGGAAATCGCTCAATATCGATCCACTTCCCGCAGCCAAAATCTTTAATATAAAAATCAAATTTCAGTTTAGGTATTCGGTTCAACTCCTAGCGATCGCAGTTGGGAAATTAAACGCTCATTACGCTGACGTTCCTGTTCGACTAACTGACGCTCTTGCTCGACTAGCTCAGTCCCACAGGGTAATAATTCACCATTGCGATCGCTCCAACGCAACCAAAAAGCAGTTTTACCAAATCTTTCGCCTTGCCATACACCAATAAACAGAGTCAACGACTCTAGCCAATACAGTCCTTTATCTGTGGGTTGTTCCCTTTCATAACGACCGTTTTTAAGTATATATACCTCTAGCTCTCCAACTTCAGGGTTAAAGATGATGTAAATAGGAACTTTCAAAATTCGATCATAAAACCACCACTTACCGTACGGATAGTTGGAATTCATGGAATATTCGCCACAATCACTTTCCGACAAAAATTCCATGACGATCGCGGGTAAGTCACCCTCTGTGTGAGGAGTGTAACTGCGACAGATCCGATTGTTTTTTGGTGGCTCAGCTTGAGGAATCCAGACCCAATCAGGGGCTTTAATTACAGTTTTGCCATTGACGGTCGCGCAAATACCAAAATCTGTAGCAACCAGTGCATTGGATTGAATAAAGCCGTGCAGTCCTAAAATTTCATTTAAAAAGGCTGCTAAAGCAGGTTGAAAGATATTTCCTACAGGATCATCTGGTAAAACATAGTCATCGGGAAGCAAATCCCAACTAATATTGACTACGGCAGGATTTGACTGAAATGGTGCTGATGTAATCATAGCTGTCCATTTTTAACAAACTTTAGTTGTACTCTTTTGATTCTATAGCGATCGCTAACTTAAAAAATGAGATGGTACAAGAAACGCCACATCTCCTTTTTAGTCAACTTTTGGCGTGACAAAAAATCGCAAGTTTTTTTGCTTTTAGACTGGACGCAATTCGGTAAAATTACTAAGAGATTGTAAAAAAGAAACTTTATATACAGCGGGTAAAATATTTATGGCAAAGAAAAATCTTGCAAGTTTAAGTGCTGCTGACTTAGCAGGCAAAAAAGTTTTAGTAAGAGTTGATTTTAACGTTCCTCAAGATGAAACTGGCAAAATCACTGACGATACGCGTATTCGGGCGGCTTTACCGACGATCAAATACCTCACCGAAGCTGGCGCTCGTGTAATTTTGGCAAGTCACTTAGGCAGACCAAAGGGTGTAACTGAAAGCCTTCGCCTTAATCCTCTGGCAGTTCGTTTGTCTGAATTACTTGGAAAGCCTGTAGTAAAAACTGATGATTGCATCGGTGACACAGTTGCGGCTCAAGTCAACGCTCTCAATAATGGCGATGTCGCTTTATTAGAAAATGTGCGTTTTTATCCTGAAGAAGAAAAGAACGATCCTGAATTTGCTAAAAAGTTGGCTTCCTTAGCTGATATTTATGTAAATGATGCATTTGGAACTGCCCACCGCGCTCATGCTTCGACTGAAGGCGTAACTAAGTACATCAACACTTCAGTAGCTGGTTTCTTGCTAGACAAAGAATTGCAATATCTAAGCGGTGCAATTGAGAATCCCAAGCGTCCTCTTGCAGCGATCGTTGGCGGTTCTAAGGTTTCTAGTAAAATCGGCGTAATCGAAACTTTGATTGATAAAGTCGATGTGTTATTGCTTGGCGGCGGTATGATCTTTACTTTTTACAAAGCTCGTGGATTGAATGTTGGCAAGTCTTTGGTTGAAGAAGACAAGCTTGACTTAGCCCGCACTCTCGAAGCAAAGGCAGCCGCAAAAGGCGTGAAGTTTTTGTTGCCTACCGACGTAGTTGTTGCTGATAACTTCAAGCCTGATGCTAACTCTCAAACCGTCAGCATTGAAAATATACCTGATGGTTGGATGGGCTTAGATATTGGTCCTGACTCGGTGAAAGTATTCCAAGCCGCACTTGCTGAATGCAAATCGGCAATTTGGAATGGTCCAATGGGTGTATTTGAGTTTGATAAGTTTGCAGTTGGTACTGAAGCGATCGCGCATACCCTTGCCGATCTCACAGACAAAGGCGCGATCACAATCATCGGTGGTGGTGACTCAGTGGCTGCGGTTGAAAAGGTTGGTCTTGCCGACAAGATGAGCCATATCTCAACTGGCGGTGGCGCAAGTTTGGAACTACTTGAAGGCAAAATCTTGCCAGGTATCGCCGCTTTAAACGAAGCATAATTTTTCTCGAAAGCTTTGCAGAGCTAAGCTTTTAGAATACGAAAAAGGGACGCTTAGCGTCCCTTTTTGTTTTAATAGAATTTGTTTTAACGAAAATTATCAGGATTGAGTCTTCTACCGCTACTAGTGAAGCCGTTATTAGCCAAATTAGACCCAGTGCCACCATCACTAGGATCAAGAAATGGCTTCAAGTACAAGTTGTTATTACCGCGCACGTTAGAAGAAGGGCGATTTGAAGACAATACTGAGCCAAGCACACCATTAATTCCTGATAAATCTATCCCTAAACCGAGATCGCCAGTAATGTCATTTAAAGTGCGATCGCGACCACGATAAGTATTTACAGCCGTAGTTTGCTGTCCGCTATCCGCAGTAGAGAGATTACCAAATACGCGATCGCGAGTAGCGATCGGATCTTGTCCATTGGGAACAGTCAATACAATCCGACAAGCCGAATTTTTATCAGTAGTTGCACAGATTACGTTATAGCCATTTTCAGTACTAGTTCGCATTTCTAACAAACCATCGGGACGATACAACTCTAAACGGCGGCTAATTTCATTACAACGACGTTCAGGTGACCAACCATCGCCCATTGTGCTAGGCGCAGCCCAAGGGAAATATTTCTGTGGTTGGCTCTTAGGTTGATAAACCACCATGTATTGCCCTTCGCGAGCTTGACAGCTAAAACGTGCAGTTTTGTTGTTGCTGGGATTGGCGGCTTTATCGTTGGGGTTATCAGATGGGAGCGTGGAGGGCGTGGAGCTAGGTGTTGTTGTCTCGACAGGGATGATCTGAGCGAAACTTGGCATCGCAACTAGAGGCAATGTCATCGCGATCGCTACCGATAGATAGTTAATCTGCTTTAGCAAAAACTTTGTTATGTTTTTTAGTTGACAATTCATAGGGTTAGCAGGTGGGTTAAAGATTAATGAGCGAATTGAAAGCATATGATTCCCCCGATATATCTTTTGGCTTTTTTGCCTATGAATTGAGACTGTATTCAACTAAGTAAGGCTTGCCATTAATTAACGACATTAATTTTAAAAAATATGTTCCCTAAAAAAACGTACACGTAATTCAATCTATTTTAAATAATTTCGCTTGCTTCAGGATCTTCTTCTATTGGTAAAGGCTCCCTTAAAATCACTGTGTTTTGCAATTTACCGATACCTTCAATTTCTACATAGACGCGATCGCCTTCTTGCATTGGTCCCACGCCTTCGGGCGTACCTGTAAGAATAATGTCGCCTGGCAACAAAGTCATAATTTGACTAATATAAGACACTAGATAGTCTGGAGAGAATACCATTTCCTCAATCGCAGCAGACTGAAAAGGCTTTTTTACATCATTTACAAAAGTTTGCAACATAGCCGTCGGGCTAATTTCACGCACAATCCACGGACCTAATGGACAGAAAGTATCAAAACCTTTGCCGCGTGTCCATTGACTATCACTTCTTTGCAAATCTCTTGCCGTCACATCATTAGCGATCGTGTAGCCCCATATTGCTGCGATCGCTTGTGTTGGTGTCAGATTAAAACAACGAGAGCCAATCACCAACGCTAACTCACCCTCATATTCCACCCGTATGGATTGAGGCGGTAAAGCTATTTCCGCTTCAGGAGAAATTAAAGTTGTAGTTGGCTTTAAAAATAAGATTGGCTCCTTTGGTACTTCGCCTCCCATCTCGGCTGCATGAGCAGAATAGTTTTTACCAACCGCCACAATTTTACTGGGTTCACATGGATGTAAAAGTTGATATGTATCTGGAGCAAGTATTTCACCAGTTGACTCCCCGCCAAGCCAAGGCGCTGCGTTGAGAACCTTTACGGATTGATTTAATTCCAACAGCCCGTAAAAAACTTTCCCTTGTGAAGTTTTTACGCGAACATAACGATCCACCATAGCATCTTTTTTTCGTATTTAAACATTGAGAAGGACAACTTAGCAAACTTAATTATATAGTAAGCGTCATCATATACTTAGCTATAAGAGTAAGCGCTTATTACCGCCCATTCTCAGTGAGAACGGCTACAAGAAAATCGCGATCGCAGTCCACTCTGGACTTTCTTTTGCGTGGTACTAGGGTAGTTTGGATTAAGGAAAAAAATCTATTTACTAAGAAACAATTCGATAAGCATTTTGGGTTATGAATTTATCTACTTTTATCTTACTTTCGCTTGGAGCTGGAGTTGTATTTGGAACCATACTAAATACAACTTTTCCTGAATATATTGAAGTCATTAACCAAAATATTTTGGTTCCAGTTGGTGAATCCTTTTTAAGACTAATTCAGTTTGTAGTAGTTCCAATTGTTTTTTCTTCGCTAATTATGGGCTTAACGAGAATTCAGGGGGCTGGACAAGTTGGAAGATATACAGTCAAAATAATGACGAGTTACTTGATTACTAGCTCGGTGGCTCTCTGTGTTGGTATGGGGACGGCTTATTTCTTACAGCCTGGTAGTGGTGTGACGACTTTTTCGTTATCCAAATCAACTAGTATTACTGAGGCTCCTTCTCTCACAGCATGGCTAGTTAGTTTGATCCCTGTCAATCCATTAGAAGCTCTTAGCAACGGTAATTTATTGCAAATCATTTTTTCGGCAGTCTTATTGGGAATTGGTATTCAACTTGCTGCCGATAAAGCGAAGCCTTTTGTGCAGTTAATTGAAAGCATCTATCATATTAGCGAGAAAACTCTATCAGTGATTTTGTATGTCGCGCCCTTAGGGGTATTTGCATTGATGAGTTCCACGATTGCCACCCAAGGCTTGGAATTAGTTGCCAAATTATTTCTCTATGTTTTGGGTTTAGTTATTGCCTCTTCAATTATGATTAGCTTAGATTTGCTTATTCTTTTGGTTCTTAAAGCCGAGCCGATCAGACTTCTTCGCAGTCTATCCGAAGCGATCGCTTTAGCATTTGGCACAGCTAGTTCTAATGCCGCTTTGCCTGTGGTATTACAAAATATTCAAGAGAACTATGGATTGCGAGAAGATATAGCTAGCTTTGCAATTCCCTTAGGTACTGCTCTCAAACGAGATGGTGCAGCAATTTTGCAAGGATTCAATGCTTTGTTTGTCGTTCAGATTTATCAGGTTCCCTTGACTCCTTCTCTATTATCAGCGATCGCTGTTAGTAGCTTATTAGTTTCATTTAGCACACCTGGTGTACCAGGTTCAGCATTAATTACGATGGCGACAGTTCTGTCAGCGTCAGGCTTGCCGCTAGAAGCGATCGCTTTAGTCGCAGGAATTGATCGGCTCACCGATGGCTTAAAGACGGTAGTTAACATTATTGGGAATAGTACCAATGCGATTATTCTTAGCCATTGGGAAATGGGGCAAATATCTGAAGTAGAATCAGTACCAGTTTTAAAATGAATATCTCATTTCAAAAAGTAAATCCTGACGACAAAAAAATAATCAACCTTATCGCTGACTGGTATTTACAAGAGTGGAATATCGCGAAAGACCAGACAATCCAGAAGCTTTCAGATTTCTTGCCTAACAGCATTCTGTTTCAACTATTATGACAATTGATGGTTTACCTACAGCGACAGGTGGAGTTTATGACCATGTTGGACTCATTGACCGAGAACCAAGATTTAAAGTTTATAGCCCTTGGCTTGCATTAGTTTTTTACAACATCTAAAAATAGAAATCTTGGTTATGGCAAATTGCTATGTGAAAAAATTCAAGATGTATCTAAAGAACTTGGATTAAAAGAAATTTTTTTATTCACTAATACTGCTGAGACAATATATAAACGACTCGATTGGCAAGAATTAGAAAGGCTTAATCTAGGCAATAAACACATTGTAATAATGAAAAAAATCTCTTTGCAACGAGAGGTAAATTAATTAGATTCCTTCTTAACCTACATTCAGCAGGGCAAAAGTAAAATAAAATATTTAAATAAAGAGGCAAAGGAGCAGACAAATGTCACCAGAAAGTCAGATAGATGTACAAGATTTAGACCATTTAGGCATAATAGCG
>Ga0105048_10016780_pt1 | contig 11310 bp, 9 predicted proteins | sample MAT05_FD_78382 | JGI IMG/M metagenome (GOLD analysis project Ga0105048, IMG submission 78382) | Freshwater microbial communities from Lake Fryxell liftoff mats and glacier meltwater in Antarctica - MAT-05 | ecosystem: Environmental > Aquatic > Freshwater > Ice > Liftoff microbial mat | place...
AAATAGTGTTCTTCGCGATCGCGGCTGGCAGCTTCTCCTCTCGGACAAAGCGACCCGTTTCCAGTTCCCAGATTCCAACTGCATCACGGCCGCGGTATGCCACGAAATGTTTCTCGTCGGCCAGCAAGCCGATGGGGTAAGCGCTGCCCTTTCGGAGATCATCCGGCGATTGCTCGGCACCCGTGTCCATGTCGAATGACCGAACACCGGGTGACGTGACGCAATACAGGGTCTTCCCGTTCGGCGAGATGAGCGTCGCGTTCTGCCCGCCGTCGAACGAAGGAAGCGACCACTTGGGAAGCAGTTTCCCGTCGGTCGCCTGCCACCGGCGAACGGGGAGGGTGTGTGTCGCGTCGTCATAATCGAAGACCACCACAGTTTCGCCATCAGGGGCGAATTGGATCGAGAAGATGGTGTACTTCCGACAGGCGAGGCTGGCGGTGAGTTCGCGGGTCTCGGTGCCTTTGGCGAAGTCCCAGAGCGACACGCGATACAATGCCTCATACTTCGCTTGCTCCTCGGGCGTGGCCTTCCCCGAGATGATGGCGAGGCGTTTCCCGTCTGGCGACACAGCCCACCGAGCGGCCACGTCTTGCACCCCCGGGAATTCGCGGTTCAACTTGCCCGTTGCTGCATCCCACACGCGAATCGTGCGGCCGACATTGACAACCGACTTCCCATCCGGAGTGAAGCCCGCGTCATCGTACAAGCCGCCACCGGTCGTCTTGCCGAGGTGAACAGGTTTCGGCGTGGTGTCGAGGTTCACCCACAGAACGAGTTCTCTGTTGTTATCAGCGACGAGCAGATTCCCCCTGAGTGGCGAGACAGCAACGATGCGCAGGCCGACGCCAGACAGATTGTGTGCATTCACGAATGCTTCCGGAAGCACCTGCCAGTCGACCGGAAGTGTGCGCGTGACTTTCTCTGCGGCGAAGTCCCACAGGGCCAGAGAGCGGCGACTGACTTTCCCGTCCCACTTCGTGACTTCCAAGAGCACACTGCTTGCGTCGGGCAAGATGTGAATGCTTCCGATCGAACCACCAGCATCGGGTAACTCGTCGGGGATTCGACCCGCTTCAAGGCCGGTGGCAAGGTTCAGAACCGTGTGCCCAACGACGAGATGTCGACCATCGCGGGAAATCGCAGTGCAAGCCCATGAGCCGGCACGAAATCGAGCCGTGCCCATTCTCGCGACGGCACCCCGAGGGAGTGAATTGCCTTCTTGATCCTTGGCTGAGGCAGGCACGGGCACCGGCGCGGCAGCGGGCAATGTTGCGGTGAGGAGGAGAAGCAATGCCAACGCAGAAATGATGCGGGTCATGTTCACCCTCGGAAAGATGTGGTTCCAGCGTACCAGCAACGATCCCGCAATGCGAGAAGCCCGAATATCGTGCGTGCAGCATTGATCGTTGCCGCTCCGCAACGACCAAGAGTTCAGGGACGGTGCTGGAGCGGTTGAGCGATTTGTGTTCGCCCTGTTTTTCGAGCCTCTGGGAAGCTGTTGGCGACGCAACAAGAGTGGCACACCAACCGCACACGACCCGTTCCCCGGCAGAGCCGCTTTCGTTGAATCACCGACCCAGTTCTTTCGCCACAGCCTCAGCAACACGCTTCCGCAATTCGGCCCATTGCGTTGTGGTCCAATCTGGTCGCGTGTCGGCGTCGATCTTGAGCATTTCCGCCAGCCGCATCGCAGCGTAGTTACGCACTTCGGGGGCGATAAACACCCAACGAACTTTGTTTACGTAGTGAAAGCATTCGGGGGCCGTCGCGTCTTGTGCCGCGTCATCGGTGAGATGCAATTCCAGAAATGCGAGTCGCTGCTTGCGACCCTGCGGCGAACAGTTTCGGGCAACCGCCGAAAGCAACTCCAGCCTACCGCGAACATCGGCACCGCGGATCGCTTTCGCGAGCGCCTGCCACTCCAACGAATCGGAATTCTGCGAGACAAGCCACGCTGGCATCGTCTGCCACTCCGGTCGATCATCATCTTGGAAATCGAGCCGCGTAAGTGTCTCTTGATGGCGATGCGGCGACGTCGGCATCTGCTCAAGTGCCTTCAGCAACATCCCCTGGGCCTGCTTTGGGTCGATCGCACGAAGGAAGTGAATGCCAGGGATGTTATGTTCCGGCGCGTCATGCCTAGCGGCGTACTCGAGAATCTTGAGCATCACGTCGGCAGCGAGTTGGCTGTGGCTCACGGCCTCCGCAAATTGCCAACTCTTCTCTCGGAGTTCGGGGTGATCGTCGATCACCGTACGGTAGACGTCAGGCAACCGATCCGGGAACTTGTGTGTCAGCACCTCGAAGAGCGCGGGATTGAATTCGGTGATATCTTCGTCCGTTCCGAAAATTTGCGAGAGGACGTATCGCTCTTCACCGATTTTGGAGGCATCTGCGAACCACTTTGTGACCGCTTCTTCAGTCGCGTTCGGCATCTTGTCTCGCACCTCAAACGAACCACCCGCGAATCTCTCCAAGATATCGATGACGATGTCCTTCACTCGCAGGTTGCGGCCGCGTTCATGACTGTCGGTAGAGCGAGTCATTCGCTGGTCATCGAGATGTGCGAGAAGCAAAGGCACGATCGTGAAGCCCCCGACGAACGATTGCACGATAACGCGGATCACTGCGAAGCCCCCAATCCCACGCACCGGCGAACCGCATCACGTCGCACACGTTCACGATATCGTCGATGAGTGCTTCGTCGCTACCAGGGAGCGCCTTGCTGGGCGTCATCGTGAGTTCCAACGATTGGAGAATCTCGCGACCGAATTCGACGTCATGGCGATTCCGTGACACCGCTCGTTTCAGGTATTTCGCAATATTCGCGAGCGGAACTTTTGGGTCATTATGAATGCGTTCACGCCAGTACCAAAACGCGTCATACGCCAAACTAACATCCGTCTCCCAGCCACAGAGCCGGGTCGATTTCCGAAACGACGCGAGAGCAAGTTGTTTCCAGCCTCGATCGTAGAGTTGGATGGCAAAGTGAGACCAGTCGAGATCCTTCTCGCTGATCGAAGTGAGATCGGGCTTCACAGGGGTTACGGAGGCAACTGTCTCGATTTCGCCCCAGCGATTCGTAATCGTGCCATCGATCAAGAACGCGGTGCCGGTTCTGCCGGGTAGCAATTGCTGTTTATCACCTCGCCATCCCGCGCCTCCGAGTGGGATGGCGTTGAGGCGCGGCTTGCACTCGTATCGCATGAGTTTCGCCTCGGGCGGCGGCAACGGCAAACCATACTCGCGGTAAGCGATCAGCAGACGATCGAGGTATGCGAAGCAAAAGTCGTCGGATGCCAGGAGCACACACGATAGCACAGCAAACAGGAGGTTCATCGGAAGCACCCGTGGCGGCATGTACATTCCACTCTGATTACAACACACGAATCCCGAACCTGCTCACGAAAATCACCACCGCTGCCGCCACTCGGACTTGATCTCGGAATTTCCCCCACTGCGTCGGCGTCCAATCCATCTGGACGACAACGTTGAGTTCGAGCAGCTCGGCCAACTGATACGCGGCGAAGTTCCGCACCTCCAATCGGTCAAAGTTGCCACCCGCGATGTGATCTTCGAACTTGTATCGCTCGTGGTCATCGTTTCGGTTTCGCACGCCATCGTCGGTCAGGTACTCCGCGATGAACTTGAGCCGCAGTGTTTGGTTGGCACTGGATGGCTCCTCGGCAATCAGTTTCAGCAATTCGAGCCGACTGCCCACGTCGGCACAGCGAACAGCTTTTGCGAGCGATTGCCACTCACGCGGGTCGTCACGGTCGGCCGCCACTTCCGCCAGCACCATTCCGCCATCCGTGATTCGCCCGGACAACTTGACCAGCCCGGCGATCAGCGACTCGTGTGCTTGTTTCGGGTCGATGGGGCGAAGGAACTTGACGCCCGCTGCACAGTGAAACGGTTCAGACTGCCGTGCGGCGTACTCGAGAATCTCGCGTTTGTCCGCGACCGGGAACGGGCCTTCCGATACGGCCTTCGCGACCCGCCAACTTGACCAAGCAAGGTTGGTGTCGGCGAGGTCGATTAACTTGCGGTACACCTCTGGCAATCGCTTCGGGTACTTGTCGCACAATAACCAGAACATCGTGTTGTTGAGAAACCACACATTCTCACTGCGGCCCAATACACGTGAGACGATGTATTCCTCTTCATCGATCTTCTCAGCCCGAGCGAACCACTTACGGGCAGCAGCCACGCGGGCGAACGCATCGACTTCGCGACCAGCGAGTTGTTCATCCGCCAGGTCGCAGAGCAGATCCCACGCGATGTTTTTCACGCGGCACTGGTAAGTCTCCCAGAGCTGATTGAAGACGGGAGTATGCCGAACAACGCGTGTCAGCCGTTCGTCGTTGAGGTGGTCGATGAGTGCGGGGACACCCACGAACCCCCTGCGAAGCATCGCCTGATATTTCGGCTCTGCACGGAGTGCGTCATCGTAGTGCGGATTGCTGCGAGGCTCATTGATCTTGCGTTCACCGGATTCAAAACCCATCACATGGATCAGGTTATCGATGAGTGCTTCGTTGCTTCCTGGTCGGGAATTCCGTGGCACCAGTGACCGTTCCAGCGCCCGGATGAGTTCGCGGTTGTCGAGAAGTTCGATCTCCTCGGGCGAGAGGTAGGGCAGGAGGCGTTTCAGGTATTTCGCGACGAGGGGCAACGGCGTACTGCGACCGTGCGACAGTGTGAACAGCCAGTGGTCCCACGCGATCGTCACGAGATTGTCCTCACCCCAGTTCCACTCTGGATCCAACAGTTCCCGGTTCTCGGTGAGATAATTCCGATACACGGCCCGCGAAAGCGTGGTCCAACCGCGAGCGTGGCACTGGACGGCGAGCAGCAAGTCAGCCTGTTCATTGTTCTTCTCGAGTGCCGTTTGATCGGGCTTCGCGGGCTTGATTGAATCAACCCCCCATGGCTCGTTGAAGTTGCCGAGGACCGTGCGGCCGTCGATAGAGAAGCCAAGGCACAGGGCACCGGGGTGAACGTATTTCGTGGCTCGTTCGGCGGAGTAACCGACCTGACCGGAGTACACCATGAATTGCACCAGTTTTGCCTGCGGAGGCGGCAATGGCAGGCCGTATTCCTGGTGGATCGCGAGGAGGCGGTCGAGATGCTTCGTGCAAACCTTGTCGGATGCTAGGAGAGTGAACGGCAGCACAGCGAAGAGCAGGTTCATCGGACGCACTCCGGTGGCGACGTACACGTCGATTGCGAATACTACACCCGAACCCCGAATGCGTTGACGAAAAATCAGCCCGCAAACCAACCGCGAACGGCTTGCCATGGCGCTCGTATTCACACTGATTGCACTCAACGACCGGTACAAGCAAGGACCGTAGACGCCCGGAACTTCTGGCTGCACTGAAGCGAGCGACACTGCGTCGGTTTTCAGGGGAATGGACGAACTGTGGGACGGTTCATGATGTGGGCGGCGTCGGTTGAATCACCCCTGGCCCGTTCTCAATCTCTTCGGCGAGTCTGCTGTAGAATTTCGTTGGTTCCAAACTCGGCGGCAAAGACGAACATTCTCCTGCTCCCATGTCCACGACGATCCAATTCCCGGCTTCGGACTGCGCCACGTCCATCGTAAAGAATGGAGCTGTAAATCGTTGGGCCAAGTTGACGAACGGGGACCAATCGACAGCCTGAACAGGCTGTCGGTGATAATGCGTGGCGATCAACAACCGCCTCCTCCAGAAGAAAAGGCGATATTCCTCACACATCGGGTACTCCCGCGGGCTTTCTCCACGCGATACCAAAGGCACATACTGTTTCACAACAAATCCCCGGAAGAACGTGTCCCCTTGTTCCTTACGCAGGTTCTCCGCGATGCTCTCGAAGGTTTCCCGGCCAGAGCCTTTCGGAACGAAGCAGGCTTCATGCCAGAGGTGTTTGGCGGACTTGATGTGATCCTTGATCACAAAGGGACCATCGCCCAATTGTCGAGATCGACTCCAGGCAAGGTAGGAATCAGGTGTCTCCGTCCAGACGGCCCTCGGAGAGAAATCAGAGATCTTAGGATAGTAGTTCGGAAAGTAGGTTACTTCCGCGTATTGCTGTGCCGAGTTGATGAGGGAATAACCACGGTCTGCCAACCCCTCCTGCAACCGGCGATACACGTCTTCGGTCAAGATCCAACCGCGATAAAGGGTTTCACCTCCACCACCAGACGGAAGACGCTTGAGTGCGAGGTCGAGTTCCCCTGAGAACAATGCCTCCACATCGAAGAGGAAACAACCGAATCCCAGAGATTTCGCTGCGTCGAACTCGGCTTCAAAGCTCGGTTCTGGCAACTTTCGCATCGTTGGGTTCTGGGGAAAGATCAGGTTCATGAATGGATCCTCGACTCGGTAACGGGGGTGGGGGGTGGCTTCGTTGCGTGCCAAAAAGTTCGCTTCACAACTCGGAAGGCGAAGCAACATCTTCACCTCCCAAAGATCGAGCATCGCTCAGCGGGAGAGTTGGGGTGGCGACCTCGCTGTGCGATATCGTCTGACGGCGCGAACGTGACTTGGAACGGGTGGCCTAGTTCATCGCCTGAAAGGGTTACGTCTGGGAATGACAGGCCAAGAGCAAGCGGGCCTGGAACGCCTGCTTTCGCGGTATGTTGGGATTGAGTCCAAGGTGGCTATCGGACGTGAAGAATTGAGAAGCGAGAAGTGTTCGTGCGAGGAAGGTTGAGATCTCTCCGTTATCTTCCTTCGCGGCCAGAATTACATATTGCCACTTCGGTCACTCGGGCTTCGGTCGTTCGAGGAAGAACTCCCCGCCCGCGTCCTTGTAACCTTTCTTGATCGCCGGGTACTTGTCGAGGAAGTCGCAATATCGCGTCCACACCTCGGAGTTAATCCACTCCGTGCCGACCCTGATCGGCGCTAGTTTCCCACCAGCACCGGGAACCATCTTGACCTCGTTGAACTTGTGGAGGTTTTCCAGGTCGAAGATCCTCTTGCCGACGGTCTCGGTTCTCGTCGTCGCCTTCTCGGGGTCTTTGATGAGCTGGGCGTTGGCTGTTGCCACGACTCGTTGGATTTCAAAGTACGCATCGTAGAAGTTGCTCTTGGCCGCCATCACTGCCTCCGGAGCGGCATTGGCGGGCAAGTTCTTGAGGTTGGCCTGTGCAAACTGGAACAGCGTCGTCCGCTCCTTGAGAGCCTTGCCCCATTCGGCATTGGCTTCCTTCGGGTCAGTGAGTGCCGCGGCTTGGATCTCGTACGCCTTGGCGAGTTCCTTGTGATCGGGCGGTGGCGCTTGCCCGAGCGCCGACTCAATGAGAAGAGTGATCCCCGCCAGTGCGATAACCCCGCACGCCACCTGCCGAATCATTGGTGCGCTCCTTGGATGAGAGAGCGTAAATCGAAGTTCTGGAGGTTGTCTTGGGGAACTTCCGTGTGTGTATCGAATCAGTCTCGGATGAGGTGGAAGGGGGAACTGGTTTCGGCCTGACCGACCGATTTACACGACCGATTGCACGTCGAATTACACGATCCATTTACACGATTTGCTGAACGGTCCTAACTACTTGCAGTTTCAGTCTTTAAGAGTGGGCGATACAGGATTTGAACCTGTGACTTCGTCCGTGTGAAGAACGTCCGGCAGCGAGAATTCCCTGCAAAATCTCCTTGTGCGAGGCTCAGGATATAGCAAGGATTGCACCTGTGCAATGGGTTTGCTAAGGGTTTGCTAAGGTCGGAGTCGGTCACGTCTCGCCGAAATCACGGGCCGAATCAGCTTCATCGACGATCGCTTGGCGAAGATCATCTCGGTCGTCGCCAAGATGTACGCGACCGTGTTCCGCGTCGGCAAGAAGTGCAAGAACGCCGTCAACATCAAGCTGGCGAACACGGCGCTCTTCTCCTTGATGTCGACGAACGCGACGAGTATGAGGACTCGCTCACGGGCAACTACACGAAGAACCTCGGATGGAACGCCAACCGTTTCTCGTCGAGCAACTCCTGCCCGAGCGGTGCGGCCGAACGCAACGCGGGCCTCGAAGCCGAAGTCGAGACCCGCGGCGAACCCTTCAGCGGCTCCAGCCCGGCCGTGATCGCCTCCAAGAGCTTGCCGTAGTTCTTTGCCATCTTGTTGCGTGTCATCACGACCACGAACTTCTGCTCGACATCGACCGAGAACGTCGCGGCGCTTGCTGCCCCGTGGCCGAACTTCTTCGGTTGCCCATCGAGCCCGAAGCCGAATTGCTTGGTCGCGTCGGGGCCGAGTTCGGTCGTCAGCTTCCGGGGCAGCATCTGCTCGAAGGTTTCCTTTCGAGAAGAAGCGATACTTGCCGTACGCGCCGCGGTTCAGCAGCATCTGCCCGAGCTTCGCGATGTCCAGGGGAATGCTGAAGGCGTCGGCGTGGGTGCCGCTCACTTCGGTGCCGGTGCAGCCGAGCGGGTCGAGTACGTGCTTCTTGTAGAAGAGGGGCACGACCTCGCCGTTCACGTTCTCGATCTTTCCGCCGAGAACGTGGCCGCCGCCGTTGTATGCCCACGTCGAACCTACCTTCAGTACGGTAGTAGTCATGCTGGCAAGCTCAGCGTCATCGACGACACACCGCGAAGGATCAACGCCGCGGTGGTGTTCCTGAACCACAACTACATCGTGATCCAGTAGAACCACGTCGATATCGTCAACGTCAAAGTCAACGTCGATATCGCCAACATCGGCATCGTCAACGTCGGCATCATGAGCGACATCGCCGTGCTCATCGCTACGTCGGTGCTTCATCCGGCCCATATTCCTGGCATGCTCCTCTGGAAGCCCGGCTACCTGTCGCAACCCACGGCCAACTGCCCGAGGCAGGCTTTGCCTTCATCGACAACGATGTAGACGCCGGCTGATCCTGGACGGGAAACTGAACATCATCGACGGTAGGAAGTTCACCGGGGCAACGAGATCACCACGGCGCGTTCGCCGTCTTTGCTCCGATCATTGCCCTCCTCGCTCGCGGCAGTGAAGGCTTCGGATCAAACTCCCCCTTACAGCGTCCTTCGTTCATCCTCTCCGGCCACACCGCCGTCATCCAGCACGCCGCGATCACCCGATCCAACCATTGCCCTTCTACCCCCAAAACCGAGCCGTCCTGGCTCTCGCGGGGATGGCTCACCTACATGGAGAGCCCGATGTCCGACCCGAGCGTATACATCACTCGACCGACCGCGGATCTTCAGCACGCTTATGTTGCGGTCATGCCGCGCATTGTGCTGCATGCACGAATCTACTTCCGGCACTTGGCCTGCAACGACACCCGAGAGAACGCCATCGCCGAAACCGTGGCATTAACCTGGAAGTGGTTCATCGGCCTCGTTCAGAAGGGCAAGCACCCCGAAGAGTTCGTGTCGGTTTTGGCGGCCTACGCCACTCGCGCCGTGAGGAGCGGCAGACGGCTCTGCGGCCAGGAGAAGTCGAACGATGTGCTGTCACCGCTCGCTCAGTCTCGCCGAAGATTCACCATCAGCCCGTACCCCCAGTTCAGCACACACGAGGGGAACGCGATCGACGAAGCGTTGCACGACAACACGCAGACGCCGATCCCGGAGCAAGTCAGTTTTCGAGTCGACTTTCCTGCTTGGCTGGCGACACGCACCGACCGGGATCGAGAGATCATCAGCGAACTCATGGTCGGCGAACGAACCTTGGAGGTGTCGAAGAAGTACCGGGTGAGCCAGCCACGTATCTCGCAACTGCGCCGCGAGTATCTGGAAGATTGGTCTGCGTTCTGCGAGCCGGCCGAGCCGACCGATTCGGCTGTGGTGTAGCGATTGCCCTCGACCATCTCGACCAAACCAGACAGCCATCAGTTGCTTTTCGATCCCTCGTTCACGCAACATCACCGCATCAGCCCTGGGGTTCCAATCCGCAGGTCGCCGGGCAGTTGCACTCGAGGTCGAAGAAGTGACGTTCTCTCCACACAAGCTCGAACACAACACCAACAAACAGAGGAACAGATCATGTCCACAACAGCAACCGCGACCATGAACGGTCGGCCGCAACGGAAGCAACTGGGTGATCAACTCGACAGGCTCGACAGCATCATCGACGCGCTCGCCGGGGGCTTGCCCGGCGCTGTCGCCGATGCCTGCCGGGACGGCGCACGCCTCGCCGTGAAAGACGCGATCATCGAGATCATCAGCAACCCCGAGTTGAGAGCGCTGCTGACACCACGGCCCGAACCGGTCAAGGAAGTCGTCGCACCGCTCGAAATCAAGCCGGAAGAGCCGAGGAAGCCCGGTTTGTGGAGCCGACTCAAAGCGAAGGTCGCAGCCGCTCGTGAGGCCGTGGTCGGATCGGTGCAGAAGGCGAAGGACGCGGTGAAATCGCGATGCGCCGTGGCAAGCGGCATCATGACTGCCATCGGCACGATGGCCGGCGAGGCGATTCCTGTCCGACGCATCCTGCTTGTCGGGATAGTCATCGGTCTGGCCGTCGGTCTGCTGACACTGGTGCTGCCGGATACCGCTGCTGCAGCTATCAGTGCGGTGAGCACGACAATCAGCGTGATCTCGATGCAAGTCGGCGGCTGGCTGAAACGGGCCGCTGCTCGCTTTGGTCTGGTGATGTGAATCGAAATCGGTGAATGAGGTTTGGTCGAGGGAAGAGTTCAGTGAAGAGCTGGCCGGTCAGAGCGTTCGCCAGAGTGCGAACGCGTAAGCCCGTGCAGCCTGCTGAATCGAACTTGCTTCTCGACCAAAACTTCGCCGTCGATCATCTTTCACACACTGATGATGTGCAGATCGCCGATCATGGCCCTGACCGGGACGGTCGGCTTCGTTATCCATCACTTTTTCAGGTACTTCTCGAACCACGCGAGATCCCATTCCATCTTCGCGATGCGGTTGCTCAACTTCGTGAGGCCGTGCGGCTCACCCGGATACACCACCAGCTCCGTCGGCACCTTCACGTACTCCTTGAGCGCCCGGTGCAGCATCCGGCTGTGGCCGGGCGGGCAGCGTTCGTCGCCACCGCCGACGTGAATTAGCGTCGGCGTCTTCACGTTCCCGAGGCCATACGTCGGCGACGTCGCCTTGTAGATGTCGGGCGTCTCCCACGGCAGACCCTTCTTGAACACCTTCGGGTACGCGGGCTCGTCGTTGAAGCCCCATTCGGAAACGGTGTCCACGATGCCGGCCCCACTGCTGGCAGCGCGAATCTTCACGGGCGAATCCTTCAGCGTGATGAGGCAGTTCGTGAGGTGGCCGCCGTTGCTCCAGCCCATGACGGCAATGCGATCCGGGTCCGCGATGCCTTCCTTGATGAGGTGCTGAATGCCCGCGAGGATGTCCTTCACCT
>Ga0105048_10016782_pt1 | contig 11310 bp, 10 predicted proteins | sample MAT05_FD_78382 | JGI IMG/M metagenome (GOLD analysis project Ga0105048, IMG submission 78382) | Freshwater microbial communities from Lake Fryxell liftoff mats and glacier meltwater in Antarctica - MAT-05 | ecosystem: Environmental > Aquatic > Freshwater > Ice > Liftoff microbial mat | place...
GCAATGGCTTTACAAGGCAATGGCTCTACAAGGCAATGGCTCTACAAACCGGATGGTTTTTTCATAATCGCATAACCTTCGATCACCAATCCGATCAGGATCAACACCGGAGCTAAGGTAATTCTTCTGAAACTATACAGCGCATCTGCATCGAACACATTTGGATCAGCGCTTCGGCCACCGGACATCAAGCCATAACCAAGGATAATCACTGCGAGACCAACTCCCATTAAAATATAATTTTGCTTATCAAACAAAAACGGAAGTCCCTGAAAACTCTTATTCTTCGACGAATTTATGATTGGCCGCGGAGTTTCTGGAATCGGTTTAGAAGGTATTGAAGCCGGAGACTGTTCAGGCATTTTTAGTTTAGACATAGTTGTTATTTTTAATAAAGGTCATCTAATTGTGTTCGTAAATATTTGATCACCGCGCGATGTGTACTCAGCAAAGATATGACGATACCCATCGCAAGGATCGTAAAGCAAAGAATAAAGAGCCAGCGGTTAATAGCTAAATTCCGGAGTTCAGGCAACCAGCTTTCTGCAAAAAACCGGAGAAGCAGAATGCCACCAATAGCAATCAGGGCGCTGAAGATACCATTGATCACTCCACGTATATTAAAGGGCTTGGCTATGAACCAACGTGTTGCACCAACCATTTGCATTGTTTTGATGAGGAAACGGTTGCTGAACATAGCCAGCCTTATCGTATTATCGATTAATATGATAACAGAGAAGATTAGGAACAAAGAAATGAACAAAATAACGATCCCGACACGCTTCACATTACTGTTCATGATATTGACAAGGTTCTTCTTATAACTTACCTCCCGGACAATATTACTCTGGTTAATAAAACTTTCGACCTTAATAAGGCTGTCGCTATTCATAAAATCCGAATGAAGATGCAGATTGATCGATGAGTACAGCGGATTATAATCCAGGATCACGCTGTAATCTTCGCCCAGGTCCTGCTTACAAATCTCTGCAGCCATTTCTTTGGAAATAAACTCTGAAGACTTCGTGAATCCTTGTTTATCAAGGATGTTTTTGAGTTTCATTCCCATCTCATCTCGGGTATCATCATTAAAAATAACAGAGATTTCGATATTCTCTTTGATCGTTTTGGACAGTTGCCCAACATTGATCACAATATAACCCAATGATCCGAGCAGGAAAAGAACAAGAGCCACTCCTATTATAGAATATGCATATGTGGCCTTTCCTTTCTTGACTTTCGTGGATATAAACTGATCGTTACTCATTGGGCCACCAAAAGTAGAAAAAAAAATGGCTTTGTCCCGTTCTATCTCTAAATTTTGTGATTTTTAACAGGATTTGTTTAAACCTACAAGGTCTTGGAAACCTACAAGGTCTTGGAAACCTACACAAAGTCTTGGAAACCTATAAGGTCTTGAAGACCTTATAGGTTTAAACGCTTGAAAGCGTTATTTACCACCCATCAAATAATTAACAGAAATGAATATCCTCTTTTCTTACTTTTGGCGAAATTTTTAAATTCAATGATTATTAAACATGTACTTTACCTGGCTTCACTTACAGCGATCAGCTTTACATCCTGCCAGGAAAAAACGGGCGGGAGCACTACCACCACGAAGGAATTCTCCTCTCTTCCAGAAGGAAAAAAATTCCTCGACCCATCCAATATCGATACAACCGTAAATCCAGCAGACGATTTTTACTCGTATGCGAACGGTGCCTGGTTAAAAACTACACCAATTCCTGCCTCTGAAACACGATGGGGAAGTTTTAATCTTCTCGAAGATTTCAACAAAACAGCATTACAAGGTTTACTTGAAGAAGCTGCAGCTACGAAAGGAGCTTCTAAAGGAAGTCCGGAACAAATGGTGGGTGACTGTTTTGCCTCAGGAATGGATACGGTAGCCATCAATAATGCTGGTCTTGCTCCAATTCAACCTGAGCTTGATAGGATCAACACGATCAACAATACAAAATCATTGATGGATGAGATAGCGCGTGAAGCTGTGACTGAATCGAATCCTTTATTTGATCTGGGTGTTGGACCGGATGATAAAAATGTGAGCAAAAATATTTGTAACCTTTTTCAGGGCGGACTTGGGCTACCAGACCGTGACTATTACCTGAAACCCGATGCAAAAGAAAAAGAGATCAGGGAAAAATATGTAAAGCATATTACAACCATGCTGACATTAGCTGGAGAAGCGGAAGCAGATGCTGCCAAACATGCCGCTACCATTATGGCTATGGAAACGTCGATGGCAAAGGCAAGCATGGACCGTGTAACCATGCGTGACCCATATAAATTATACAATAAATTTACTATTGCCCAGTTGAACGCAAAAACTCCGGGTATTGACTGGAAAGATATGCTCGGTAAGATGATGGTCACCAATCAGGATACAATTCTTGTGGCGACACCGAATTTCTTCGTTGCCCTTTCTGGCATGCTTAAATCAACACCGATAGATGATTGGAAAACCTATCTTAAGTGGCATATGATCAGTGGCATGTCTGGTGCGTTGAGCAAGAATTTCGACCAGGAATCATTTAATTTCTATGGCAAAACAATGCGTGGGCAGCAAGAGCAAAAGCCCCGCTGGAAAAGAGTTCTGGCTACTGTCGATCATGCCGTGGGAGATCAGTTAGGCAAAATGTATACAGATAAATATTTTACTGCTGAATCCAAAAAACGCATGATGGAACTGGTAAACAATCTTGAAGCTGCTTATGAAACAAGGATCTCAAACCTTGATTGGATGAGTGATAGTACAAAAACGAAAGCGAAAGAAAAACTTCACGCATTTATCAAGAAAATCGGTTATCCTGACAAATGGAGAGACTATACAGGTTTAGAGATGACCAGAGATTCATATGCTAAGAATGTAATGGCTTCTAAAGCGTTTGAATATAAATATATGATCAATAAGCTGGGCAAACCGGTTGATAAAGCTGAATGGGGCATGACACCTCCAACGGTAAATGCATATTACAACCCGGCCTTTAACGAGATCGTGTTCCCCGCAGGTATCCTACAGTATCCTTTCTTTGAAAAGAATGCAGACGATGCCGTGATCTATGGTGCTATCGGTGGCGTAATCGGTCATGAAATGACACATGGTTTTGATGATCAGGGATGCCAATATGCAGCCGACGGGAATCTGAAAAACTGGTGGAGCCCTGAAGACAAAGCCAAGTTTGATGTAAAAACCAAAATGGTGAAAGACCAGTATGATGGCTATACAATCCTGGGCGATAAGCATGTTAATGGTGCATTGACGCTAGGTGAAAATATCGCCGATCTGGGCGGTGTAACCATTGCCTACGAAGCCTTCAAGAAAACAAAGCAAGGTCAGAGTAATGAGAAGATCGATGGTTTTACACCTGACCAACGTTTCTTTATGAGCTGGGCACAAGTTTGGCGTGCAAACATCCGCGATGAAGAAGCCGCTACACGTATAGTAACTGATCCGCACTCTCCGGGAATTCACCGTTGTAATGGACCATTGAGTAATTTCACGCCTTTCTATTTAGCCTTTAACGTGAAAGAAGGTAATAAAATGTTCAAGCCTGAAGAACAACGTGCCAAGGTTTGGTAATTAAATAATGGGATAATTAGCTAATTCTTAAATAACGCTTAAAAAAAACCATCTCCTAACAGAGATGGTTTTTTTTATTGACTTCCATCCACAAAGAGTCTCAACAGATCAAATTAGAAGACTACTTTTAACGCATGGTACAATTTGAGCAATTGAATACTACAAACGAGATCATCTTTGGGATAATATATTTTGTGGCATTTTTTACAATCGCGTCTTATATCACCAGACGAATACTCCCGGACATCAAAAAAAGAGAATTCATAATGTTGCAATCAGGAGTAATTATCAAATTTTTGGCCTCCTTAGCATTTGGCCTGCTGTATTTATTTGTTCTTAAACCTTCAGCTCATCTTTCAGATACTGCAAACTACCACTTCTTCTCGATACAGATGTGTAGGTTTATGGAGGATCACCATTCCATGAATGATCTTTTTGGCAATATCTCTGCCAACTTCATGCAGTACCTTCAACAGCATAATATTTCTCTTGTCAATAGGGATAATTTCTGTGTCAATCCACAACTACTCATTGTTCGGCTGGGTGCATGGACCAATTTTGTATCTAACAATTCATATTTTGCAAAGGCCATCGTCTTTGCCACTATGGGGTATATTGGAGTTTTATATACTATTAAAACAATGATCAGACTATTTCCCGCAACTGACCTCAAACTGTTTATCCTTCCATTATTATTTATTCCTTCCATTGTTTTCTGGACCTCAGGATTAATGAAAGAACCTGTTTGCCTGTTAGCAATCGGAATTCTTCTAAATTACTTTACCCTACTGATTCTTCAACGAAAAATAAATTTCCGATCTCTGATTGCCCTCATGTTGTCAATTTGGTTACTTGGATTCATAAAACCTTTTTTACTGATCATTCTTCTTATCTCACTCATAGTCTTTCCCGTTTTACATTTTATTGTTAACCATAAGTCTTCTTTTACAAAAAGAAAGATTCGGCTCTTAACTCTGTTGCTTATTATTTTCCTGCTTTCCGCATATTTAATGTTGAACCAGAAATACCTTGGCAGGTATGCAATAGGCCATATATTTGAAAGTGCAAGGACTTCCTATGTTCTCATGCAGGGTGCCGACAAAGCCGGGTCTACATATGAGGCTTGTTTATCCGAAACAGATCTAAAAAGTATCCTTTTGTCCATTCCAAAAGCCTTGAATACGGCGCTCTTCAGGCCCTATCTATGGGAAAGCAATAACTTATTTTCATTCATCTCAGCAATTGAAAGTCTAGCGCTTCTCCTGGCTACGATATATACCATTTATTTACTGATCAACAGAAAACATCTCCGCTCTCTAATTGATAATCCGGGTCTTTTGTTTATGTTATTTCTTTCCCTGACATTCTTCTATTTTACGACGATTTCTACGTCTAATTTTGGAACTCTTGTACGGTATAAATCTATCATCATGCCGTTTTATTTAATGACCTTGACTGTTACTATTTATAAATGTCGCAAACAGACAGATTAAAAATAATCTGGTTTTATGGGTTACTCTTTACGAAGGCCAATGGCTCGAAAAAATGAAATGTAAACCATACATTTACAATCCAATGTCATTTCGGAAAAATATTCTTGCCAGTTATTCTTCACAAATCGTGTCTGTATGCTGTTCATTTCTTGCCTCCATATTAGCCACCCGTATGTTGGGCAATAAAGGACAGGGAGCTCTCGCACTTTATACCAATTTTATTATCCTTTCTTCTTTGATAATCAGTATCGGTCTACCTCCCGGTATCGTACATTTTATTGCCTCGGGTAAAGTGGCGAAAGAAAAATTGTTTTCATTGTTACTGGGCATTCTGGCAGTTGGGCTGGGTTTATTATTTGTTGTCATTCAATTTCTTTCATCGTTCTCTTTGCTGGATACCTTTCTTCCCGAATTCTTTCATTTGTCTACCTTCTGGTTAATATTCCTGTTTATCCACCTGTTCTTTACCGTACTTAATTCCTTTCTGGCCTCAACGTTACAGGCTGAAAACAAATTTAAACAGGCAGGCTATATTGTTATTCAAGGAAGTATTACCTTTTTAGCATTATACGCTCTTAAATACTATTTCCAAATTCTTGACAATGTTGAACCTTTAAAATGGATTTTGGGTTCATTGTTATGTGGCAACATATTTCAATTCATCTTTTACATTGTTGAAGTCTATAAAACCAATACAACCTATTTTCATTTCGGCAAAATTGAAACAGATGTCATCAAACCATTGATGCAATTTGCCTTCCTGGCATTCGCAACGAATCTTATTCAATTTCTCTCCTACAAAATGGACATCTGGTTTGTCAATTACTTTCATGGCAAAGAGCAAACCGGTATTTATTCTCTTGGGGTCTCCCTGGCGCAAATGGTATGGATATTACCTGCCGCCATACAGGCTGTTTTGTACGCGTTTATCTCCACACATCAGGATAAAAAACAGCAAATTGAAAAGACCATCACAACTACCAAACAGATTGGCATCTACGCACTTGCCGCAGGTGTATCAGGATATTTAACAGCCTTGTATTTAGTCCCGATTTTGTTTGGCGAAGCTTTCCGTGAATCAGTTCACGTGATCGGTATTCTCTTATTGGGTGTAGTTCCTTTTTGCCTTTCAATGGCTGTGAGTGGATATTTCGCAGCCACAGGAAGGGTCAAGATCAATCTGCATTCCGCAATCCTTGGTTTCATTGTTTGCCTGCTAGCAGACATCTTATTAATACCTGATTACGGGATCATCGGTGCATCCGTAGCATCAGTTATTTCGTACCTCTCTACAGTCCTCTATCTTTTGATTCTCTTTTACCGGGAAACGACGAAGAGGCAATAGAATTCATACCAACCATTATTGATCACAGATTTTCTCAGAGTAACCCGGATTGGAATCCAAAAAATTCACGACGATCAATGACCTCATGCAACCCATTGTTATTGATCCCATATTTTCTCAGAGTAGCTCGGATAGAAATCTTAAAAATTCAAGACAATTGATGACTAAAGGACCAGAACCAAAGCTTTGCGCTCTTTGCGTTCTTCCTTTCCAAGAAAAACGATGCATTATTGATCACAGAAGCTCGCCGATTACTACAGATAGAACACAGCCTTCACGGTAACAATCTGCGTAACTTGTCCGCCAGGCAGATCTCTTTTATCTGTGGTAAGAATAAAGCCATAGATGCGGTGTTTCAATGCAGCATTTGTCTCAAATGTTCGCTGATTAATACCGTCAACGTATATGTAATAGTCCATGAGGTATAACTAAACATCTACAGTCCCGCAGAAGCAGCGAGGGCATAATACCCTATTTATTTGGACTAAAATGAACATGGTAGGAGTATAAAACCGATAAGAATATGGAGTTCATGGAAACGATTTGCGAAACGTATCCGCCAAGGGGGTATCTTCAATCTGTGGCAAAAAAAATCACTTATGCCGCGGTTTCTCATATCAGATGTTCACAAAACTATAAAATTAATTCAGGTTTAAGGAGCCTAACGCCATTTATCCTTATTTTCGCAAACTATGAGTAAACATATTTTAATTACCGGTGGCGCAGGGTTTATAGGCTCACATGTCATCAGGCATTTCGTCAATAAATATCCCGATTACAAGATCATTAATTTTGATAACCTCACCTATGCAGGTAATCTCGAGAACGTGAAGGATATCGAACAAAAATCCAATTATGTATTTGTAAAAGGAGATATCTGCGACGCCCTGATGGTCGAGAAAGTGATGAAAGATTATACCGTAGATACGATTATACACCTTGCCGCAGAATCTCATGTAGACCGCTCTATCACTGACCCGCTCGCGTTTGTCAAAACGAATGTCATGGGTACGGCCACACTTTTAAATGCTGCAAAAAAATACTGGAATAACGATTATTCCGGGAAACTTTTTTATCATGTTTCCACCGATGAGGTGTACGGAAGTCTTGGCGAAACCGGGTTCTTTCTAGAAGACACTCCCTACGACCCAAGGAGTCCTTATTCTGCCAGCAAAGCTTCAAGCGATCATCTCGTTATGGCCTTTTATCATACCTACAACTTACCGATTGTGATCAGTAATTGTTCTAATAATTACGGCCCCAATCATTTCCCTGAGAAACTGATTCCGCTTTCAATCAATAATATTCTGAATAAAAAAGATTTACCTGTCTATGGCAAGGGCGAGAATGTGAGAGACTGGCTCTATGTGATCGATCACGCGTCTGCTATCGATGTTATTCTTCATAAGGGAAAGATCGGTGAGACCTATAATGTAGGTGGACATAATGAATGGACGAATATTGACCTCATCAATCTTTTGTGTAAACTGATGGATGAAAAACTCGGGAATGAAGCAGGCACTTCAGAGAAACTGATCACTTTTGTAAAAGACAGAGCAGGTCATGATCTTCGATATGCCATCGACTCCACCAAACTCAAGATTGAACTCGGTTGGGTGCCTTCGCTTACGTTTGAAGAAGGATTGAGCGAAACGATCGACTGGTACCTGGAGAATAAGACCTGGCTCGAACATGTGACCAGCGGTAATTATGTCAACTATTATCATGATCTCTACGGGACTTAGAATACTTTAAAAGCAGTAGAATTGTCAATATGGACCATGCATTGCGGCTATCCCGAAGCTTCGGGATAGTGGAAAGCGATCGTCCTCTCGGCTTGACGACGAGAACTTGATCGGGAGCGTTCCGAAGTATCGGAATGGAACGGAAATTTAGCGGCGTGGTTCGTATCTCCACGAAACACAATTTAGCGGCGTGGTTCGTGTCTCCACGAAACACAATTTGGCGCCGTGGTTCGTGTCTCCACGAAACACAATGTAATAGCCGTCCTTCATAGCTTATGAAATGTTTCTGGATACAATTATCCCGCACCCTTTAAAAATCCCAATTCTTCTTTTTTGTGTAGAAATTTGATACTACTTTTGTTGCCATGAGCGAAGTTCAAACCCCTTCAAAGACTACCTTAACAGTCACTATCGACAATATTACCCTCGAAGTGGCACCCGGCACTTCCGTATTGGAAGCCGCACGTCTGATAGGCGGTGATGTAACTCCTCCGGCTATGTGTTATTACAGCAAACTGGAAGGGAGTGGAGGCAAATGCCGTACCTGTCTTGTGGAAATAGCCGCAGGCTCTGCCAAAGATCCAAGACCCATGCCTAAGTTACAGGCTAGTTGCCGTACGGGTGTGATGGAAGGCATGGTGGTAAAAAATATTACAAGTGAAAAAGTCAAAGAAGCCCGCGCTGGCGTGGTTGAGATGTTATTGATTAATCACCCACTTGATTGTCCGGTGTGCGATCAGGCCGGCGAATGTCATCTGCAGGATCTTAGTTACGACCATGGGAAAGAAGGGACCCGATATGAATTCGACAGAAGGACCTTCGAAAAAGAAAATATTGGGCCGTATATACAATTGCATATGACCCGTTGCATCCTGTGTTACCGATGTACGTATGTAGCCGACCAATTGACTAATAGCCGCTCTCACGGCATCCTTGAACGGGGCGACCATGCAGAAATCTCAACCTATATTTCAAAAGCTATCACCAACGATTTCAGTGGAAATATGATTGATGTTTGTCCGGTTGGGGCCTTGACCGATAAAACCTTCCGATTCAAAAACAGGGTATGGTTTACAAAGCCAATGACTGCGCACAGAGATTGCGACAAATGCTGCGGCGAAGTCACCTTATGGTATCGGGGAGATGATGTAATTCGCGTTACGGCCCGTAAAGATGAATGGGGCGAAGTGGCGAATAACACCAAAGACAATAAACCGGGATGGATCTGCAATACCTGTCGTTTTGATAAAAAGGAAACCAAAGATTGGGTGATCGAAGGCCCTACTCTGGTGGCTAGGCATAGTGTGATTCAAAGAGGCCATGTGCCGGGTACGATCACACCCCACGAAACTATTGCGAAAGTGATGGGTGGCCGCGACCCGAAATTGCTCATGGATATTCACGATGTAAGTGATGTAAACCCCGATTAATTGCTGCTGCTATGTTTGAAAATTTACAAAAACGCTGGAAGGTAAGCGGCACTCAATTATTCCTGATCCTTTGTGTGTTTGCCATAACCGGTACAACCACCGCTTACATCTCTAAGCAAATTACCTTGTGGCTGGATGTAGAAAAATACAGCTTCCTTTTCTGGGCATTGAAGATCGGCGTACTCCTTTTCGGCTACCAAATCATTATTATACTTGTTTCAATACCCTTCGGGCAATTTCGTTTTTTCTGGAATTATGAGAAAAAGATATTGAGGAAGATGGGATTAATGAAGAAGGAAGAAGAGACTGTGAAGGAATAATAGGGCGCGCCCTCTCAAAGCATAGGGTGCATCGTCCTGATTTTGGTTGACCATTTTTAGCGTTATCCACAAGGGGATAAGATACTTGTGTTTTGCAGTTGTAATAATAATACATTTCTTTGTTTATTCAAGTGAAACAGATTTGGCTCTGACGTTGGGGGATGTCAACCAGAAAGGGATAACTTGATGCGACGAAGTAAGTTTAATAACTTTGTGAGTGCCACAACATATTTTTGTTGTGGCATTTTCAATAAATTTACTTTTGAGCTATGATGCCTTTGTAATTCCCCCACACGTAGATTTTTTATATGTTTTCCAATATTTCTTTAATACGCCTTCCCTGGCATGAGCATCATTGGGCGTGAGCCACCCCACACTACTATGGGGCCGTTGCGTATTATAAAACTCAATAAATTTCTTCAATTGTTTTTTCGCTTCGCTATAATTCTTAAAACTGATTTCCTTTTCAGTGGTAAATTCCTCTTTAATTGTTCTATTGACTCGTTCAGCAATCGCGTTATCAGTGGGTTCACTATCTTCTGTCATACTTATAACAATTCCATTATCCCCTAGTTTCTTTGTATACAAATCGCAACAATATTGTATACCTCTATCAGAATGATGAATGCAATTTTTATAGGTACTTTTACTTTGGGTCATGACCATTGACAAGGCTTTGACTGCGCCGGTAGCTTTTAAAGTTTCATGTACACAATATCCAATTATTTTACGGCTATACATATCTGTAATTAAAAATAAATAGCAAAAACGTTCTTCATCCGTTAACCAAATATAGGTAATGTCAGATACCCATATTTCATTGGCTTTCATCGGTATTTTGTCTTTGATCAGGTTTTTGTATTTATGATAATGATGATAGCTATTGGTCGTAACTGCTCTATACTTTTTGCGATGAATGAATAAGTGATTCTCTCGCAAAATATTAAAAAATTTATCCCGCCCAATACTAATATTATGTTCTTTAAAATCCATTTCCAACGACTTAAACAAAGCCCTGCTACTACCTCGTTTCCAAATAGTTCGTTTCTTCTTAATCAGCCCAACTATCAAATATTCAGTAAAATATTCGTCCTCTATATATTTTATTTGCTTGTAATATGCCTGCTTGCTTTTGGCAAATACACCGCATTGCTCAATAATAGAGCTACTACTTATTACTTCTTTTCTGAGCGCTTCGATGGTTGGGCACCATACTTTTTTTTAATATCAAGATTTAAGTCCCTTTCAGCAACTTCAATCATTTTGTGCCACAGATCAGCCCGCAAATTTGCAAGACGTAAACTTTCTTCCAACTCCTTTACTTTTGATTGTAACTCTACTTGCTCTTTAGATTTTGACATTTCATCTTTATGAAC
>Ga0105048_10016786_pt1 | contig 11310 bp, 12 predicted proteins | sample MAT05_FD_78382 | JGI IMG/M metagenome (GOLD analysis project Ga0105048, IMG submission 78382) | Freshwater microbial communities from Lake Fryxell liftoff mats and glacier meltwater in Antarctica - MAT-05 | ecosystem: Environmental > Aquatic > Freshwater > Ice > Liftoff microbial mat | place...
AGCGCCCGGGCGAAGCTCGGAAATCCGGAAAGCCCCTTGGGCATCGGTGGTCGCGCAACGTTTCGTGTTTTGGATGCACACCGTCACGCTCGCGGTCTGGTTCTTGACGATTCCTGCGATGGTTCCGACCCCGGCCGTGTCCTGAGCGGCGAGGGGCAGAATGGACAAGAGCGAGAGAAGTTTTATCTGGGCTGAAATATGCACGCTTGGACGTTGATTCGTCTAGTTGGCAAGGGATACATTTTTTACCGGCGCTGATGTCGTTGCATGTCAAATTTACATACTACTGGTCAATCGTTGATACGTTAAGTAATTAGGTTCATGTCGTTGAAATTAATGTATGTTACATTCACGTCGGAACGCCGACTCTTAACTCTGGAGGATGATAGGCTTCGGTGAATCCGGCCCGCAGCCTGGGCACGGCGGTGGTGGTGGGAGGCTGGGCCTTGGCGCAGGTGTGGCTTTTCTGGGTAGCGCCTCTTCTGGGCGCGACTTTGGGTAGTTTGGTATATTCTTGGCTGGAAACGGAGTAGGGTGTAGCAATGGACTTCTTGAACAAAGCAAAAGAGATGGCTGCGGACGCGGCCGAAAAGGTGAGCGACGCGGCCAAAGCGGCCGTCGACAAGGCGGAGGACTTGGCCTACGCCGCCGGCGAGAAGGCTTCGTCGTTAGGCGAAACGATCGCTGATGCGAGCCACTCGGCGATGGACAAAGCGGGCGATCTGGCGCACGCGGCGGGCGAGAAAGCCTCGTCATTGGGAGAAACGATTGCGGACGCGGGTCATTCGGCGATGGGTAAGGCCGGCGATCTGGCCGTCGCTGCTGGCGACAAGGCTGGCGATTTAGCCAAAGCCGCCGCCGATAAGGCTAAGGGTCTGGTCGGCTAGGCTTGCGCGCGCGGGTCTGAAGATCTCTTCGATCCGCATCCCAAATACTTCGGCCAGTTGGAAGGCCAGGGGCAAGCTGCGGTCATAGCGGCCGGTCTCGATGGCGTTCAGCGTCTGCGGCGACGACCCCGTCGCTGACGCGACTGTGAAAAAATCCTCCCTGGGCCGAATCCAGGACCTCCCCTCCCTTACGGTCGGGGTTCTGTTTGTGGCTAAGTACTTGAAAACAGAACCGTGACCGTGAGGGAGCGGAAGTCCCGGCAATTTTTTCACAGTCCCGGACGCGACGGGCTAGTGGTGGTGGGGCGTTATTTCGAAGAAGACCGAGTGCCGGCCTTGGCAATCGCCCATGCCGGTCTCGGCAAAGCCGGCCTTTTCGAGGACGCGCCGCGAGGCGTAGTTTGCTTCGAAAGCGATGGCCCCGAGCGGCTCCCGCGGTTGTTCGCGGAAGTGAAGTTCCACCAGACCGAGGACGGCCTCGGTCATGAGGCCCCGGTTCCAGAAGGCTTGCCGCAGCTCGAAGCCGACCGTTAAGCTTTCAAGCTCGTCCATCATGCCCAGCGAGATCCAGCCGATGGGGCCACCGTCTTTGAGGTCGATCGCCCAACGGCGCGGCGCGGCGACTTGGGCCATGGCTTCGAACCAGGCCCGGAACCTCCCGCGGGTGGTTTGCAGCGTGTGACGACGGACATCGGCGTCCCGCAGTAGCTCTTCGAGCCAGGGTGTGTCGCCCGAGTGCAGCGGGCGAAGGCGCAGCCGTCCGGTTTCGAGAACAGGGACGGTCATCTCCCCGAAGGCGTCGGCGGAAAAGGGTGAAGACTTTATCGCATATGCGGCGGGCATATGGTGCAGTATCGTATCACCAATTGGCTAGCGGGCAAAACCTCCCGGGAGGCCGCTCAGTAGACCTAACGACACCATGAGCCCACCGAACTGCCAGAAGGCCGGCCAATCGGCATAAGGAGCCGCATCTTTCTTGTAAAGCCGGTAGCCGAAGCAGGCGGCGATTCCATACAGGAACGGTTGTCCCAAGGTGAAGGCCAAGGCCAGAGAGAGCGCGACGGCGAGCCAACGCTGCTGGGTATCCAAAGCCCGGGCGCCGCGGCCGCCATCCAGAAAGAAGACCGGCAGCAGGTTGAAGAGGTTCATGAAGGCAATGGTGTGGATGAGGGCAAGCCAGATGGGTTCGCCGGTGGTGGCGGCCATGAATCCGCAGAGGAGGGCGGCGCCGAGGCCCCAGGTGGGTCCGGCTAAGCCGATGCGGGCGTCCTGATGGGCGTCGGCGGGAGAGTCATAGAGCGCGACGAAAGCGCCGACGAGGGGAATGAACAAGGGGGGCGAGGCTCGCAAGCCGTAGTGGCGGAGCATCCACATGTGGCCCATTTCATGGACGTAGATGCTGAGGACGAAGCCCAGGGCAAACATCCAGCCGAATTGGGCCCAGTAGACGCCGAAGAAGAGAAACATCGAGGCCACGGTCTTCAACTTGGCGAGCCCAAAGATAAGGAACTTGGCCTTGGTGAGCACCAGCAGAACGATGGCTTTGAACTTCCACAGCAGCCCGCCGATGATGAGGAAAGGCCCGCCGAAGCGCTTCATCCAGTTGGCTTTTTTGGCCTCTTCCTCTTGGCGGCCGGTCTCATCGGTGCGGCGGATGTTTAGTTGGTCGAGGTGCGCTTGGATCTTCACCGCCTGGGGGGATTCGGTGGGCAGGAAGAGGAGGGCCTGCCGCCAGCATTCGATGGCGCCGTCAAAGTTGCCGGTGCTTTCGAGGGTACGGGCTTCGGTGGCGAGGCGTTCGAGGTCCTGGGAGTAGACCAACTGCCCGCACACCGGACAGACTAAGTCGAGCTTTTCGAGCTGGCCGCCGCAACCGCTACAGTACTGGCTCACTCTGATATGGTCCCATCAAAAAGCCGGGGATCACGGGCCGTCATTTGCCAAGCACGCTGCAGGCCGAATAGCAGGATGGCGATGCCGATCAGGCCGGAGAAGCCGCTGGAGAGTTCAAAGACCGGCACCGTGAAGGACAGGAAAAAGGCAATGTTAGCGGGGCGAGGGGGGGAATTCGCGGAAGCCAGATTCCATGCCGTATACGCGCACGGTCCGCCGGACCGGCACTGGCACTGGCGCTGGCGCTGGTGATGGCGATGGGGTGGGCACGACGACGGGTGCGGCCGCTGGGCGCTGCCCGGCCAGTTGGACGACGGCCGGCGGCAGACCCTGCTTCAGCGCCGCCTGCAGATTGTCCATGCTGCCGTGCATCTGGATGCGCACGGAGGAGCCGTTGGGGTGCACTTCGAGCGCCTTCGCCATCTCGGCCCAATTCTTCTGGCCTTCGGGCGTCTTCTGCATGTCGGCTTCGAAGCGGCGGTAGAGGCTCATCAGCTGGTCGGCGGCGGCCTTGGTGCGGAGGTTAAGGCCCAGGTCCATCGATAGCTCGTCCCGGAAGGAGACGCCCATCGAAAAGGAGCGTAGGTTGTCGAAGATATTCTCAATTTCGGAGAGCATCCCCTGATTTTTCATCGATCCCCGGGGCTTCATCGCATAGACCGGGGCCGGCGAGCCCACCATCCAGAAGTCATTGGCCGCCGCGAGTTCTTTGGCGCGGCCGATGACGGGGCTCTCCAAGGCGTCGTCGCCCTTGAGACGCTGGGCGGCCGCGCGCATCGACTCTTCGTCGCCCAGAATGATGGTACGCCGGTCGACCAGATGGACTACCACCTTGGGCTGGCCCGCAAAGAGCTTCATGATGTCGCCGTTGTCGAAGTTACCACGGAGGAGGATGACTCCCATGGGCTCGCCGGAAGGGCGGCCCTTGACGTACTTGCTGCGCACGGAGACGTAGATCTCCTCAACATCTTCGAGCATCCGCAGGCGGTCACGATTCATGCCGCCAAAGCCGCCTAAGGCTTCGCGGATTGGGGCGCCGGCGGGCGAAGCGATGAGGCTCTTCAGGTTAAAGCCTATCAGCATATCCGCGCCGGGATGGGCAAAACGCCAATCCACCTGAGCCGACACCATTCCGGAAAAGAGCAGCAAAGAGGAGACAAAGCGCAGCATATTTCCACCTTACGTGCCCCCGTGGAGGAAGCCTATCGGGCGAAGACCTTAAAGGGCGTAGATTCGGTAAACTAGAACGATGAAGGCCTCTGAAGTGCGGCGCTCTGTTTGCGCGCTCGATTGCCCCGATGCCTGCGCCATGTTGGTGCACGTTGAGGATGGGCGCGCCACCAAGGTGGAAGGGGATCCCGATCATCCGGTGACCCGCGGCTTCCTCTGCGGGAAGGTGGCGCAATATTTGGAGCGCGAGTATCACCCGGAGCGCTTGCAGTATCCGCTGCGCCGGGTGGGCAAGAAAGGGGACGGACGCTTCGAACGCATCGGTTGGGAAACGGCGCTCGAGACGATTGCCGACCGGCTGAAGTCTACGGTGGCCCAGTATGGGTCAGAGAGCATTCTGCCCTATAGCTACGGCGGGAACATGGGCTTCCTGAATGGCGGCAGCATGGACCGGCGCTTCTTCCACCGCTTGGGCGCTTCGCGGCTCGACCGGACGATTTGCGCCAGCGCGGGCGCCACCGCCCTAATGGAGGCCCTGGGGGCGAAGACCGGCACCGAGCCCGAGCAGTTTGTGCACGCGAAGCTGATTCTGGTGTGGGGTGCCAACGTGCACGGCACCAGCATTCACCTGTGGCCCTTTATTGTGGAGGCGCGCCGCCGGGGGGCCAAGCTGATTACGATCGACCCGGTGCTCACGAAGACCGCCGAGCTGGCCGATCGGCATTTGTTTATCAACCCGGGCACTGACTTGGCGCTGGCGCTGGGCCTGATGCATGTGATCCTCGCCGAGGGTCTGGAAGATAAGGACTATATCGCGCGGCACACCGCCGGTATCGTTGAGTTGACGGCTTTGGCTGCGGAGTATTCGCCCGATCGGGTGGCCGAGCTGACCGGCATTGCCGCCGCGGACATTATCCAACTGGCGCGGGACTATGCCACGACGCGTCCGGCCGTGATTCGGGCCAACTATGGCTTGCAGCGGAGTGAGCGCGGCGGACGGGCCATGCAGGCGATCGCTTGTTTGCCGGCGCTTACGGGATCCTGGAAGGACGTGGGCGGCGGTTTCTGCTTGTCGACGTCGGGGGGCTTTACGGTGGACCGGGCGGCGCTCGAGCGGATTGACCTGGAGCCGCATCCGACGCGGCTGGTGAACATGTCGCTGCTGGGCGAGTCGCTGGGCGAGAAGAGTGTCCACGCGATGGTGGTTTATAACTCGAACCCCGCGGCGGTGGCGCCGAATACGAACCGGGTTCGCGAAGGGTTGATGCGGGAGGACCTGTTTACGGTCGTGCTGGAGCAGTTCCGCACCGACACGACGGATTACGCTGATATCGTGCTGCCGGTGACGACGTTTCTGGAGAATACTGACCTTTACTTCGCCTACGGCCACTATCATATTCAGATGGCGCGGCCGGCGTTGGCGGCTCCGGGCGAGTGCAAGAGCAATGTGGAGATTTTCCGGCTGTTAGCGGCGCGGATGGGCTTTACCGAGGCCTGTTTCCGCGATACGGACGATGAGCTGATCCGGCAGGCGCTGGGGAGCGGCCACGCCTATCTGGAGGGCATTACGCTCGAGAAGCTCGATGCCAAGGGCTCGATCCGGCTCAACGTGGCGCCGGAAGGGCAGCCGTTTCAGCCGCATGCGAATGGCGGCTTCCTGACGGCGTCCGGCAAGTGCGAATTTAAGGCCGAGACGCTGGCTTATGTGCCGCCCGTGGAAAGCCGGCAGGGCGACGCGGGGTTGAGGGCGCGGTTTCCGCTGGAGCTGATTAGCTCAAAGAACAACGACAGCATGAACTCGACGTTCGGCAATCGCGATAAAGTGGACGAACAGACGGCGCGGGCTTTTCTGCATCCCGAGGATGCGGCCGCGCGGGGAATTGCAGTAGGGGATACGGTGCGGGTTTTTAACGAACGCGGTAGTTTGCGGCTGACGGTGGAGGTTGGGCCCAAGGTCCATCGGGGAGTGGTGCGCGTGCCGGCCGTGCGGTGGGGCAAGAAAGCGGGGGATGCACAGACGGTGAATGTGCTGACCTCAGAGCGGCTGACCGATATTGGGGCCGGGGCGACGTTCTATAGCTGCCTGGTTGAGGTGGAAAAGTGCGGGGATTGATCCCCGTGCCCGGTGAGGCGGCTTCCCGCTTCGTGACGATGGTGGCGGTGGCGGCGATGCTGACATCGTCGTCCGGGTGCCGGCGGGGCAATAAGGAGCCGGCGACGATTGAGCCGGGGGTGGCGTTGGCATCCACGGTGCTGGTGGCCGATCCGCGTTTTTCCGCGCAGTTGGTGAAGGGCTTTCACGAAGTGGAAAGCGGCGCTTGGCGCTGGACGATGGGCCGGTTCGCGGTGAACCTGCAGCCGCCCGTTTCGGCGGCGACCAAGGGCGCTTTGCTCGTGATGAAGTTCACGATTCCTGAGATCATCATCAAGACGAATAAGGATGTCACGATCAACGCGACGGTAAATGGCGAACGGCTGGCACCGGTCTCTTACGGGAAGGTAGGGGATTACCTGATGAAGCTCAACGTGCCGGCCAAGGCGTTGAATGGCGACGCGGTGCGCTGTGAGTTTGTGCTCGATAAGACGTTGCCGCCGTCGACCGCCGATCAACGGGAATTGGGCGTGATTGTGGCTTCGATTGGCTTACAGAGGAAACCGTAAACTATGCTGGATGAACATGAGTTTCGCCGTCACTGCGATGAGGCGTTGGACGACCTCTTCAAAGCCCTGAACCGCGCCACGGCGGAGCACGATTTCGATCCGGATATGGTTAGCGGCGCTTTGCAGATCGCTTTTGACGAGCCGCCAGGGAAGTTTGTGGTGAGTCCGCAGACGCCGGTGCGGCAGGTGTGGGTGTCGGCGCATTCGCGGAGTTTCAAGCTTGACTGGAATGCCGAGCGGAAGGCGTTTGTGTTGGCGGATACGGGGCAGAGCTTGAAGGAGATGATCGGCGCGGCGATGGCGACGCATTTGGGCGAAGCTGTCAGCTTGTAATGCCGGGCGTCTATCTCTCTTATCCTTTTTGCGCGCAGAAGTGCACTTACTGTAACTTTGCCTCGGGAGTTTTTCCGAAGGAGTTAGAGCCGCGTTATCTCGAGAAACTGGAGGTCCAGTTAGCGGAGACGGCTTGGACGTGGACTCCGGAGACGGTTTATTGGGGCGGGGGCACGCCCAGCTTGATGCCGCTTGAATGGCTGGCGCGGTTGCACACGCGGATTCCGGGGCGGCCTTGGCTCGAAGCGACGATGGAGGCGGCACCGGGCTCTTTGACGGACGAACGCATCGTGGGTTGGCGCGAGGCGGGCATCACGCGGGTGAGCCTGGGGGTGCAGAGCTTTGTGCCGAAGGAGATCGCGCGAACGGGGCGGAAACACTCGGCGGCGATGGTTGAAGACGAGGTGCGGCGGCTGCGCGCGGCGGGCTTAGCGGACTTCAACCTCGACCTGATTGCGGGTCTGGCGGGACAGACGCGCGAGAGCTGGGGCGAGTCTCTGGATTGGATCGAAAGACTAAGTCCGCCGCATGTGTCAGTGTATATTTTGGAGGTCGATGAAGATAGCCGTTTGGGGGCGGAGATGTTACTCGGGGGAGTGCGCTACGGCGCGAGCGATGTACCTGCGGAAGGGTTGATTGTCGAGTTATACGAAACGGCCGTTGCGCGCTTAAAGGCGATGGGGATTGAGCGCTACGAGATCTCGAATTTCGCGCGGCCGGGTTATGAAAGCCGGCATAACTTGAAGTACTGGAAACTCGAGCCCTACTTAGGCTTTGGCGCCGATGCGCATTCGTTCGATGGCGGTGAGCGTTGGCAGAATCTCGAAGGAGTGAATGAGTATCTGACGCAGGGAAAACTTGAGCGCGAGCCGGCTCACCCGGAGGAGGAGCGTTTCTTTGTGGGCTTGCGTTTGATGGAAGGAGTAACTCCTACGGCGCAGGAGTGGGTGCAGCATGCGGAGGCGATTGAGCGATTTGTGGGGATGGGGTTACTGGAGAAGTCCGTGGGGCGTTTGCGGTTAACGTCCCGTGGGGTGTTGCTGTCGAATGACGTGTTTCAGGAGTTTTTGGCTTAGTCGATTTCGGGAGACAGCGGTGCGTCTAGATCGACGTCCAAGTCTCCGACGAGCGACCGAATGTGAGCGACCCAACGGGAGGTTACCGCCTGAAGCCGTTCCGGATGGCGAGCGATATCCTGGGCGAGGAAGTTCAGGAACTGGGTTTCGGCCGGGGTCTCCAGATGTGCGACTGGCAGGTTCTCACTCATGATTCCAGTATATCACCTGAGGATTCGGCGCACCCACCACGGAGAGCCCGGTAGAATCGGCGCTGGTACGATAAAGGGAGGAGGGCAGCGTAGTGAAGCATCAATCGACAACCACCGATCTCAGGCCCATGCCTGTGGCTGCAGCGCCGGGTACTTCTGGTGCAATCGACACCGAGACGCTTGCTCTTCTCGAAGCTTGGGCCCGCGAGGATGCCACCAGCGACCCGGAGAAGTTGCGGACGGCCCGGAAGGAACTCGATGAGTTCAAGCAGGCGATGAACGAGAACCGCGCGGCAACTGGGGAGCGGATCCTTTATCCGTGAGCCAGTTCATCTTCCTCGACTCTGGCCCGCTGGGGTTGCTCACTCATCCTCGGCAAACCGACGAAGTAGTAGCCATCACAGCGTGGCTCACCCACGTTCTCAAGCAAGGTCGCCGAGTTTTGGTTCCAGCTATCATTTATTACGAGTTGAAGCGTGAGCTGCTTCGGGCAGATAAGCCATTCAGTGTTGGGAGGCTCGACGTTTTCGTCAAGGCTTCAAACCGATACATCCCGTTAACCGATGAGGCACTTCGCCGATCGGCGGAACTCTGGGCGCAAGCTCGCCGCGAAGGACGGCCGACCGCGGATTCGAAGGAACTAGACATTGACGTCATTCTCGCCGCTCAAGTCCAATCCTTTGGCGCAGCCGAAAGCGATGTCGTCGTCGCGACAACCAACCTCAAGCATTTGGCGCAGTTGGTTCCAGCGATGTCCTGGGAAGATATCTGAGCTGGACCGGACTATGACCGATAGCCGCAAACGTCCGCGAGCGAGACATTCCCCCCGCACAGGACCAGCACCACCTGGCTTTCGGCCGTGAAGTGGGCCTTGAGGCGATGGGCGGCGGCGAGGGTGCAGGCGGCGGCGGGCTCGGTGAGGACTTTGGTGCGTTCGAGGAGGAACTCGAGGGCGGCGACGGCTTCGGAATCGGGGACCACCGTGACGCTTTCGACATGCTGCTGGACGAAGCCCAGGGTACGCGCGGTGACGGCGGGGGCGCCAAGGGTTTTGGCGATGGAGGTGATAGCGGGGAGCGTGACGGGGTGGCCAGCGGCGACAGCTTGGGCCATGGCATCGGCACCGATGGTTTCGACGCCCCAGATGCGGATTTTGGGGTTGAGGGCCTTGGCGGCGACGGCGATGCCGCTGATGAAGCCGCCGCCGCCGATGCTGACGATGAGGTCAGTGGCGGTGGGGAGGTCTTCCAGAATCTCGAGGCCGGTGGTGCCTTGGCCGGCGATGACGAGGGGGTCGTCAAAGGGGTGGATGGCGATGGTGCCTTGGCTTTCGCGCTGGGCGAGTTGGGCGAAGGCGTCGGCGATGGTGGGCGCCAGGATCACCTCGGCGCCGTAGTCGCGGGTGGCGCTGAGGTAATTGGCGGGCGTGGTGGCCGGCATGAAGATGGTGGCGCGGAGGCCGAGTTCGCGGGCGGCGTAGGCGACAGCCTGGGCGTGGTTGCCGCCGCTGACGGCGGCGACGTGGCTGCCCGGGGCGAGCCCAGCGGCGAGGAGCTTATTGAAGGCGCCGCGGGCCTTGAAAGAGCCGGTTTTCTGGAAGAGCTCGAGCTTGAGGTGGACGTGGGTGCCAAGACGGCGGGAGAGCGTTTCGCTGCGGGAAAGAGGCGTGCGGCGGACGCGGCCCGCGATGCGTTCCTGGGCGGCGCGGATATCTTCAATCGTGACGGTAGACAATGGAAAGAGTTTAGCAGGAGCCCTCTAATAACCATGATCGATTTGCGCAGCGATACCGTTACGAAACCCACGCCCGCCATGCGGCAGGCGATGGCGAATGCCGAGGTGGGGGATGACGTTTATCAGGAAGACCCCACGGTGAATTTGCTGGAGCGGCGGGCGGCCGAGATCACGGGCAAAGAGGCGGCCCTGTTTGTACCCACGGGGACGATGGGCAACACGATCGCCATCAAGCTGCACACGCAGCATGGGCAGGAAGTGATCTGCGAGGCGCGGGCGCATGTGCTGGATTGGGAGTTGGCGATGATGGCGTGGTTTGCGGGGTGCGTGGCGCGGCCGATCTTCGCCGCGGACGGTATCCTCAGATGGGAGCGGATTCGGGAGGAGGTGCGCGGGTTGGGTCCGCATGCGGCGCCGACGGGGTTGATTGAGATTGAGAATTCGCACAATATGGCGGGCGGGACGGTGTATCCGCTGGAGATAATCCAGGAGATTGGGCATGAGGCGCACCGCCTGGGGTTGGCGGTACATATGGACGGGGCGCGGCTGTTTAACGCGGCCGTGGCCAGTGGGCTGGCGGTGGCGGAGATGGTGGCGCCGGTGGATACGGTGATGTTCTGCCTGTCGAAAGGACTGGGCGCGCCGGCGGGGTCAATGCTGGCGGGGACGCGGGCGAAGATGGAGCAGGGACGGCTGCTGCGGAAGCGCTTGGGCGGCGGGATGCGGCAGGCGGGCATTCTGGCGGCGGCGGGTCTGCTGGCTTTGGAAGAGATGCCGGCGCGGTTGGCGGAGGACCATGCCAATGCCCGGTGGCTGGCGACGCAGATCGCCGGATTGGCGGGCATGGGGATCGACGCGGCCAAGGTGCGAACGAACATCGCGATCTTCGACGTGAGCGGCACCGGTTGGACGGCGCCGGCCTTTAGCGCGGCGCTGAAGGCACGCGGGGTGATTATGAACGCGCTGAATGCCCGGGACATCCGGTTAGTAACGCATTATGATGTGAGTAGGGTCGACTGCGAACAGGCCTTCGCGATTGTGCGCGAGGTGACCGATTCCACGCCCGTTACCGTAAGTTGAGGTTAGTCGTTGCCGCTAGACAATCCGTTGCTGAATCTGGATTCCCGGATCCAGTTTGACCAAATCCAGGCCGGGCAGGTGATGCCGGCGCTAGAGACTCTGCTCGCCGAAGCAAATCGCACCGTGGAAGTATTGGCGCGTGAACCCGCCGTGCCGCGCACCTACGCGAGTACGCTGACGGCGCTCGATATGGCCACTGAACGCTTGGAAGATGCCATGGCGCTGGTGCGTCATTTGGAAGGCGTGGCTACCAGCCCCGAGCTGCGCGCGGCGAACAACGAGGCC
>Ga0105048_10016787_pt1 | contig 11310 bp, 7 predicted proteins | sample MAT05_FD_78382 | JGI IMG/M metagenome (GOLD analysis project Ga0105048, IMG submission 78382) | Freshwater microbial communities from Lake Fryxell liftoff mats and glacier meltwater in Antarctica - MAT-05 | ecosystem: Environmental > Aquatic > Freshwater > Ice > Liftoff microbial mat | place...
CGGATGCCCCGGTCATAGTAGGCCGGAAACGAAAACGCATAAAGTACGTCACGTTCATATACATACTGGCGACTGTCGTAGTTGTCGGTGCCAAATAGGGCTACCCGCCCACTCAAGCTCCATCGACGCATGGTATAGGTAGCATCCTGAACCAGGGCAAATCCTCTCGACGGACTTATCCCTGCGTACTTAAACGTTCCTGCCTGTACACGCGACCGTATAGTAAAGCCCTGAGCTACTGTGTACTCTGCGTTGAGAGCCAGGCTCCGGCGCGTTGTACCGACCACCTCACGGGGTGTGGTTTTACTACCAGGCTTGTTTTTCTCTTTATGCTCTTCGTGAAAAACCAGGGAGAACGTCGTTTTCCGATTGGGTGAATACGTAGCCTGACTTAAAAAGTCGATACCGCCAGACGGTTTATCGACTAAATAACGCCACCACGGAAATCGAAACACATCGATATAGCCGCCCAGCGTCAGTTTGCGGTAGATGCTGTATTTAGCCCCAGCATACAAACCCGTTTCATTAATTGTACGGGTATTTTCGCTAAACCCATTGGCGTAAAAACTGTGGAAATTCCGATCGTAATGACGGGCTACTACCGACATATCCAACCGTCGGCTCAGGCTGGCCAGCATCCCCCCCACAACTCCTACCCCTCCGCTATTAGTCAGCGAACCACTGCTGTGGGCCACTTCGCCGAAGAAATTCAGGTTGCGATAGACATAGCCGCCGTGCAGCCCCACCACTGTATTCTGGTTGCCTGTAAACTCGTACTTATTATAGGCCAGGTTGCGTTTTAGCAGGGGGAGACGGAATTCAGTGTGTAGAAAGGTGGCTCCAATCTGCAGCCGTTGCCCTTTGTGATACAGCAAATGCCCCCCCAAATTTGTTTCGAGCAGGCTTCCCCGGTCGGCTAGTGCAGACGGGGTCCGGTGCAGGCCCGATGTCTGAATGGATGTTGCAATTGTTCCTTGGACGATTGCCGTCGATGTGGACGGAGCAGTATTCGCATCGCGTCGGTTACGGGCGGCAAACAGGGTAATGTCGAGGTGGCGCGAGAGGGCGTAGGTGGCCGTTGCGCCACGCAGGTAGCCATATTCAGTCAACGAGGTATAGGGCCGTGCGCCAAGCGTTGGTCGGCGGACAGTTTGCACCGTTTCGGCACTTTTGCCCAGCACAAACCCTGCCGATAGTATCAGTCCCTGCCCTAGTTGCAACTGATAATCGCCCACGATTATATTGCGCCAGCGGCCCCGGTTCTGGATTTGAGCGTGAAACGAAATATAATTCGCTCCGTACTGCCGATTGTTGGGTTGCCAAGTAACCGCTTCACCGGGGTCTTTTTCAACGGTAAATCCCAGGCTGTACGCCCGTGGCCGACTATACCGATACCGGGCAAACCATTGGCCCGAACCACCCAGATAGCGCGTAGGGTACTTACCATTTTTGTCGGGCTGGCCTTCAGTAAAGCCTTTTTGCTGTTCCAGCGTTTGCTCATACCGGAGTAGTAAATAATGATCGGCGGGCGTTGGCAGACGATTGGAAAGTGCGTTGATACCGATCTCTACAAACGGTAGTAATCGCCGGATGGTTGCCGCATCCAGCTCCGGCACCGACTGCAGTTCATAAACCGAAAGCAGATCACCGTATTGCCCACGGTAGTTAAGAAAACTGCTTAGTTGTCGCTCGTCGAGCAGATAAGTTGCCGCCAGCTCGTCGCGGGTAGCCCTGTTGAGGTCGAGCGGAGTAGCATAAAGTTGGGCCAGATTGTCGAAGACCGACTGGTAGTCAATGCCTTCCGTCTGTACGGGAAACAGGTTCTGTAAAAACTCATTCAGATCGACCGGTCGACGGTTTTGCTGTGCCTGGCCGGACAGCGCAAGAAACAAAAAAATAAATACCGGGTATAAGGTTCGCAAACGGGTCTCGTCATCAGGGGATGCCACCTATGTCCGGGGCATCGATCCGGCTGAAAAGAAGAGTTTTTTGTTGAGAAGGAAAGCCTGAAAGGAGACGAAAAGGGACTTGTACTCTCTCCTTTCAGGCTTTTATGCGAAACGGCGCTTGAGAATTTCCACTAGTTCGCTCACTTCATCGCTACTCATATCCCAAAGATATTGACTAGCATAGCGATACGAGATCAGATCAAGTGCCTGGCCGTAGTTTTCCATCTGGTCGAGTTCGTCGATGGCTTGCGCATAGGCAGTACTACTTCCACTAAATAGCTGGTTAATAAACCGGAATTTCTGGTTTAATGAAATGCTCTTCCCAATGGTTTCGATAGGGGCCCGGTGAAAGGCTTCAGCCACGCTTGTCGGTTCTTCGCTCTGGTTTTGTGGTGTAAGTTCGAGCGACATTCGGGGAGCCTGATACGTAGTCGCCTGAGCAAGTGCCGCTCCGGACATGGGCGATGCCTGCGTCACTGGTGCAGTTGTCGGCGCATCCTCTGGTTCGCGATCATAACGATCCGTTTCATCGGGCGAGAAATGCACCCCTTTTCCAATAAAGTCGTTGGCTGATTTTGCCGGCACAACTTGACCTTGGTTAACGGTAGACTGAGCTGGAACGGGAGTTAATGTTAGCGTTGGGCGTAAGGCGGGGTTCAACCGATCCATCTCCTCAGCTGCCGTACTCGTTTTGGGGACCATTACTCCCGCACCAACGGCTGGCACACTGGAGTCCAATTCTGTATCGAAAAACGACCGCGCCGGGGGGCCACCAGTCAGAGAATCGGGCGAGGCCCGAAACAGCGAATTGATATCCATTGGCACCTTCTCCGACAAAATGGCTACGTAACGGTCATAGCGTTCAAGTTCGTGGCTCCGCTGCGAGAGGATCTCATCCAAACAATTAAGCGCCTGATTGACATACATAAACGGCTTGCCATTCATGCGATCAGCTAAACCCGTTGCCACAAACTTATTGATCTGAGTATACCGTACAATCTGCTTGGCAGAGTCGGCAGTCAGTGTAAAATCGGGCTGGTTGCGAAGCAGTTCATCAAAATAATAACGGGGATCGAAAATCAGGGTAAGCGTCCGGCGGAGGGCATCCGCCAGCATTGGCTCCAGATATTCGCGCCGAACGGCTATATGCTGCGAAACCATGTTCATAAATGAACGCATGGCTTCTTCCACTTCTGGATGGGTAAAATCGAAATAGGGGCTACGAAACTTCTCTGTATCAGCCTTCCATTTGTCGAATAAATTGCTGACGATAAACATATTTATTTGCCCAATTGGAGTTAGGTTCAAAATTTGTTTGCCGGAGATAAACGTGTGATTACTAAAAAAGTCGGCGCAAACCCGACGCGCATACGAGCGGGTGTAATCGGTCAGGGCGCTTTGGTGGAACTTGTTCGACATTGGGAAAACTCGTTGCTTTGTATGAGGGTTGTATGCGGAATGTGTTGGCCAGTTGGCTGAATAATGATGCTAAAAAGCGGCTTTTTTTTGACTAAATCAAGAAATACTCAATTAGGGAATATAGTTATTGAGTAAGTGTGTCGGAAACAACTCAGCAATCAGCAAATTTAGTGCCTAAGCCCTTGCCGAACTCCTAACGTAACGTTTCTATGTTTATTGAACCAGCTTCCCGACGCGAACCACCCCACCTCCGAACCGGCTGGATTGAGGTAATTTGCGGCTCCATGTTTTCAGGGAAAACCGAAGAGTTAATCCGCCGACTTACCCGCGCCCGCATTGCCCGGCTGCACGTTGTGATTGCGAAACCAGGCATTGATATACGCTATCATGAGGCCGACATTGTTTCGCACAACTCCCTGTCTATCAACTCAATTCCTGTCCAAAAAGCGGCCGACATTCTGCTCCACACAGGCGACTGCGATGTAGTCGGCATCGACGAAGCCCAGTTTTTCGACAGTGCCATTGTGGACGTCTGCGATCAGTTGGCCAATCAGGGGAAACGCGTTATTGTGGCGGGTTTAGACATGGATTTTTCGGGGAAGCCCTTCGGCTGCATGCCACAACTAATGGCTATGGCGGAATATGTCACCAAGGTTCATGCCATTTGCGTAGTCTGTGGAGATATTGCTCATTATTCCTACCGTTTAGTCCCTTCGCAGGAACGCGTTTTACTTGGCGAAACCGACAGCTACGAAGCCCGTTGCCGCCGGTGTTTCACCCTGGGCGACGATGCGGTGAAGGTGTTTAGTGGGGCGGGCAAAGAAATGTTTAATGAGTGAGTTAGCAGTACCTCACCCCCAACCCCTCTCCTGCTGAGAGGGGAGACTTACATGATCCAGGTTGGGCATTAAGTTTACTTTCATTTCAGCAACTGTCTTTCTCCACTCCCCTCTCAGCAGGAGAGGGGTCGGGGGTGAGGTACTACTTTAGCGCTATGCGCCTTCTCCTGCTCATTGTTTATTGGTCACTGTTCACTGCTCACTGTTTCTCCCAGCCCGGCGTTTGGCAAACCCATTTCAGTTATCGTTCGGCTCAGTCCGTAGCCGTTGTAGGGCAAAATGTGTATGCGGCCACCCGCAACGGTTTTTTTCGGTATAACAAAACATCATCAGAAACCCGGCTCTTGACCCGCGATGATGGCCTTAGCGATGTGTCGATCAGCCGCGTACTGGCTCTGCCCGATCAATCGCGGCTCTTGCTCGCCTACCGCTCCGGCTCTATCGACTTCCTGACCGTGAATGCAACGGGCGAACCCCGAGATATACTGACAATCAATACTATAACCACTTCTGACCGCATTCCAGCTTCGTTTCGGGGCATTAATCACATTAACCGGGCGGGCAACACTGCCTACCTCAGCACCGATTTCGGGTTGGTGATTTTCGATCTGAGCCGCAATGAAATTCGGGATACGTATTTTAGCCCGGTTACGAACGGAACACCCACATCAGTGCTGATGACGGCCATTTTGGGCGACAGTCTGTACGCGCTTGCCCGGCCCAATCCAATGTTTCCCGCAGCTACAACCATTCAGGCAGTGCGGCTTTCGCAAACGACCAACATTGCTGACCCCGCCAACTGGCGACCCTCGCAAGGATTTACAGCAGACGGTTTTCTGCTGAATGCGACACAACTCGTGACCGATAAAGGGCGCTTGCTGGCCTCCACCAACGCAGTAGCAGGCGGCAAGGCAGGGGGAATCTATAGCAGAACCCCAACCACAGCGAATATGTGGTCGCTCTTGCAACGCAGCACGAATCAGGCGGGAGTATTTTCAAACTCGACGGGAGCCAGTACGTTCATCCAAACGGTTATAAACGAATCGGTTCTAACCGTACCCGGATCAACAAGTTACACCGGGCCACTGCTCCAGAATCCCCGCGAAGTGATTCCCGATGGTAATCTGGTATGGGTAGCCGATACTACCAGCGGTTTACTGGAAACAAGCAGCGCCGGTTTCCGACGGGTGGCTCCCGAAGGCCCCTTTGCCGATTCCTTTCAAAATCTCTTTGCCTATGCCAACCAGTTGGTTGCCCTTCCGGGCGATAATCAACAAATTATATCGGTACCAGATAATAAGCCCGATGTTGAGCAGTTTGATGTGTCGGCTAGTCACTGGACTAGTAACCCGCTCGCCAATCTTGCCCAGTCTTTCAACTCAGCCGCTTATTTACCTACCGAACGCCAACTGTTTTTGGGGAGTTATGGCGGTGGCCTATGGAGCCAAACCGAAGGCCAAACTCCGGGCACTACCACCATCCAGCGAGTCACTACGCCGAGCCTCGTCAGTCCCTTGGTTACGGCTTTGGCAACTGATCCCAGTGATAACCTATGGATTGGAGACAGGGCAAGTAGTAGTGGAGCCTCGCTGCACGTACGTCGGCCCAACGGACAGTTTGAGTCATTTGCCAGGTTGGGGTCTTTACCCATTGCCCAGATCGTACCCGACGATTACGGCACGTTGTGGCTCCGGCTAACCTACGGAGTTCTCTTGGCATTTAACCCCGCGACAGGGCAGCAACGCTACTTTTCGACCATACGGGGCGATGGAAACTTACCCAGCAACAACGTTACGGCGATTGTCCGCGACCGAAACGGACTGATTTGGGTTGGCACCGACCGGGGGGTGACGGTATTCGACGATCCGTCGCAGGTGTTCATCGGCAACGTCTCGGCCAATACCCCAATTTTTGACAGTCGGCGGCTGCTTGCGACCGAAACAATTACAGCGATGACCGTTGATGGCGGTAACCGCAAATGGATTGCCACGGAGTCGGCCCTGTACCGGTTCGGACCCGATGGTACGACCCTCGACAGTCGGTTCACCCCCAGCGACAGCCCTTTACCATCAAGTACGATCAATGCACTGGCCATTGAACCCGGTAGCGGGCGGGTATTTATCTCGACAGCGGGCGGTTTGGTTTCCTACGGGGGCGTTGCTACCGAACCATCGAATTCGCTCACCGGTATCACCATTTTCCCGAATCCTGTTCGGCCCGACTTCGCCGGTCTGGTTGGTATCCGGGGCCTCACCGACAATGCCGTAGTCAAGATTCTGGATGCCGCTGGTCAGTTAGTCTACGAAACGCGCGCCCAAGGTGGTACCGCTACCTGGAATTTACTGGACTATCGCGGTCGTTCGGCTCAAACGGGTATATATTTGGTTGTTGTGCTTGCCGCCAACGGAGAAGAAGGAATAGCGGGAAAGTTGGCCGTAGTGCGATAAAAAAGATGAACATGATTTTAGATTCCCAGCACCCCGAAGCCATCCAGCAGTATTTATCGCGCCGGGGATGGATTTGTGAAGACGAGCCGGTAGTGGCCGTTGAGAAGCCCGGCGAAGGTAATATGAACTACATACTCCGCGTTCGAACGGGCCTGTCGGGTAGCGGACAGGGCAGTAGAAGCCTGATTGTGAAACAGTCGCGCCCGTATGTCGAGAAATACCCCAGCATTGCCGCTCCGGCCGAACGAGCCGTAATAGAAGGCCAATTTTACCGAAAAACCCAAACGATTCCCGCGCTCAACGCCTACCAGCCCAACCTGCTCGACCTCGACTCCGACCATAATATCCTGGTAATGGAAGATCTTGGCGCGGCCAGCGATTTCACCAATCTCTACCAGCCCGGTGTTGTGATCACCGACGATGAATTGAACGCACTGATTCACTACGTCGGCACCCTTCACAATCAGTTTCGGCAAGCCACGCCCGACCCGGCTTTTGCCAACGCGGCCATGCGGGCGTTGAACCACGAGCATATTTTTCGGTATCCATTCATGATCGACAACGGCTTCGATCTGGATACTGTTCAACCTGGTTTGCAGGCTGCGGCTATGCCTTACAAACAAAACGAAGCACTGAAAACCACGGTTACGCAGCTTGGCACCGTGTATCTCGGCGACACGCAGCGGGGTGCCGACTTCACGCTCCTTCACGGTGATTATTACCCTGGTAGCTGGCTGCGCACGCCAGACGGCCAGTTGACGGCGGGCATAAAAGTGATCGATCCCGAATTCTGTTTCTATGGCCCCGCCGAATTTGACCTTGGCGTAATGGTAGCCCATCTGCACCTAAGCGAACAGCCCGATTCTATCATAGAAGCTGCCCAAACTCAATACAACCGTTCCCCTGGGTTTGATGAGCAGTTATTACGGAAATTTACGGGGGTCGAAATGATTCGCCGACTGATTGGGTTAGCCCAGTTGCCGCTGTCGTTATCGTTGAAAAAAAAGGTGGAATTGTTGGCGTTGGCCGAAAGAATGTTGAATTAATCCCCGTTATGAAAAAATTACTTCCCTTACTCATCCTCACGCACTTTGCCTTTGCGCAGGCACCCAAACCCCAGCGAATTTGGCTCGATACCGATATTATGGTCGGTATGAAAGACAAAAACGCCCGCGAAGTCGACGATGCGGTAGCGATCATTATGGCCTTGAAACATCCGGATAAAGTCCAGTTAGTTGGCATCAGTACGGTCACGTATGTTGATTATGGGTATGACGTGACTAAGAAACTGCTGAAATGGTATAATAAAACGGGCCGCGACATTCCAGTCTACCGAGGGTCGGACACGCTCCGCGATATTGGCCATGAAAACGATGCAACCCGCGCTATGGCTATCGCTCTTCGGAAAGAGAAAATACCCATTCTGGCTATTGGGCCCGTAACAAACGTGGCTACGCTAATCAAAAACCATCCCGATCTGATTCCGCAAATTGAGGAAGTAGTGGTATGCGCGGGTCGAACGTCTGGTTTGCCGTTTAAACCGGGTTTGGAGAAATTATCAGTGGGCGATTATAACTTCGAGAAAGACCCCGAAGCCTTCCGGGTGCTGTTTGAGTCGGGCGTAAAAGTGGTGCTGTCGGGCTACGAGTGCAGCGTGTATACTTTACTTGGCAAAACCGATATTGAGTTCCTGAATGGCAGTAAACGCCCCGGCGATCAGTGGCTGTACGATCAGTTTCGGCCCTGGCAACTATACAATGAGCAACTATTTGGTATCGACGGCTTTGTTCCCTGGGACACAACGCCCCTCGGCTACCTCACTCACCCCAATTACTTCAATTATTACACCGACATTCCTGTGCGGATCAACACCCGCCAAACCGATACAGGCGGCAACGATACCAAGCCCTTTCTCGAAGTCTCTACCGACTACAAGGACACCAAATGGCGAGCAGTATACGCGTACAAAACCCTGCCTGGATTCGAGGAACTGGTGATTGACGCGTTGAAATAAATGAGTTTTGACACGGAGCTACACAGAGAAAATATAAGAAAAACTCTGTGTAGCTCCGTGCTTCTCTGCGTATCTCCGTGTCAAAATATTTTTCTGTTTACCCTCTCTTCCTCCATTTTTCCAAAGCAGCGGCAAAATCATCAGGCAAGTCGGAGTCAAACTGCATCCACTGGCGGGTGCGCGGATGGGCAAACCCCAGCGATTTGGCATGGAGTGCCTGCCGGGGAATTAGCGCGAACGCATTGTCGACAAATGCTTTGAATGAGCCGTTGGGATTACCCCGCAACAAACGGTCGCCCCCGTACATGGCATCGTTGAAAAGCGGGTGGCCAATGTGCTTAAAATGCGCCCGAATTTGGTGCGTCCGTCCCGTTTCGAGCTTGCACTGCATGAGCGATACAAAGGTCAACGGCTCCAGTGTTTTGTAGTGGGACACGGCCCATTTACCCTTGGTTTCGTCGTCGTAAATGGTCATCACTTTCCGATCCTTTACGCTCCGGCCAATGTAGCCCGTAATGGTGCCATCGGCAGGGTCGGGGATACCCCAAACGAGGGCATTGTAGGTCCGCTCGATACTGTGGTCGAAAAACTGGCGGGCCAGCGATGCCATAGCCAGCTCGGTTTTGGCAATCACCATCAGACCCGATGTGTCTTTGTCGATGCGGTGAACCAAACCGGGCCGGATCACATCGGGTTGTGAATGGTTGGCCGCCATGGACGGAAGGTGCTGAAAATGATAGACCAGGGCATTCACCAGCGTACCCGTCCAGTTGCCATAGGCCGGGTGCACCACCATACCGGCAGGCTTGTTCAGCACCAGCAGGTCGGCATCTTCATAGACAATGTTAAGCGGTATATTTTCGGGCAGCAGGTCAGTGGCCCGGGGCGGTTGGGCGAGGGCCAGCGTAATCACATCCGCTGGTTTAACTTTGTAGCTGGCTTTGGTAGGCCGGTCGTTTACCCGCACCGACTCTACGTCGACAGCGGCCTGAATTTTGGTACGGCTCGCCTTGGGAAGTTTTAATAGCAAAAAGCGGTCAATGCGCAGTAGGGTCTGGCCCGCATCGACAACAATCCGGTGGTGTTCGTATAAGTCGTCTTCTTCTTCGTCCGTAAAATCAGGTTGCTGATCAGTCATAAGTGCAAAAATACGCCTTTATCTAATGTCCAACATCCAACCGATACCGTCTAGTCCCTCTCCTCTCCACCGAATCGACCATCTTCTGGCCGAATCACTGCCTATAACGCTGTATTTGAAGCGGGATGATCTGTTACATCCGTTGGTATCAGGCAACAAATGGCGTAAGCTGAAATACAATCTGGCAGCCGCTCAGGAGCAGGGTTTCCAAACGCTTTTGACCTTCGGTGGAGCTCGCTCCAACCACCTTTATGCCACCGCTGCTGCCGGTCAGTTGCTCGGTCTGAAAACCATTGGGGTGGTCCGTGGCGACGAACCGGCTCTGCTCGACTCACCTACTATCCGGTTTTGCCGGTCAGTAGGCATGACAATTCATCAGGTTAGCCGGGCTACTTTTCGGGAAAAAGAATCCCCTGATTTTCTGGCTCATCTGACACAACGCTTTGGGTCGGCCTACATCCTTCCCGAAGGCGGCACCAACGATCTGGCGATCCAGGGCACTACCGAAATCATACCTGAAATCTGTACGCAACTTGGCCGCGCTCCCGATGTTGTTTGTTGCGCGGTCGGAACGGGTGGCACCGTGCTGGGCTTAGCAAGATCTGCCCCGCCCCAAACAGATGTACTGGGGTTTATGGCCCTTAAAGGCTGGAGTCCGTCCCTCAATCCAGGGTACCCAAATCTGACGTATCAAACAGCCTATCATTTTGGTGGTTATGCCAAAACCACTCCCGAACTGCTCCGGTTCATGGCCGATTTTGAAGCCAAAACCGGCATTCTGCTCGAGCAAGTCTATACCGCCAAAATGCTGTTTGGGGTGCTCGACTTAGCCCGGAAAGGTCATTTTAAACCCAACTCAACCGTCGTCGCTGTGCACACCGGGGGTTTGCAGGGGCGGAATATCACCTCACCCCCCCGTCGGACCACCCCGCCCGTTTTAGTCGGTCATTGACAGCGCGGCCAAGCCCTTCATTGGGTAATAACTGGGCATAGATTCGCATGACAGGCATTCCGTCTAACTGGCGCAAATAGGCAAACAGGTTTTTCGCTGCTTCGACTACATCCCCGTTTGCGGACAGAACTAGTTGGTTGTCAAGAGGAATACCAGGTAATGGTTCACTAAACACCAAGGCCGCAGTTTGTGCATCAACAGAGCCGGGTTGCTCGCCGGGCTGTAGCAAAAACACAGGTTTGCGGGGCGCATAATGACTACTGAGCATTCCCGGTGCTTTGGGGTTCGACGTTGAATGGTCGCGAACCGTAAGCGGCCCCACTATCGCCGTCAACTGTTCAAGAGCCATGCCGCCCAGTCGATACACGGTAGGCTGTCCATTCTCAAAGCCAATAATAGTCGATTCAAGCCCGATCCCGCAGGGGCCGCCGGCTAGCACATAGGGAATCTTGGCGCCCAACTGATCGGCCACGTGTTGGGCCGTGGTGGGGCTGATATACCCAAAGGGGTTTGCGCTGGGAGCCGCCAACGGGAAATCGAGGGAGCGCAACA
>Ga0105048_10016788_pt1 | contig 11309 bp, 5 predicted proteins | sample MAT05_FD_78382 | JGI IMG/M metagenome (GOLD analysis project Ga0105048, IMG submission 78382) | Freshwater microbial communities from Lake Fryxell liftoff mats and glacier meltwater in Antarctica - MAT-05 | ecosystem: Environmental > Aquatic > Freshwater > Ice > Liftoff microbial mat | place...
GAGTCAGATCCGCAGCCTCGCCTGAGGCCAACCGAAAGACCTCGGCGTCTCGATAGTCGGTCTTTGCCAGCATCAGCGACACATTGCCCAAACCTTTGACGCGGATCTGACGCTCCGTTACGAACGCAGCAGTTGCTTCATCAATGCCCATCCCAAAACACTCGGAGTGCAATCCAACAGCGATCTGCGATCGAGCAAGTCGTTCGCGGTTCGTGAAGTGCTGATCCACAATTGCGCCTTGCAACAGATCCCATCCTTCGGATATCTCGGGCCTTTCTTTCCCGGACGCAATCATCACCTTCGACATAATGGCCGCGCCGGCCGACGTTCCGCCAACCGTACCACCTCGCTGCAGCAGTCTCTGCAACGCTCCTTCGACTCCGGACGCCGCGAAAGTTGTTGCAAGTCTCGATTGCTGCCCACCGCAAATCCAGACGGCCGATGCGGCATCAATCGCCGCTACCGTCATCAAACCGCGTTCACTTTCCGCGAGCAACGGATCGACCACAACGACGTTGGAAATCCCGGACTCGGCAAGCCAATTCGTCGCTGATTCGGCTGCTTCTTTCGGATCGGATGCGGCTTCAGCGATCACCACCAACGATCCCTCTCCGTGCAGGGATTCCTTGAGCGCGATCGGGACGGCATCCGGAACGCTGCCGCCACCCACGAGGATCAGCGTCCCGGGCCAGCCATCGGCTGCCGGCATCGATCCGTCGGCACCGACCGCTGTTCCAGCACCGATGAAAACCATGGCAATTGTTCGAAGGAGCATGGATGCTTTCACGGGAAGAATCCTGAAAAAAACGACTGCGTTTGATCGAAGCACCTGAGCAGAATACACTTCTTCGCATGAATACGACACCCCTCAATCAGTGGCATCACTCGCATCATGGCCGAATGGTCGATTTTGCAGGCTGGGAAATGCCCGTCCAGTACTCGTCGATCGTCGATGAACACACGGCCGTGCGGACTGCTGTCGGACTGTTTGACATTTCGCACATGGGACGACTGCAGTTTCGTGGCGATTCCAGTCAGGCATTCCTGAACGGTGTGCTGACTAACGATACGGCAAAACTCAAAGTCGGCGATGTTCGGTACTCTTTGATCTGCGGCAAAGACGGAGGAATCCTCGACGATGTGCTGGTCTATCGCCTTCCCGACCGATGGGAACTGGTCGTCAATGCATCCAACCGCGAAAAGATTGTCAGCTGGCTGAAGCATTCAGCCGGCTTCGCGGCCGTTGATTTTAAAGACTGCACGCTGACCACCGGCATGATTGCCGTGCAGGGACCCCAGGCACTGGCGTTGCTGAATGAAGCAGCCAAACTCGATCTGGCATTGATGAAGTATTATTCGGCGACGGAAATGCCGTTCTTTGGAACCAGCGGAGTTGTTTCGCGCACAGGTTACACCGGTGAAGATGGCTTTGAACTCGTCATGCCATCGGCCAATGCGGAACGCATCTGGCTGACACTGCTCGAACACGGAGCGAAATATGGCGTCGTACCAGCAGGTCTTGGTTGTCGTGACACACTTCGCATGGAATCGGCGATGCCGTTGTATGGGCATGAATTGAATGAGACCATCGATCCGCTCACGGCGGGTCTTGAATTCGCCGTAAAGTTCAACAAGCCCGATTACCCCGGCAAGGCCGCACTGGAATTGATCAAAAGTCAGGGCCTGAAAATGGCTCGCGTCGGTCTGTTGCTCGAAGGTCGCCGCATTGCTCGTGAAGAATCGCCCGTTCAGATGAACGGGCAGGATGTCGGTAAAGTGACGTCCGGAACTTTTTCGCCGACGCTGCAGAAAGTCATTGCGATGGCCTACGTTCCGGTCGCTTCATCGGCGCTCGGCACGGTTATTCAGGTCAACCTTCGAGGCACGCTGGTCCCTGGCACAATCGTCGCCCTGCCCTTCTACAAACGCCGTGTCTGAATGTAGAATGGACATTCTTGTCCGTCCTGAAGATTCCTGCTTCGTATCCCGCAAGAATCGAGGTTCCGATGATTCCTGTGCTTCGCTAAAATCCGCCCCTCACATTCTTCTTTCCTAGTCTCAGGTTACTGACGATGACCGACCGAAATTACAGCGCATTTCAGCAAAAAGTCATAAAGAGATACTACGACAACAAAGATCAGATCGACGAACAGCGCCTGAGCGAACTGGTCACGAATCTGTATCTGGCACCTCCAAAAAAGCAGGCCAAAATGTGGGAGTCCGCTGAAGAGTTGATGACTCGCATGAAGTTACCCGTCAGTCGCATCGCACATGTGATGGAAACAAAGGACGCTGCGGTGCTGGCAAAAATTGTGGAAGAACTCCAGAAGGGTGTCATCAAACGCGGTTGAGTTAAATTCTGCGCTCTGTAGGTCCAGCCTGCCGGGCTGGACTTCGCGGCTTGCCGCGACCGGCGGCCAGACAAGATGTCGTCAAAAACTACGCGACGACGTTGCGCGGATGTCCGCCCCAGCAAGGTTCGCCTTACGGCGAAAGTCCTTTCCGGCAGAAAGGACCTACAGAAGACAGTCCTTTCCGACGGAAAGGACCTACAGAAGACAGTCCTTTCCGACGGAAAGAACCTGCTTATGAACAAAAAAGAAGCGCGACGACATGACGATTACGCGACATTTTCTGGACTGGAACAAGCCAGCTCTGACAGCGGCGGCTGATTATCTGATCAGTCGGTATGCCAACGGCGACCAGTTGGACATGTCGAAGGTGGTCCTGGTTTTCCCCGGACGCCGGGCGGCGCGCCGGATGCTGGAACTCCTGGTTCAGCGAGGCGGCTCAAAATGGCCCGCGCTGGTGCCACCACGGATGGTCACGTTCAATCAGTTTCCAGAACTGCTTTATCCGCAGCAGCAGAAACTCGCCGATGACCTGACGCAACTTCTGGTCTGGCGAAAAGCACTGTACGCCGTTCGACCGCAGGAGATTCGCGCGGCATTGCCAAATCGACCGGATGAAAATTCCGTCTCGTCATGGCTGGCACTCTGCGAATCGCTTCGCAAACAGCACAACGAACTCGCCGCTGACGGGATGGAATTCGACGAGGTCCATTTGAAGCTCGTCGAACTTGGTCATTCCGAAGAAGCCGAACGCTGGAAAGCCCTGCGCCGCATTCAGTCAGAATACCTGATGCAGATGGACGAGCTGCAGTTGTGGGACCGCCAGGCCGCGAGACTGGTCGCCGTTGAGTTGAAAGAATGTCGCACGGACAGTGACATCATTCTGATCGGCACGGTCGATATGAATCGAATCATCCGGCAAATGCTCGATCAGGTCGCCGATCACGTCACTGCGATCATTCATGCGCCAGAATCCGAAGCGGACGCCTTTGACGAATATGGCTGCGTGCGTCCCGAGCAATGGGAAACGCGATTGCTCAATATCCCGCTGGAAATCACCCGCATTGCAGATTCTCCGCTGCAGCAGGCACAGTTGGCAATGGTGGAACTCGCCAGCTTCGATGGAAGATTTCGAGCCGACGATATCACGATCGGCGTGGCCGATGATGCGATGGTTCCGACGCTCACCCAGGCGATGGCCGATGCCGGGATTTCCGGGCAATGGCCGATTGGCATGTTGCTTCGCGATTCGCGACCGTTTCAGTTGTTGTCGGCCATGGCTCTGCATGTGGCATCGGCCCGCGATGAGATGCCGCCGGATTTTGCCACACTGGCCGACTTCGTCCGCCATCCGGATGTGTACGACTGGATCAGCGAACACCTGAACCAGAATCTCAGCGACGACGATGCTTTCACGCGCCGCCATGCCTGGCTCAATGAACTTGATCAATACCTCGCCGAACATCTGCAGCTCACCCCCGGCGTCCTGTTGGGTGCCGCACCTCGACGTTTCATCGTGGCCGAAGTTTGCCGCGCTGTGGAATTCCTGTTACGATGCCTGATTCCTGGTGCGACGGAAGCGGAGAGTGCTCGATCAGCCGTGGGTCGCGCGGCCCCCGATGTGCCGGAAAAAAAACGACGACGCCAAAGGACGCTCGACGATCTGGAAAACGCCGCCGAAGCGTCGCTCACGCACCAACTGGAAAAAAAGCGGTCGCTGTCTGACTGGGCCGACGGAGCCGTCCGAATTCTCGCCACGATTTACCGTGATCGGGAATTACACAGTGATTCCGAAGCCGATCGCGGCATTGTCGCCTGCGTGGCCCGCCTGCAGGAACTCAACGAACAGCTGCGACGAATTCCGGCGAGCGTGCTGCCCGAATGTACCGCCAGCCAGGCGCTGCAGTTGTTATTGCGTCAGATTGGTGAGTCGTCGATTCCGCCGGAAGCGAATGACCAGGCTGTCGAATTGCTCGGCTGGCTGGAATTGCCGCTCGATGACAGCCCGGTGCTGGTATTGACAGGATTCAATGAAGGCAAAATCCCGGAATCGATTAACGCCGACGCCTTCATGCCGAACAGTCTTCGTACACGACTGGAACTCACCGATAACCGACGCCGCTATGCCCGCGACGCTTACGCGCTGACGTCAGTGCTGCACAGTCGGCGGCGCGTCATCCTGATTACCGGACGGACCGATGTGAAGGGCAACCCGCTTGCTCCCAGTCGATTGTGGTTTGCAGCCGATCCGAAATCACTCACCGAACGTGTCCGCCGTTTTTACGATCCGAATTCCGTGAGTGACATCGCCGCCGCGTGGCCCGTTGCCACGGAACCAGAAGCCGTGCCGCCGCGTCAGAGTGGTTTTCTAGTACCGCCGCCGATGTCGGTGCCGCCCGCGCCCACGGAGATTCCGGTCACGAGTTTTCGCGACTATCTCAACTGCCCGTATCGTTACTTTCTCAGTCGTGAATTGAAGCTGCAACAGGTTGAAGACGATGTCCGTGAACTCGACGCGAGGGCTTTCGGAAGCCTGATCCATGAAGTCCTCAATGAGTTCGGACAGTCTACCGTTCGCGATGCGTTTGAAGACGAAGCGATCCGGGACTTTCTGCTGGATGCCCTTCATAAGGCAGCCCTCGGACGATTTGGTCGCACGCGATCAGCGACGGTCAGTGTGCAGCTGAAGATGATCGAATCGCGCCTTGCAGCATTCGCTGTATGGCAGGCAGGGACTTGCAGAGATGGTTGGCGAATTCATCAGACTGAAAAGAAATACGCATGTACGGACTTCACGGATATCCATGAACGACCTGTCAAACTCGTTGGCCGTGTGGACAGGATCGATAAGCATGTGCAGACCGGTCACTTTCGGGTGCTGGACTACAAGACGAGTGAATCCGCTCTGCCCCCGAAAACCACGCATCGCAGTAAGCAGGAATGGATCGATCTGCAGCTGCCGCTGTACCGGTTGCTGGTCCGGTCGGATGGAATCTGCAGTAACGTGGAACTCGGCTACATCCAGCTTCCCGGCGATCTGTCGAAAATCGGAGAAGATCTTGCTGACTGGTCGGACGCAGAATTGCTCGAAGCCGAAAACCTGGCCCGCATCATCGCGGCCGACATCATTGACCTGAAAATCACCGACGTCGTTCCATCCGGCGACCGTCGCTCATCCGAATTCTCCCGCATCTGCCAGGACACCGTTATTGATCGTGGCATGCCGTGGTTGCCGAATTGGTCGGGCCGAACCGTGGTTGAGGAATCAATTGACGATCTTTCTCTGCATCTCCCTTGAATATGTTTGACGTGTTCTGTGTACAATTCAAAAAGTTGACTCCACGTAGGCGAGCGGTCGATTAGGAACTACGAAGCCGAACAACCGGACGCTAGCGCGTGGCGGCTGATTTTATTAGCCGCAGGGCGCTAGCCCCGGTTTTCGACGGTAACCAGAAATTTGCCGCTCGCCTTATTGATATATCAACCTGTTCGAAGGACATCGTGATGGCCCGGAAATCAAACGTCGAACCTGCAACCAAAGCATCAGTGTCGGTGGCACGCGGTGCGAAACCTCTGCCCCGTGCGGCAGTCAGCAAGCTGGGAAAAATTGCCGACACGGAGGTAGCGCGACTCTTCAGCCTGGAACTCGCTGCCGTGCGTCAGGAACGACAACGTCGTGAAATCCCGCCATTCAGCAGAATCGACTGGACCCCGGACAAGATCAAACTGCTGGGTACCATGTCCGACAAGAAAGTCGGAAGAAAGCTGGGGGTTGTTGCGACAACAATTTTTTCGAAGCGAATGCGGCTGGGGATCCCGGCATTCGGCCCTTCATTCCAGGAAGCACGACACGTCTGGAGTGCCGGTGAAATCAAAAAACTCGGAACGATTCCAGACGCCAAACTCGGAGCCATGCTCGGAGTGAGCCCGGATGCCGTGGTCGCGAAACGCAGGTCACTGGGAATTGCTGCGACCGGGAAGCCGTACGAACTTCGTAAACCGTGGTCCGACACTGATCTGAAAATGCTGGGGCGATTTCCCGATACGCATGTCTCAAAAGTCACGAAGCGTGGCAGACGACACGTCCGCAGCAAACGCGTGTCGCTGGGAATTCCCCCGTTTCAAAAACAATTCATTGAGCCATGGACCAAAAAGATGATCCAGAGACTTGGCAAAGCGACCGACGCTGAGATCGCCAAAGAACTCGGAGTTGCCGTTAAGACGGTTTCGCTGAGACGAGCCAAATTGGGAATTGCCGCGTTTGGCGGATGACACGTCGTGAAGTCACACAACCGGATTCATCATCCATTGCACGATGTATGCATCGATGGACTCGTCCATGAAAACCAGCGGAAGATCCTCAGGTGCACGTTGTTTCTGAGCAGGCTGCATGTCCGTTCCGCCATCAGCAGGTTGGTCAGTCATTTTCGACTGAGGCTCACCATTTGACATCGTGCCAGTCGACTCGCGTTTGTCGAAGACACTCACGAGAACGCCGCTGAGCAGACCATCATTGGACTGGCTCAGAAGCAAATCATTCTGAGACGCAGCAACCATCGTGATCGTGAAATCGACAGGAACACTCCACGGGCTGAATTCATTCGTGGCACTGACCGCCCGTACCCAGATTCGGTAGGTTCCGGCAGAAAGAGCGCTCGAAGTGAAACTCGTACCAGTGAGATTCGTCTGGTAGACAGACTTTTGAACCCACGGATTCTGCCGATCCACCCACAGTTCATATCGAACTGCTCCGTCAACTGGTTTCCATGAAAACGTGGGAGTCGTGTCAGAGCTCGAGCCGATGGGAGTCAGCAAGTCCGGCCGGCCGCCGATGTAAATATCCATCTGGTCGGTCCAGACGCCTCGGGCGCCATCTGCAGTGATCGCACTGACCCACCATGCATAGGGTCCGTCGGCAAATGGAGTCGTCGGTGTCCACGATGTCCCAACGATATTCCGTTCTTCAACGACGGTCTTTCCATTCTGCAGATTGCGAACCACAACGTCATACTTTGCAGCCCCTGGAACAGCATTCCAGGCAAATGTTGGCGTCCGATCAAACGTCGAGTTTTGCCCTTGGGTGACCACCGGGGCTGCGAGCTGCACAATCGAGAAATCCACAGCGATCGACCATGCCCCCGGATAAATCCCCGAAGCATCAATGCCTTTGACCCAGGCACGGTAGTTACCGAAAGGCAGATCTGCGGACGGCGTGAACGAGTTTGCGGGAACGTTTGTGTTGCGAATGAACTGGGGTTGATTCGTCGTCAGATTATCAATCCAGACGTCGTACTTCACGGCCCCTGGAAGGGCATTCCACGTCAGGGTTGGCCTGACATTCGACTGGACGGCAGCTGTCTGGAGGCCAGTCACCGGAGCCTTGATGTAGAACCGATACGGCTGTGACTGAAGTGAAAGTGGACCATCAGGAGTAGGATTAACGGCCTCGACCGTGTAAGAATAGTCCCCGATGCCGAAATCCACCGAAGGCGTGTAGGACGTCCCGGTCACTGTGGCCACATGGTAGTTTTCTATTTCGGGAGAAGGGCTTCGATATGTCACTCGAACGATGTACTGCGTAACCCCTGTGACGGCATTCCAGGTCATTGTGGGACGTAGAAACGGTGTGGGCGTGGCGGGACCCGTGATAACCGCTCGACTGGGCTGGATAAACAAGCGCAAATCGTCAACCTCACCGTCCGCCGCTTCACCCGTCGGGGCAAGGCCGCCCGCAGTGCTGATGCGAAAGCGGGCATTCCTCGACCCGGAAATCTGAGCGGTGGGCGCCAGGAATTGAAGTCGATTCGTGCCTTCATGAACAGTGACGCTGTTAAGGATCTTCTCTCCGGGATCCAGCCAGTCGCCGTCCTCGTTGAAATCCACCCAGGCATCCACTTTCCCGGTTGCACTGGCCGCTATTAATGCAGAACTGTCGTTAAATCCAGAACGTATCGAGTCGATCGCGATCCCGTCTTCGTCATCAACGAATGTCAGGTCGTCGGCGTCCGACTTTGCAGAATGCGTGCCATCAGATTCCGTATCCCGATTCGTGCCGAAAAATGGCCCGCCGACAAGGTGTCGTGCTCCGTCTTCGCCGAGGGTCACCGGGTATCCGGTTGGTGCATCGCCGAAGTCCAGACCATTCAGGCTTTGATACCACGCGACTTTCCCGACAGCGATGCTTGAAAGCACATCCAGATCACCGTCGGAGTCGATGTCTGAAGCAACCGCAGTAAATGTGGAATCCGGTTCATTGTCGCCTTTGGAGTAAACCAGCTTCTCGGTGAAAACTCCACCGCCGTCATTTCGGAACCAGCGGATTTTTGAGTCGAGCAAAGAAGCCGCCAGAATGTCCGCACGTCCGTCGCCATTCATGTCGGCCACAAACACAAAATTCGCGCCAGGTGCGGCTGAGAGATTTCGCAGGGTAAAGCTCTGGCTGCCGTTGTTTTCATACCAAACAAACTTTCCCGCCATCCCCGTATCAAAGTCTCTGGCTGCAGCGGCAAAATCGATGTCTCCGTCACCATCAATATCGGCTGCGAAAACGGAACGAAAGTCATCGAGAGTATTGACTGGGGAAACTATCCGCATAGTGAAGACCTGGCTGCCGTTGTTTTCGAACCAGCTGAGTCCGCCGTAACCCAGAGCGGCAACCGCATCCATGTCTCCGTCGCCGTCCACATCACTTGCGACAACCGAATATCCGGCCGGTCCACTTCCAGATCCCTCGCCGATTAAGTGCAGGACAAAATTCTGATTGCCGTCGTTTTCATACCAGAGAACCTGCGAACCTCCTCCGTCCTGACCGCCAAGGACGTCCATGTCACCGTCACGATCCATGTCCGCCACGAAGACGGAAAGTGGGCCCTGGACGAAGTCAAATTGGCCCGTGACTCGGCGAGCTGTGAAGGCCCCACTGCCATTATTTTCGTACCACACGAACCCAAAGGGCGATGCGTTAGTTGGAGCCCCGATGCCTGCGGCCACGACGTCCACATCGCCGTCGCCATCCAGATCGGCGGCGTAGAGAGATTTGACTTCGTCGGCCGTTATGGAAATCGTATGCGGCGTGAAAGTTTCAGTACCGTCGTTTTCATACCATTCAATCAAGTCGCTTGTTTCAAAGCTCGAAACGACATCCATATCTCCGTCGCCATCAAAATCCGCCGCCTGGGACGAATTCGGAAATCTATGATTATTGCCGCTCGCAATCACAAGCTGCGAACCAAAATCGCCGATTGTCGCGGTCGGCGATGTGATGGAAATGGCGTGATCTTCCACTTCACCATTGGCCGCAAGACCGGTGACCGCCAGGTTACCGGTGGTGCTCAAACGGAATCTTCCGAACGTGGTCCCGCCGAGCGCCCAGCTGGGCACGTCGAACGAAACGGTATTGTTGCCGTTGACCACAGCCAGATTGCCGGCGATCTGCTCAAACGGTCCGCCCCATGATCCGTCCTGATCGAAATCGATCCATGCGTCCAGCTTTGCTCCCGACGGCGCGTTCTGTACGTTCACCGTGACCGTCGCTCCCAGCTGACCGGCTCGGATGACACCAATTGTCACACTATCTTCGTCATCCGGGATGCCGGTGGTGTCATCCGCTGTGGCTGAGTTCGAATGGACGCCGTTGGTTTCGGAGTCGCGGTTCGCACCCAGCGTCGGCCCGGTCGTCGTATGCTGCGCACCGTTCTCGGCCAGCGTCACCGGGTACGGCAACGGTGCGTCGCCGAGATCGGCTGCCAGCAGGATGCGTGCTTCCAGAGTGCTTACCTCCACGAAGAGGCGAGACTCCACCTGCGAAGAGCATCGATTCCGGCGTGACTTGCGTTGCCCGGTGAAATCATATGACAGTGCCGCCTTGAGGCTGCTTCGAATCTGAGAAACGAAATTGCTGGTATGCATCAAACAAAATCCTGTAGCCTGGACATTCATGTCCGAGAAATTGACCATGCACCGTCGCATGATCGAGCGACTGTCCAGCCAGTAAAATGTTCGCTTGGCCAGTGTTTAATGGCCAAAGCGACGGACATGAATGTCCATCCTACGTACGATCGTTCCGGCATTGTACGCGGGACTTGACGCACCTGCTGCAAGAAACAGAAAATTAGCGATAGTTAGGCGTTGGCAGATCTAATCCAGCGTGGCCTGTTCGCCGGTGCGGAGGATCTCGACGACTTCGGCAGGGGTGTGGACGGTGCGGAGCCGTTCGGGGATGAATTCGCTTTCATCCAGCAGCGTCGCAATGATTGCCTGGAGTCGTTGATGCACGCGCGGCTGTCCCATAGGTGTTAACAGTACGAACAGCAGATGAGCTCGTTCGATGGTGCCGCGATACGGGATCCCTTTTTCCGAACGAATCACCAGCACGATCGCTTTCTGCAGACCCGGCAAGCGTGCGTGAGGCATCCCGAGATTACGGCCAAGATAGGTCTCAATCAATCGCTCTCGTTCTTCAACGGCCCGAATAATCTGGTCGGCAGGGACCGGCAGCGATTCGCTTTTCATGCGTGACAGTGCAATGCGAACGGCTTCGATTGTGCTCTCGGCTTCGATATGCAGATGCACTCGATCTTCGAGCAGAGCGTCCGACAGATGAATCGGCTCTTCGTCTTCAAATTCATCACGAATCGTACCGACGATTTCTTCGATCACATCCTCCAGCGTCAGGTAACCCGTCCAGACACCCTTCGCATCTTTTACAATGGCGGCATGGATGCGCTTCTTCTGCATTTCGGCCAACACAGACTCCAGCAGGGCCGTCTCAGTGACGGTCAGCAATGGACGCAGCAACGGCTTCAGGTCGTTCCCATGTTCGCCGGCAAACAGCACGTCCTTCAGATGCACGCTTCCGATCGGATTCGTATGGCCTTCGTCCAGAAGCGGGTAACGACTGAATCGATAACGCCGCGCGATCTGAAGATTTTCCTCCCATGAATTCTGTGTCGTCATGCA
>Ga0105048_10016789_pt1 | contig 11309 bp, 9 predicted proteins | sample MAT05_FD_78382 | JGI IMG/M metagenome (GOLD analysis project Ga0105048, IMG submission 78382) | Freshwater microbial communities from Lake Fryxell liftoff mats and glacier meltwater in Antarctica - MAT-05 | ecosystem: Environmental > Aquatic > Freshwater > Ice > Liftoff microbial mat | place...
CCGCCAGCCCATACGCCAGCCCAGTACGCCGCCGGTAACGCTTGCGCTGGTCGTCATCTGCCAACCATGTCGGCTGTAATTCCTCGATATAAAAGTCGGTTTGGTCGAAGCTCACCAGCTTGTGCGCCAGCCATGCCAGTTGGCGGCGGGTGCGCTTTACGTCGGGGTAACGCGGATTGGTTTTTTCCCGCAGGCGGCGGCTGAGGTACGCGCCGATAAAGTAACTGCGGAGGTCGTCGCCATCCCGTTTATCGGCTAAAGCCAGCCGCAGCGCCGTAGTCGTCTCGCCGCGCGCCACCGCCGCCATGATGTGCAGCATAAAGGGCACCCGCACTAAGCCCCAAAGCGGCGAACTTTCCTCCAGCAGCGCCCGCAGCCCCGCGAATTCGGCCTCTTCCAGATAGGCAAGCGCCTCGTTGAGTGTCAGCGGCTGCATGACGATCTCACCAACCACCTTGAGGCGTGTTTGCAGCGCATTAAATTGCATCCGGCGGCTGCATAGGACGTAATCGGTGTCCGGGCGCTCCTGTTCCATAAAGTGCTGAATCGCCTTTAAGCAGTCCTCGCGGTAATCTTGCGCCACTTCGTCCAGCCCATCCAACAAATAGGCCAATTGGTCGCCTAGAACGAGCGAGTCGGCAAGTTTGCGCGGCAGGCTGTATTTATCAAACAGTTCCTTTTTTAGCCAATCTTCAAACGGCAGCCGCTCCGCCGCCCATGAGGTGAGCGACAGCACGACCGGAATCGGCTTGGTCGGCTCATGCCGCGCTTCATCAATCAGGTGTTGGGCTAATTGCAGCAGCAGCACCGTCTTGCCCGCCCCCGGCTCGCCTAAGATGACCAATTTGCGGTTGAGTGTCTTATAGGTGCTTAAAATCGCGCTGCTGTCCTTCAGCGGGATTTCCGCGCCGTCATAGCGATGCAGCACTTTTTCCGGCTCGGCAAAGTTCAGCGGGATGCGGAGCGCGTGCATTTGGTTGAGGATATTTTGCAGCAGTCCCGTTTTGTAATCATTTTCGACCCAAATCTGCTCGACCAGATCAAGCATTTTGGCGCGGTTGCTGATCTGCGTTTTTTGCGGAATGGGGCGATCAGCATCTTGTGTGGGGAAAATAGATTGATCTAACCCTGTAAACAACATCGGTAAAAAGATCATAAGCAGACCACCCACCGCGCCTAAAATAATCAAAAGCGGTTCAGGGGCAACCATTCGCCCGGCTAATGGTACGGATTCATCGCGCAACCAAAATTGGGCGATCCACAAAACGACCAGAAGGCCAAATAGCTGTAATAAGAGGCGATACGTCAGGCGTTCACGCAGATTTTTCACGATGGGTTTCCCTTATGGGCAGGGTTTTAGTCACACACGAGATTATAACCTAGATTACAGAGTTACGGGCAAACCGTAAGCAGAAACGCGCCTCCAGTCCCGCCCATGAGGTAAAATTGGCAGGCTGTAGCTCTATCCGCTACCTTTTCATGTTATGTTGCTTGTGTTGCTTGTGTTGTTTGGCTAATCGCTGAAAGCTGAGGACTAAAAAATGAAAACCATGTCGTTTGATTTTAAATCGCGCCGCTCGATGGTGCTGGCAAAGCGCGGGATGGTCGCCGCCAACAATCCGCTGGCTTCGCAAGCTGGCTTGAACATTTTACGTCAGGGTGGAACGGCGGCGGATGCGGCAGTGGCGGCGGCGGCGGTTTTGAATGTGACCGACCCAGCTTCAACCGGAATCGGCGGGGATATGTTCGCATTGTATTACGATGCTAAGACTAAACAGGTCACGGCCTTAAATGGCAGCGGACGCGCTCCGGCTGGCTTGAGTATCGACTATTTACGTGGGCAGGGAATCACGGATTCAATGCCTGATCGCAGCGTTCATGCCGCGACTGTTCCCGGTGCAGCACGGGGTTGGGAGGATTTGCTCAAACGGCACGGACGCATGACGCTTAAAGAAGTGCTTGCCGAAGCCATTCACTACGCCCGCGACGGATTCCCGGTGCATCCGGTTTTCGGGGCGGCGTGGAGCAGTCCGTTTACACAGCGCTTTTTGCAAAACAGCCAGAATACCGAAGATTATTTACCAGGCGGCGGCTCGCCCAACGTGGGGCAGGTCGTCCAACTTCCCGGATTAGCGCGAACCTTTCAAGCGGTAGCGGAAGGTGGGGCGGATGCGTTTTATCACGGCGCGACTGCTGACGCGATTGTGCAAACGCTTCAATCGCTTGGCGGGACGATGACGCATGAAGACCTAAAGAATCATACCTCAACTTGGGGCGATCCCGTAGCAACCAAGTATCGTGGCGTAGATATTCTGGAACATCCGCCCAGCGGACAAGGACTCACAGCTTTGATCACCATGAATATCGCTTCGGGTTTTGACCTGAGCGCTTACGAATGGGATTCGCCGGAACGTCTGCATTTGATGATTGAATCGATGAGGTTGGCCTTTGCGGATGCGCGGCGTTATATCGCTGACCCAGCCTTTAGTGCCGTTCCAGTAGCAGGCTTGCTGAATGCCGATTATGCCGCGCAGCGTCGAGCGCTGATTACGCCGAATCGCGCCATGCAGCCGCCTGCCTTCGGCACACCGCCCAATCAATCCGACACAATTTATCTGTGTACGGCTGACGGCGAAGGCAATGCCTGTTCATTTATCAACAGCCTGTATATGGGCTTTGGAACCGGAATCGTCGCCAAAGGAACAGGCGTTTTCCTGCAAAATCGCGGCGCGAACTTTGTCTTAGAGGCCGATCATCCCAACGCCCTCATCGGCGGCAAACGTCCCTATCACACCATCATCCCCGGCATGGCAGTGCGCGACGGCGAACTGTGGGCGGCCTTCGGCGTGATGGGTGGATTCATGCAGCCGCAAGGACATTTTCAAGTCATCAACGCCATGCTGGACGACGATCTGAATCCGCAGGAGGCGCTCAACCGTCCGCGCTGGTGTCTGGAAGCCGGAACAGGAGATAGCATACTGGCACTTGAGGAAGGGATTCCGGTGGAGACCATGGCGCGGCTGGCGGAAATGGGGCATCGTGTCCGTCCGGTGAGTGGGCAGGGACGTAATTTGTTCGGCGATGGGCATATCATCCGCCGCGATCCCGCAACTGGTGTATTATTTGGTGGCAGCGACCCGCGCAAGGATGGCACAGTCGCGGCGTATTAAGCCATTTTTAGCATGATCGGAATGCTTTCAGAAAAGAGGATTTATGACGACTGAAGCGAGTAACGCTCCAAAAGGGCAAACAGTAAAAGCCAATGGGCTGGAGATGTGTTATGAGGAAGCAGGGACAGGCACACCGCTCATTCTGCTGCACGGTGGCACGGGCAAAGGCAGTGATTGGCGACCCTATCTCCCTGTACTCGAAAAGCATTTTCGCGTGATTATGCCGGACAGCCGCGCACGTGGTCGGACGAACAATCCAGATGGCAAACTTAGCTATCGCGTGATGGCGGATGACTTCGCGGCGTTTTCCCAAGCATTAGGATTGGTCAAACCGCTCATCCTGGGCTACAGCGACGGCGGTCAAACATTGTTGGAATTCGGAATGCACTATCCCGATCTGGCGGGTGCGCTCGTCATCGGCGGGGCAACCTATCAATTTTCTCAATCGTATTATGCTATGGTTAATGCTTTCAGTTTTATCCATAATGGCGGCGTAGATATCGAAGCGATGGAGCGCGATGAGCCGGAATGGGTGGAGAGTCTCAAAGTCGATCATGTGAGTCCTGATGACTCCAATAAGTGGAAAACGCTGCTCGAACAAATTACGCCTTTATGGTTAACTCCGCTGGATTATACGCTGGCAGACCTGCGTAAAATCACAACGCCTACGTTGATTCTAGCGGGTGATAGAGACGGCGGCGTTCCCGTTGAGCAGGCGGTGGAGATGTATCGCACGATTCCGAATGCTGACCTTGCGATTTTGCCCCATGCCGATCACGGGTCGGCGGGATGGGTCGGTGATGGCCCGAATCCGCTGTTCACAGAAGCAGTTGTGGCGTTTTGCTTGCGTCATCTGGCAGCAGGCGCATAAATTAGTGGTTGCCACCTTTTGGGTTAAATCCAATGCAATCCGAATGTAGTATTAAGAAGCGTCATGAGTTTAGACTCCGCCGCTTTTTGCCTTCTATGCAGGGCAATATGCTAGAATGTGCTTCATGCGCTCATGGTCAACGGCGGCATCCCGCGTGAACAAATCGTGCTGGCGTATCAGGGCGAAACAATGCCGGAGGTTGTAAAATGACGGAAATTTATGACACTGTTCACGTTAACGTCGAATACAACACCGAAGATGAGGACTATGGCCCGATGTATAGTGCGACCTGCGAAGCAATTTCTGTCGTCACGGATGGAAAAACGCGGGATGAACTGCTCGTCAATGTACGGGAAGCCATCAGCCTACATTTAGAAGATGTGGATACCATAAAGGTATACAATTTAATTCCCAATTCTAAGATTATTTTGGAGCAGTTATGAACTATCGCGAACTTGGACGTACCGGATGGAAAGTTTCTGAAATTAGTTTTGGCGCATGGGCAATCGGCGGCTCATGGGGTGAAGTCAGCGATGAAGACTCGCTCGCCGCGCTGCACAAAACTATCGAGATGGGCGGCAACTTCATCGACACCGCCGATGTCTATGGCGATGGACGCAGTGAACGGCTGATCGCCCAGCTTAAGCGTGAACGTCCCAATGACGAAATCATCGTCGCTACCAAAGCTGGACGCAGACTCGAAAGGCAAACGCCCGACGGCTACAACCGCGAAAATCTAACAGCGTGGATTGAGCGCAGCTTGCAAAATCTGGGGACGGACTGCCTTGATCTTGTCCAACTGCACTGCCCGCCGACGGAGGTCTATTACCGCCAAGAGGTTTTCGGCATTCTGGATGATCTGGTCACGGCGGGTAAAATCCGTTATTACGGCGTGAGCGTGGAAAAAGTGGAAGAAGCGCTCAAAGCGATTGAATTCCCTAACGTGCAAACGGTGCAGATCATCTTCAATATGTTCCGTTTGCGTCCGTCGGAGCTGTTTTTCCGTGAGGCCATCACGCGCAAAGTCGGGATTTTGGCGCGGGTGCCGCTGGCGAGTGGCTTGCTAACGGGCAAGATCAGCAAACAGACGACTTTCGCCGCCGACGATCATCGCAATTTTAACTTTCGCGGGGAAGCCTTCGATGTCGGCGAGACATTTTCCGGCGTGGATTTCGACCAAGCGCTGCAAGCTGTTGAGGAAATTCGGGCGCTCGTGCCAGCCGGTATGACGATGGCGCAGTTCGCCTTAAAATGGATTCTGATGTTCGATGCGGTGACGTGCGCCATCCCCGGCGGCAAGACTCAGCAGCAGATCGAGGATAATATGCGATCTGCCGACTTCCCGCCTTTGAGCGAAACACAAATGGCGCAACTCAGTGGGCTGTACGAGTCTTACATCCGCCCAACCGTGCATCATCGCTGGTAATCGCGTCAAAATACACCGCATTCTGGATACGGCTCGGTGTTCTGGAAGTGTCTGTTTTGATGGGTCTAGGGAGTGACCAATGTGTCACTCCTAGCGACGCATACACAGATAAAATTAGGCCTTGCCCAACTCATCCACACTGAAATCGAGTGCCAAAATATAGGACTCATCCAGCAGCAGCGCTTTCATTTTCGGCTCGGTGCGCTTGCCTTCGACAATTTTAGTTTCGAGTTTGTGATGTTCCAACACTTTAATCATCCGTTCCGCCAGCGGCTTGGGCATCTCGCCGAGAACATCCCCGCCGCCAGAGACAAGATCAACCAGCGGCTTGGTCGTATTCAAATAAGACGGAATCTGCCGCCAAGGGCCAAATGTGCTGGCGTAGGCTTGGAAAATATCCAGCACCAATTCCGTCGGATTTTCCGGCGTTCCGCGAAAGAATAAGCCCACTGACGGCATATTATATTCGTAAAGCAGCGGATGATCGTCCATAAAGCGCAAGTTAGCGAATATCCCCACGCTGAAGCGGTGTTCGCGCACACCAATCGCCCGGACGACGTAACTGCCTCGGTCACGCAGGCCGCCCGCCGCTTCATCCATTTGGGTGGTTGATACCACAAATTGCAGCGTCTCCGGCACAGCATCCATCTGCGCCATGAGCAGAACGCCATATTCGTTGTCGGCTTGCAGTTCGGAAAGTAGTTTTTGTCTTTTTGGCATGGTAGCTTTCGGCGATTTAGAAGTAAAAGATTTGACGCAAAGGCGCGAAGAACGCAAAGTTTCACAAAGGATTTAGGAAGCGCGTCACTTTAGTTTTGACTCATCACTTATCAGTCATCAGCACTTTTAACTGATTTATCTCTACCGTCAAATTTATTCCTGTTTGGGGCGCAGCCGATTCGCTGCCCATTCCGGCGCGGGATGTCCTGAGTCGTGCAAGTCGGCAATCGCCGCAGCTACGTCATACGGCACAGCACGTAAATCAACTTTCACATCGCCTTCATCAAAGGTAAATAAGCCCCACTGTGCTTTTCCCGGCATATCCCCCGACATGCCCACGCTGCCGACATTGACTAAGCGCCAGCGGCCTAAATCTCGGTCCATCTGCACATGAATATGTCCGCCAATTCCCAGCCGCCCCTCACGATCCAGCAGCGCATCAAGAGCTTCTTCGGCGGGTGTTTCCGGCGTGAGCAGCGGTTCATCATCGCCGGGGATGGCATGATAACCGATCACGCCGCCGTAGCCTTTCGCGTCCAGCGATGTTTCACGTCCCAAAATCTTCCCCAGCCATTCATAGTCTTCCCAACCGAATTGGCGCAAATTCCAGTTTAAAACCTGATCTGCTGTCTGTCTTGAATCAGCTAATTTTTTAAAGGCTTCTTCATCTTTAGCAGGCGGCGTTTTAGAACGCTCACCTGTCACCAGATAACGATCAGTGTTGCCGCCGATGACGTGAAATTTTTCTTTACCAAAGGACTCGCGCAGTTGGCGGATTCGAGCGACACAGGCCGCCGAACGTGCGCCAAAAGCTGCCAGATCGCCTAGATTCCATACGACATCCGGCGCTGCCGCTTCAATATCAACCCATGCCGCTTCTAGCGCACCTAAATTCCCGTGAACATCAGAAAATACAGCAAGTTTCATCAAAAAACCTTTATTTTATGCGGTCACAATCTTCCGTTCTCATCCGCCGGAATCGCGCAGTTTCTTTTTGGCTTCGCTAATGCGGCGCTCAATCATATCGGGGTCGAGCATTTCATTGCCGCCGCCGAGATGCAAAAAGCGTGACCAATCTTCAATCGCACCCTGCAAATCGCCAGCCTTCTCGCGGGCGTTCCCCCGATTGAAATAGGTATTAGGCTGCTTAGGATTAATGCGGACAATCGCGTCATAATCGCTGATCGCGGCGGGATAATCGCCCAAGTTATAGCGCAAATTCCCCCGGCTGTTATAGGCATCGACGTAATCTGCATTAAGCCGAATGGCAGAATCATAATTACGCAGGGCGGCATCGGTGTCTTTGCGGTCTTCATAAGCCATACCGCGATTAAAATGGGCATACGCCAAAGACGGGTTCAAGTGGATGGCATAATTATAATCCTCCATCGCACCGTCATAATCGCCCTTGATACTGCGATTCGCCCCACGCCCGGCATAGGCATCGGCAAAATTGGGATCAAGCCGGATGGCTTCCTCATAATCCGCCAGCTTTTCATCGACTTCATGGGAACGTCGGGAACGAGCGCGATCATAAAAGGACTGCGACATCGTGGAACGGGAGGGCATTGTCTGGTTTGGATCGGCCTTGAGCTGTCCGGTCAGCGCGTGGGAGGGCAAATTACTGGGCTGTGTCGGCGCTTCTAGCAGGTCATCTTTTGGTAGCAGCACCCGCACGAAATTCAGCCCATGCACAAAGCGCTCGGTACCTTCCGTCGTCCGATCTGTGAAATCGGCATAAGGGTGTTTGGCAAATGAGAATGGCAGCGGCACGTCGGGCTGAATCAAGGTCGGGATAAGCGGCTTATTCAGTTCGATGGCCTTTCGCAGTTCCCATCGACACCAATCATCGCCAACCGACTTAGCCGATAGCGCGACCAAAAACGCATCACACAGCGCAATCTTGTCTTCCAATTGTTCGTACCAAGTCGCGTCTTCATCCAGTGTTTGTTCATAAGTTGGTTCGAAGCCAGCCGTTTTCGCGGCTTCGGCCAGCAGGCGGATGACTTGACGATCCGCGTAAGCGTAACTGATATACAGGCGCATAATGAGGCCTCCGATAACAAGTGTGTGACATCCCCCTATCTTAGTCACGTCTTCAAAGAGGGGCAAGCGATTGGTTGCGCTACATTTCTATTTACGTCAAAGCGGTTTCGGTAGATTTACGTCCATCGACAATCAGCCAAGCCAAAACAGCGCTGCCCCACGCTAGCCCTGCCGAAATTAGCGCGAGCAAACGGAACGTATCGATGAAGGCTAAATCAATCGCGGCTTCAACGGCTGACGTTTGCGCGGCATCTAACCCCGTCGGCGCGACGGCATCGGCCAGTTTGGAGGCTTCGATGCTCAAGGAAGAACGTGCTTCCTCGCTTAATCCAAGATCAGCCGTGCGTGATTCCAGCGTTCCCTTAAAAGCCGCCAGCGCAATCGCGCCGAAAATGGCAATCGCCAGCACACGGGCGGTACGCGCCACCGCGTTATTAATGCCGGATGCTGTTCCGCTGCTCTCGGCGGGAGCGCTGCCCATCACGGCAGTCGTCAGCGGCGCGACGGTAATGCCCATGCCAATGCCGAGCAGAACTACCGCCGGGAAATAGGTTGTGAAATAAGACCCTGGCCCGGAGGTAATGCCGGGCAACGCGAACAGAAAAAAGCCAACCCCAGCCAGCGCTGGGCCAATTGTCAGTGGCAGACGTGCGCCGACTTGATCGACCAACCGCCCCATCCGCCGCGACATAATCGCCAACAAAATCCCAAGGGGCAAAAAGGTTAGCGCAGCAACATCGGCGGGATACTCCTGGACTTTTTGTAGATTCAACAAAAAGAAGAAGGGTAAACCGCCAAGCGCGGCATACAGCAGCAGGGTAAGCGCATTCGTTCCGCTAAAGGTGCGTGACTTGAATAATTTCAGCGGCACCATCGGATGTGCGCTGTGCATCTCAACATAAACAAAGGCCAGCAGCCCTAAAATCCCACCGCCAAGCGTGAATAGAATACGCGGATGCCCAAAACCGAGACCGGGGGCTTCGGTAAAGCCGTAAGTAATTCCGGCTAATCCCAGTGTGACCAGCAGCGCACCGGGCAGATCAAGCTGCTTGGCGGCAGTGCTGTCGCGGCTTTCTGGAACGCGGGTCGCCAGCACAAATAAGGTGAATGCTGCGAGGGGCAGATTGATAAAAAAGACGACACGCCATAAGCCCTGCTCCGCTAACCATCCGCCCAGCACTGGCCCCATCAGAGTCGTTAAGGTGCTGAAGGTTGACCAGGTGCCGATTGCCATGCCGCGCCTTTCCGGGGAAAATGAGGCGGATAAAATCGCTAGGCTGCCGGGAACCATCAACGCACCACCGATCCCCTGCACGGTACGGGCGGCGATCAGAACACCGACATTTTGTGCTAATCCGCACACCAACGAGGCCGCCGCAAACACGCCGATGCCGATCATAAATACGCGCTTCCGTCCGTAATGATCGCCCAAAGAGCCGCCGATCAAAATGAGCGCCGCCAGCATCAGCGTATAGCTATTGATGACCCACAGCAGTTGTGTTGCACTGATATTGAGGTCGGTCTGGAGAGAACTGGCGGCGACATCAAGCGCGGAGCTGTCGATAAATGCTATACTGGAGGCGAGAATCGTCGCTACGAGTACCCATTTTTCGGTAGTTGTCGTCTTTGAATCTGTCGTCATAAAAGGGAATGCCTTTATTTAGAATAAATCACGGCTGAAGATCAAAAGCTAGAAATAGATTGATTGTTGAATGCAGCATAGACGATAGCCAGAAAAAGCCGAGTCTGCAATAAATAGAATTTAAAAGGAGTGGAGAAACCAAAGTAGCTGGCGTTGTAAGTCGCCACGCCAGCGGGATTGGTCAGGAAGCGCGTCGAGCCAAGCCCGTCATAACCGAAGTAGGACCAATTCGTCCCCTGCCGCTGACCACCAATATCTTGATGAACAAGGTGATTTATATGATTGACGAATATTTAATACTTATCCACAAATAAATCTATTTATATTTTACTACGAAATCCTCCACATGTTTTTGCCATTCCGCTGCGATTGCTTCTGAGTCTTGAGTAAGATAATCAAGTAACTTCCTTATCTCCCCACGATCTCCGCGCTGTCTATACTGTTCCAAGAACACAAACATTGCATCAAATACATCTTTCTCGGAGACAAGTTCTTCTACCAAGCAGTTGTTCCAATCTTGCAGTTGGGCTGGATCAGATGATATTTCATCTTCTAGGAGCTGCATATCGCTTAGCAGGATTGGAAAATCCCAATCGTACTCATCCTTGTGAATAAAGTATATTCCTTTTAAGAAAAGGAAACTAATCCAGTATCCATCCAATTTTGTAAACATTTAAAACTCCTGAATTTATCGTCTTGGAGGAGCGGTGAGTCCCGTAGCTGAGTTAAAGGTTCGAGGCGTTGTATTGATACCGGCCTCAACGATTCTATTTCCTCTTACTTTTACCCAAATTTGATTACCATTCATTTGAGTTTCTGCAAACCAGCTATTTCCAAACCCATCGGTTCCCAAACGATTTGTGGGATTATTTGCAACACGTTCAATTAGCTGGCGATTTTCAGGCGTATCGGCAGTAAAATGTCCCTCAGCATCACGAAACATGTGTCGTAAGCGATCTGGATTTTCATCAATCCTGTTACCTCCATCATCATCATCCCCACTCGACGAGCTATACAGGAAGTTGAGACGCAGGGCGATTTCAAGGCCGGTTGTCCATGCTGCGCCGGGTATCGCTGCCAGACGACCTGCCACTGTCCCAGCCGAAACTTTGGATCAAGCTGCCGTAGGGGTCGTAAGTGGCGTTGTAAGTCGCCACGCCAGCCGGGTTGGTCAGGAAGCGGGTCGAACCCAAGCCATCGTAGCCGAAGTAAGACCAGCTCGTCCCCTGCCGCTGACCGAGGACATCCAGCCCCATCAGATAATAGGTGTCGCTGCTGGGGGTGAACTCCCCAAGCACTTGCGTCAGCCCATATTGGGCATCAAGCAGGTAATTAGTCTGAACACCGCCGACAGTCTGTTGATAGAATACGCCATATTTCTATTGTTAAACGCAGACAGATAATTAAATATATTTTTCTGCGTTTAATCTACCA
>Ga0105048_10016793_pt1 | contig 11306 bp, 9 predicted proteins | sample MAT05_FD_78382 | JGI IMG/M metagenome (GOLD analysis project Ga0105048, IMG submission 78382) | Freshwater microbial communities from Lake Fryxell liftoff mats and glacier meltwater in Antarctica - MAT-05 | ecosystem: Environmental > Aquatic > Freshwater > Ice > Liftoff microbial mat | place...
AAGCAGTATTAAATAAACCTATTTACGAACTTTAAAAACATAAACCACTTATTTTGTTAACTAAATCAATGTGTGATAATCGGATAGCCATAATTTTTTAAATTATAATGGATTGTTCCGTAAGTATGTCGTTCAAAAATAAGATTACCTTACCCTAATTTAAACAAAAATAAACGATTTACTTTTATCAATCAAAAAAAGATAAAAAATAGGGTTTATATTGATAAAAATCTGTCTATCAAATTCATTCCAAGGTGATACGAAACAACCCAAACTTTTATATATTTACGCATGCAAAAAATACTCATCACTGGCTCCAATGGCTTATTAGGTCAAAAATTAGTTTACAAACTAAAAGATAAATCAAATCTCTTATGCATTGCTACTGCTCGGGGCGAAAACCGATTAGTTAATACCTCTGGTTATGATTATGCCTCATTAGACATTACTAATTATCAAAACGTTGAAAAGGTCTTTTCTGATTTCATGCCAGATGTTATTATAAACACTGCTGCTATGACTAATGTAGATGCTTGCGAAACAGATAAAGAAAACTGTTGGTTAATGAATGTGACAGCTGTTCAAAATCAGGTAACTGTTTTGGAAAAATTATCTCTTGAAAACCCGAATTACAAACCACAGTTCATACATCTCTCTACTGATTTTATTTTTGACGGTACTCATGGCCCAATTGATGAAACCGAAATTCCTCATCCATTGAGTTACTATGCTGAAAGTAAATTAGCAGCCGAAAATATCGTTCAAGCTTCTACATTACATTGGGCTATTGCTCGCACCGTTTTAGTATATGGCATTGTCGATAATATGAGTAGAAGTAATATTGTATTATGGGTTAAACAAAATTTAGAACAAGGCAAAACTATTAATGTGGTGGATGATCAATATCGCACGCCAACATTGGCCGAAGATTTAGCAGATGGTTGCCTTTTAATTGCTGAAAAAGGTGCAAGCGGTATTTATAATATTTCTGGTAAAGATTTTTTAAATATTTTAGAAGTAGCTCATTTAGTTGCCGATTACTATAAACTAGATAAATCCTTAATCAAACCATCTAAGTCTGCCGATATCAAGCAGCCTGCTAAACGACCTCCTATTACGGGTTTTATTATTGACAAAGCAAAACGTGATTTAGGATATAATCCGCATAGTTTTGTAGAAGGCATTCAATTTTTGGAAGAGCAATTAAAATTAATGACACGTTAATTTTTACAACCGCAGCTTTCAGACATATATACTTTAGCATTCGGTAGCATTGCCCTAATTTTTGCCTGCTCCTTATCATTTATTTCAATCACTCTTAAATCTAAAACTTTCAAAGATTTTAGCCCGCCAAGAGTTGTTGGATATTCTTGAAAATTATTACTCCATAAATCCAATATTTGTAAGTTCTCCAAATTACCAATTTGTGGCGGCAAGGCATCTAAATCATTTTGATTGCAATTTAAATATAACAAATTGCTAAGCTTTCCTATATTTTTGGAAATGTGTTTCAGTCCATTTTTGCTGCAAGAAAAATATTGCAACTGGCTTAACACAAAAATACTATCTGGAATTTCATCAATCGAATTTTTACTAATATCTAAATATTGAAGATTTCTAAATGTAAAAATTTCACTTGGAAATGATTTTAAATGTTGTTTTCGTAATACTAGCTTAATAACAGCGTCAGGGTTTTTGAGCGCTTCCGCCATCGTTTTATACCCCGTTAAGGTATCTAATGTAAGAGAGTCTAATAATTGATGTTGCCCAAAACATACAGTAGTTACGAATGTGAATGCGATAATAAATATGTAGCGTGAAGAAATATATTTAAAGATTGAGGCAGGCAATTTTATCATTTGCTAAAGCATTTTTTAGTAAGTCTAAGTTAGCAAATTTTTCTTCATCTCTAATGCGTTTAATAAATTCAATTTTAATAGTTTCATTATAGATGTCCTCATTGAAATCAAAAATATGTACTTCAATTTTTAGTTTGTTGTCAGAATCGGTTGTTGGATTAGTGCCAATATTCAACATACCTCTATACTTAATTTCATTTATATAAATCGAAACAGCATACACTCCAATTTTAGGAATTAATTTATCAAGGTCTTCTATCCATATATTAGCGGTAGGATAGCCTATGGTTCTGCCCAATTGTTTCCCTTTTATCACCTTTCCTGTGATGAAAAACGGATAGCCTAAAAATTCATTAGCAGATTGTATATCGCCTGCATCGATGGCTTTTCTGATGTGTGTACTACTAATATTTATTTGATTAATTTCTTGAGCCGAAATTTCTTCAATTTGAAAATTATAAAGTGAAGACAGCTCTTTTAAAGTATTTATATCTCCTTCTCTATTCGCACCAAAGCGATGATCGTAACCAATGACAAGCAGTTTTGTTTTTAAGCCTTGTGCTATAATATCTCTTATATAGGCTTCTGCATTCATTTGAGAAAATTCCTTGGTAAAAGGAAATACTAAAACATGATCAACTCCAAATCGTTTTAAAAGTTCGCATTTTTCATCCGTTGTTGTTATGAGCTTTAAATCGGTTTGCTCTGGAAAAAGAACTTTGCGGGGGTGCGGCGAAAAGGTGAACACAACAATCTCTCCACCATATGTAGATTTCAGATGAACCAAGCGACTAATGAGTTTTTGATGGCCTAAGTGCACGCCGTCAAATGTGCCTATGGTAACAATGGATTCGGTTAAATTAGAAAGTTCCGATATGTGATGATATATATTCAAAATGAGAAGTCAAAGTGCAAAAATATGAATTGACAAATATACGTGATTTCGCCATTGTTCGTATATCAACAATGACGCAAATTAAATTTACAAAACTTGTTATCGAAAAAATTGTTTGAGATGGAACACAAAAGCTATTTAATAAAAAGCATCTTCTAAAAATAAGTTTTATCAAGAATACTAATTATTCGACAAACTCATTTCTTGTAACCGAATTAGGTTCATAGTCATTCTATTTTACTAATACGTATTTTAATCACTCGTGAAATTGTATTCAAAAACTCGTATTAAAATTTATAAGTAAAGCCAACGCCTAATACCTGTTTAAATTGAATATCTGGGCCAGTTGTGCCTTTACGACTACCTTCGTTGCGAAGTATTTTAATATCGTCGTCGTAAATAAGTTGTGTTGATAGTGTAGCAGAAATAAATTTATTTACTTTAAAGGTCGTTAAAGTTGTCCAGTTGACATCTACATTTTGTGGATTATATAAATAATTTGAAAACAATTCTAATACAGTTTGAAAAGTAATGTTTTCCATAATTTTGTTTTGATATTGTACTTTTAAATAGACCCCGAACTCTTCTCTATGTGTTTTATAATTTTGAACGATAGCTCCACCATTTTCAGGATCTCTTATTTCTTTTTGAACTCCAAATCCACCATATCTTGCTAAGCTATCATCATTAACTATGGTAAATTTACCTGTAATTGGTGCTAGAAATGCAGAAAAATGCTCATTTGGCTTATAATCCACTCCAATTGCCGCTAACACATAGCCTGGTGCCATAAATTTTGATATATATACTGAATCGTTGGGATAATTATACCCATCTGTAAATTGTGTTCTAAAATCTCCCAAAGCTGTGAGGTAGTATTTTTTTTTTATTTCACGACCAAACTTTGAAGAAAATTGAATCTTATCGTCGTTTTTCCACCAATTTCTATTAGAACCTTGTTTGATGACTCCATAGCCTAATTCTAAATTGTTATCCCAAGCTATTTTACCTTTTTTATATTTTGCAAAAACATTCACAATTCCTCCTAATGAAATAGAATTATTACCACCAGCAGACCAGTTGGTTAAAGATACTTGCTGTCCATTGATTGAAATAACTCCTCCAATTACCCAGGGTTTAATCGTGTCAGCTGTTGCTGCTTTTAGTTTGTCTAATTCTGCTTGTACTTTTATAGCATCATCTTTAGTAACCTCTTGAGCGTAATTATGTATAGATATTATTGAAAGAATAAAGAATGCCGTTTTTTTCATAATTTATTTTTTATAGCCTGTTTATCATTATTTAGATTATGAAAACACTACTACCTAATTTGTTTCGTTTTAGTAATTTTATTTTACCTTGCTTGAATTTTATTATATCGAATGGTATTTGTAGGGTCAACTTTTGTGAAAATTTCTAGAGCCTTATCTTTTTCAGCAGGCGGTGCCTTTGAAAACACATTGACAAGCTCATCTGCTTTAGCATTAAAAAACATTTCCATCATAAATGAGGCTGGTCTGTTTTTATATACACCCAATAATAATTCAGTAGAATTTAATAGCTCTTTTCGACCTTCATCATTTTTTGCATGCATGATATCTAAACCTAAACGATGGTATTTATAGGTGCATTCTCTTATTGGCAGATACACGGGTTGTAATATATCTTCCACTATCCAATAACGATTTTTATTGGTTTCAAATGATTTCCAACCTTGGTCGGCAGATGTTTGAGCATTAGTAACAACCAATTGTGCTTTTTGATAATACTCCGTTCCACCTAAATTTGAAAATGAATCATAATCTTTTGCAATAATGATATAAGCGTAAAACGCCAAAACGGAAGTTAAATTATTTTGATATGAATTTAAATTAAAATCCAATTGTTGAAATTGTTGATACTTAAAAGTGAAATTTTCATCAATATAATTTAATAGAGGAGAAAAATAAGAACTTTTGTAAACTGGTCTTCTACTTTGAATTTGAATAGTAGCCGAATAATCGTCGGTGCTTAATCTTTTGGTAACATTAATGAGTATAGAGCAATCAATTCTTTCGTTTGTGGTGTAATTATCTTTGGTCCATTTAGTATTGTTCATGAATTCAAAAATTGCTTTTTGAAGTTGCTCAAAAATTTGTTTTTCAGTAGTTCCTTGTATGAGAGGGGAAATTACACTGACTTGACAATTAAGTTCTTGAGATTTGCTCGTGAACGACAATAGCACTGCTACGACTATATAAATGTATTTATGCATTATTTTGAATATAATTAATGGTGAATATGGCAATATCTTTTGCGACTTCTAGTTTACTTTTCAACTCGAAATTAAGTATTTTATTGTGCTTGTCGATAATTGTTATTTTGTTACTGTCCACGCCAAAACCTGCACCAAATTCACGGGCTGAGTTCGCGATAATAAAATCTAAATTTTTTCTTGTTATTTTTTCTTTAGCGTAGTCAATCAGATTATCTGTTTCTAAAGCAAAACCAACTAGTAGCTGTTTTGTTTTTTGTTTCCCTAATGTTTCAAGAATATCAATCGTTTTAATTAATTCTATATTTAAATCCTCATCCTTCTTTTTTATTTTTGAAAGAGAAATGCTTTTCGGTTTATAGTCTGCCACTGCGGCGGCTAAAATTGCAATATCAGCATCTATAAATAATTTGCTACACGCTTGAAACATTTCCTCTGCCGTCTCAATGTGAATGATTTTCACAGATGTTTCCTTTGGTGTTTGATTGGAAGGTCCTAACACAAGTGTGACCTCGGCTCCTAATTTTGCAAATTCATCAGCAATGGCTATTCCCATTTTTCCTGACGATCTATTTCCAATAAATCTCACGGGGTCAATAGGCTCGTAAGTTGGTCCTGCATTTATTAATACTTTGCGACCTCGTAGTGGCAAATGTTTTGTTATTTCATTTTTAATAAAACCCACAATATGCTCCGGTTCAGCCATCCTTCCTTCGCCAACTAATCCGCTTGCGAGTTCTCCTTTTTCTGCCGGAATAATATGATGCCCGCGATTTACAAGCAATTCAATATTATGTTTATAGGTAGCATGCTGATACATTTCTAAATCCATAGCAGGCGCAACATATATATGTGTTCTACTGGATAGATAGCAGGCTGTGACGATATTATCACAGGCACCATTGGCAAATTTAGATAATGTGTTGGCTGTAAGTGGCGCAATAATAAATATATCTGCCCATTCGGCTAAAGTCACATGATTGTTCCAATTATTATTTTCATCAAAAAAATCAGTGATGACTTCATTTTTACTTAATACGGCTAAGGTTTTTGGAGTCACAAATTCTTCAGCGGCTTTTGTCATGATAACTTTAACCATAGCGCCTTCTTTTATAAACAAGCGCACTAAATTTGCACATTTATATGCAGCTATACCGCCTGTAATTCCTAGAAGGATATGTTTGTTTTTTAGTGGCATAATTATTATAAATCAAAAACCCATCGGCCTATTGGAGATGGGTTTTTTAAAGTATGTGGTAACTAAAATTAAATTTTAGTTTGTTCTTTTGCTGGATTTCTATAGTAGGTTTTATCTTCTAAAAATTCATTAATAGAAAGTAATGCTGGTTTAGGTAATTTCTCATAATATTTAGAAATTTCTATTTGCTCTCTGTTCTCAAAAATTTCTTCTAAATTGTCTGAATTACTAGCAAATTCAGTTAGTTTTGCAGACAACTCTTCTTTTATCTCAGAACTAATTTGATTAGCACGTTTTGAAATAATTGAAATTGATTCATAAATATTTCCTGTTGGTCCATCAAAATTTCTGATATCACGGGTCACAGTACTTAAGTCGGCATTTGTTTTTTTAAAATCCATTTTATTTATTTTAAATTACTTTTCATTTTAATACAGTTCTGATAGACAGATTTTGCCTTTGAGCTGTAGCTACTTTTCGGATACAAATCTACTAATTTTAAATAACTTTCCATAGCTAAATTTAATCTTTCTAACTTTTTGGATTCCAGACTGTTAATCGCTAATTGATAATATGAATCTGTGGAAGTATATATCATTTCGTCAATATAATTAGATTCAGGAAATTCCTTTAAGAAGTTTTTGATAGAAGCAATGGTCGCTTTATAATCACCAATGTTATAATATTGAGTGATAATGTCGTGTTCCTTTTGTTCTAATTTACCTCTTAATAAAGTGTTAATCTTGTTACAAGAATCTATTCGACTACTTTCTGGATAGACATCAATAAAGTTTTGTAGTTCTGCCATAGCATTTTTAGTATCTGTTTGATCCAGTTTATAGGCAGGTGATGTTAAATAATAACAGTAGGCATTCATAAACAAACACTCTTCGGCATGTTTGCCTGTTGGAAAACTTCTGTAATAATTTTTAAAATGATATTGCGATAAGCTATAATCTCCTTGGTAATAAGTGCTATACGAATAGTAGTAGTATATTTCATCTGCTTTATCTGTCCCTTTATATACTGGGATTAATTCTTCAAACAATGCAGATGATTTTATATAATTTCCTTTTTTATAATATTCGTTTGCCTTCGTTAGTTTTAATTCATAATTAGAACTCTTTAAAATTTTATTGTAGCCATCGCAATTTGCAAATAGTAAGATGGAAATTAAGGCGATGAATATATTAGTGATTTTCAAGAGGAACAAAGTTAGTGTAGTTATTTTATTGATTATATGATTTTTGTTAATGATAGTTAATATAGAATTTAATATTTATTTATTTATTTTTGAATGGAACCTTGCCAAATAAATCTAATACTTTTTTAAACACATCGTAATACAACATTACCATTAATGATATGCTCATTAGCCAAATAACTCCAAGATTAAACCAAAACGTTGGAATGAGTTTTCCAAAGAGTTTTTTAGTTGGTGCAAAAAAATGTGCTCGTCCTATATTAGATTCTGTTGGATCTAAATAAACGGGATCAATGCGTTGGATTAATTTTCCACCTTGCTCCAAACATCTGTCGCCTAAATCATTACCATTAACCATTAATTGTTCAAGTCCTTCATTGGTATAATTATCTTTTAATGAAATGAATTCATCTTTGCCATATTTTTCAATCAATTTTTGAGTTAACTCATCTTCTTGCTTTCTTACTTTGTTCTCAAAATTAACATAGTGTTCATTGATAATTAGTAAAAACTGACTTAATTCCGATGAAACAGCAGAAGTAAACTCTTCTTTATTCAATTTATTTATCGCTGTAAATTTATATTTATGTTTAAGGTATTCTTCTTCCTTTATAATTTCATTTTTTAATAAAAAAAGATCTGTTTCTAATTCAGGTGAATTTATTTTTTCCTTAATTAAACGATCAATTTTTGATATTTTATTTTGCATCTTAGGTATCCAGTATACTTTTTTGTATCCTGCCATACTAATTGCTTTTTCATACTTATAGAAATTTTTATGAAATTTATTTGCTTTAAATTGATTGACAGCTAATGCCTCAAAAGCCCATCTGCTAGCCATCATTTCTCCTACAATGGGCACGCCGCCTTGTTTTGCTAATGTTGGATTTAATTTATCAAATTTAACGACTACGCCTGCTAATAAAAGTTGCGGTATAATTAAAAACGGAATTAAAATATAAATTGTAACGGCACTATTAAATGCACTAGAAATGTTTAGTCCTAGCATGTTTGCAAAGCATGAAGCTGAAAACAACACCATCCAATAATCAATCATCATACCATGAACGCCTAGAAATAAATTTCCAACGACCACAAAAGTGAATGTTTGTAAAGCTGATAGCACAAACATAATGATGATTTTGCTCCCTAAATAACTGCCTTTGCTAAGGTTTAAGAAAGATTCTCGCTTTCTTATTTTTTTATCACGGATAATTTCTTCTGCCGACACGGTTAACCCAATAAATAAGGCAACCACCACCGCCATAAACATATAGGCAGGAATGTTTTCGTTTTCACGATAAATGTATCCTTTTGTGTTTGAAACATCGGTATTATAGAAACGAATTAAATACGATAAAATAAAGGCTAATAAAGGAGCTTCAATAAAATTAATTAGTAAATATTGCGTATTGGTTAATTTACTTAAAACATCTCTGGTAATAAATACCTTAAATTGTTTAAAGGCTGTTGGCACTTTAAAAATTGCATCAGGAATTTCGTTTTGTTGCTTAATGTTAGGAATGGTAGATTCAATTTTTTCAATATATTCCTTATTCCATTCGCTTGGGCTTGTTTTACGATTGAATGTTAAATTCCCGTATTCATCTAGGACTTTACTTTCAATGATATTAAAAATTAATTCTGGATTCACATTGCCACAGTTCCAACATTCGCTCTCTTCGGCGTTAACATGTTGCACTAATGTTTTGAAATAAGATACGGCATCAACTGGATTACCATAATAAATTGGATATCCGCCAACATCTAATATTTTAAGTTTATCAAACATTTTGAAAATATCTGACGACGGCTGATGGATAACCACAAATATTAATTTTCCTTTTAAAGACAATTCTTTTAAAAGATCCATAATATTCTCGGAGTCACGTGATGATAAACCTGACGTAGGTTCATCTACATATAATACAGATGGTTCTCTTATTAACTCTAATCCAATATTTAATCGCTTACGCTGTCCTCCTGAAATGGTTTTTTCTAATGGTGACCCAACTTTTAAATCTTTGGTTTCTGTTAAGCCTAAATCCGCTAAGAGTGCGTGACATTTTTCTGTAATGGCATCATCATCTAAATTCCCGAAGCACAATTTGGCATTGTAAAATAAATTTTGGTAAACGGTCAATTCCTCAATGAGCAAATCATCTTGAGTTACGTGTCCAATAACACCTTCTACAAATTTTTTGTCAACATGAATGTTTTTTCCATTAATCAATACCTCTCCTTGGCTTGGTCGTTCAACTCCATTTAAAACATTTAAAAGGGTTGATTTTCCAGCGCCAGAGCCGCCCATTATTCCAATAAGTTTTCCACTTTCTTCTTGAATATTAATATTACGAAGCCCTAACCTGCCACTTTTAAATTTGTATTGTATGTTTTTAGCCTCAAATGAAATTCTTGCTTTTGAATGATCGGCTAAAAAACAACCAATGATATCGCTATAATAAATAGGTTTTACTTTAGAGTTTCTTAAAGAAGAGCCAGGAGTTAAAATATGCACACGGTCTTTTGAAATCCCTTGTCCATTTAATTGTAATTCAATATTGCCATAAATACGAATGGCATACATATTTACACTTTCAACACGAATAACTCTCACATCCGAACTTAAACTTTCGCAGTAAATATGTTTACATGAATTTTGATATCCATTTTCCTTATTATTGATGACAAGGATATTGGGGGTATCGGGAATTTTCTCTGCCCTATCTTCAATGAATGCCTTCAGTTGATTGTATTCATCCAATGAAATATTAAACGTATCGGCTACTGTTGTAACAAATTCATTTTCTTGTTCAGAAATTTCTTCTGACGAGTGGATAAATTCTAATAATCGAATTAAAACAATGATTTTTTGATTTTGCTCAAGTTCTTGATTGATTTGAGTACAAATTTTAAGAACTTTAACGGAGTTTAATGATGTACGTTTTGCTGAACCATCCTTCTTTTTTGAACTTGCTTGTTGAGTTTCTATAAATTCATCAAAAACCAATAAATATTTATCAACTTGTTCTTTATTAAGTTGACTTTTTAAGAAGGTTTCAACGATAGAACGCCCTGTATTACTAATTCCATCAACCTTTGCAATGATAGAAAACATTTGCATGAGGGCTCTCAGTATTCGTTCACTCATAATTTAGTGTTTTTAAAAAAACTTTGACAGAAAATAAAGATACTACATTATAACTATTTGACAAATTTTGATAATATATTTTATTAATAATGTATTTTTGTTAGCATCTCCATGGAACAATCAACTATCAATATTAGCCCTGCGGATTTAGCAGCTAAATGCATAAATCAAACCAACAAAGCTGTTTTTTTAACAGGAAAAGCAGGAACGGGAAAGACTACTTTTTTACGAAGCATTATTCAAAAAACGCATAAGAATACCATTATTGTTGCGCCTACAGGCATCGCAGCCATTAACGCAGGTGGTGTCACTATTCATTCGCAATTTCAGTTGCCGTTTGGTATGTATGTGCCTAATAATGACGCATCAAATTCTCCCAATTATCAAGTAAAAATCAATACGCCATATTCGGTTATAAAATCCATGCAAATGAGTGATCGAAAGCGAGCCATGTTGCGTGAAGTTGAATTACTCATCATTGATGAAGTAAGTATGTTGCGTGCCGATTTATTGGATGGTATTGATATGATTTTGAAATATGTTCGCCGACAAAATAATAAAGCCTTTGGTGGTGTACAAGTTTTATTTATTGGTGATTTGATGCAATTGCCTCCTGTTGTAAAAGAAGAAGAATGGAATGTGTTAAAAAATTATTATAACAGTATTTATTTTTTTGATGCTCAAGTCTTAAGAAATGAAAAACCAATTTATATTGAGTTAGATAAAATCTACCGACAGTCAGATA
>Ga0105048_10016797_pt1 | contig 11306 bp, 3 predicted proteins | sample MAT05_FD_78382 | JGI IMG/M metagenome (GOLD analysis project Ga0105048, IMG submission 78382) | Freshwater microbial communities from Lake Fryxell liftoff mats and glacier meltwater in Antarctica - MAT-05 | ecosystem: Environmental > Aquatic > Freshwater > Ice > Liftoff microbial mat | place...
CATCTTCTGCATGAACAAAAGCTTCAATTCTTGCAATTAAATCCTTTTTCTTTTCAAGGTTGGTGCCTTGTTCATCATTCATTCCAGCAAAATGCTTGTTTCTATTTTCAAAAAACACATCGCAAGCAGACCTGAAACGAATCCATAACTTATCGCTGTGTTTTTTAGCAACAGGTCCAGAATTTTTCCATTGTTCTTGAAGTTCACGAATTTTATCACCGGTCTTTTTCCAATCGTCGCTTTCTTTTAAAGCTTCCGCTTCCATGCACAAATCAACTTTTAATTTATAGTTGTGATTTTGCGTATCTCTTAACGATTTATAAAATTCTTCTTTGCTTTCGTAAAATTTATCGCGGGCTGCTTTAAAGCGTTTCCAAATGTCTTCGTTATCTTTTCTTGATGCAAAGCCAACTAGTTTCCAATCTTCGAGCATGGCAGCCAACTTCTCCGAAGCTTCTTGCCAATGCTGATGTGCTTTTAAAGGAAGTTCGTTTACTAAAACATCTGCTCTTTCGCAAATAGCAATCTTTTTAGAAAGATTTTCTTTGTGCTCAGATTCTTGACCTTGAATGTATTCTCTTCTTCTATCAAAAAGTTTATCACCAGCAGCACGGAATCGCTCCCAAACTGTTTCGCTTACTTCTCTTGCAACTTGCCCAATATCTTTCCACTGGTCTTGTAAACCTTTATATTCTTCGAGTGAATGTGTGATAGAATCATGCATCAACAATTCCTCAGCCCGCACACAAAGTTGAGTTTTGAGCTCAATATTTTTCTTGTGGTCTAATTCTCTAAGTTCCTTATTGATTTTAATTATTTCATAAAAATTATTAATGTGGTGATGGTAAATTTTCCATAATTCATCCACATTTGCAGAAGGAACCAAACCGATTGTTCTCCATTCTGCTTGCAGTTCATGCAAACGATCAAAAGATGCAGAAATATTATCTGTTTTCTCCATCAACTGTTTCAACTCATTTAGAATCGTTTCTTTTTTCTTTAAATTCTGAAGCAGCTCTTTTTCTTTGTTCTTTCTAATTTCAGTTCTTTTCTCTTGAAACTGTTTCACATAAGCTTCAAAGCTGTTGTCAGTGTCGTCTTTTATAACCTCAAACGCTTCAGCAAGTCCGCCATTTTCAATAAATTTAGAACGTTTCGCAGTAACTTCATCTTCTTTTACTTTGTAATATGCTTCTCTTATCGATTGCACGCGCACTTTTTGAGTATCAAGCGCCTCTTCGTTTATGGCATCTTTCAGTAAATCAACCAATTCTATTCTCGAAAGCTCGTTAAAAGCAATTTGAGGTGCTAATTCATCGTGATGTTCTATTTCCTCTGTAATTGATCCTTCTTTTTCAAAAGGTGCATTGTCGGTTTCCACAGCACTTGGTATTTCCACTTCTTTTGCAGAGATTTCAGCGTTTGCTTCCAAAGGTTCTGGCTCTTCTTCAATTTCTTGAATATCTGTTATTTCAGCTTCTGCTAAATTTTCTTTGTGTTTTGATGTTGGTTCTTCAACACTTACAGGAACTTCTTCACTAAAAATAATTTCAGGAATTTCTACGATTGGTTCCTCAATTTGCGGAATTTCGGGTAGAATTTCTTCATTAACGGGTGGAGTTTTTTCACCGTTACCGTCTATTTCATTAGAAACGGGAGCAGGTAAATTGTTTGCTGTGTTTTTAACTTCTGAAACAGCAACTTCTGTTGCATTTTCTGAATGTTTTTCCGCCGTTTCTTCAACACTTACAGGAACCTCACCACTAAAAATAATTTCAGGAATTTCTTCTATCGGTTCCTCAATTTGAGGAATTTCAATATCAGCGGATTCAATTTCTTCCACCTCTGCGTCCGCTTCATTACTAGCAATAATTTCAGGAATTTCTACAATCTGCTCGTCAATTTGTGGAACCTCAGGAAGCGTTTCTTCCGCGGAAACTAGAACTTCTTTACTAAAATTAATTTCAGGAATTTCTACTATCGGTTCGTCAATTTGAGGAATTTCGGGTAGAATTTCTTCCATAATGGGTTGAGAATTTTCACTATTACTGCTTATTTCATCAGAAATATTAGTAGAAAAATTGTTTGCTGTGTTTTCATTCGGTTCAGCATCCGGCGAGAGGAAAGGAAATAATCGAAAAGTCATGGTGCAAAAATAGCCTTTTAAATAGAAGGTGAAAGAGTAAATAAAAGTAATTAAGATTTACAAAACTGCAAGCAATGCAAACGTAAATTAAATTTAATAGTTTCTTAAATTTTATGTATTGATAAATTGAATTTTAATTTTCTTTTTGAGTAATAATAAATTTTAAAAAATACCTTTCAAGTTGGGTATCAATTTCTAAAAAATACATTCCTGAAGAAACGGTGGAAAGGTCTAATAAATAATGATTTGAATTTTTGTTTTCACTCTTTTTAGAATATACCTTCTTTCCATCAATGCCGATTACAGAGAGTCTTTCACATTGAAGACCATTTTCAATTTCCAAGTTCAAAATTGAGGAATTTATTAAGGGGTTTGGATAAATTGAAAAGCCCTTCATTCTATTTTTATCAAATAGGGAAGTAGTTGAGTCGTTACTAATCTCAAATGCAAAATTTATGTAACAACCATTATTATCATGGATATCTAATTGGTAGGAACCTATTGAAATGTCAGTAATTACATCGGAAACGGTAATTCCATTTAGCTGAATTTGATAAGGAGGCGTCCCTCCATTTATTGATAAATACACTGTTCCATTTATTGAATCTATAGCATTTGTAATATCAGAAAATACCACCATTTCATAAGGTGCTACGAGTTCTGCGCTACCTGTTTCTGTGCATCCATTAATATCTATATAATTGTAAGTATAATTTCCCCCATTTAAGTTTTCTATAAATTCGCCCACCGCGCCATTGCTCCATTGAATAACAAAAGATACAGGGTCTCCTTCTATTTCAAGTTGTATGCTACCATTATTTTCGTTATAACATTCTGGATTTTCTATGTTAAAAGAGATAATAGGTAAGGATGTGACTGTAATGGAAACGGTGTTGCTTGTCAAATGAATTCCAAGTTGGTTTACAACAGTAACATAATAATTGCCGCTTTCTGTAACTGTTAAATACCTTTCTTGGAAACCATTATTCCAAGTATAGCTTTGAAATTCTCCAGCATCAATAATCGTAGAATCGCCATCACAAAGAATAGTATTTTCGGCAATTAATAAAGGGGGAATAAAAGTTTCTCCTTCCACAAAATAGTAGTGCTGATTTGCATCTAAATTAATATATCTTTCAATAATTCCACTTTGATATTGAATTACAACAGAGTCTAGAAGATTATTTCCTCCAATACCAAAAATGTTGTGTTGCGAATTTTGACTTAAATAATTTTCACCACACTGTGAATATTTTATGTAGTGTTGCTGACCAACATAAACATTAATCAAAGAACCGAGTGCCATTCTATTGGACACGGTGCCCTTTAAAGTTATTTTAATGTAGCTATTAGAACCTCCCGTATTTTTCCACAGAATAGAACTCGCTCCATCTGAATTTTGAACCATTAAGTCAGCATAACCGTCATTATCAATATCGCCTTGGGCAACAGCATAACTATTTGCCTCATGTGGGCCGATAAAAGCAGATGGGTAATCGATGAAAGTTCCTTCTAATTGTTTATATAAATAATCTCGGGTTATACCTACCGTATTTACGTAAACCTCTAAATTGCCATCATTTTCCAAATCAACAAAAACAGTCCCCCAAGAGGAAGGGAACTCATTTGTATTGAAACCATATTGGTCAGCCATATCAGTAAAAGTGCCATCTGCATTATTTATCAGCAGCATTCCAGGCCCTTGCACAGTTCCTGTATTGCTCATAAAAATATCTAAATGTCCATCTCTATTAATATCGGCGACCGATATAGACATTGGACTTTGTTCCCTAACCTCAGAACCATTTGTGGGAGCTACGTCAGTAAATGTGCCATCACCATTATTCTTAAATAATGCATTTCCCCAATCAGTTCTGTCGTTTATTACATAAATATCTAGCCAACCATCTTTATCGTAATCAATAAACGCGGGCTGAAAACTTGGTTTTAAGCCATCACTTACCCCAGCAAAAATGGTAACATTTGTAAAAGTGCCATCGCCATTATTTTTAAAAAGAATATTTTCTTCATTAATAGTTGGAATAGTGCCATCATCCATGTAATACCTACATACATAAAAGTCTAAAAATCCGTCATTGTTATAATCACCAAATGCAGCCCCATAATTTAAACCATAAGGCGTTGTAATTCCTGCCAATTCTGTAACATCTGTAAATACTAGATTCCCATCATTTTGTAAAAGCTTAAAAATTCCGTTTTTTATTGAAATGAATAAATCATTATCATAGTCGTTGTCATAATCAACCCATAAAATTTGTTTTACTTCTCCCTGATTATATACAGGAGAGGCAATTCTTTGATAAATTCCTTGATTATTTTTATAAATTAATAAGCTATCGTTTTCTAATAACAAGGTTATATCATCCCAACCATCGTTGTCGAAATCGAAGTAAGAAAGCCCACTTCCATATTGGTCACCTGAGTAGAGAGAGTGATAAATATTTTGCTCTGTAGTTACGTTCGTATAAAATTGAGCATAAGCATCAAAATTTATGAACAAGTTCAATAAAATCGAGTATAATATTCTCATAACAAAACAGATTTTCTTTAATTATTGATAATAAATTTCAAATTCAACGCATTCGTTTTATTATAGATTTCAAGAAAATACATTCCGGCAGTTAAGTATGAAACATCAATTGTATGCAGTTTTAAATCATTATTATAAACATTTTCGGAGTAAACAATTTTCCCGTCGATGCTGATGATTGATAGTTTTTCAACTTGAACCCCATCAGTAAGGCTTAAATTTAAAGTGAAAGGATTCTGAATCGGATTTGGATAAATAAATGCGCCTATTTTGCTACTATTTTCTAGTATTCCAACCCATTCAATATTTAACTGTAAGAAATTGTCGAACGTGATTGGTTCAATTTCATTTCCAGCCATATCAAAAATATTGTTCGGAATAATAGCTACTTCACCATTAAGTGCATCAGAATGATTCACATCATAAACAGCTTCGTAAACATGTGCATTAAGCCAACCACTTTCGGGAGCGTTTGCAGAAAAAAGTGTGCTAATATTTAAATCAGAAACAAATTGAAATTCAGGAATTAAATTTTGTTGCAAAGGCTCACTAAAAACATTCAAAATAGTGAGCTCATTTAACGAGTTATTAATGGAATATGCATTTGCAAAAAGAAAAATAATCTCCGGATTTTTCGTATCTAACTTTATGTAATTATCGATAGTAACAATGCTCTGTGGGTTTCCAGAAACGTCTTGTCCAAAATTTACAGAAAGGACTAATTCCTCTAATTCAACATTAGTATCAGTTATATTAAAAAATGCTTTAAAATGTTGAGCATCCATCCATGTACTGCTAAAAATATGGTAAGCTACATCAGAAACAACCATTGAATTATTTAATAACTGAATTACTGGTTTTTGAAGGGTATTCATTGACTCAGAATATTCTAAAGTAATAGTGAATAACCCGTTACCTACATTAGCATCTGAAATTATTGGAGAGGAAGCGCTTAATTGAACTATTTCCGGCCTTCTTGTATCAATGTTAAACAAATTTAGAATAGTTTCATTTTGAGGAATATTTCCCGCTAAATCTTTAAGATTTGAAATGCTTACATCAATACCGAACAATTCAAATGGTTGATTTTGTAAGTTATACGTTAGTTTACAAGATGTTGGCGACTCCCAAACGGTGTTTGATTCACTCACTACCAATACGGAATTTACTTCTGTTGATGTAGTGAAGATTAATTCAGGAATTGTACTTTGGTTCATCTCCTTGTCAAAACTTAATTCTAAAATTAACGCCTGCGCTCCAATATCTGAACTATTTAAATTTTCATCATTTACAGTAAGAGAAACTAAAATCGGGTTTTGTGTATCCAAATGAACAGCATTACTATCTACCCAAACTGCTTGAACATTTCCAGCTAAATCTGTTGTACCAGAAATATTTATGTGAATAGAATCTATTGTTTCGTTGTTATCTGCAATTGTAAATACTGCTTTGTAAGTAAAATCAGAAATCCAAGCACTTGATAATAAATCTGCCGTAAATGTCTGTTGCAGATTGGCTGTAGAAAAGAAGTTAATTGTTGGGAATGTTGAGGTGATACATTTTTCGTTATAATTTATGGTTAGAGTTAACGTTGAATCGGTTTGATTGTCAGAAATATATGGATAGTTTATATCCACACTCGTTAAAATAGGCAGTTGTTTATCAACCCTAAATGGTCTTTCAGAAATAAATATTTTTTGAGTAAGCCCATATAAATTTTTCGCATTTTTCACCTGCACAAATACGCTGTCTAAAGTTTCAGTAAATGCTAAAACTTTATAATTTAATTTAAAGAGTTGATTACCATTCCAACCAGAATTTATAAATTGAAGAGAGTTTAATAAAGGGTGATTTACGTTTAGGAAAGTAATTACTGGGTCAAAAACGGTATCCATTGGTTCAGAAAAACTAACAAAAAGGGAAAGCGTGTCATCAATGCTTTCTAAGTTAACTACTGAAATTGAAGAATTTAAAGTTGAAACAAATGGCTTTTGAATTTCAAACAAACTATTGGCCCTAATAAATGCTGCGCTACCCGTTTCATGTCCTATAATTCTGCCTGGAATATCATCTATTGGAGGGTGAATTCCACCCCAAATTCTTGATAAGCTGCATTGGTCAGAAGCATCTTTATAAGTAGCCCACTGCAATGTTATTGTTTGTGATGGTCCATCTTCAAAATGCAGAAATTCATCCTTTTGCGCAACAAAATTGCTCATTCCACCAGGAAAATATTCACTACCAGAAATTTGAGTCATTATTTCTGCCGCTGCTGCAGAAAATGTAGAATGGCCGGAAATATAACCAGCAAATGGAGGAGAAACAAACGTCGGTCTTTGATAAGGCCAAAAATTTTCTGCTAGTATCCAACCTACGCCACTCATAGTTGTAAGTGGATCTGTAATATAATCTGGGCCTTTCCAAGTATATAATTTTATTTTTCCAACATGCTCATTATTTGCTCCTGCGAGAGAATCTGTTTCAGTAACAATTTCTATGTACCCTGGAAGTAGAGGTATTCCTGCTGGATGATAATTAGGTAGAGTATTATTCGTGCTTTGACCTTTTCCAGCCATGTAACGAATGGTAGAAACGGGCCTCGGCGAGTCATACCAACCTTTATGACTCCATGCGCATATTGCTGCATCATGCATTCCTCCTGAAAGTGTTAAATACGCCTTTATATCATATTCTAAATCATTTAAAATGGAGCCTTGTCCTGCCCATTGCTTTACATATAAAGGATCAGCAGATACTTTGTTGTAAATTGCAAACCAATGCCCAGCAGGGGTTTCAGAATCTAATCCGTCTGCCCAAAACTCTGCTAAAACTCTCGCATAATCTCCACGCTTTACCAATTGCGGCAAATAAGCTTGCCCAGTAATGGGATTAATCGATCTACCAGAACCCGCTTCTCCGCCATTAAAAAAATCGTAGAATGTTTGGTATTCGTTAAAGTTATTTGGATAACTGCTAGTATTTCCGATGTTTGCCGGCGAAATGTCCCAAATTACATTATCTGTAGTATCAAGGTGAGATTGCCACACAGAAACCATAGCATAATTCCATTTATAAAAATCATCGATGTCTCCTGCATTTATTGTGTCTAATTGAGGAGGTGCGCCTACATCCCGGTAAACTTTGTAGGTATTACCATTTCTGATATGCAATGTTTTAAGGGAGTCTGCAAGCGCAAATGGTTGAACATTTCCCCATTCGGCGGCTAAATGCGGAGGAGTGGAGGAAAGTAGATTGCCCGATTGATCTATTGCTACTGTTAAGCTTATCGCTTGCCATCTGTTAGGATCAACCATATTAGGATTGCCAGGTTCTTCAACCCTTATTACATCGTTTACTGGCAGGTAATACTGATTTGCATAATTATTAATTTCGTTACTTCCATCCTGATAGCCCCAAGCAATGATTCTATTTGCAATGTAATTTCCTAATTCTGCAGAACCTCCATTTATATAATCGAGCGAAATATTGTTCCTGTTATAACCTAAAGAGTCCATTTTGCTATTGATACTGTTAGTGGTTGTTATTACACCAGGAGAATTTTGAAAACGATGTCTCAATAACCTGTAACAAGCAAAACTCAAGGCTTCTTTTTGAGCCGATTCAATATTGGAAGGGATCGGCACCCCTAAAAATGCAGGGGAGAAAGTGCCGATTGTTTTTCCTAAAAAATACATCTCTTCATCATTTTCATAAACGGCCCAAGCATCATGCATTGCAACTGACAAATGATAAAGATTTCTAGAATGTATTGGTGGCCTTGCAAAATCTTTACGAATAGCTTTAATCAATTCTTTGTTCCACAATTTTGCAATAGATTGATTTTGCGCATCAACAAAATTGGATAATACTAAAAGGAATAAAAAGAAAGGCTGAAATTTTTTGTAAATGTTTACATGCATAATGACAGTGATTACAGTGTTAAACTTTCAAAAAGTGCTAAATAAATTAAAAGCAAAACAAACTATATTTAGTAAAAATTAAGTCCGACTTTATAATTTCAAAGTATAAACCTATTATAAATTATGATAATATGCAACAATTACCTTCAAAAAAATGTCTTCTCCTGTTTGTACATTTAATTACTAAGAATTGGAAACAATAAAATAACTTTACAGCCTTATCGTTTATAGACTCGCTAACTTAAAATTTGCATGCGCTTATTCATACAAAATACATTTATTGGATTTTTTCTTTTCGCTACACATGTTATGGGACAAGGTGTTGCTCTGGGCCAATGGAGCGATTATCTTCCTAGTACAAAAGGGCTGAGAGTTACAGAACTAAAAGGGAAAATTTATTGTGCGACCCAATTCGGTGTTGTTATCTTAAATAAAGAAGATAATTCTATTGAACGACTTTCTCGTTCTAACGGTCTTTCTGATATAAATATCTCAGCAATTGCAGCCAATAGCAATACCGTAATAATTGGTTATGCCGATGGAAATGTCGATTTAATAAAAAATGGAGGTATTATTAATTTCTCAGAAATAAAACGCAGCACAGCTATACAAGGTGCAAAGAAGATTTTCAACATCAGAGTAAACGAAAACTTGGCCTATATTTCTTGCAATTTCGGGATTGTGGTGTATGATTTTAATCGAAATGAAGTTAAATCAACCTTGTATCCAGCCATCGATAATCCAGATGTGTATCAGGTTTGTTTTGATGATACGCTTATTTACGCCGCTACCGATAATGGAATATATTCTGCTAATCTCAATGATAATTTGTTGTCTTATTATGTAGCTTGGACTAAAATTGATGCTGCAGGAAATCGACCTTCTAATAACATAGTAAAATTCGAAAACGCGATTTATTTTTCTCGATTTACAGCAGGTGCATTTGGCGCTGATACTGTTTTTAAAGTGGAGAATAATAATTTAAGTGTCTACCGTGGCGCAGACAATTATTTTGCACTCAATGTTCAAAATAACAACCTTTTTATTGCCTCAAATTATAATCTTATTGTTGTAAAACCCAACGGTGGAGGTGAAGACATAGTGTATAATTACAACAATAATACGGTGCCTCAACCAAGAGATGCCATTGTAGATTTACAAAATCCTCAGGTCTTATGGATGGCAGACAATCAACAATGCTTAATAAAAGTTTCAAATATTTTTATTGTTGATGTCTATAAACCAGAAGGACCGGCTACTCAAAAAGTATTTACACTTGCGCAGAATCAAGGAAATATCTGGGTTTCCACCGGAGCTTACGATCTTTCTTTTTCTCCCTTATATAATATTGATGGAGTTTACAAATACGATGGAGTAGAATGGAATACATATCAAATTCCTTATGCAAACGATTATATACGCGATATTGTGCATGTAAATGTTGACCCATCTGATGCTACACATGCATGGTTTTCGAGTTGGGGAAATGGCTTAGTAGAAATGAAAGATGGCAACGTTTTAAATGTTTTCAATACCAACAACAGTGAATTGCAAGCCTTAGCGGCAGATTCCAACCAATTAAGAATTGGTGGTTCTGTTCGAGATAGAGATGGATTACTTTGGGTAAGTAATGCTAGTGTTCCCAAACCCATTTGTATGAAAAATGTTGATAATGAATGGTTTTCCTATAACCTCACAAGTGCTATAAGTAATCGTTCTACAGGAACAATCATGGTAGATAGTGCCAACCAAAAATGGATAATTATTCCTGAAATTGGTGTACTTGTTTTTAAAAATGAAGGGAATCAAATTACCGATTTTAAATTAATTACCGATCAAGCGGGTTCTGGTTCCATGACTTCCGCAAATGTTTTAAGTATGGCGCAAGACAGAGATGGACAAATGTGGGTGGGTACTTCAAAAGGTATAAATGTATTTTACAGTCCTGAAGCAATTTTAGAACAAGGAAGTACCAATTGGGAAGCACAATTAATTACCATCAGTCAAGGTGGATTTAATCAGTATTTGTTGAATTCCGAAGAAGTTACAGCAATTGCAATTGATGGAGGGAATAGAAAATGGTGCGGTACCAAAAAGGCAGGCATTTTCTTGGTTTCTCCAGATGGCACCTCATTAATACATCAGTTTACATCAGAGAATAGTCCACTACTTAGTAATACTATTAACTCTATCAGCATTAATGATAACACAGGCGAAGTGTTTTTTGGCACCAATCAAGGTATATGCAGTTATAGAAGTGACGCAACGAAAGGCAATGATGTCTTTGGTAAAATTTACGCATTCCCAAATCCGGTAAGACCAGATTACAACGGGCCTATTGCAATTACTGGTTTAGTTACCGATGCTGATGTAAAAATTACTGACGTACAAGGCAATATTGTTTTCAATACACGTGCAAATGGTGGCACAGCCGTTTGGAATGGACTTACATTTTCAGGAAAGCGCGCTGCTTCTGGTGTTTACCTTGTCTTTTGTGCAAATGCAGATGGGAGTCAAACCAAAGTTACCAAGATTTTGATGGTCAATTAATAATGCTTCTTTCTACCAGAGCCATCGTTTTAAGCACCGTGAAATATGGCGATAATTCTGTAGTAGCAAAAATGTATACCCAACAATCGGGTATGGTCTCTTTTATGGTAAATGGAGTTTTTGGAAAGAAAGGTGGAAA
>Ga0105048_10016798_pt1 | contig 11306 bp, 10 predicted proteins | sample MAT05_FD_78382 | JGI IMG/M metagenome (GOLD analysis project Ga0105048, IMG submission 78382) | Freshwater microbial communities from Lake Fryxell liftoff mats and glacier meltwater in Antarctica - MAT-05 | ecosystem: Environmental > Aquatic > Freshwater > Ice > Liftoff microbial mat | place...
ATCAGTCACGAATACCCCCCAGCGCGAATACTCATTCACCGAAGGTCCGTTTCGCGGTCTCGATGGCGCTCGTCACCGTCTCTGCAACTGCACGATGCGGCGGGGTCGATGCAGGCGACGAGTGGTCCGACGGCGAGATCATCGGCGGACAGTTCGATCGCGGTGACCGCGCGGTCGTCGGGCTCTACACCACCGACGCGAACGACCCAAGCCGGGGCTCGATCTGCACTGGGGAGGTCATCGCCCCGACGGTCGTCTTGACCGCCGGACATTGCGTCGAGAGCTCGCGCCTCGCGCGGATCGGCATCCACGCGCCGATCTTTGGCGTACTCACCGGGTCCGAGCTCGATGTGGGCCGCAGGCCCTTGGCGGTGTCGAAGGTGATCACACACCCCGGCTACGGACCGGCGGGTGGCCCGGACGTCGCCGTGCTGATCCTCGAGCGTCGAATCGCCATCCGCCCGCTCGAGCTGAACCGTGAGCCTCTCTCCGGGACGCGCTCGGCGCGAGCGATCGGCTACGGGGTCGCCGAGGACGACCGCGCGAGCCGGACGGCGCTGGTGAAGCGAATGGCCGAGGTCACGATCTCGGAGGTCAGCGCCTCGACCTTCAACGCGCTCGGTGACGCGGGTGAGTCGCAGTGCTTCGGCGACTCAGGGGGCCCGGTGCTCATCGAGATCGACGGGCAGGAGAAGATCGCGGGCATCAGCTCGCACACCCGGGACCCCAACGCGAGCTGCGGTCTAGGCAACGTGAACACAAGGGTCGACGTATTCGCCGACTTCATCGACGAGCAGGTCTCGCTCGCCGAGACGCACCTCCCGCGCACGCTGCGCGGTCGATGATGCCGATGCGGGCGCTGTAAGGCTGGACCTTCACCGAGACGTAGACGTCCTTGGCCTTGCCGATGAGGAAGGAGCCGTTCTCGCCCGCCGTCGCGAAACGGACGCCAGAGAGCGTGTCGAAGGCGGCCTTCACGGCCGCGGTGAAGGCGGGTCGACGAGCTGAACGAGACCAACAACGCCGCCTCGGGAGCGCGGCTGAACCTGTAGACCGTCCTGCGGATCGCGCGCCGCGGGGGCGCTCGACGCCGCGCCGTCTGTGACGGTGTCTCGCGGGATGCAGACGTCCAGGTCGATAATTTCGCGCGGAGGCTGCCAGGTCCCGTCGATTGAGTTGAGGCTCGTTGCGGGAGAGCTCGATACTCTCGATGAACGGCGAATAGTTACCAGCGCAGCTGGTCGGCGCCTCACTGGAGCGGGGCGCCCGCCGCGCAGGCCGCGCTCGCGCGCCTTGCCTACGGCGCAAGGACGGGCAAAGGGTAGAGCGATGACCGAGCGCGTCGGCGCCTATCGCCTCGCCCAGCGAATCGGCGCGGTCGGCACGGGCGAGGTGCTCCTGGCGGAGCTCGAGGGATCCCAGTCCTTCTCCAAGCGGGTGGTGCTCAAGCGCATCCTCCCCGTCGATCGCCGAGAAGAGCGCGTCGGCCGCGATGTTCCGCTCGGAGGCCCGGCTCTCGGCCACATCGAGCCCGCGCCGCTCGATCTCCCGGCGCCGATCCGCGGGCACGTCGCCGAGGTGACGCTCGGTGAGTTCGGCGGCTGCGCGCGCAGCGACGACGGCGCGGTGTACTGCTCGGGCTGCAACACCAGCGGCGCGATCGGGACGGGCGCGACGCTGACGGGAGAGATCTTGCCGCCCACGCGCGTGGACGTCCCGCCGATCGACAGGTTTCGCGATGACTTCCCGCATCGGCCCTGCGCGCCGGATGGTCGAATCGTCGCCGCATCGCTATAGCTCGACGTCGCCATGCGCTGCTGGGTCACGATCGCGCTCTCGCTCGTCCTCGTGGGCCCCGCGGTCGCCGCTCCGCCGTGGGAGCAGATCAGCGACGATGACGGGATCGTGGTGTGGCAGCGCGAGGTCCCGGAGACCTCCCTGGTGGAGTTTCGCGGGCGGGGTCTGGTGAAGGCGCCGCTGAAGAAGATCCTGGCCGTCCTTCGCGATCAGAAGCGAAAGACTGAGTAGGGGTCGAGGTCCCAGGTGTTGCGGACGACGGCGAGGAGGCCGTCGTGGTAGAAGTTGTCGATGTAGCCCTCGATTGCCGCTGCCGCCTCTGCTCTCGTTGCATGATCGTCGAGTCGCGCATCACGGCGGCTGGGGGCGGGAGGTGCTATCGTGGAGTGGATCGAGTAGATGTCGACGATCGTGAATGACGCGGAGATCATCGTCTCGACCTTCAAGGAAGGGCTCCTCTCGCCTGTCGCGCACGATCTCGAGATCCGCGTGAAGCGCTGCGCGATCGAGCGCGAGAGCGACCAGCTCACCGCGACCATCGATGCGACCTCGCTCGAGGTGGTCCACGCGATGCGGGATGGTCGCGCTGCGCCGGCGCTGCTCGGCCCCGACGCCAAAGCAGAGATCGAGCGCACCATGGCCAGCGCTGCGGTGCTCGACGTGAAGAAGTATCCCCGGATCGTCTTTCGCTCGACGACCATTGGTCCCACCGAGGTCCTCGGCCAGCTCACGTTGCACGGCGTGACGCGGGAGGTCCGACTCACCCGCCGCGAGCGCACCGCCGAGCTCCGCCTCGATCAACGGGACTTCGGCATCAAGCCGTACTCGGCGCTGCTCGGCGCGCTGCGCGTCAAGGCCGAGGTCGTGGTGCGCGCGACCGCGCGCGAGGATTTCCAGCTGTGAGAAGGCTCGTCGCATGCACCGCGATCATCGGCGGGGCGCTGGTCCTCGCCCCGGGGCGAGCGTGGGCGCCGCCCCCGATCAGCGCGTTTCCTTCGGTGATCCTCCCAGCGCCCGGCACCACCGCGCCCTCGAATGCGCGCATCTGGGTGTTCGGGTCGAACGCACCGCCGGTCGATCGCATCGGCGTCGAGCTGACCATCGACGGCATCGTCGTGCCGAACCAGCTCGCGGCCGTCGGGTGCTGCGCCGTCACGGCGACCCTGCAGAACGCCCGCCCCGGCACTGTCAGCGCCACGGTCACCGGGACACGAAACGCAGTGCATACGACCTTCACCCTCACCCGCTCGACCGACGTCACCGCGCCGGTGCTCGACAGCGCGCGGCTGCTCGACGACAGCGGTGGCCAGCTGGTGATCGGCGCCAGCGGGACGGACGAAGGCGGTCTCGCCGGCTACGTGGCGCGATCGGGCGGCACGACCGTGGAAGGCGCGGTGCCGCCGGGATTGCTCCTGATCGTGCGGCCGAGCGGCGATCGCTGCGTCGATGTCACGGCGGTCGACCTGGTGGGTCAGGAGTCCGCGCCGCGAAGGGTCTGCGGGACCGTGAGCACCACGGACGCGGGCATTGCGGATGGCGGGATCGTCGACGGCGGGGGCGGCGGGTGCGCGACCACCCGCGGAGATCCGTCTCTCTTCTTCCTCGCGTTGCTGATCAGATCGACGGCCGGCAGACGAAGACCTCGCCGCCCTGCGGCAAGCACACGAACCCCGAGCAGCACATGCTGACTCCGGGCGTGCAGGGGCCGCCGATGTCGATGCACATCCCGGCGCCTCCGCCGTCCGCGCCCGGACCGACGCCACCATCGGCGTTGGTCGGGGGTACGATCTGCGTCGCCCACTGCGCGACATGGTTCGACGTCGAAAGGTCCTGGAACGGCAGCGCGAAAGCGGCGTACGAGCCATCCATCCCGCGCGTCGCGAGATCCGGATCGACCGCCACCATCCACAGCTGCTGATTGCTGCCGCTCGGCTCGCGCAGGCCATAATTTCGGCGCGAAGAGAAGGTCATCCACATCACCCGGCCGGTGCCGTCGGCGCGGAGTGGATCGACGAACGGCGCCCACTTGGGAAACGTGTTCGCGAGCGTGGTCGTCGTGCCATCGCCGACGCCGGGCGTGTTGGCGCGGGTGAGCTCGACCTTGTTCGCGCCGTCGACGTCGATGGTCCACAGGCGAGCGTTGTCATCAGCGTCGCCATCACACTCACCACCGTAGGTGCTGGTGCCGTTGCAGCGCGACTCGTCGAACACCAGGAAGGTGCCGTCGGGTGAGTAAGCCGGATAGTATCGATTGTAAGTATCTTCCGCGGGGACGAGGGTCTGCATCGCGCCCCACATGTTGGCTATCTTCTTCACGTAAGCGATCGCGCCGCGGCCCGGCCGCTGGGAGGTGCCGTGCACCGTGACGTGGGTGAAGGCGATGCGATCGCCGCTCGGCGACCAGTCGGGGTGGGTTGGCTCGACGCCCAGCGCGATGGTCTCGATGACGTGCCCGTCGTTGCCGTCGCGGATGCGGATGTCCTCGCGGCCCTGCGCGCGATCGCCGTAGATCGCCGCGAAGCGATCGGAGGTCGGGTTCCATGACTGGAACTGCTCGCGCTCCTGATCGTCGGCGCCGAAGATGATCGCGCGGGCGGCCACGTCGATCCCGCGGATCTGGCCCTGGTTCTGGCCGTCGCGGCTCAGCGTCATCTTGCGCCCGTCGCGTGAGAGCGCGTGGCATCCGAAGCAGCCGCCGCCGTTGAACGGGAAGAAGCGCTCGGGCGCGGTCTGCGCGCCGAAGTCGACGCGCATGATCGCGGTGCCGTTCGAGGTGGTCCAGTAGTAGAGGCCACCGAGCACCGGCTGCGCGGCGAAGCGCACCGAGATGGTGGCCGACTGGCCGACGCCGCTGCCGCGCGCATCGGTCTCGCGCACGGTGATACGCAGCGCATCGCGCCCGCGGTGGCTGTCCGCGAGCAGGCGCCACGCCGAGGCGTCGGGGGTGTAGAGGCAGCCGCGGCCGAGCGGAGCGCAAGGGACGTACGCCAGCACCGTTCCGAGCGCGCTCTCGAAGCGGACCTCGAAGAGCTCATCGCCGCGATCAGCCTTTTCCCAGTGGATCTCGATGCCGCCGAGGTTGGGTGGCAACAGGACGCCGTCGTTCGGATACACCAGCTTCGGCGCCCTCGACGGATCCGCGGGCGCGTTCTCGAACACCATGGGCGTGCCCGGCGGAACGCCCGGATCGACCAGCACGCGCTCGGCGACCACCTCGATCGAGGCGGTGCCGGTGAGCGTCCCGAACGTCGCCACCAACCCCGACGTGCCGCCGACGAGGCCGGAGAAGCTCGGACCGGTGAGCGTGCCCAGACCGGGATTTTGCAGGACGAAGGTCGACTGCGCGGTGACGTCCTCGGGCGTGCCGTCGCTCTTGGTAGCGATCGCGCGGAAGGTCTGTCGCGCCGGGACCACGCCGTCGGTGGTGAGGCGCGCGCGATCGGGATCCACGCGCAAGCCGCGGTGCATCGTGCTCCCGCCACCGGCGTCACCGCCGCTCGAGACGGCGGCGTCGGCGCCCGGTCCGGCGGTGGCGTCGAGCGCACCCGGGATCGGATCATCCTCGCAGGAGCAAGAGCTCGCGAGGAGTAGCGTCAGGGCGATGCGCGTTCTCACGCGCGGAGCCTACTCCTTCTCGTTCGAGAAGAGCCAGTCGAACAACCCAGGCTCGCGCGCGAGCGTCTGGATGAAGTGCACCAGATCCCAGGTCTCGCTGGGGCTGATCAGATCGGAAAAAGCCGGCATGGGCGTGCCGGAGAGGCCTGTCACGAGAGTGCGGTAGAGATCGGCTGGCAGCGGGCCGCTCTTGTACACGCTGCGCCGCAGATCGGCGGCGTCGACGTCCTCGCCCCAGTCGTCGACCAGCCGGTGAGAGGCGCCGGGGCTCCCGCCATCGTCACCATGACACTGGTTGCACTTCAGCTTGTTCCAGATCTCTTTGCCCCGCGCGACAGACGCCGCGTCGCGCGTCGTCTCCTGCGGAATCACCACCGGCGCGGACGGCGGCGCCTGATAGTATCGATCCGATAGGCTCATCACGTAGCGCGCGAGGAGGCGGCGCTCGGAAGGCGCGAGCTCACCAGCCCACGCCGGCATGTCGGTGCCGGGGACGCCGAGCGAGATGGTGCGGACCAGATCTTCCTCGCGCGCGGGCTCGCCCGATCGCGTGCTGCGCAGCTCGATCTCGCCGCGGGTGAAGTCGCGCGGGCGCGAGCTCTGCCAGCGCGCGGCCTCACCGTGCCCGTCGCCAGCGTCGCCGTGGCAGGAGGCGCAATGGCGCAGATAGCTCATCCGTCCGGCCGCGTGGTCGACGTCGCGCTGCGCCCGGCGAGCGGTGAGCGCGACCTCCTGATCCCCCTCCGTCGCGATCGCCGGCGCCATCGTCGCGGTGACGGTGACGCGCGGCTCGGCCGCCGTGGCGAACGTCAGCGGCACATCGCGCGCGCTCTTCGACCCGAAGCTCAGCGTCACCTCGGTGTCGAGCCCGGCGCGCACCGTCACCGGCACGTCCATGATACCCAGGCGCTCGTGCCACGCACGAAGAGTATAAGTACCCGGCTGGATATCCGTGATCGTGAACTCACCCTCCGCGCTCGAGGTCGAGTGGTACCCGTGCGGCACCACGACGACGTACGCGAGCATCCATTTGTGCCCTGAATCGCAGCTCAGGACCGTCACTCCCGGCGCCTTCATGCGGCGCTTGATGTGCACGCCCCGGAGCGGCATGCCGAGGTTGAACACGGTCTCGCCGTCGACGCGCGCGTGCACGTTGTGGACGACCGGATCGTCGTTCCCGATCACCAGCGTGCTGCCGGCGGTGACCGACTGGACGTGAGGCAGGAACACGCAGCCGCGCTGATCGAGCTTCGCGTCGCGGGCGACCGGCGCGCGCTCAGTGATGCCTGCGAGGAAGAGGACCACGTTGGCCAGCCCGCGATCCTTGCCCACCAGCAGATCTTCGCCCAGCACTGGCCCGTGTTTCGCGCAGACGTCGATGTTCACGTCGACCTTCAGCGGCGAGCGCGCCGGCGCGGTCCCGTCGTAGACGACCCGCCCGTGAATGGCGCCCGGCTTGTCGGCGCGCGCGGGGCCGGCGAGGACGAGCAGCGCGATGATGATCCCGTGTTTCGTCATCAGAATGCCGCGTGTGCGAAGAGCAGGAAGTCGGTGGCCGCCGCCGGGCCGAACGCGCGCCGCCCCATGACGCGCACCTCGAAGAAGGGTCCCAGAAATACCTCCGCCGCCAGCCCCGCGCGGGTCGTGGCGTCGCCCGCCAGCGTGAGATCGGGATCCGACAGCTCGAACGTCGCCATCACCTCGACTCCCTGGATGACCTGCACTGCGAGCTCCTGTGCCGACGCATACCCACCGACCGCGTCGCCGCCGCTGGTGAATCTGTTTCGCACGTAGACCGCCTCGCCGACGTAGCTGATCGGGCCGAGCCCAGCGAGCAGGAACGCACCCGCGCGGAGCTCGTCGACACCCTCGGCCACGTCGATCGCCGCATCGAGCGCCGGACGGAAAAGGGGGTTGGCGTCGGTGCCATTATCGCTGAGATAGAATGATCCGCCGGTCTGGATGTGCAGCGCACCCGCGCCGAAACCCACCGCGGCGCGCGAAACGAGCGCCTTTTCGAAGCTGCGATGATCGCTGCCGTGCCCGTCGAGCGCGTCGTCACCGAAGGTCCCGTTCACCAGGGCCACGGAGAGTGTGGCGGGACCGGCGACGAAGGTCAGCTCTAGGCCGGTGTCGCGATCGGACGAGCCCAATCCGATACCCTGGCGGGTGAAGAGATCATGGTTGGGGTCGCGCAAGCCGAAGGTGGGCATGAATCGCCCGACCTTCAGATAGAGATCATACGGACTCGGCTTCGACGCCGCCTGGACCAGCACCCACGCCTCGAACCCACTGTACACGCCGATGTCGAGCACGACGCTGACGTGCGAGCTGAGCTTGGCCGCGGTGTACAGATCGGCCTGCATGAGAAAGAAGGAGCTGGTCGGGTCGTCCAGCACGTCCGGCGCGCTGTAGAGATACGCCGCTCGAAGGTCGGCGCCGAGGCTCAGCCACTCGGTGATTTGAGGCGAGAACGAGGGCAGCTCATCGTCGCCCGCCTCGTCACCGATCGTCAGTGGGAGAGCGAGGCGCTGGAACACCGAGCTGCCGTAGCGGCTGCGCATCCCGCCGCCCGATGGGTTGACGTGACAGAGGCGGCAGTCGGCGCCGGTGCGTGCGGCGAAACGCGGCATCGCGGAGGCGCTGCTCGCCACCACGGTGAGCGCCACGATCGCCAGCAGAATTCGGGTGATCATCGATCGAACCGCAGATGGCGTGTCGTCGAGCGATCGCGCGGGCCGAAGGTGAGGGGGCGATCGGGATGGCCGTCGAGGCGAACCTTGAAGGTCGTCGATTTACCGCCTTCGACCATCACGCTGATCGGCGTGAGGCCGAGGACCCCGCCGGTCGCTTCCACGCTCGCGCCGGCGGGCTCGGAGGTGATCAGCACCTCGCGGGAAACAGCGCGTGCGCGTGCCTTCGGAGACGGAGGCGGCGGCTCCACGATCCGCGCGACGGGCTCGACCACCGGCGCGGGCGCTTCGACTTCGAGCGGCGGCGGCGCAGGCGCGGCCACGATCGGCGCGGGCAGAGGGACCACCTCCGGCACGCGCGCCGCGCGCAGGATCAGCGTCCCGAGCACCGCGACCGCGAGAACACCGCCAGCCCACGGCCAGATCTTCTTCCGCCTCGGGCGAGCCGGTCGCTCGATCACTTCGGTGATCACCACGGCCGGCTTGTTCTTCCGCGCGTCGATCGCCGCGATCACCGCGCGCGCGTCTTTCGGTCGATCGATCGGATCTTTCGCGAGCAGCGTCATCACCAGCGTTTCCAGGCCGTCGCTCGGGGGCAGCGGCTCGGGCTCGGTGAAGTTGCTGTGCCACATGATCTCCTTGAGCGTGCCGATGAACGGCGGCCGTCCCGTGAGCATCTCGTAGAGCACCGCGCCGAGCGCGTAGAGATCGCCGCGCGGATCACCACCCTCGCCGCTGAACGCCTCGGGTGACATGTACAGCGGGGTCCCCATCAAATGACCTTGCTGGGTGAGCTTGAGCTCGCCCGACACGGGCTCGGTGAGGCCGACCAGGCCGAGATCGAGGATCTTCACCGTGCCGTCGGGGGCGACCATGAGATTGCCGGGCTTGATGTCGCGGTGAACGAACCCGTTGCGATGAATCTCCTCCAGACCCAGCGCGACGTCTCTCGCGATCTTGGCGGCGCGATCCGGTGGCACGATTCCCCGCGCGGTGACCGCGGAGAGTGACTCACCCTCCAGGAGCTCCATGACCAGGTAAGTTTGTTGCGACTGCGTCCTCCCGCTGTAGACCACCCGTACCACGTTGGGATGATCGATCTGGGCGGTGGCGTGCGCCTCGCGATGGAAGCGCTGGAGCGCGATCCCGCTGCTGATCCGCTCGGTCGCCAGCATCTTCAGGGCGAACTCTTTTCGCATCACCCGATGGCGTACGCGATAGACGCAGCCCATCGCCCCGAAGCCGAGCAGGCCGACGACGTCATACTCATCGACGCTCGAGCCGACCAGCGGGCACACGACGTTCGGATCGACCTCCGCGCTCATCGAATATCCAGCACGAACCCTCTCATCTGCGAGGGATGAGCAGAGCAATAGTAGGTGAGCCGGATCGGCTCGCAGAAGCGATGCGCGTAGCTGCGGCCGGTGGCCAGCGAGCCGGTGTTGAAGGCGCCGGGCCCCCTGGTGATCGGCGTGCCGGGCTCGCCGGACACGAGGCGGTGGTTCATCGAGTCGGCGTTGGTCCAGACGACGACCTCGCCGGCGTTGACCACCAGTGGGTTGGTTTCGACGGAGAAACGGACGATGCGGATCTCGATGCCGGCCGTCGCGGGATCGACGCGCCCCGGGACGCACGGGGCGGCGGCGTCGGGGAGAAGAGCCGCGGCGTCGGGGAGAAGAGCCGCGGCATCGAGCGCGGAGGCATCGGAAAGCGAGGCGGCATCCACGACCTCGATCGCCGCGTCGGGCTCGAACACGCGCACCGAGCCGAAATCGATGCAGCCGACGAGCACGACGAGCCCGATCGAGGACAGCGGCCGCGCCACCCTGGGATCAATCACCGACCCCGGCTCCCGAGGCAAGCCGGGAAATCACGCGCGATCCAGGCTCTGATCGGCGTACGAGATCTCCTCTTCGATCGGCTCGATGTGCGTCGCCACGTTGCACCCGGGGATCGCGTCGCGGATCTCCTGCTCGATCGCCTCCGAGATGCGGTGACCCTCGGTCACGCTGATGCTCCCGGGCACCAGCACGTGCAGCGACACGAAGCGGCGCGCCGCCGCCCGCCGGGTGCGCACCGCGTGGAACTGCAGCGTCGGCGAGCTGCGCCGCTCCAGGATCGCGGCCAGGGCGTCGCGCTCGTTCTGCGGCAACACCGCGTCGAGCAGCCCCGCCGCCGCGTCGCGGAGCAAGTGCCCGCCGGTCCAGACGATGTTGGCCGCGACCACGAACGCGACCACCGGATCGAGCCACTCCCACCCGGTCAGCGTCACCAGCCCCAGGCCGACGAGGACGCCCACCGAGGTCCAGACGTCGGTCATGAGATGCTGCCCGTCGGCATTCAATGTCACGGAATCGTGCGTTTTCCCGGCGCGGATGAGGATCTGCCCCACCACCAGGTTGATCACCGACGCGAGCATGGAGATCGCGAGCCCCAGGCCCAGGGCGTCGAGGGCCCGCGGGTGGATCAGCCGATCGATCGCGGTCCAGACGATGCCCGCCGCCGCGACCATGATCAACGCGCCCTCGGCGCCGCTGGAGAAATACTCCGCTTTTCCGTGCCCGTGCTCGTGATCGTCGTCCGGGGGTCGCGCGGCGATCGTCAGCATCCCCAGCGCGAGCACCGCCGCCGCCAGGTTCACCAGGCCCTCCAGCGCGTCCGAGAGGAGACCCACCGATCCGGTGAGGGCGTACGCCACCGCCTTGAGCGCGATGGTGACGATCGCGGCGGCGATCGAGAGCCAGGCGAAGCGGGCGAGGTTCACCGCGCGACGGTGTCGCACGCGCAGGTCAGTCGCAATACCGCAGATCGAGGTGGTCGATCTCCACCGACCCATCGGCGTTCTGCCAGCTCACGAACACCCGGTCGCGGCCGGTGTCGCGGTTACCTTCGTGATCGCAGTCGGCCTGCGTGACGGTGAACGGGGTGTCGTTCTCCAGCTCGGTGAGGCGCCACGTCGAGCCCTCCATCTCCACGCCGACGATCGCCGCCGGGGCCGCGCCTTCGAAGGCGTCGGAGAGCTTGAACATCGCCCCGACATCGAGCTTCACCGCGTAAGGGAGATCGGCGCGCGCGCCGCCGTGATCATCATTGTCGTCGTCGCTCTCGTCGTCGCCGTCACCTTGGTCATCGTCATCGTCGTCGCACACCCCGTCGTCATCTCGATCGTCGTCGTGGCAGTCGGGGCGGAGATCGCCGTCG
>Ga0105048_10016799_pt1 | contig 11306 bp, 6 predicted proteins | sample MAT05_FD_78382 | JGI IMG/M metagenome (GOLD analysis project Ga0105048, IMG submission 78382) | Freshwater microbial communities from Lake Fryxell liftoff mats and glacier meltwater in Antarctica - MAT-05 | ecosystem: Environmental > Aquatic > Freshwater > Ice > Liftoff microbial mat | place...
CCCGCCACCACTCTGATCAGCCCCAGCCTGTTGGAGGTGGCCTTGATCTGATGATGGGGACCGTCCGCCATCAATAAATCGCCGTTCGAAGCGACGGCGACATCGTAGGGCGTCACGCCGGCGGCCGCCGTCACCACGGTGTCGATCGTTCCATTGGCGGCCACGCGCACGCGCCCGTTGCCGGTGTCCGCGATGAGGAAGCCCCGGCGCGGATCGAAGACGAGGCCGCCTGGGCTGTTGAGCTGGGCCGAGGGCGCGGGCCCACGGTCACCCGAGAATCCCGCCGTCCCGATGCCGGCGACCGAGTAGATCGTGTTCATGCTGATGCAGCGCAGCGTGTGTCGGTCGCGATCCGTGAAGCAGCAGCTGCCGTCCACGTACATGCCAAAAGGCGCGTCGAGCGTCGCGATCACCGGAGGGATGAAGTGCCCGAAGCTGCCTTCCACGCCGGTGCCAGCGTAGGTGGTGATCTCGCGGGTGAGCGCATCGACGCGGCGGATCCGGTGGTTGCCGGTGTCGCCGATGAAGATGTTGCCCGCGGGATCGACGCCGACGGACGCGGGCATCGACAGCCGCGCGCTGGTCGCCGAGCCGCCGTCTCCCGAAAATCCTCGAACGCCCGAGCCGGCGACGACCGCGACGGTCCCGAGCTCGGCGTCGAGGCGCAACACGCGATCGAGCCCGATGTCGGCGATGTACAGGTTGCCCGCTCGATCCACAGCCAGGCCGCGCGGCGTCACGCTGATGCTCAGCGGGTCGACGCCGCTCGAGCCGACCGCGATCTCCGGTACCCAGCGCGTTGTGTGGCACCCGGCACAGCCGTCGCTCGGGTTGGTGTTGCCGTCTTCGCACTCCTCGGTCCGCGGATCGACGACGCCGTCGCCGCAGGTGGAAGGGAGGCACGAACCGCCGCTACAGATGTCCGTGTCACCGCAGAAGCGGCCGCTGCTCTGCGGATCTTCGAGGTGGATCATGCCATCGGGCTCGATACAGGCGTCGATGTTGCACGGGTTGCCGTCCTCGACGGCGATCGCGACGCCGGGCACGCAGCGACCGCTCACGCACTGCTCGATGCCGTTGCACAGCAACAAATCAGCACAGTTCACCGCTGATTCGCAGCGCGCACCGGGCGCGCAGCCGAGTATCGGATCGCAGTACTCCTCCGCCGGACAACCGGCGTGATCGAGCTGCACCTCGCAGGTGCGCATCGCTTCGATACATCGCGTCGTCGCGCACGCCGCCGGCAGATCGGTGCAGGGCGGGGGCCCGGCGACACAGGTCTCGTCGACACAGGTGGTGACGCCATCGCAGTACGTGTCGTCGCCGCAGTCGGCTTCGACGACGCAGAGCTTGGCCAGCGTCACGATCACCGCGCTCGGACGCCCGGCCGCCAGGCTGATCGTCGCGCGACCGCGAGCGACAGTGCGATCACCGGCGCGTGCCTCGACGATCAGCACGCCCGTGAAGGCCTCGGGCCGCGACACCGAAAACGTCACCGGGAAGCCGTGGCCCTCGAGGGGAATGGCGCGCGTTTCCTGCTGCGCGAGCCCCGTGACCAGCGCGTCGGCGCCGGCCGCGAGACCCGCCGGATCCTCGACGCGCACGACCGCGTGAGGCGGCAGATCGCAGGCCGAGACGACGAGAGCGGATATGGCGAGCAGCGTGCGCAGTTCAGCCTCCAAAAGGAACGGTTCGTCGGTCGAGGCGAATCAACAGGCCTCGACAGGTGTCCACGGCGTACAGCGATCCTTCGACCTCGCCGCCCGCGCCGCTGCCGAGCACGATGCCCGACAGACACACGGTGGCGCTCTCCGGGAAGGTCTCGCGCGGCGACTTGCCGTAGATGGTGATGACGCGATCGTCGCCGCGCGCGATCCCGTCGTCGCCGGCGAGCACCTGCCGGATCGCGTTGCCCGAGCTGATGAAGAGATCGCCGTGGCGATCGACCACCAGGCCCGAGGGATCCAGCAGCGGGAAGAGCCGAGCCGGAGCGCCTTCGCCGCTCGACGCGGCCTGACCGTCTCCGATCACATGACAGATCGTCCCGTCCGGATCGACGCGTCGGACGCGATGGTTCTGGCGGTCGGCGATGTAGACGCTGCCTCCGGGCGCGAGCGCCATCGCGGTCGGCTCGATGAACTGCGCGCTCGACGCCGGGACACCGTCGCCCGAATCGCCGGCCGTCGAGCCCGCAAACGTCGTGCACTGCGCGGGCCGCGAGCTCACGTCGTACGCGCGGACGATGAGCTGCTCGCCATCCGCGACGAGCAGGCGCCGGTTCGCTGCGTCGAAGAGCAGCCCCTTGGAGATGAAATGGTCGCCGTGAATGTCGCCGCAGATCGTCTGCAACAGGGACGATCTACCGGTCACCAGATCCAGTACGCGAATTCGCGAGAAGATGTCGTCGACCGCGTAGATCCGCCGATCGACCGGGTCGTACGCGAGCCCGTTGCCGACGCTCAGCACCTGGCTATCGGCGATCGGCGCCGCCAGCGCGCCACCGAACCGGCCCGTTATCGTGGTGAGCTGCCCCGTCGCCAGGTTGGCTGCGCGGGTGTAGCCGTCGTCCATGATCAGCAAGACATCTGCGCCGGAGGGATCCGTCCCAAAGACGATCTGCGTAGGCGCGCCGAGCAACGCCGAGGTCAGCGGCCCGTCGCCGAGCGGAAAGAGGCGCCCACCGACGGTGTCGATGAGGCCGGTCGAGGCGTCGATACGGCGGATGTGATCATCGGGCGAGCCCTCGGAGAAGAAGACATTGCCGCGCGGATCGACGGTGATCCGCCACGCGCCCTGCGTCTCGGCATCGAGCGCCGGTCCACCGTCGCCGGTCATGTTGTACTGGCTGTACTGGCCCGCAAACGCATGGATGACGCCTGCGCCATCGACGCGCCTCAGCCGGCCGTTGCCCAAGTCGGCGATCAGGATCGACCCGTCTGGCAGCACGGCGACGCCCGAAGCTCCGTCGAACGTCGCGCGGGTCGCCGCGCCTCCGTCACCCGCGTCGCCGCGTGCCCCCGTGCCGGCGACCGCCTCGATGCGGTTCGCGACGATGTCGATGCGACGAACGCGGTTGTTGCCGAAGTCGGCGACGACCAGCGAGCCCCGAGCCTCGCGCACCATGCCAATGGGTTCGCGGAGCCGCGCGGCCACAAGTGGGCCTCCGTCTCCGGAGTCGCCTGCCGAGCCATCCGCGCCCGCGATGATGGTCGCCTGGCCGGTCAGGAGGTCGAGGCGGCGGACCACGTTTCGCAGGCCATCGGTGGTGTACAGAACCGTGCCCGAAGGCTCGAACACCATGTCGTCCACCGCCTGACCATCGACGGCGCCGAGCCCGGGGAGCTCGACGGCGGTGTTGCCGCTGAGGCGGTAGACCTTTCCTGCCTGCCCGAAGTGGAGCTCGTCGCTCGGCGAAAACGCCACGCTCGTCACCACGCCCGCGCCGAGATTGGCGGACCAGCGGGTCACCAGCTGCTGGCCCGAGTCCGTGATGCAACGGACGCTGGAGCGATCGCCGAAACAGATGTCGCCTCCGGTGCTGCGCGCGAGGCCGCGGGTCGTGTTCAGGAGCGCCCGGTTGGCCGCCTTCCCATCGGCCGGATGATCGCCTCGACCCGTGCCGAGCACCGTCGTGATCTCGCCGCTCGCCGCGTCGATGCGGCGCACCCGCCGGTTGCTCGCGTCGAGGAGATAGATGTTGCCGGAGGGATCGAGGGCGACCTTGGTCGGACGGTCAAGGCCCGCTCGATCCGCCGGTCCGCCATCGCCCGAGAAGCTCGGGCCGCCGGTGCCTGCGATGGTCGAGATCACGCCGTTGCGATCGATGCGCCGCAGCCGGTTGTTGCGCGTGTCGGCGATGATCACGCGACCGGTCGGATCGATCGCCACGCCGCGCGGGCTTGACAAGGTAGCGTCGATCGCGCGCGCGCCATCACCGCCAAAGCCCGCCACGCCGATGCCTGCGATCGTCGAGATGATCCCGTCGGGCGATACGAGCCGCACCGTGTGGTTGCCCGAATCGACGATGTAGAACCCGCGCGCGCCGGTCGCGAGCCCGATCGGAGTGTCGAGCAGCGCATTGGTCCCGAGCCCGCCGTCGCCGCTCCAGCCTGCGCTTGCGCCGCAGGTCCCCGCGATCACGCGCGTGAGGCCGTTGGGCGGGAAGAGGGCGCTCACGCAGTGTTCGGTGCCGCGGGCCGAGGCGAGCACACCGCGCTCGTCGATGGCCAGCGCCCTCGTTCGATACGGGTTGAGGCCGAACTGCCCGCCGAGATCGCTGAGCACGCCGCGGACTGCGCCGCGCGTCAGGTTGACCTTCACCGTCTGGTTGCCGATGACGACATAGAGGCTCTCGGCGCCATCGAAGGTCAGGTTGAGGTCCCGGTAGACGTTGACCATGGTGCCGGCGCGCAGGCCAAACGCGGTGCTCACGCCCCACGGCGCGGACGCCGAGCCACCCACCGCGGTCGAGAGCCGGCCGTCTTGGAGGCGCATGACGCGCATCAACGACAGGTCGCTCGCGTAGACGGCGCCGCGCGAGTCGACGGCGAGATCCGTTGGATCGGGCAGCGAAAATCCCAGCGGGTCGATGTTCGCCGCGCCGCTGTTCACGACAGACGCGCTCCACTCGACGCGCAGGCACTGATCACACTCGTCGTTGGGGTTGTCGTTGCCGTCGTCACACGTCTCGCGGCGCGGATCGGCCACGCCGTCACCACAGGTCGAGTCGAGGCAGTGTCCCGCGCGGCACAGGCCCACCGCGACGGTCGTGGAGCTGCAGGGACGGGCCTCGGCGACGAGGTCAGGAACGTTCAGGCGACCGCCGGGCTCGACGCAGACATCGGTGGTGCACGGCTCTCCGTCGTCGACCCGAGGGATGCTCCCTTTCAGGCATCGTCCGGCGACGCAAGGCTCCTCGCCGTCGCACACCAGCCCGTTGTCACAGTCGGCCGCGTCCTCGCAGGACTGCCCGCGGAGGCACCCGCGCGTGGCGTCGCAATAGGTCGGCTCGCTGGATCCCTCGACCTCGATGGGCGCGCAGCGATCGTGGTGGGTGATCGTCGAACACGCGCGGGCCGCTTCGACACAGGCGATCTCGACACAATCGAACGGGCCGGCGCCGCACGGTGGTGCGCCGCGCGAGCAGACATGCTCGACGCAGACATCCGTGCCGTTGCAGTAGACGCCATCTTCGCACTCGGTGTCCCCCTCGCAGGGACGTCCGAGCACGACCTGCGCCGCGTCGCCTTCTTCGGTGTGCAGAAGCACCGTCGCGGTGGCGCGCGCGAGGAGCTGATCGCTGGCATCCTTGGCCTCGACCCAGAGAGGCGCCTCGCCCTCTTGATCGCGGCTGAGCACCAGCGTGAGCGGAAAGTGCTTCCCGTCGAGCGGCCGGCGGATCAGAGCGTCTCGCGCGGCGCCGCAGTCGAGCGCCACCGCGTTGTCGGCGAGGGCCTCGGGATCCTGCACCGAGACGATCGCGTGTGGCGGTCGACCGCACGACGTGCCGAGCACGACCAGGACGACAGCGATGCGCGGCATCATGGGTTGAGATCGAGATCGAGCTTGCTCGTCTCGCCCGGCTTGATGGTGACGCTGCGGACGACGTCGATCTTCGCCTGCTCGTTGGTGAGGTGAACCTGGTGCGCTCCGATCGACAGAGGCTGGCGGAACAGCGGCGTCGTCCCGAACGGCTCGGCACCGATGCTGATCTTGGTCCAGGGCTTGGTGTTCACCGAGAGATAGCCGTTGGTCTCGACCACCGCCGCGGGCGACGGCGACGGTCGATGGGTCGGACGCGCCGGCGCGGGATTCACGACCCGCGCGATCGGCGCGATCGGCGCGATCGGCACCTTCAACAGCGTTACGCTGAGCTGCTTTTTCTCCCCCGGCGCGAGCTCGATCGCGACGGTCTGCGGGACGAAGTCCGACTTCTCGATGTGCAGCTCGTGCTTGGTGCCCTGGACGAGCGTCTTGATCTCCAGCGGCGTCATGCCCAGCACCATGCTGCCCGATCGCACCGTCGCTCCCGGCGGATCCGATGTCAGCGAGACGATGGGCTGGATGGTGGCGGCATACTCGCGCAGGACCGCGACGGCGCCGGAATCGAGGTCGACCTTCTTCACGATGGGCTCGTGGCCGCTGAGCTCCAGCCGAACCTCGTGCGCGCCCGGAACGAGGCCCTCGATCACCGCCGGGGCGATGACCGGGTACGCAACCCCATCGATGAAGATCTGGCTGCCCTTGGGCTCGCGCACGTCGATCGACGAAGAGAGCACGGCGCGCGGTGCAATCATGTAGCGCACCGTCGTGGCCGTGCCGGCGATGACCACCAGCGTGCCGGCGATCAGCCAGGGCACCACCCCGCGCGCATCACGGACCGGTGATCGCAGCTCCTCGGCCTGGCTCGCGCTCGGCGGAGTCAGGAGCGGCGTCTTCGTCCTGACGTCCGTCGAATCCTCGATCAGCTGGTCGCGCGTGACCTCCGGCGTTCGTTCCGGCGACCGGGTGAGTGTGATGAGGAAGTTATCGCGGCTCGGCGTGAGATCGGTGGTCTTGTCCTTGACCCTCGCGCCGATCAGACCCCCGACGAAGGTCTTGAAGTCCTGATCGGTATAGTCGTTGGCCGTCGCCTCGAGATACGCGCGCAGACTTTGGGCGACCTCGCGCAGCGTCGGGTAGCGCCCGTCCGGCTCTCGCTGCAGCATCCTCTCGGCGATGTCGTCGAGCACCTTCGGCACATCCGGCATGAACGTCGACGCGCGCACGATCGGCTCGCTCAGCACCTGCCGCAGCGTGTTCGCCTCGTTCGTCGATTTCCCGAACATCCGCTTCATCGCGAGCATTTCCCACATCACGACGCCCAGCGAGAACTGATCGCTGCGCCCGTCGAGCTCGAGACCTCGCGCTTGTTCTGGCGCCATGTAACGCAGCTTGCCCTTCAGGACGCCGGTCTTCGTGCGCGTCGATCGGTTCGCGGCCTTGGCGATGCCGAAGTCGACCACCTTGGTGACGCCGTCGATGCGCACCATGATGTTCTCCGGGCTCACGTCGCGGTGCACGATCATCAGAGGCCTGCCCTCGACGTCGTTGGCGCGATGCGCATAATCGAGCGCGACCGCAGCGTCGTGAATGATCCGCGCGCAGACCGGCGGAGGCATGCGCTCCTTCTTTTCCAGGATCAGGCGCATGAACTTTCCGACGTTTTCTCCCTCGATGTACTCCATTCCGATGAAGTAGACGTTGTCCCACTGCCCGACCTCGTAGATCGAGACCACGTTGGGATGGTTCAGCGTCGCCGCGACCCGCGCTTCGTCGAGGAACATGTCGACGGCCGAAGCGCTCTCGGCGAGATCCGGGAGGAGGCTCTTCAGGATGACCAGGCGATCGAATCCGGCGACGCCGCGCTGCCGGGCGAGGAATATCTCGCCCATGCCGCCGATCGCCAGGCGCCGGATGATCTCATACTTCCCAAAAATCAGTGAAGTCATGGTCATCAGGGGAGTGGGACTTCGCCGAGGTCGGTGGCCGGGAGATCGGAGCTGCTCTTGACCGCGACGACGAGCCCCGTGACTCCGCCAGCGACCACGGCGGCGGTGGCGACCCAGAACCACGGTGTCGAGTAAAACGCGCGCGAATCACTGACGGAGCCGGGCTCGATCTTCGCGATGAGGGGTTGCTGAGCGCTGGCCACAGATAATAGTCGAGTCCCTTTGTCGTCGGACGTGGAGAGATAGTATTCGACCTCGAAGCCCTCTTCGCTGGCGGTCAACTCGGCCGGCAGCTCGCCCATCCAGCGTCCGAGATCATCGCGCGTGAGGGCGAGCGACGAGAAGCTCGGCGAGCCGGCGCGCCGGTACTCGACCTTCATCTCGGCGACGGCGAAGAGAGGATCTTTGAGCACGTATTCGAACCTCAGCGGCTGACCGCCGAGCCCGGTGCGCGGGCTGTCGCCGGTGAGGGTCAGCGCCTTGATGATCCTCGCGCGCTCGAGCTCGCGCATCTGCTGGACGATCGCGTTCTCCTCGGCCTGCACCTTGCGAAAGACGGCGAGGATCTTCGGCGGCGTGTCCGGGCTCAGGTCGAAGTCGGGCCGCCCGCGCAGCACGAAGCGAAACGGCTTCTCGGCGTCCGTGGTGTTGCCGATGATGGCGAGTGAGCTTCCCTGGAGGACGTACGCGTCGAGCCGCTCCTGGATGCCGACGTCCTCGCGCGCGAGGATGCTCGCGGCGAGCGGGACGACCTGCCCGTATTCGAGGTTCTGGAACATGCCCTGGGCGTTGGCGAGCATGGCCCGCACCTGGGGGCTGCTGTTAGGCTCGGGGGCCGCGAGCAGGACGAGCTGGAGAAGGAACACGACGGCCCATCGTATTCGCGAGAGGGATTGACGTCCATGGACAGAAGGATCTCGGCGGCCGATAGGACGGGAACGCCCGGGAACGCGCGGCTACTTCGGCTACTTCGCCTGGATGGCCTCGAGGTGCATCACGATCGCCCGCAGCTTGCTGGCCGCTGCGCTCTCCTTGTCCGCGTCGCGCCCCGACTGCATGTCGACCAGGCGCTCGCCCCATACGGGCATGTCGCGGACCCCGTGCCCTGCGACGTCCTTCCGTCCGTCGATGAACGCGACGATCTCGGCCTTCGGGAAGGTGCCGCCGCGGCGCTCCGAGATGCGCGTGAGATCAGCGGGCTTCACGCGCAGCGCCTCGCCGAGCGCGCCATCGCCCTTGCCGCTGGCACCGTGGCAGGACGCGCAATACTGCTTGAAGAGCGCCTGGCCGCGCCCACTCGCCGCGGGTGGATCGGCGAACGCGGTCGCAGCGGACAGGAGCAGGAGAAGCGACGCGAAGTGAATGCGCATCACCAGAGGCCATGCAACGACCGAGCCGCCCGACGCGCGTCCGCGCACGCGGTCACTACCGTTACCGATCAGGAACGCATCGCTGCGCCTGGGCCTCGAGCCCTGATGGCAGCGACACCGCGCGGTAACGAGCGTCACCATCCAGGAACCGCCTCACCGGTCGCTGGCATGTCCTCGCCGGTGGCCCGCGGAGTGCACTGCATCGTCGCGTGAAGATCCTCGCCCCCGTCGACGGCAGTCCGTTCAGCGAGCTGGCCACCACATTCATCGCCTCGCGCGTGCCGGTGATGCCTCAGCTCCCGGAGGTGGAGCTGATCCACGTGCAGGCGCCCCTGCCTCGCGCTGCCTCGCGCGCCATCACGCCGCACGAGCGCGCCAGCATCCACACCGATGAGGCCGCCCGGGTGCTCGATCCCGCGACCCGGGCGCTGGCGAGCGACGGCCTCGAGGTCCGGACGCGCAGCGAGATCGGCGTGCCGGCGCTGCGCATCGCCGAACGCGCGGAGAAGATCGGCGCCGACCTCATCATCATGGGCTCGCACGGGCGCACCGCGCTCAAGGAGCTGGTGCTCGGCTCGGTGGCCCAAGCGGTCGTCGCGCAGGCGAAGACGCCGGTCCTGATCCTCCGCGGAAAGCCGCCGCGCGCCGGGATCAACCTGCGCGTCGGTGTCGCCGTCGACGGGGGCAAGGCGTCGCGCGCCGCGCTGGCCGAGATCCTCGCGCACGATCTGCTGCTCGGATCGCTCGGAGCCCTGACGCTGATCCTGGTGCAGCCGCCGGCGCAGGTGTTCCTCGATCCGCTGCTGGGCGTGGCGGTGCCGTCGGCGTCGGGTCCGGATCCCGCCGTCGCGGAGAAGATCCTGGCGCCCTTGCGCAAGATGGCCGCGCGAGCGGGCTTCGAGGCGAAGGAGGTCATGCTCACCGGCTGGCCCGAGGACGCGCTGGCGGACTACGCGAAGAAGCACCTCGACGTCATCGCGCTCGGCTCGACCGGGCGCTCGCGGATCTCGCGCCTGTTCCTCGGCTCGGTCGCCGCGCGCGTCGCCGCCCGCTGCAACGTCCCGCTCCTGCTCGTCCGCGGCTAACCCGAGCCGCGAACCCTTCTGGTGCAGCCTGGCTCTCACCCGCCGACCATGTGGAGCAAGATCCTCGTCCCGCATGATTTCTCCGAGTGTGCCGGTGCGGCGCTCGCTCAGGCCGTCGCGCAGGCACGGGTTCACGGCTCGGTGCTCACCCTGCTGCACGTCTCGCCGGTGCCGCCGAACGTCCCGGACGACGCGCTGATCACCCCGCCCGGTGCGAGCGCTCCGATCGGCGTGGCGGCGTTCATGAAGCACGGCGCCGCGGCCGAGCTCGAGGCGATCGCCGAGCCGCTGCGGCGCGCCGGCCTGCTCGTTTCCACGGTCGCCCTCTCGTCGCGATCGGGGGACGTGGCCAGCGAGATCTGCGACGCCGCGGGGCGACTCGGCGCCGATGTCATCGTGATGGCGACGCACGGGCGGACGGGCATCGCGCGCGTCCTCCTCGGCAGCGTCGCCGAGAAGATCGTGCGCCACGCGACCGTCCCCGTCCTCACGGTTCGATCGCCCTCCGCGAACGCCGCGCCCACCCGCGAGGAGAGCATCGCGGAGGACGAGACCGGGGGATGAGCGCGATGATCGTTGGCGCGGCCCTGTCGCTCCTGATCGGCGTCGTGCTGGGGATGCTCGGCGGCGGCGGCGCGATCTTGACCCTGCCGATGCTGATCTACGCGATCGGTGTCGAGCCGAGAGCGGCGATCGCGACCTCGCTCTTCGTCGTCGGGTCGACCGCGTTCGTGGCGATGATCGTGCACGCGCGCGCGGGGACGGTGCGCTGGAAGATCGGAGGCACCTTCGGTCTGGCGGCGATGGCCGGCGCGTTCACCGGCGGAAACCTCGCCGCGCTCGTGCCCGCCGGCGTGCTCCTCGTCCTGTTCGGCCTGATCATGCTCGTCTCCGCGGTCGCGATGCTGCGCGGCCGGAAGGACAGCGCCGAGGCCCGCCCGCTCGCCCTCGGCCGCGCCCTCGCGCTCGGCGTCGGCGTCGGCCTGCTCTCCGGGCTGGTCGGCGCGGGAGGGGGCTTCCTCATCGTCCCCGCCCTGGTCCTCTTCGGCGGCCTCCAGATGCGCGAGGCGATCGGCACTTCGCTGCTCGTGATCGGGCTCCAGTCCTTCGCGGGCTTCGCCGGTCACCTCGGCCACGTCGTGCTCGACTGGCCGCTGATCGCGGTCGTCACCGTCGCCGCGATGGTGGGCAGCGTGGTCGGCGCCGTGACCGGCAAGCGCGTCTCGCCGGCCGCGCTGCGGCGCGCCTTTGCCTGGCTGGTCGTCGCGATGGGCCTGTACCTGATCTCGCGACAGGTCCCGGTCGCCGCGACCGTGGCCGTGGCCGCCGCGACCGCTGTCGCGATCGCCATCGCCATCGCC
>Ga0105048_10016800_pt1 | contig 11305 bp, 11 predicted proteins | sample MAT05_FD_78382 | JGI IMG/M metagenome (GOLD analysis project Ga0105048, IMG submission 78382) | Freshwater microbial communities from Lake Fryxell liftoff mats and glacier meltwater in Antarctica - MAT-05 | ecosystem: Environmental > Aquatic > Freshwater > Ice > Liftoff microbial mat | place...
CATGCGTCCATCTTTGTTCGGGTTTGGTGAATAGTGAATCGTGAATCGTGAAAGGAGCGCGAACCGCGCCGCGGCCCGTCCATTCACCATTCACGAATCACGATTCACCTCGCCGTCCCCCGGCTTCCGAAACTCCGCGCGCATCCCCTCGGCGCACTCCGGGCAGACGCCGTGGGAAGTCCGCGTGTCGAAGCGGTTCGAGAAGTATTGCTCCATGGGCACCCATTCCTCGCCGTCGCCGATCTTGCGGCACCACGCGCACATCCGCAGCATGCGCTCGAGGTAGTGCAGCCGGGCGAGGACGCGGACCGTGCGCTGGTGGACGACCCACCAGACGACGAGCACCACCTGCGTGGTGAGCAGGCTGGCCTGCCAGTGCGAGCCTTGGGAGCCGCCGAAGATATGGAAGGGAATATTTAACCACTCATCGATCCATGTGAGCAGGATAATCATGCCGAAACCAAAGCCCTCGACCCAAAGGATGCTCCGCGAGTAACGGGTGGACTTTTCGCGGGCAGGGGTCGGTGGAGGTGCCTCGGGCGGGGGTTCGAGTTCCATGCGGCGGAAAGTCGGGGCAATTTCACGCTTTTGCAACGCTGGTTCCCGCCGAGGCGTCTGGTTTCCCCTTCGCCGCGTTCGCTTTTGTGCTATGGACTCGGCACCAATGCCCACACCGGCCACCCCCGCTTTGAAAGATACCCAGAATGAGCCCGACGATCGCCAGATCGCGATCGATCGCGTGGGGGTCAAAGCGCTCCGCTTTCCCATGCAGCTCCGCGACCGGGCGCGGGAGTTGCAGCACACCATAGCCACGGCCGCGCTCACGGTGGATCTGCCGCATCATTTCAAAGGGACGCACATGAGCCGCTTTGTGGAGGTGCTCAATGACTTCGGCCCCGAGCTGCACGTCGAGAAGATCGAGGCGCTGCTGCTCGAACTAACGCGGCGGCTGGATTCGCGATGCGCGCACTTCGATGTGGAGTTCCCCTTTTTCCTCCAGAAGCCGGCGCCCGTGACCGGCGCGGTGGGGCTCATGGATTACACGGGGCGCTTTGCCGCCACGCTGAAGCATGGGCAGCCGGATTTCGTGGTGACGGTCGTGGTGCCGGTGACGACGCTCTGCCCGTGCTCGAAGGCGATCAGCATCCACGGCGCGCACAACCAGCGCGGGCAGGTCACCTTTTCCATCCGCAGCCATCCGCCGCTCTGGCTGGAGGAGATGATCCGGCTGGTGGAAGACTGCGCCTCCAGCGAACTCTACAGCCTGCTGAAACGGCCGGACGAAAAGGCGGTGACCGAGCGCGCTTATGAAAATCCGGTCTTCGTGGAGGACCTCGTGCGCAACGTGGCGATGCGGGCGGAGGCGGATGCGCGGATCAGCTACTACCGCGTGGAGGCGGAAAACTTCGAGAGCATCCACAATCACAACGCCTACGCGCTGGTGGAGCGCGATCGCCGCGACGAAGCTGCGGTCTGACCCACCGCCGAGCGCTCTCCCCCGCCCTGCCGCATGCTCTACCGCTTTTTCGCCGCCACGGTGGTGATCTTCTGGATCACGATGACGGCGCTGCTGCTCCGCAAGGAACTGGGTCCGCCCGACTCCGCATTGCGGGCCGTACCGGTGGCTCACGTCTCGCGGCTACTGCTCCAGCGCGAGCAATCGAGCGACTTGCAGCTCTACCTGGACAAGGCCCCCGTGGGACACCTCCGCATCCAGCCGCACGTGCGGCGCGAGGATGGGCAACGGCAGATCTCCTCGGCGGGCTGGGTGCAGCTCGCTCTACCCGGCTCGGTGCGGCAGCGCGTGGCGTGGACCAGCGAGGTGGATCTCGATGCCGCGCTCCAGCCGCAGCGCGCCCGGGCCACGGTAAACCTGCGCGAACCCGCGGGCTTCATGGTGGATCTGCGCGTCGATGTGCCGGCGCGGCAGCTCAGCTACGAGACGCAGGTGGGTAGCCAGCGGCTCCGGCAGGGGCAGTATTCGCTGGATGAAAAGGGCGCCCGCCAATGGCTGCACGATCAGGGCCTCGACCCGTCGCTGGTCGGTTCGCTGCAGGGCGCTGGCCTCGTGGAGATGGAGCTGCGGGCCCAGCAGTCCTCGCTGACGATCCGGGGGGAGAAAATCGAGACCTATTTGGTTACCGCAGAGCAGTCGGGGCAGACGCTGTTCGAAGCCCACGTCAGCCAGCTCGGGCAGATCCTGCGGGTGCGGACGATGCTCGGCTACTCGGCGGCGCCGGAGGATCTCGCACCGTGATTTCCGCGCGCGGGCTGGCCAAGCATTTCGGCGATCTGCGGGCGGTGGATGGGATCGATCTGGAGATCGGGCGGGGCGAATTTTTTGCGTTCCTCGGCCCGAACGCCGCGGGCAAGACCACCACGATCCGCATGCTGACCGGCCTCCTGCGGCCGACCGCAGGCGAGGTCAGCATCGCGGGCTTCGACATCCACCGCGAACCGCAAAAGGCCAAGTCACTCCTCGCCTACGTGCCGGACTTCCCCTTTCTCTACGACAAGCTCACCGCCATGGAATTCATGCAGTTCGTGGGCGACATCTTCCGGCTCGAACGCCCGGTGATGACGCAGCGCACCGGGGAGCTTTTCGAGCGCTTCCATCTCACGGACTACCGCCACGAACTGACCGAAAATCTCTCCCACGGGACCAAGCAGCGCCTGGTCATCGCCAGCGCACTTTTACACGAACCGCAGGTCTTCGTGATCGACGAGCCGATGGTCGGGCTCGATCCGATGCACGCCCGGATCGTGAAGCAGGAGTTTCAGGACCGCTGCCGGGCGGGCATGACCATGTTCCTTTCCACCCATCAGCTCAGCGTCGCCGAGGAAGTGGCCGACCGTATCGGTATCATCCATCATGGGAAGGTGATCGCCCTCGGGACAGTCGCGGAACTCCGCCAGCAAAGCGGCGAAGGGGGCGCGCTCGAAAAGGTCTTCCTGACCCTGATCGACGCGGAGGAGGCGCAGCGGGAAAAGCGAATCCCGCCAGGAAAGTAAGTTACTCGGCGTTGACCGTGAAGTCGTAGGCCACGTCTTCCCGGAGCGGTTGATCCGAACGCGAGTAGATCATCCGCACTTTGGAGGTGCCCGGTCCGACCGACTGGAAGACCCACTTCTCGGGGGTAGGCTTGGTCGACTCATTCGGCGCGAGGGCGATCGGAGGAAGGACCGCCGGCCCGCTGACGAGCTTGAGCACGCTCTCGTCGAGCGGCTTGGCGAGTTTCCATTGATAGCCGGCGCCCGGGTTCGACTCGAGTTCGAGAGTGAGGGTGCCCTTCGGAAGGAGAGCGACGTAGGCGCCACTGCGACCGGCCACGAGGGTGGCCTGCTTCTGCGGAATGGTCGAACCCGGCCCCAGCGCCACGGGTTGAACCCGGGAAGAAGAATTAGAACATGCGGCGAGACTTACCGCTAACAACGAGAGAACAAATGTTTTCATAATGTGTTAGACCCCGTTTTCACTAAGGAAACGCGGTTCAGCGGTCAAATTTATTCACAATTTTATTCACAACCGACGCCGCGCGTCGCCCACCCTCCTTGCTTCCTCGCCGCCGCCCGCTACGGTCCGCGCCGATGTTCACCCTCCTCGGCACCGACTCGACCTCGAAAGCTCGCCGCGGCCGCCTCGTCACCCGCCACGGCACGATCGAAACACCCATCTTCATGCCCGTAGGCACTCAAGGGACGGTCAAAAGCGTTTCACCGGCGGAACTGACCGAACTCGGCGCCCAGATCATCCTTGGGAATACCTACCACCTTTTCGTCCGCCCCGGCATGGACGTGATGCGGCACTTTGGCGGGTTGCACGAGTTTATGCAGTGGAACGGGCCGATCCTCACGGATTCCGGCGGCTTTCAGGTCTTCTCCCTCGCGAAGCTGCGCAAGATCACCGAGGAGGGCGTCCACTTCCAAAATCACCTCGATGGCTCCCCGATGTTCCTCGGGCCGCGGGAGGCGATGGAGACCCAGGCGACGCTCGGTAGCGATATCTGCATGCTTTTTGACGAATGCCCCCCCTACCCCTGCGAACGCGAATACGCGGCGGAGAGCCTAGCCCGGACGCTGCGCTGGGCGGCGATCTGCAAGGACGTGGCCACGCCCGGGCTGAAGTTCGGCATCGTGCAGGGCGGCACTTATGACGACCTGCGCCGCGAGAGCGCCGAAGCGCTGGTCTCGATCGGCTTCGATGGCTACGCGGTGGGCGGCGTGAGTGTGGGCGAACCGGAAACCGAAATGATGCGCGCAGTCGAGGCTTCCGAGCCCTGGCTGCCCGCCGACCGGCCGCGCTACGCGATGGGCCTCGGCACGCCGCCCCAGTTGGTAGAGATGGTGGCCCGCGGGATCGATATGTTCGATTGCGTCCTCCCCACCCGCATCGCCCGCAATGGCACCGCCTACACCGCCACCGGCACGATTAACCTGAAGAACGCCCCCTTCACCTATGACAAGGGCCCGATCGAAGACGGCTGCACCTGCCCGGCCTGCCGCACCTTCAGTCGCGGCTACCTCCGCCACCTCGTGAAGGCGGAAGAAATCCTCGGCCTGCGGCTCATCTCGCTCCACAATCTGCACTTCTACCTCCACCTCATGGCCCAGATTCGCGCCCATCTCGAAGCAGGCACCTTCGCCGGATTCCGCCGCGAGTTTGTGGCCCGCTACAAGGCGCACCGCACGGCCGAAGACTGAACCCTACCCGCGTTTGAAAACCGTCCGCACCATCGCGCAAGTCCGCCGGATCAGCCGGGCGGCCCGGGGCAAAGTCGTGCTCGTGCCGACCATGGGCGCCCTGCACGCCGGCCACACCGCCCTCATTGACCGCGCCCGCCGACTCGCCGGTCGCGCAGGACTCGTGGTGGTTAGCATTTTCGTCAATCCCACCCAGTTTGGACCGAAGGAGGATCTCTCCCGGTACCCCCGCCCGTTTTCTGCGGATCGGACACTTTGCGCCGCCCATGGGGTCGATGTGATTTTTCATCCAGCCGCACCGGAAATGTATCCCGAGGGTTTTTCGACGTTTGTAGAGGAGCAGAAAGTTTCCGCCCCTTTGTGCGGCGCGAGTCGCCCCGGGCACTTCCGAGGCGTATCGACTATCGTGCTCAAGTTATTCACCGCCGTGGAGCCAGACCTCGCTGTTTTCGGCCTCAAAGATTACCAGCAGTGCGCCGTAATCCGCCGGATGGTGCGCGACCTAAACCTCCCCGTCGCGCTCGCGTTTTTACCCACAATCCGGGAAAAAGAGGGCCTTGCCCTGAGCTCTCGGAATGCCTACCTGAATCCCGATCAACGGGCCCAGGCGATCCTCATCCGAAAGGGACTGATCGCAGCGGAAAAAGCGCGCAAATCGGGCGAAACGAGCGCCGCGAAACTGCGCCGGATCGTCGCGCAGGAAATCGGCAAATCCTCGCTCGCAAAGATCGATTACGTCGCGGTCGTTGACCCCGATTCGCTGGAATCAGTCCGCTCGGTCGGTTGCCCCGTCGTGATCGCCGTCGCCGTCTTTTTTGGACCCACCCGCTTAATAGACAACATCCTCGTTTAGAAAGCTTTAAGTCTGTATTTACGGACTTTCAACATTAGCTTTTCGACAAAACACTCGGCGAATAATTCTTCATCCACCCTCACTTTTTACGCTCGTTTGAAAACATTCTCTTTCGTCGTCATCGGCTCCGGAATTGCCGGTCTCAGCTTCGCCCTTCAGGCCGCTGAGAGCGGCTCCGTGGCCATCATCACCAAGGCTTCCCGCAGCGATTCCAACACGGCGTGGGCCCAAGGCGGGATCGCCAGCGTGACGAGCAGCGAGGATTCTTTCGAATTGCACGTAAAAGATACGCTCGAAGCCGGCGCGGGTTTGTGCGACGAGCGGGTCGTCCGAACGATCGTAACCGACGGACCCGCCCGAATCCGGGAATTGATCGAACGCGGGGTCCACTTTGACGAACGCGAACTCCCCGACGGGTCTCACGAACTCGACTTGGGCCGCGAGGGCGGCCACTCCAAACGCCGGATTCTCCATGCCCGCGACATCACCGGCCGCGAGATCGAACGGGCGCTTCTGGATGCCGTCGCCACGCACCCCCAGATCACCGTGCTGGAAAACCACATGGCCGTGGATCTCATCACCCTCGGCAAACTCGGCTACGCCTCCGCGGACCGCTGCGTCGGCGTGTATGTCCTGGATGAAGCCACCGGCAACGTGCTCACCATTCGCACCGATCGCCTCGTGCTGGCCACCGGCGGTTGCGGCAAAGTTTACTTATACACAACGAATCCATCGATCGCGACCGGCGACGGCGTGGCCATGGCCTGGCGGGCGGGCGCGCGCATCGCCAATATGGAATTCATCCAGTTTCACCCGACCTGCCTCTTTCATCCGGAGGCCCGCAGTTTCCTCATCTCGGAAGCCGTCCGGGGGGAAGGCGCACGACTGGTAGATGAAAAGGGGCGTGAATTCATGTCGAAATATCACCCGCAGCAGGCGCTCGCACCGCGCGACGTGGTGGCTCGGGCGATCGATGCGGAGATGAAGCGGACCGGCGCCCGCTGCGTGTACCTCGACATCACCCACCAACCAGCCGAATTCGTCCGCGAACGCTTCCCACACATTCACGAGACGTGCCTGCACTACGGGCTCGACATCACCCGGCAGCCGATTCCCGTCGTCCCGGCCGCCCACTACCAGTGCGGCGGGGTCCTGACCGACGAAAACGGCGCCTCGAGCCTGTCCGGCCTCTACGCCGTCGGCGAAGTGGCTTGCACTGGCCTCCACGGCGCCAACCGCCTGGCCAGCAACTCTTTACTCGAGGCCTGCGTCCTCGCCCACCGCTGCATCGGGGCGATCGCGAAGGCCCCCAGCCCTGAAAATGACACCTCGCTCGGCGAAGTGAAACTCCCGGAATGGGTCAGCGGCGACGCCCACGATGTGGACGAATTGGTGGTCATTTACCACAACTGGGATGAAATCCGCCGACTCATGTGGGACTACGTGGGCATCGTCCGAACCGACAAACGCCTCCAGCGCGCGGCCACCCGCCTACGGAATCTGGAACGCGAGATTCAGGAGTTTTACTGGAACTTTAAGATCACCACCGACCTTCTCGAACTCCGCAATCTCGCCACGGTCGCCGCCTTGATCGTGGACTCCGCCCTGCTCCGCAAGGAAAGCCGCGGCCTGCACTACACCCTCGACTATCCCGAACAATCGACCGCTTTCCGCCGCAACACCGTCGTGCGCCGGAGCTGAAGAAATCGCCAAATAGCCCTCGCAAAACCCTCGAAAGAAGATAAGTGTATTATCATTCTTAGCTCCGCAAACCACCCCTGGCACGACCGGTGCTGAGACGCTCCCTACCCGGATGCCTGCAAAAATTGCCTTTACTGCCTTCCGGCCGCTTGCCTAAAACTCTGCAGACCTCCTGACATGAAGACTCAGCCTTTTCTTTTGGGAATTTTGCTCGGCGCGCTCTGTTACTCCGGCGCTTTCGGGCAGGCTCCCCCTTACCAGAGCAGCGCGGACTTTGAGAAATATGCGCGGATGCTCCGCGAGAACGCCCTGCTGAAGCTCGAACCGCAGGTCATCATCCCCACGGCAAACCGACCGCTCCATCGACCCGGTTATCCGTGGAAGAACAACATCGTCACCACCATCTTCTGGGTGGGTGAATCCGCGACCGCGAACAACCCGGTCCACAACTACTCAAGCTCTTGGGATTTAAACTGGTCGGAAAGTTTCGGTGGCTTCGATAACCCGGACGCGGGCGCCCGTCGGAACTTCATCGCCGTCGGCTTCGTCCCCCGGCAAAACCCTTTCTACGTCGCGCTTCCTTACAACGACGTGACCCGGGGCGCCACCAAGCCCGAGGCGCGAACGGCCATTCCGTGGTTTAACGAAGCCTTCGAGCGCGAGGGAAAAACGGTCTGCCGCGATCGCTGGATCCGCATTCGCAACCGGAACGGCCGGGATTGCTACGCGCAATGGAGCGACTGCGGCCCCTTCCGGACGGACCACTGGCAATACGTCTTTGGAGATGAGCGGCCGAAGCCGAACCTCAACAAGGGGGCCGGCCTCGACATTTCCCCCGCCATTCGCGACTACCTCACCTTGAGCTCTACGGACGTCACGGACTGGCAGTTCGTCGATTTCAAGGACGTCCCGCGCGGCCCCTGGTCGATGTACGGCGATAACAACCAGTTCGTCCAGCAAGCTCAGCGGAATCCGTCGCGCACCGTCCGTCTCGATCCGCCGCAACCGGCGCTCCCCACGAAGGCCCCGGTGGACGAGCCGACGGTCGTCACCCGGATTCGGTAATCCCGCAGGCTTCGCCAAAAAGCGCGGCCCTTTCGCGCTGGATTTCAGACCGCCGCTCACGCCATCCTCCGCGGCTCATGGCCTACACTGCCGACGAAGCCTTCGCCCTCCTGCGCTCCGCCCATGGGCGCGACCGCCTCGCTCACGCCTACCTGATCACCGGCCCGATCGGCAGCGGGAAACGCGCGCTCGCCGGCCGCATCGCCCGCCTCCTCATCGGCGACGACGGCGACCCGTGGGGAAATCCGGACGTCCACGTCATCGAGCCGGAATCAAAATCCCGCCGCATCCTCACCGAGCAGATCCGCGAACTGGAAGGCGCCCTGCAACTGCGCTCGTTCTTTGGCCGGGCAAAAATCGGCATCATCTTCGACGCCGAACGCCTCCAGCCCAACGCCGCCAACGCCTTTCTCAAGACGCTGGAGGAGCCGCCCGGGCGCACCCAGCTCCTGTTGGTCAGCCCGCAGCCGGAGCAACTGCTCGAAACTATCATCTCCCGCTGCCACGAAGTCCCGCTGCGCCCCACGGAGATCCGCCCGCTCAGCGCGCTCCAGGAGCGGCTTATCGAAGTTTTGCGCGGTTTTTCCGGGCGACCCGGGGCGGAAATCGTGGGTGCCTTCACGCTGGCCCGCGAGTTTCAGCAGTGCCTCGGCACCGCGCGTGCCACGATCCAGGAGCAGGCCGATGCGGACTTCAAACGCGAGGAGATCCACTACAAGCAGACCTCGGACTCCCGGGCGTGGCTCGACGATCGCGAAAACTACTACAAGGCACTCGTCGAAGCCCGCTACCAGGGCGAACGAGCCGCGCTGGTCGAGACCCTCGAGCAGTGGTGGGCCGACATCCTCCGCCAGCAGGTGGGGGCCAGCGGGCTCGACTTTCCCCAGCACGGCGGCGACACCGCCGCTCTCGCCGCCCAGCTCACGACTCCGCAACTCCTCCGCAAAAGCGCCGCGCTCGAGCAACTCCGGGAGAATCTCGGCCGCTCCGGCGTGCAGGAGCAACTGGCCATCGAGTGCGCCTTTCTGAGAGCCTTCGCCGCGTAATCGGCCCATCCATTTGGGCACCATGGCATCCAGCTTGAGCATCCTTCCGATCGGAACCGTACCCGGGTCCAGCGGAGCTGCGCTCGCCGCCGGAGGCATCCTCTTCCTCGGGTTCGCCGCGGGGATCTATTTGAACCTCCGCTCCATGCAGCGCCCGGGTACCAACCGTAACGCCGCCTACGCCGCGATTTACGCTTTCGCCGCCCCGCTGCCACTCCTGATCGGCGCGGTCTTGCACCACCTTCAGATCTTCTCATCGCCCTTCATCGTCGCGGGGCCAGCGGCCATTCTCTCGATTATCATCGCGGTGGTTTTCGCCGCCAACGCCCTCACCGAGATGAATAAATTCCGCGAACGCTGGCTCCGCGGCCGGCGCCGCGCGATCGCCGTGCTTGTCGTGCCCGTCGTCCTTGCCCTGACCATCGTGGCCGGCGTGGTGGCGCACTCCTCCGGGCATCCCATCTTTGCCGGCCTCGTCAGCGGCACAGCGGGCGAAAACCTCATCGACAAGGCGCGGAACTACTCCCTCAGCGCCCCACCGCCATGGGTGAGAACCGATCCACAACGGCTCGATCCCGCAGCCTGCGCGACCTTCGCCCGCAAGGGCCCCGAAATGTTCGCCAGCGTCGTCATCCAGCCACTGACTGCGGATTCCGATGCGCCGTTTGACCTCGCCGTCGCCGCGGTGAAAAGCCAGATCGGGCGCAGCCAGAATGGCGAGGTGCTCGACGTCCAGCCGCAATCGGAAAACGGTCTCCGGGGAATCCGCGTCGAGTCTGTTTTTGGCCCCCCGTCGGATCGCCAGTTCCAAGTCCACTACCTCGTCCATGACGGACGCAGCTCCTACCAACTCCTCGCCCGCGGCGCCGATGGGGCGCGCGTGAGCATCCTCGTGGAAGCCCGCAAACTCGCCGCCGGCTTCCGCCTTATCGACCCGAATCCCATCGTGCAGGCCAAACCCGCGAAGCTCGCCGTTACCTTCGTCTCACCGAAGTTCGGCTACAGCGTCGATCTGACCAAGACTGTCTGGAACCGGGCTTGGCCGACCCAGGCGAAAGAGGTTCCATTTGCCGAATTCGGCATCCTCAACGAGCGCAGTTCCGCCGCCTTCTGCGTCATCCCCGTGTGGCTCGGCGACGATGACCTGGACCTCGACATCCTGAGCAATGCACTCACCGTCCGGCTCGGCATCCCCTTCGTCCGCGACTCCCTCCTCAGCCTGCGCACCGTCCGGCAGGGCCCCCTGCGCGGTCAGGCCTTCGGCGCCGAGCAGACCCAGGGCGAGACCCGGCTGCTCTATCGGATGCGCGTCGTCCGCGGGCGCGGCTTCGCGTATCTGCTCGCCGCGTGGATGAACAAAGCCATGGAGGCTTCGCCCGAATTTCTCGACCTCGCGTTGAATTGCGTGAGCTTCGCCGAAAAAGCTCCCGAGCCCGCGCTCATCGGCGAGCGCCCGCGCACCACGCATTCCATGGTCTGGAACGACATCGGCAACGGCCTCTTCGGCACCGGGAAATTTGACGCCGCGCTCGGCTGGTTCAAGCGGTCCTTTGAACTCGAGAACAATAATCTCTCCGCGCTCGTGAACTACTCCGAGACCTGCCTCCAGCTCAAGCGCCCCGCCGAGGCCGTGGGGATCCTCGACGAGCACATCGGCCGCTTCCCCGGCAACTCCCAGCTCGTCGCGCGCCGGGCGGCTGCGCTCTTTCAGGCCGGCGACGCCGCGGCCGCCATCAAGGCTTACGCCACCGTCTTTGCCACTGGCTGGCGCGAGGACACGGAATTCGCTCGCTATCTCTCCGTGCTGGCCAATCAAAACCGCCACACCGACGCCATGGCTGCACTCGACCGCTACGCCGCGGGCCATGACTCCCCGGAGCTGAAACAAATGCGCGCCCAACTCATCGAGCTCGGTCGCCGCGCCGCTCCCACCCGCTGA
>Ga0105048_10016801_pt1 | contig 11305 bp, 11 predicted proteins | sample MAT05_FD_78382 | JGI IMG/M metagenome (GOLD analysis project Ga0105048, IMG submission 78382) | Freshwater microbial communities from Lake Fryxell liftoff mats and glacier meltwater in Antarctica - MAT-05 | ecosystem: Environmental > Aquatic > Freshwater > Ice > Liftoff microbial mat | place...
ATTCTTTTTTCTTTTAGTGCAATTGTTTCACAAAAAAAAAGTTTTGAAGTTTCCTCAAACGACTCAGTGTAATCTGAAATATAAAATAAATTTTCGCCTATTTTTTTATCGCTTTGAATTTTTAAATCGGTCAATATTTTTTTTGTGTACTCTGCTACAACCGAAGCAGAATCAATCACATCAATCGGTCGTTTAAAAAAAGCAATCACTTCTTTTTTAATTAGTGGATAATGTGTGCATGCTAAAATTAATGCATTGATATCATCAAAACTTTTGTTAGATAAATAAGAGTTGATGATGGTTTTAGAAATGTTGTTGTTGAAAAATCCTTCCTCAATCATTGGTGCTAACAAAGGTGTAGCTGCTTGTGGAACTTCTAAATTTGGATTTTTTTTAGTTATTTTTCTCGGATAAATTCTTGACTTAATTGTACCACGTGTTGCAATAATTCCAATTTTTCCTGTTTGATATTTTGACAAACAATAATCAACCGTTGGGTCAATTACATTGATGATAGGAACATTAGGAAATTCTGTTTTCAAATCTGCGTAAGCATGTGCCGATGCCGTGTTGCAAGCAATTACAATAGCTTTACACTCTTTCGCCAACAAAAAACTCGTAATGCGTTTTGAATAACCAATGATAGATTCTTTTGATTTATCACCATAAGGTAAATGTGCAGTATCACCAAAATAAATAATGGTTTCGTTGGGCAGGGATTCTGCTATTGCTTTTGCAACGGTAAGCCCTCCAATTCCAGAATCAAAAATACCAATGGGTTTGTTCATTGAAGTAAAGATAAAAAAAAAGACCATCATCGCTGACAGTCTTTTTCCAAATTCTAGCCGACTACTATAGTCCAGGCATTCTTATTTTTTCAAGTCTGATTAATTCAATTCTAACTTCTTTTGTTAAATCCAAACCACCAGTTGGTGCAATGTATAACATGGAGCTTTTTTCGAACATGTAAGTGATTCCAAATTTCAAAGCAATTGTTTCAATCGCTTTTTTAAGATTTTCATCGATAGGTAAAAACAAACGTTGATTCCAAATTTGTAAATCATTTTCAAGTGCTTGTTTTTTGTACTCAAGCAATTCTTGTTTTTCCATCAATTCTTTTTCACGGTATTCAATTAATAAAGGAGACAATGTTTCTTTTTCTGCCAAATAAATATCATACCCTGTTTGCAAATCTTTTTCCATGTCTCCAATTGTTTTTTGACCCATAGCAATAAAGCCATCAAGCTGTTTATTTGCATCAAGCCAAGTAGGAATACTGTCTACCACTTCTAAATAATCAATATGTGCAAACTTAACCGTTTGCGCATTTGCGTTGAACTCTGCTATCCCTAACGTAAAAATTGTTATAATGGCAATTAGTACTTTTTTCATGTTGTTTGATTTATGTTTATTGTCTTTTTTTATTGAGATGTAAACCTAGAATAGATTTACTCCTCTGTCTTATATTAATTCTTAGCAATTGTTATGCCCATTTTCTTTATTACTGCATCAGTGATATCAAATTTAGGATCGGCATAAAGTAAGTTGGATTGATTTGCTTTGTCAAAAACAAAGGAATAATTTCGTTCAACCGCAATTTGTTGAATGGCTTCAAAGATTCTGTCTTGAATAGGTTTAATCAATTCTTCACGTTTCATAAAAAGGTCGCCACCTACACCAAATTTTTTTCGTTGCAATTCCATGGCTGACATTCTTAAATCATCAATTTCTTTTTGACGTTGTTTTTTAATTTCATCTGGCAATAAAATTACCTCAGCATCATAGTCACGCTGCTTACGATCAATCAAAGCAAATTTATCTTCAATTTCTTGTTGCCATTGCTCTGAGAGTTTATTGAGTTGTTCTTGAGCAGCGTTGTATTCAGGCACTTGTTCAAGAATGTATTGCGTATCTACGTATGCATATTTTTGCGCATTAGCAGTTTGCCCAATTCCCAAAAACAACAATAGTAAAAAAAATAATTGCTTCATAATTTTACTAAAAACCTTTCTCATTCTAATCAACTAAACCAATTCAGGGTTGCGAAGATAGGACATTTTACAAATCTCCAATGTTCATACCAATAATTGGGAACACACCAAATGTAAATCCTTTAATAGTAGAGCCTGGGTCAGAAGTAGCATTTCCAAATCCTTGCGCACCTGGATCAAGCGGGTCAAATCCCCAAGCAAAATCTACACCCAACATACCAAACATCGGTAAAAAGATTCTAACTCCTGCTCCAGCAGCACGTTTTGCATTGAACGGATTAAAATCTTGAAAACCATTAAATGTATTACCTGCTTCAACAAAAGCCAATGCATAAATGGTTGCGCTAGGGTTTAGTGAAATTGGATACCTTAACTCTAATGAGTATTTGGTAATAACTGTTCCACCTGTAGTAGGTGAAACAGGACTAGTCCCTTCATAACCACGAAGCGGAATAATTTCGCGACCGTCAAATTGCCAGGTTCCATTTAATCCACTTCCACCTAAATAAAAACGTTCAAAAGGTGAATCGCCCTTTTCTTTTTTATACGCACCCAAAAATCCAAAACCAAATTTAGTTCGCAACACTAATTTTTTATTTTTAGTCAAAGGCACAAACCATTCACCGCTGAATTTAATTTTGAAATATTCGGCAAATTTATAACGCTGTTGATCTGACATGTCAAGATATTCTTGAGCCGTATAATTCTCAAACAATGAATACGGTGCAGTTGATTTCATTGTCAGCGTAAACTTTGAACCACTGCGCGGATAGAGCGGATCAGAAATTGAATTTCTTGTAACTATTGCAGATAGAGCTATATTGTTTGAAAATCCATCTGAGAAAACAAAATTTTGTGCACGTTTTAAATCGTAATACTGATAATTCAATTCCGCATAAATTTGGAAATAATCATCCGGCCATTTCAATTTTGACCCAATGCCCATACCAACAGACATGATGGATGTTTGGCTATAACTTAAATCTGTTTTACTGAACTGAGGCGCATTTGATAATAATGAATATGAACTAAATACAGAAAAATTGATTGGCTTTTTTCCACCCAACCAAGGTTCGCTGAACGATAAATTGTACGACTGAAAACCTTTTCCCTGAGTTTGTCCGCGCAAACTCAAACGTTGTCCATCACCAGACGGTAGCGGTGTCCAAGCTCCTTTTTTTAAGAAATTTTTTGTCGAGAAATTCGTGAAAGAAAGTCCAATTGTTCCAATTAAACGATTCATTCCATAACCACCAGATAACTCAATTTGATCAGATGATTTTTCTACAACTGTATATTCAATATCAACTGTACCGTCAATTGGATTTGGAATTGGATTAACTTGAAATTGTTCAGGGTCAAAATAACCAAGGTTTGCTAATTCACGCTGTGTTCGGATGATGTCATTTCTGTTAAACAAATCACCGGGCTTCGTTCTTATTTCTCTCAGAATTACATGGTCGTTTGTTTTAGTATTTCCATTGATTATTATATTTTTTATACGAGCTTCTTTGCCTTCATTAATTCTCAATTCATAATAAATATAATTCAATGAATCAATGTACATTTCATAAGGTTGAATGTTAAAGAAAAGGTAACCACGATCCATGTACAACGAAGTAACATCACGTCCATCCATGCTCATGTACAAACGTTGTTCTAATAACGGTTTGTTGTAAACATCTCCTTTTTTAATTCCTAATAATGTATCTAATTGTCCACTTCTATATTTAGTGTTTCCAACCCAACTAATATCACCGAAATAATATTTATTACCTTGATTGATGTAGATATCAATACCAATATGTTTTGAATCGATGTCGTAAATGGTGTCTTTTGAAATCACTGCATCGCGCATTCCAATTGCGTTGTAGGCTTCTATGATTGCAATTTTATCTCGTTCGTAAGCTGACTTATTAAATTTAGAACGCTTAAAAATTCGCATGATTCCGGTTTGTTTGGTATCTTCCATTTTACCGCGTAAACCACCGTCAGAAACCGATCGCCCCATTTTCCACTTTTCGAATTTTGACAATCCTGCTTCGTAATTTGTTGAAGCTAATTCGTTGTCGTAAATGTTTATTTCTCCAATTTTTATTTTATTTCCTTTAACAACATTGATGACAAAGATTCTAGAATTAAATGCAGATGTGTCTACAACTTGCTCTATCGTTACAACTGTTTTTAAGAATCCTTTTTCCTGATAAAATCCGCGAACCAAACTTATTGTATTTGTAGCAAGTCCTTCTGTGATTGTTTTTCCTGCAAATAAATTAATGATTTCACGAATTTTTGTGTCTTCACTTTTAGTTACATCACCTGTAAATTTATACTTCGATAATTTTGGTCGTCCTTCTAATTGAATAATTAAGAAAATGTCGCCATTTGGTTTTGGATTTCCATCCATAATAATTTGAACATTGGAGAATAATTCTTGATCCCACAATTTTTTTATAGCCGAGCTAATGTCATCACCAGGAACCATAATTTCTTTTCCAATTGTTAAACCAGAAATTAAAATAATTGCACTTGATTCGTAATAAGGCACACCTTCAACACGCACACCCGCAATAGTATATTTTTGCGGATTCATGTAAGAATCATCTCCACCAATTGTAAACTGACCAAATAAATTTGATGTTAGAACAATTAAAAAAGAAAGTAGGGTTATTTTTTTACCGTTCATGATTCGTTTATTTGTTCGCTCACCATTCCAAAGCGACGCTCGCGTGTTTGGTATTCAAAGATAGCCTGATAAAAATCTTCTTGTTTAAAGTCTGGCCAAAAAATAGGTGTGAAATGAAGTTCACTATAAGCCAATTGCCAAAGTAGAAAATTGCTAATTCTGATTTCACCACTTGTTCTAATCATCAGTTCCGGATCTGGAATTTCTGCTGTGTACAAATGTTGGCTAATTAAATCTTCGGAAATTTCTTCTAATTTTATTTCACCTTTTTTATATCGTTCTGCAATAGTTTTTAAAGCAGAAGTGATTTCACTTTTTGAACTATAATTAAGTGCAAGCACCAATACAGTTCCTTCATTCTTTTTGGTTCGTTCAACGGCACTCAATAATTCATCTTTACAAGCAGCTGGCAAACCATCCATGTTTCCAATAGTCATCAAGCGCACTTTATTGTTGTTGAGGGATTCTAATTCACTTGAAATAGTTTTCACCAATAAATCCATCAAACCATCTACTTCTTCTTTTGGCCGATTCCAATTCTCAGTTGAAAATGCATAAAGTGTAAGATATTTTACATTGATTTCGGTAGCAGCGGTTAATGCTTCGCGAACAGATTCAACCCCCGTGGCATGTCCAAAAAGACGCATTTGGCCTTTTTCTTTTGCCCAACGACCATTGCCATCCATGATGATTGCAACGTGTTGCGGAATATTATTAATATCTAATTTGTCCTTGAAACTCATTTCTGCGCCGAGCAAATTTGTGCGTTTTTTTTGATTAAACAATGTTTTAATAACGGGAGATTTGGCATTAAATTGTTTCTTTAACAAAGGTTAACAGGATTAAACGAGGACAGAGGACAGAGCCGTTGAGTGTAAAATGAAATTGATTTTGTTAACACGCCAAGATACATTAAAAATCTCTATCCTGTTTACTCTTTTACTCTGCACTCTCTCTTTTGCACTCAAAAAAAATCCGGATCACAAAGGAACCGGATTTTTTACTAAATATAATTTGGCTTCTATTCAGCCAAAACAATCAGTTTATTATCCTTTACTTCAAACACGCCACCATTAATTTCAAAGGTAAAGCTAGCTTGATCTTTAAATGTTGTATTTAACTTCCCGTTGTAAACATCTTCATCTTTGTTTTCGGCTAAGTTTTGATCCACTTTTACTACTCCTTTTTTCAAAGCAGAAATCATAGGTGCGTGCATATTTAAAACACCAAAGGAACCATCTAAACCTGGTAGGACAACATGCGATACATTGCCTTTGAACAATAATTCGTCGGGAGATATAACTTCTAATAACATCTTTGTTCTAATTAATTTTCAGCCAACATTTTTGTTCCAGCAGCAATTACATCGTCAATATTTCCTTTCAAGTTAAAGGCTGCTTCTGGATATTTATCAACTGCACCATCCATAATCATATTGAAACCTTTTATTGTCTCTTTAATATCAACCAAAACACCAGCTAAACCTGTAAATTGCTCAGCAACGTGAAACGGTTGAGACAAGAAACGTTGTACTCGGCGTGCGCGATGAACAATTAATTTATCCTCTTCAGAAAGCTCATCCATTCCAAGGATAGCAATAATATCTTGTAATTCTTTATAACGTTGCAAAGTCAATTTAACACGTTGTGCACAATCGTAATGTTCTGCTCCAACTATTGCTGCTGTTAAGATTCGTGATGTTGAATCCAACGGGTCAACCGCAGGATAAATTCCTAACTCAGCAATTTTACGAGACAATACTGTTGTAGCATCTAAGTGGGCAAATGTTGTTGCAGGAGCCGGATCCGTTAAGTCATCCGCAGGAACGTACACCGCTTGAACAGAAGTAATTGAACCATTTTTAGTTGATGAAATACGTTCTTGCATCGCACCCATTTCTGTTGCCAACGTTGGTTGGTAACCTACAGCAGAAGGCATACGACCTAATAGTGCCGATACTTCCGAACCCGCTTGCGTAAAACGGAAAATATTATCTACAAAGAAAAGAATGTCATTTCCTTTTCCTTCACCTTCACCATCCCTGTAATATTCTGCCAACGTCAAACCTGACAAAGCCACACGAGCTCTAGCTCCAGGAGGCTCGTTCATTTGACCAAAAACGAATGTTGCTTTAGAATCTTTTAATTTAGTCATGTCAACTTTAGATAAATCCCATCCACCGTTTTCCATGTCGTGCATAAAATCATCACCGTATGAAATAATGCCTGACTCTAGCATCTCTCTCAACAAGTCATTTCCTTCTCTTGTTCTTTCACCAACACCTGCAAATACAGACAAACCTGAATATGCTTTAGCGATGTTATTAATCAATTCTTGAATCAATACCGTTTTACCAACACCAGCACCACCAAATAAACCAATTTTTCCGCCTTTTGCATAAGGCTCAATCAAATCGATGACTTTGATACCGGTAAACAATACTTCTGTTGCCGTTGATAAATCTTCAAATCTTGGTGCTTCTCTGTGAATAGGAAGTCCGTCTGATTTGTCAAGGTTTTTAAGGCCATCAATTGAATCTCCAGTTACGTTAAACAAACGTCCTTTAATAGACTCACCTTTTGGCATTCTGATTGGAGCACCTGTTGAAACTACTTCCATTCCACGGCTAAAACCATCGGATGAATCCATCGCAATTGTACGAACTGAATCGTCACCAATGTGCTGTTGAACTTCAAGCACAACCTTTGTCCCATCACCTTTTACAACCTCCAATGCATCCATAAGATTTGGAAGTGTAGTTCCTTTTGGGAAATTTACATCGACTACAGGTCCAATTACCTGTGAAATTTTACCATTAATACTTGACATCGGCTAAAATTTTATATTTTTTAAAAGTTTTTTCGCGGTGCAAATTTACTCCTTTTTCCTCGTATTGCAGAATTTGTTGAAAGTTTTTTACATAACTTTGAAATTGTTTAAGAATCCTAGCAAAACTAAGTCATTTGAAAGTTTATCATACGCTTGAAAACATTCCGCCCATTCATCGACCTGTATTGACTTTAGGAACGTTTGACGGTGTTCATTTAGGTCATCAATCAATCTTAAATCATCTAAAAAAAACAGCCAAAGCTATTGGTGGCGAAACAGTTGTATTCACTTTTCATCCTCATCCTCGAATTGCTCTACATCCAAATGACCATGGTTTAGAACTCATACAACCAATTGATGAACGCATTAAAAAGCTTAAGAATCTAGGCATTGATCACTTAATTCTTTGTCCGTTTACAACAGCATTTTCTCAAATATCGGCGACTGAGTTTGTAAAAATGATTTTAGTCAGTAAAATAAATATTCACACAATGACGATTGGATATAATCATCATTTTGGAAGAAACAGAGAAGGCTCGTTGGAATTATTAAAAGAGTTGAGTAAAATTCATCAATTTAATGTGGAAGAAATTCCGGCTTTTCTTGAATCAGAAAAAAGTGTTAGCTCAACAAAAATTCGTGAAGCAGTTAAAGAAGGAAATATAGAAATGGCAAATCGTTTCCTTGGTGCACCTTTTAGTTTTAAAGGACTTGTAGTTGAAGGCGATAAAATTGGAAACACAATTGGTTTTCCAACGGCAAATATTTTAATTGATAAAATTCAGCTGATGCCTGCAAGCGGTGTTTTTGCTGTACGCGTTAGTGTAGCTGGCAAATTATTTGATGGAATGATGAACATTGGTAACCGCCCCACCATTAGTAAAAACGGTGAACGTCGTGTTGAAATTAATTTATTTGATTTTTCGCAGAATATTTATGGACAAGAATTGGTCGTATATTTGATAGATAAAATCAGAGCTGAACAAAATTTCAAATCAGTTGATGCATTAAAAGAACAATTAAAGAAAGATGAAATTACAGCTCGTCATATTTTGGATATGCATCCAATTATTGCCTAAGGCATTTGCACAAGAATTCAGAATCTTTACCTCTCTTGAAGAAGCTGCAACCGTTCATCGCGATTCAGTTTTTCGATTGGATTTAAGTAAAAGTAAATTACAAACAATTCCAAAAGAAATTTATTCTTACCCAAATTTGCGCGATTTAAATCTTTCGCAAAACAAATTCACTTCATTGCCTGATGATTTTTATTTACCAAATCTTGAAGTTTTGAATTTAGAAAAAAATGATTTAGATACATTCTCTACTTCCATTTGCAAAAACACAACGCTCCAATATTTATACATGGGCAGAAATGATGTTGCTGTTGTTTCTGAATGTATAGGAAGTTTGACCGAATTAATTGTATTCGACATTTGGTTTAACCCTATTCGCGAACTCCCTTTAACAATGACAAATCTTAAAAAATTGCGCCATCTTGATTTACGCGGTGTAACGTTTAGCAACGATTTTCAAAAAAAATGGAACGGACTTTTGCCTTGGGTAAAAATTGAGTTTGATTTGGGGTGTGATTGTGCTAATTGAATAAGTGTAAACTTTGCGGAACTTCGCGTTTTTCTTTGCGAAACTTTGCGAGAAAAAAAATTAATCTCAATTTCTCACAAAAATAAATCGAGAAATTCTAACTCACCAACTCTTCCTTACGCAGCGCATCAAACCATTTTTGTGCTTCCTCAGTTGTGCTGAAAATTTTTGTTCGATAAAGTGGTTTAAAATATTGAATATAAAACCGTGCAACAATTCTTGATTTTAACCCGTTGATGACAATTCCTGCACCTTTAATTTTTTCTGCAATCAATGCCTTGCGCGAAAAAAAAGCTTGCGCTTCATTTAAAATATCGGCTCCGGGAGCCGTCAAATCAACTAAGGAAAATATTTCTTGTTCCTTCGCTAAATTGATATAAAGACGATCTATTTCTTTTGCGTCAATTAAATCTACAATGGCGTTTTCTTTGTAGGTGGTAACAATAACGTCTCCATCAATTCTTTGAATAATGGCTAAATCTGTTTCAACTAAATCTTTCACAACAGTCCTTTTTTTAATTATAAGATACCGCTAAATTAAGCTAATTATGGCGAATAAAGATCAACTCACTGAATTTTAACAAATTAATAAAATACCGCTAGATGAGTAGGCAAAAAATAAAGATGAATGAATGATAAAAAAAGACGAAAAATAATAATTTCACGATTTAAAGACAACAGCCATGAGCCATAAGGCAAACACAATTTACATTACAAACCTTGTAGCCAATCAATAGCTTCCTTTTTTGTTTGAAAAGATTGTGTTGGATAAATTGGCTTGATCCAGTTTGATAAAAAACTAGTTTTAAGATTTGATTGATTTACTGCTTGAACTATTGCAACTGCTTTAGTATAGGGTAACATTTTTCCTTTTTTGGTGAAGAAATTTTTGGCGTCTTTTGATACACGATTTTTAATGTCAAGTATATCTACAACCAATAATGTTTCTTTTCCTTCCGCCATTTGAAATTGAATGTCATCAATTTCTTTTGCGTCTACTTCTTCTATTATGAATCCACGTTTATAGCGTGTACAGAGTATATTATCGTCTAGTCGTTCTATAAAAGCTGTTCTTAATTCTACCGATTCCATGATCCAAATTTTGAAGAAAGTTAAGCTCTTTTTATTATTTCAAACCAAATCTTCTGTAAAAAATTCATGTTCACTATTAAATATAATATTCGGGTAACAAATTGTTTTTGCTAAATATTCTTGTTCGTACTGACCTTTGGTCGGAATTAAGATAGCCTTTTTTTCAAGCGCCATCATTTCCATGATTGTTGTATAACCTGCTCTTGAAACTATTGTTTGACTTGAGTTGATAAGAAATTCCAGTTCTGATGTAGATGGATTTCTGAAATAAGCGGCTCCAATTTTATCATACATGAAGCCAACAACAGCAAACTTTTTTTGATTTGAAATGAAATAATCACAGACTTCTTTGGCAAATCTTGAACGTTCGGGTTCAGGTCCTGATGCAATAAACAAAATTTCGTATTCAATTGGTGTATCAATTTTTTCAAATCTGCAAAGAGGACCGATCAACTGTTTTGGAATTGTTAATTCAACTTTTGTTAACTCGCAGCAAATAGGCTTTGTTATTGAGTCCGGAATCCAGCACAAGTCAAATTTTTCAATTCGTTTTTTTAATTTTTTGTTGACCAAATTTTTCCATTTTGGAATTTGCAAATTGAGTTGATGCGTGAGTAAAATATTTTTTGTTTTTGATGAACGAAACCCATATCGATTATCTGAAATGATGATGTCAATTTTTTCTTTTTCTGCAATTTTTTCTGCAAATTTTTGTTCTGATTTTATAGCTCGATTCAATTTTTTAAATTGCAAAAAGACTTGAACGTATGTTGATTTTTTTGAATCGAGCGTGATGTTGTAGCCTTCTAGAAATTCTGTTTGTATTGTTGGAAATTCTCGTTTTATAAATTCAATTTGTTGGTCATTTCCGGCGAATAAAATTTGATTTGAGTTTGATAATAATGTTCTGATTAATGCAACACAACGGGCTGTATGGCCCATTCCCCAATCAAGTGGTGAGATGAGAATTTTTTTGCCGGTGATGTTTGCTGGAGATAATTGCATTGAGGACTAAGGTAAGAGATTCTTAGGAAAGAAAGTAGCTTACAATTATTTGCGATTGGGTTGAATTTTCACGCAAAGTTCCGCAGAGAAAAAGCGC
>Ga0105048_10016802_pt1 | contig 11305 bp, 8 predicted proteins | sample MAT05_FD_78382 | JGI IMG/M metagenome (GOLD analysis project Ga0105048, IMG submission 78382) | Freshwater microbial communities from Lake Fryxell liftoff mats and glacier meltwater in Antarctica - MAT-05 | ecosystem: Environmental > Aquatic > Freshwater > Ice > Liftoff microbial mat | place...
AGCCGCCGAAGAGTCCAGTTTCAGAACAAGGCTGTTTTCCTTTAACTGCACCTCCGTCACCCCGCCGTAGCCAGAATGACTCTGGTCGTTGATTTCGATGTGCGGCTTGTCGTGTCCCAATTGCAAATCCTGCCTCGAAGGTTTCATGTCCACTTGCAGTAATATGTACTGAGTAGTGTCAAATTCGCAATCTGCAAACCCAAGCGTTGCTACATTCCCCTGGGTTTAGAAAGTAATAAAACTTGCAGTAAACTTCACTGTATGACTCCGCTCAATTGCCTGCTGTCCAAGTTTGAGTTACACCATTCTCACGCCATCGATAGATTATCGTAGCCCCCGATTCCCTAGCAGCCAGATCCATAGCCTCTTTACAAGTGCGACAAGGTGGATATTGGCCTGTAATAGTCATAGTTTCTCCACGCTGCAGCGGAATGTTCCTGGCAGCTCTGGCTTCCGTGTGACTCGCCCACATATTATAGGGAAAACGAAGTGCCTTCTCTTCGAGTGTCGTACTCCCACTGATAAGTCGTTGCTGCTCTCTGATTTTCCCCGAAGGTTCTCCTACGGTAACATTCGCCATGTGATGTGGTCGACCTTGTGGAATCAGGCCTGTTTGCAAGCACCCATCATCTGCACGCCTGCAGGGCCGGCGCGTCAAGACTTGGCGTTGGCCGGCACTTTTAGCAGGTATTGCGGATCGAGCGCGCAGGCCAGACGTTTGTTCTTGAGGCCGCGTTTGTTCGTCTTTTCTTGACGCAGTAAACATAGGGCCAAGCGCCGAACGGCCGCGAGATTCGCGGCACCATGACGATCCTGTTGACGCCGCGAATCCTCGCCGAACGTTACATCCAGACTCCAATGTTGCGCGTTCTCGATTCCCCAGTGCTGGCGGATCGCGGCCGACAGCGCTTTGGCTTTCGGCTTGTGACTGCTGATGTATAACCGCGTCTCCCACGTTTCACGATCCCCAACGATGCGGCAACAGGTCATCACCACCAGGGTGCCAAGTCCTCCAGAGAATGGAAGAATGTCATATCCCATTTTCCCTGACAGGAAAACCAGGAGATAATTCATAGCCAATTACTCTCCGTTATCAAAATCCTTCAGGATCAGTAAACGGCTGAATGGGATATGGCTTCACGCCGTGGCTTTTAAGTCAATCGGCAATCATGTCAAGTCGGTCTTGTTGGACTTTAATGTTCTCTAAGCCCCGTGTGGTTCGAATTCAAGGTGCCGCGATCCATGGACGTCAACTGGCCCAGGTTGTCGTACGCATACAACTCCCAGAAGCTCGCGTTCATCAGGTTGTCCCGCCATAGGCGATTCGAGTTGCGGTCATAACCATAGGTAAAACGATCCAGCGACGTGCCGTTGCCGTTGATCCAGCGTTGATCGACCACGCGGCCGAAGCGATCGAGGCCGTTGTATTGATCGCCGGCGTCGCCGGAGAGAAGCGGGGCTTGCAACAGATACGTCAGCGTGGAATTCGCCTGGGCATGGCTTCGCATCACCACCGTCGACAGACCCAAATACGTATAATCTTCCAACGTACCACTGCTATCGCTGAGATTGGCCAGGCGGCCAGGCGACTAATGCGATCGTCGGTGCTGTTGGCCGCACCGTAGTCGTAAGACAGCACTCGTAGATCCGGGATTTTGTATCAACCAAAGTCAAAGTAAGTGCCATTGGGCGAGACGCCTGTGTCACAATCCTGAGCGGAGCTTACGTTTTGAACGAATATCGAGACGCTATCACCGTGTTTCCAGGTATCGCTGCACCGCGACCTGGAAGGTTTGGGCCGATTCGCCCTGGTCGGTGTAGCCGAGGGGTCGGGCTCGCACGTTGGCGGCGTCGGCGTTGAGGATCTCCACGGTGCGGAAGTGGACATACCACAGCACGCCGGCACGGAGGCCTTCGTCGTCGCAGATGTACACGGGCCGGCTCGCCGGGGTGCCCACGACGCGATTGAACGACTCCGCGGCTGTGGTCAGCCGTCCGGGTGTCGTCTCGATCGCGGTGAAGGTGAAGCCTCGCTTCTCCGCTTCGCCTTTCAGAACCGAGTCGTCCGCGTTTTCGCCATGGAGATAGACGAGAGTCCGGTAGCCAGACTTCTTCAGGAGGTCGAGGCCGGCGGGAGTCGGCTGGCGACCTGTACCGACGCCATCCTTGACGATCGCGAAGCCGGGCAGTCCTGGGAAACGTGAGGTTTGTACCGTCGGCTTGGGAGCAGGACGGCTGGCGTCCGCGGGCGGGGGGAAGCCGTTCGCAGGGGTGGCGGATTCCGACTTGGACAGCGGCGGTTCGGCCGTCGGCGTCGGGCCGGAAGGCTCGCCTAACAAGCTTCGCGACTCCGAGGGAGCCTGAGCACGCGAGGTGCCACTCGACGGCGGCAGCGGGTCGGGAAGCAGGATTTCCGCAGGCGGCTTTGCACTGCTCGACGGCGAAGAGAAGTTGCCGGCCCCACCAAAGAGCGGGTCCGGCGGCGGGATCGAACCGCTACGCGCCGGCGGCGGGAACGCGGGGATACTGCCCGGAGCCGTCGGCACGGAGGTCGGCGGAATCGTGGTGAGGGGGCCTCCCGGCGGCGGCGGCAAGAAGGGGTTCGGCACGGAACCCGACTTGCAGCAGCTATGCCGACAACCGTTCGCACCCACCAGGCTGCCCACCGCCAACGCGGCAATCATCATTCTGCGGATCATGACGCTCCTCCGGGTTCGCCGCCTTTCCAGCTCCCAGATTCTACGTCAGGGATTTCTCCTTCTGGAGGAACTTGAGCCAATCCCCGCACTTTCCGAATCTTCCGAGTACCGGCCTTGCCGATCGCACCGACGGCGCGGCCTTCATGGTATGGGCAAGCTGGGTGGAAAGGGCCGATTTTTGCCGCGTAGTCCTCGTTTCGCTCGATCCCAGTTACTTCTTCTTGCCCTTCCTCGCGTCGCCGTCCGTGAAGGGCGAACGCTCGAAGCGGCAATCGTTCTCGACCACGCGGGGATCGCCCGCCTCGGTCAACGTTCGGATCAGGCGGTCCGCCATCTCCGTGCGAACAGCGGAGTACGCAGCGTCCGTTGCCACGTTCTTCACCTGATCGGGGTCGGTCTTGAGATCGTAAAGCTCCTCGGCCGGTCGCTTGCCGAAGGCATAGTCGAAGTGCCACTTCCACGACGGGTCGTGCTGATGCGCCACCAGCCAGGCTTTCGTGGGGCCGGCGTCCATGTCCGCGTAGCCCACCATGGTGTTCGATTCCCATGTGGCGGGACTGGGCGTTTCGCCCTTTGCGGGAGGATCGCCCATCGGCGTTCGCTCCGGGGCGAAGTTCCGGATATAAAGGTAATCCTTCGTCCGCAAGGCCCGGTGGGGATAGGGGAGATGCCCGGCTCGCGCGATGCCGACGTGACGCTCACGGCCTGTCACCACCCAGGATCGCTCGGCCTCCACCTGGCCGGACTTCTCTGCCTTGATCACGGGAAGCAGGCTCCTGCCGTTGAGCCCCGCGGGTGGCTTCACGCCTCCGGCTTCGAGGAACGTCGGGCAGAGATCCATGAGGTTGACGAAGTCGTCGACCACCCTACCGCCCTTGCCGCCCGGCCACGCGGTGACGAGCGACACGCCGGCGCCGAAGTCGTACAGGTTGCACTTTCCTCCCGGGAAGCCCGGCGCACCGTGATCGCCGCTGATGACGATGAGTGTGCGATCGAGTTCGCCCGCGTCCTCCAGTTTCTTCAGCAGCGCGCCGACGTACGCATCAAACGCCTGGACTTCGCCAAGGTAGTCCGCGAAGTCCTCGCGCACCTCGGGCACATCGGGGAGGTTCGCCGGCAGCATGCCCTTCAACGATTCCGGTTCGATGCCCCAGAGGTTCTTGCCGGAGCCCTTGATCCAGGTGCGGTGCGTGGTGGTGGGGCCGAACCAGTAAAGGAACGGCTTGCCCTTCTCGCGTGCAGCCAGGAACGAGTCGAAGTTGCCGCGAACCTCGTCGAGCAGTTCCTCTCGCGCGGCCGGGAGGCTCTGCCCCTTCTTCACGGCCGCGGTGACGTTCTCGGAGAAGTTATTGAAGCGAGTGCCGGACTTCTCGAACGCATGGGCCTGCCCACCGAAGGGCGCATCCGCGGGGGTTCCAGGGCTCCAGACCTTCGTCGTCTTGCCGATGTGATAGCCCGAGTCCTTCAGCAAAAGCGGGAACGACGGAATCGCGGGATCCCACTGGGCCCCGATGAGGATGGCCCCGCGGCCGGTGTTGAAGAAGTATCGACCCGAGAGCAATGCGCTGCGGCAGGGCGTGCAGGAGGGGGCGTTCACGAAGGCATTGCGGAACAGGGCTCCCCGGGCGGCCACGCGATCGATGTTCGGCGTCTTCACCACCGGATTCGGCGATGGTCGCGATTCGTGAGCCGCGAACGCACTGGCGTATCGGCCCCAGTCGTCCGCGAAACAGAAGAGGATGTTCGGCCGCTGTGGAGCCTCGGCCGCCTGGGACGACGAGGCAGATGCGATCAGGGCCACGGTCAAAAGCCAGATGCGTTTCATGGGAGAGCCTCGACCTGCGATAGAATCCAGGTGTGTCGATAGAATCGTACGTGATCGCGTCGAACTCGTCACGTCATGGCTCGGAAACGGGAGACAGGCATGTCCACCACGACTCTCAACACGTTCCTACGAGCCCAGCTCGAAGACCTGAAATCCAAGGGGCTGTACAAAAGCGAACGCCAACTCTCTTCGCCTCAGCAACCACGGATTCTCGTGAACGCTCGCCCGGTGGTGAACTTCTGCGCCAACAATTACCTGGGCCTGGCCAACCACCCCGCAATCGTGGCCGCGGCACGCGAAGGCCTCGATCACTGGGGCTATGGCCTCTCGTCCGTTCGCTTCATCTGCGGTACGCAGGAGGTTCACAAACAACTCGAAGCCCAGCTGGCTCGCTTCTTCCGGAAGGCGGACGCGATCCTTTATATCGCCTGCTTCGACGCCAATGGCGGGCTCTTTGAACCGCTCCTCACGGAAGAGGACGCGATCCTGTCGGACGAACTCAATCACGCGAGCATCATCGACGGTGTCAGGCTCTGCAAGGCTCGCAGGCTTCGGTACAAGCATAACGACATGGACGACCTGAAAGCGAAGCTCGAGGAGGCGAAGGATTGCCGATTCAAGCTGATCTTCACGGACTCGGTCTTCAGCATGGACGGCGACCTGGCGAAGCTCCCCGCGATCTGCGACCTGGCGGACACGCATGGCGCCGCGGTGGGCATCGACGACTGCCATGGCACCGGCCACCTGGGTGCGACCGGCCGCGGGGCGGCGGAAGAGATGGGAGTGCTCGACCGCATCGACATCATCACGGGGACGCTTGGCAAAACCCTCGGCGGCGGGGCGGGTGGGTTCACCGTCGCCTCCGCGGAGATCGTCGACTGGCTCCGCAATCGCTCACGGCCTTACCTCTTCTCGAACTCGGTGCCACCTTCGCTGGTGACCGCGGGGATGAAGGCCCTCGAACTGATGGACACCGCGGGCGAGCTCCGCGATCGGCTCCGGGTGAACACGAAGAAGTTGCGGAGCGGCCTGGAATCCGCAGGCTTCACGGTGAAGCCCGGCCCGACGCCGATCCTGCCGGTGATGCTCGGCGACGCCGCCCTCGCCACACGCATGGCGAACGAGCTTCTCCAGCGCGGAATCTATGCCGTCGGCTTCAGCTACCCCGTGGTGCCCCAGGGCCAGGCCCGCATCCGCGTGCAGGTCTCAGCGGCCCACACCGACGAACAACTTGATGCCGCGATCGCTGCATTCCGCGAAGTCGGAGCAGAGTTGGGGATTATGTAATTGCGGAGACGGTTGGTCTGTGGCACTGGCATGCTGTGCCACAGACGAGATTTTGGGTGGGATGGTTTCTCTTATCCGCCTCGGCACAGCGACGGTTGGTAGCATGTGCCAGGCGTGTGGTGGGAAAGTATCAATCTCGCCAATCGCTGGATCACTTGGCTCCGATCAGCAGCTTGAACTTGTCGCCCGCTCCCTTCTTGGCGTACGCATCCTTGACCACCTTGAACGCTTCGTTCGCGGCCTCGGCGGAAAGCGGATCGCCCGCGGCGTCGACGGGGTTCTTGATCGTCAGCGGTCTCGGGGCGAGCGAGGCCATGAGGTCGGGCAGGTCGTACGTCTTGAGCGCTCCGGTCACCACGTTCACGAGCTGATCATTGTTCACCGGCGTGCGGACCACGAGATCCCAGGATGGAATGCCGCGTTCGAGCGTGACCGCCGTGACTTTCGGATTCAGTGCCGCCGCGTGCAGGATCACCGGAGCCGCCGAACCGATGCCGACGAGTTCTAGCGGGCCGTCCCGTTCCAGACCCTTCGTGCATGCGAGCAAGTCCGCCACCTGCTGACCGAGCAACGGCTTCGCAAGGTGCTGCGAAAGAAACGCTTCCTTGGAGGTGACCCCGAACGTGGCACGCTTGCCCTCGGCCAGGAGGCCTGGAGCCGTCTCCCCGATGCCGCGAGGGTCGATCGCAAAGGTCATGACGTTGATTCGAGCCGCTCCAGAGAGTGCCGCTTCTTTTCCGCGATCATGAACGATTACCCGAGATCCAGGAAGAGTGGCGTCCTTAAAAGACTTGAGTAGCGGTAACGGGAATCCATCTCGTCTCGCGAGATTGTCCTCCATCTTCGCCGGGGCAATCGCGGGCAACCCCAGCACACGTTCGACCTCCTTCGCAAGTTCGCCTGCCTTCCACTCCTTCGCCCCACGAGCCTTCGCCAGGTCCGCGGCGGCCTCGGCGTTCAGATCGTAGCACGACTTGCCGCGAAGGTCCGAGAGCACCTGGCCGGTGCGCGTGCACTGAAGAGCCTTGTCGCTTTCGAGTGGGAAGTCTTTCTCGACGATGACGGCCTCGACACCCTTGAGCCAGCGGCTGAAGAAGCGGGCCATGCCTTCGCGGTGGTGCTTCTCGTAGCCGTGCTTCGTGTCCGCTTCGAGCATCTCGACTCGCTCCGGAACGCCCAGTCGCGTGTAGATTCGCTTCACTTCGCGGAAGGTGTCCCAGGTTCCCTGGATGTCGAAGAAGTCCCCCGTGGCGGCGCAGATCAGCGTCGGCTTCGGGGCTCGCAGCAGGAGATAGTCTGCGTGATCCATGCCGAAGGCGACCTGGCCGGGGATGTTCTGCTCCGCGTCCTGCGGCCCGAGCGTCTGAAACAGGCGATCAAGCGATGTGATGAAGCACGACGGAGCCGCCGCGACGATGCGGTCGTCGAGGGCCATGAGGTACGACGTGAGCGTGCCGCCGCCGGAGCAACCGGTGCAGCCAATCTTCGCGGGGTCGACCTCGGGGCGTGAGGCGAGGTAATCGATGCTGCGAATGCCGTCCCAGATTCGGTAGCTCGCGGTGCAACGGCCGACGAGCAGGGCCCCGACGCCGATCAGCGTGTGTTCGGTGGTGCTTCCCTTCACTTCGGGCTGGCCCAGCTTGTCGAGAAGCTGCATGCGTTCGCCCTGGCCGATGGGGTCGTACACGAGGGCCACGAAGCCGTTCTGAGCGAGCAGCACGGCGCCACGCTGCATGTATCCCGCTGCCTTGCCGTTGGTGCTGTGACCCAGCGGCATCACGATTCCGGGGAACGGGCCCTTCCCCTCGGGGATGTAGAGGTTCGCCGTCACGTGGTGGTTTGGACGGCTTTCGTAGATGACCTTCTCGATGCGGTAGCCGTCGCGTTTCAGGGAACCGACGGTCCTCGCGTTCAGCGGGGTCTTTTCCGGGAAGCCACCGAGAGCGTCGACGAATTTCGTCTTCAGGGCTTGCTGGTACGCCTGGACATCCGAGGCGGTCTTGAGTTTCTCGACGACAGCCTTGCGGGCCTGGAAATGCTTCTGACACTCCGCCAGCAGTGCGGAGTAGAGTGCTTTCCGCGGCGGGGGGTCCTTCGGGAGGACGTTCAAATCCTCCGCAGCGGTGGCGAGCGCCGGCGCCAGGAGCACCAGCAAAAGGAGGACGCGGCTCATGGGAACCTCGGGGGTCATTAGTCGAGATCGGCAGGCGGGGGAGGATGTTCGAACGACAACAGGATCAGCAGATTCACGCCCAGCATCGAGAAGTCTAACATGCAAACTCGGGCGAGGGTCGAGAATTCTCCATTTCGATTCACCAGCGTTTTGGGAATCTGTCAACCAACCTTGCGGAAGGACTCGATCGTCTGCCTCGCCGCGGTCGCAGTGTCCGGCAGCGGGAAGATTTCCGCGGACAGATGGCCCGCATAGCCGATCTTGCGAAGGGCGGCGATGATCGGCACGAAGTCGGTGTGGCCCAGCCCCGCGGCCCGGCGGTTCGAGTCCGCGAAATGGATGTGGCCGATATGCGAACCGCCTTCGAGGATCGCGTCAGCCAGGTTCGCTTCCTCGATGTTCATGTGGAACAGGTCCGCGAGAAGCTTCACGTTTCCCAGGCCCGCAGTTAGTTCCACCGCCGAAGCGACGGTGTTGCACAGGTTGGTTTCGTAGCGATTGAGATGTTCGTAGAGCAGCGGCATACCATGCTTCCCCGCGTGCAGGCTCAGGCCGTCGAGGGCTTCTCGAAGCATCGTGAGCGCGATGGGTTTCGGCATCTCGTCGCTAAAGCGGCCCTGCATGGAGCCGATGATCGCGGGAGCGCCGAAGGTGCCGGCCAGGTCGATGATGCCACGGATGAAGGCCAGTGCCTGGCGACGGTTCTCCGCATCGGGGCTCGTCAGTGAGAGCTTGTGTTTCAACCATCCCGCGCCGGTGCCGACAGCCGCGAGTCGCAACTGGTTCGTGCGGAGCAACGAATCGAGAGTGGAAACCTCGATCGCGTCCGCAGCGGGCGGGAAGATCTCGACGGCGTCGAATCCAAGCTCCGCCGCCTGCCGCACCCCGGCTGCGAGGTCATCCCAAAAGACGAATGGTCCACCGCGAGCCTCGGGGACGAGCGAGATGGTGATGGCCGATTTCATAGGGGACCGTTATGAGGCGCCGTGTAGCGGAGCGTTTTGGAGTATTGCGACGCGCTCCGCTACGAGGACTCCGCGTCGCGGCGAAACATTAGGATCGCACGAGCGCCGCGTAGTCGTCCTGTAGCATCTGTGTCACTGGTCCTACGGGGTATTCCTTGCCGTCGATCTCGCCGACGGGCTGCACCTCCACGGCGGTGCCGGTGAGGAAGATTTCGCTCGCCTTCTCGAGTTCGTCCGGCCAGATTTCACGTTCGACCACCTTGATCCCTCGGTGGCGGGCGAGTTCCATCACCGTCTGGCGGGTGATGCCATTGAGGATGCACTCGATCGTCGGCGTGTGGAGTTCGCCGTTGATGAGCAGGAAGAGATTCGCGCCGGTCGCTTCGGAGAGACGGCCCTTGTAGTCGTGCATGAGGGCGTCCTGCACGCCGGCGGCGAGGGCTTCGTCCTTTGCGAGGGTGCAGATGATGTACAGCCCGGACGCCTTGCTCCCGGCGGGGGAACACTCGGGGCTGGGCCGCTTCCACCGGCTCGTCACGAGCTTGATGGCCTTCTGGCCGTAGTACGCGCCCCAGGGGAACGCCGCGATCATCACGTGCACCTTCGTGCCGATGGCGGAGACGCCGATCACTTCGGCGCCGCGCCAGGCCAGCGGGCGGACGTAGCCGGAGTCGAGCTTGTTCTCGGCCAACACCAGCTTTGTGGCCGCGTTGAGTTCCTCGATGGAATAGGGGAGATCGTAGGCGAGCATCTTCGCAGATTTGATCAGCCGGGCGGAGTGCTCGGTGAGCTTGAAGACCTTGCCGTTATAGATGCGAGCCCCTTCAAAGACGGCGTTGCCGTAGTGCAGGCTGTGGGTCATCGCATGAACCTTGGCCTCGCGCCAGGGAACGAGCTTGCCGTTGAACCAGATGGTGCCGTCGCGGTCGTCGAGCGGAGGGCTGCTCACGAGGGATCTCCTGGATGTTTCGCGGCTGGGAGCGGAAGGCCGGATGTCGTACGAATCATGATAGCGATGAGTCGGCAGGTCGGAAGGCATGTTCACGCGCGACGCTGGCGAGCGGCGCGGCATGCTGTTACACTACTCCGATTCGCGGCCCTACCCCGTCGAGCCCTTGCGCTCGTCTCGAAGAGTGACTATGAACCCACCGTCGTCTTCCACCCGCTATGGGATTGTTGCCATCACTGCGGTCGCTGCGATGTGGATGTACATCGATCGCGTCTGCTTCTCCACGATGGCGGACCCCATCCAGACCGACCTCGGCCTCAGTGATCGCGAGAGGTCCTGGATTCTCGGAGCCTTCTTCTTCACTTATGCTCTCTTTCAAATCCCCATGGGATCGCTGGCGGATCGCTTCGGTGCGAGAACGGTGCTGGCTCTGTCGATCGCGGCGTGGTCCGGAGTAACGGCGGCCACGGGTTTTGCCGAGGGGTTTCTGAGCTTGCTCGGGATTCGACTGCTGCTTGGCATCACGGAGGCGGGAGCCTATCCCGCGGCTGCGGGGCTGGTCAAACGCTGGGCCAAGCCGGAGGAACGTGGACGATTCAGCAGCGTGGTGTCGCTTGGCGGGCGAGTCGGCGGTGCCGTCTCCCCTTCGCTCACGACATGGCTCGCGGGCGTGCTCGCGGCGGTGGTGATCGGGAGTTGGACTCTTGGCCCCTCGGGCACGAACTGGCGGGCCGTCTTCGCGATCTATGGCGTCTGCGGGATCGCGGTCGCGATCGTATTCTGGATCTTCGTCCGCGATCATCCGCCGGGCGGAGTAGTCGCAGGTCTGCCCGATTCAAGTGTGAAGGCGGATCGACCGCAACCGATCCTCGCGAATCCGCCACCGCCATCCGTGAACCTTGGGCCCAGTTTCTTGACGCAACTTGGGAGGATGGCACGCACGCCGCGCATGTGGATCTTCGGTGCTTTGCAGTTCTGCAACAACCTGGCGTGGGCCTTTCTCATCACGCTGCTGCCGACCTACTTGAAGGACCGGGGTGTCCCGCTTGATGAGCGGGGGAACGTGCAAACGCTGATTCTGTTCGTGGGCTGCATCGGCATGGTGATTGGCGGCCTGCTCACGGATCAGGTGTATCGCCGCTTCGGGCCGAGGTGGGGCCGGTCGCTGCCGATCATGACGGTGATGAGCGGTTGCGCGTTGATGTGCTCGATCATGGCAACCACGCCCCCGCTGTGGCTCGCGATCACGGCCCTGGCGTTCCTGGCGTTCTGTCAGGATCTGGGAATCCCGAGCGTCTGGGCTTACGCTCAGGACGTGAGCGGCAAAAACGTCGGCGCGGTCCTCGGCTTCGGGAACATGCTCGGCAACTTTGGTGCGGCCCTGTCGCCGATCCTACTCACGGAGAT
>Ga0105048_10016803_pt1 | contig 11305 bp, 8 predicted proteins | sample MAT05_FD_78382 | JGI IMG/M metagenome (GOLD analysis project Ga0105048, IMG submission 78382) | Freshwater microbial communities from Lake Fryxell liftoff mats and glacier meltwater in Antarctica - MAT-05 | ecosystem: Environmental > Aquatic > Freshwater > Ice > Liftoff microbial mat | place...
AGGCGTTCCAAGGCGCTCTCAATCGCGGCGGTTGCAAGGGTTGGTTCTATGCTGGCCAGCGCGCCGAGTGCGGCGGCGGCGCTTTGTGCGGAATAGGCCGTTGCCAGGGATTGCGCCTGCACGCGCTGCGCGCTGGCGACCGGTGGTTTAACTTCTTGCCGCGCAGCTTGAGCTTTCCCTGATTCCTCAATGAGCTTAGATGACGTTGCCAGCTGCTCTAGAGATTCCGACTGTTCTGCGCCCTGGCTCAATGGCTGGGCATCAGCAAGCACGGGCGGCACTTCGGCGTGCCGAAAACTCTCGCGCAGCAGCCAACCGCCGCCGGCGGTCAGCGCAAGCACCAATCCAAGGCACAGCACGCGCAGTCGACGGCTCATTGCAACTCAGCCGCCATCACGCCGATGGCCCATTCAACGCGCTGCCATTCAGCGGACGAATAGCGGTCGCGCAAAGCGGTGAGATAGTCAGCGCCTCGACGGCAGCCTTCAGGAATAAAACCCGTCGCACAAAACCCCAAGGCAAGCGCCGATCGCGGACCGCAGCCACCGACCGTGCCGCAGGCCAAAATCATTGTCGCCGCGGCGAATGCGCCCGAGCAGCCAAACTCGCAGCCGAGGGATGCTGGCGCTTTGGCTAAGCCTGAGCGATAGCGCTGCTGCAAGCTCACGCCCAGCTCAAATAGGTTGCTGCGGTTTTGTGCACCCGAGCGCTCAACCGCGCGCGAGTAAAACCCAAGCAGCGCGCTGCCGAGTGGGAAAATGGCAGGGTCGGGTGTCGCGTTAGGTTTAGCCGGTGCGATACCACAAAACTTGCGCAACTCAACAATCGCCTGGTAGCGCCCCGGCGAGCGCCGCTGAAACAGCGCCTCATCAAAATAGCTCGACCACACCGCGCTGCACCATTGCGTTACCGGCTCCACGACAGCTTGGCGAAATACGCGCTGATCGGCGGTTGGAAAGCTCTCGAGCAGCGCCAATAGCTCGGCGTGGGTCTGCGCCGTCGCAAAGGGTTTGAACTGCTGAGTGGTGGCCGTGATTGTGGGATGAATGGTCGGCAGGCTCAGCGGAGCTCGCTGCTTGAGCGCTAGATCTGGACTGTTGGCTGATTGTGAATCGTCGGCTGCTGGCGCTTCGCTTTGTGGCTTGGTTGTTACTGAAGCAGCCGTTACTTCGCGGCGATCCTCGTCTTTTCGCACGCCTGCTTCGCGGCTGTATTGCCAGCCAAAGGCCAACACAAAGATACCTAGCAGCAGCGTCCAACCGACAGTTTGGCGCCAGCGCTTTACCAGAAAAATCAAAGTTCGATCCTGCCCGCGGTCACGGGTGTTTGGGGAGTGCCGCTCAGACCGCCTCGGCATTTAAGAGTTCGATCACCGCGTCGCGCTGCGCGTGGACCAATAGCACCAGCAGGTCACCCGGTTGGGCAAGTTTTAGCGCCAGCGCCGTTGCGTTCACATCGGTATCGGCGCGATACAGTTGCTCGTGGCTTAAGCCTTGTGCCAAAAATTCTGCAATCAGTAAATCTTGCACGTCGCTTTCGCCGCGACCGCGACTCAGTGCCGCCATTTGTTTGACAATCACTACATCGGGTTTTTCCTGGGCGATACGCACCGCCAGCTCGCGAATATCCGCATCCGCTCGATCACCCGCCTGCCCGATCAGCACGATCTGGCGCTTTGCGGCAAACGTCCTAACCGCGGCATAGACCGCGCGAATGCCATCGGGGTTGTGGGCGTAGTCAACAATCGCGGTCGCGCCAATTTTCAGCTGAAACACATTGGTGCGACCGGGGTTGTCGCTGGTTTTCAGTCCAAATGCGCGCAGCGCCTGAACGATTGCCTTGCTCGGAGTTTTGAGCAATTTGGCCACCGCCAGCGCGGTCAGCGCGTTATAAACATTGTGTACAGCCGCTCCGGCAAACGTGATGGGCACCTCATCGAGCGCGATCAAACGCTCGGTTTTGTTGCCATCAAACCAACACAGCGCGGCTTGCTCGACAAATGCCGCGCGGGTATTGCTTGCCTTGTAGCGACGCAGCAGCGCTGGACTGGCTTTGAGCTGGGTCCAAACGATGGGATGTTCCACGCGATGCGCTTTACGTTCCAGCAGCACATCGTCGCGATTAAGCACGACGCTCCCGCCGGGTTTTAAGGCCTTGGTGATGATCAGCTTGACCGCCGCGATATCCTCGAGCGAATCAAGCCCTTCATCACCGAGATGGTCGGGCTGCACGTTGGTGATCGCGACCACGTCCGCACCGCTAATGGCCAGGCCGCGTCGATTCATGCCGCCACGCGCGGTCTCCAGCACAGCCGCTGTGGTGCGTTGATCGCGCAGCGCCAAACGCGCGCCACCCGGGCCGGAATAGTCGCCGCGATCAACGATGTCCTCGCCAACCATCACGTAGTCGCTGGAGCTCAATCCCACCGTGTGGCCGTTTTCTTTGAGCATTCGTGCGAGCAGGCGCGTGGTCGTGGTTTTGCCGTTAGTGCCGGTGATCAGCGCGAGCGGTACATTGCCGGCCTTGCCCCACGGCACCGCGCTGAGCTCGGGAAGTTGATCGCGCAGATAGGTAAAGCAGCGCGCGCCCATGCCCACCGAAAAATCGCCGTCGATGGTCAGCGCGAGGAGTTTTTTGCGACGCGCCCGACGCAGCAGCTTGATCAACTGCGGTTTGCGCTCGCGCGCGACGCGTTTGCGCAGGCCGGCAAGCACCTCAAGCGTATCGGGCAGATCAAAAAGCTTGAGTTTGCCGAGCGCAATCTCCCAAGCGTCTTCCGCGATATAGGTCGCCACCAAGGCCAAATCGATGGGCGCCTCAATGGACAGCTGGGTGCCTTTTTGATGGCGCCGAACCACGGTTTGTTGCTCAGTCCAACCTAATTCGTCGAGCAGAACGCGCGCGGCTTTACGCCAATGCGTCACCAAGCGCTTTTCAAGCAGCGGCGGTGCGCGCACTTCGAGCACCGCGCCTGCGCTCTCATGAAACAAATTGGCACCGGTGAGGCGCCTTGAGTCGGTCACATAAGGCAACGCCACGCGCGTGATCCTCAGTCAGCGGCCTCGGGCTTGAGCACCAAACCGCGCTCATCAATGGTGAACTCCAGGCTCGACATATCGCCAAAGCCGTCCACCGCATCGCTCAACGGCGCTGGCGCGTCGATCGGGCCTTTGCGATCACTGCTTATATCCGAGCTGCCCTCAGCGGGCTTGAAGTAAATAATCTGCTTCCAGCAGCGCGCAATTTGGTCGCCAAAAATCATCAACAAATCGCCCGAGTGCGCCAAAGAAAGCGCGTGATTCACCGCCTCGTGCTCATCTGGAATGACAGTGATGGCATCCGCCGAGACGCCCTTCTCAAGCAGGCTTGCGCGCAGCATTTCAGGCACTTCGCCATCGCGGCGGCCGCGACGCTCGTCATCCTGTTTGAGCACAAACAGGTCAAAGTGTCCGGCGGTGGCGCGGCCGAGTTCAATGATGTCGATATCGCGACGGTCGCCGGGCGCTGCCATCACGCAGATCTTGCGTCCCGGCATCTTGAACTGATCGACCATCTTGCAGATAGCAGCCATGCCCGGCGCGTTGTGCGCGTAGTCGAGGATGACCTTAAACGGGTGCTCGTCAAACACATTCAAGCGGCCAGGAGCCTGGAAAAAGCTGGTATTGAAAGTGCGCAGACCGTGTTCGATGTTCTCGCGACTGACTTTCATCGCGTAGGCCATGGCGGTTGCGAACATCGCATTTTGCACGTTGTGCAAGGCGCGGCCTTCAAGCGTGGCGGGGATCAAGTGCGTCCACAGCAGCGGGGTGTGCGAGCCTTTGTCGTAGATCGCAATCATGTGGCCGTTCATGCCCTGTTCGAGCACTACCGCGCGCCCACCGGCGCGGATGTGCTGGCGCACCAGCGGGTGGTTTGGGTTCATCGTGACATAGCAAATGTGCCTGGCATCGCAGTACGAAGCCATTTTCAAACACAGAGGATCATCAGCGTTCAACACCGCAGTATCGGTCGCGGTTTCCACCACGATGCGCTTGACCTCGGCAAGCTCCTCAATCGTTTCGACCCCGCGCAAGCCTAAGTGATCGCTTTGCACGTTCAGCACGCACGCCACATCCGAATGCCGAAACGCCATGCCGCGTTTGACCAAACCGCCGCGCGCGGTTTCCATCACCGCTGCATCGACGGTGGCGTCGCGCAACACGATTGAGGCGGCCATCGGGCCGGTCATATCGCCGGAGACCGTCAGCTTGCCGTCGATGTAGACGCCGTCGGTGGTGGTCAAGCCCACGGTGAAACCGGCCATTTTCAAGATGTGCGCGAGCATGCGGCTGGTGGTGGTTTTGCCGTTGGTGCCGGTGATCGCCGCAATCGGAATACGCGCTGGCGTATTCGGCGGAAACAGCATGTCCATCACCGGCCCGGCCACATCGCGGCCTTTGCCTTCAGAGGGCGCAATGTGCATGCGAAACCCAGGTGCCGCGTTGATCTCACAAATCGCGCCGCCCACCGAACGATAGCTTTGGCTGATATCGGTGGTTAGAAAATCCACGCCGCACACATCCAAACCAATCGCTTTGGCCGCGCGGATCGCCATGGCTTTGTTGTCGGGATGGATGATGTCAGTGACGTCTACCGCCGTGCCGCCGGTCGACATATTCGCCGTTGAGCGCAACCATACGATTTCGTCTTTGGGCGGCACGGTGTCGCGCGTGTAGCCCACTTTCTCGAGGTGTTTTTCGGCCTGATGGTCAAACTCCAGCTTGGTCAACACCTTTTCATGACCCACGCCGCGACGCGGGTCGGCATTGACCAAATCGACGAGGCCAATGACGCTGGTCACGCCATCGCCAATCACATGGCCGGGCACCCGTTTGGCGGCGGCGATCAAGTTACCGTCGACGATTAAGATGCGATGGTCCAAGCCCAGGATATAGCTTTCGACCACCACCGTTTTCGAGACTTTTGCGGCTTGCTCGTAGGCGATTTCCACTTCTTCTGGCGTGCGCAAATTGATCGACACGCCGCGTCCGTGATTGCCGTTGTAAGGCTTTACCACTACCGGGTAACCCACTTTTTCGGCGGCTTTTACAGCGTCGCGCGGGCCGCCGGCAAGGCGCTGTTTGGGCACCGGCAAACCCACATCTTCAAAAATCTGGTGCGCCATTTCCTTGTCGCAAGACAGCTCGACGGCGATGTGCTTGGTCTCAGAGGTAATGGTTGCCTGGATGCGTTTTTGGTATTTGCCGTAGCCCAGCTGCACCAAGCTTTGCGAGTTCAGGCGCAACCACGGAATGCCGCGTTCTTCAGCTGAGCGCACCAGGCTGCCGGTCGATGGCCCAAGCGCGCGTTTTTGGGCGTAGCGAATGAAGTTATCGCGCTCACGGGCGTAGTCAAATTTGGCGTCCACGTCGCTCGGCTTGATATCGCTAGGCAGCAGCGAATGGATCAGCTTAAGCGCCAATGCTGAAGCCGCCAGCCCCACGTCGCGGTCTTCGTACTCAAACACCACGTTGTACTGGCCTTTGTCTTTCAGCGAGCGGGTTTTGCCGAAGGTCACTTCAATGCCCGCAAGGCCCTGAATCTCAAGACAAATATGCTCGAACACATGCCCCATCCAGGTGCCTTCATCCTCGCGCATGCGTCGGATAAAGCCGCCAGGTTCTTTGTGCGAGCACTGGTGTTCGGCAAGATCCGGCAGCGCCGCGATCAGTGGATCGATAAACGCCGCGCCCAAGCGCGCGGTGGGCCAGTCTTCCAGCACGCCGAGATCAATCTCGTGATGAATTACCGGAAAAAGCGCAAAGCGGTTAGGACCGACAAACACCGAGGTATTCAAAATGCGCATGCAAGCCCCTACTTCTGATCAGCGGAAGCGCTCGATCCTAGCGCATTCACAAGCGCTTGAGAGCGCCTAGGCTGTACGCGCTTGCGACTCAATTTCGCGCAGGCTGTTAGCCTTCATTCACCTCCCATTTTGCTGTCTTAAAAATCCGCTTGCCCGATTTCAACCTCACCTTGATTGACCAAGCGGGCCTGCCGCTGCTGCTGGCGGTGATCTGTTTGAGCGCGTGGTTAAAGCGCACGCGCGTGGCACTGCTGGGTTGCGTGTTGAGCGCAGCGGCCATCGCGCTTTCGGTTGATCAACTCAACGTCCGCTCGCTGCCGCAAGCCCTGTTGCCGGTCGCACTGCTGCTGCTGGCGCTGTGGCCGGATGCGAAGGTCTTTTCAGCGAGCAGCGCGCTGTACCTGCTGCTGGTGTTGATCTTAAGCGGCATTATTGCGGCACTTCCCGATGCGCAGATGCTGTCTTTGCTTGCCGCGCTCGCGCGACCGCTGGGGCAAACCGTCGGCATTGGCACGGGTCTCGGACTTCTGGCCAGTGCGGTTGCACTGCTGCGCTGGGTGATCAACGCGCGCGCTGGCCTGCTGGCACTGGCAATCGTCGGCGCGCTGGCCACCATTGGCGTGACGCAGTTCAAGGACGAGCCGCTGCAAATGGCTTTTCTGACGCTGAGCGCGGTGTTTCTGCTCGTGCATCTGGCGTCTCAAGCGTATCGGATGAGCTATCTGGACGCGCTTACCGAACTTAACGGACGCCGCGCGCTGACTGAGGAGCTAGGTTTGCTGGGCAACCGCTACGTGATTGCGATGCTCGACATCGATCATTTCAAATCGATCAACGATCGCTACGGTCACGATGTCGGCGACCAGGTGTTGCGCAATCTGGCCAAGCGCCTGCGCGGCGTCAAAGGCTCGCGGGCGTTTCGCTTTGGCGGCGAGGAGTTTTGTCTGACCTTTAGCCGTACGCCGCTGAAACTCGCCGTTGAGCGAATGGAAGGGTTGCGCGTAGCGATCGAGGCGGATGTGTTGAGCTTAAAAGGCAAGCCCGGCAGCAAGCGCGCGCCGCCGCCGCTGAAGCTCACCGTGTCGGTTGGTGTCGCCGAAAGCGCAGCGGGCGTGGTCGCACAAGACGTGCTCAAAGCAGCCGATCAAGCGCTGTATCGGGCAAAGCAGGCGGGCCGCAACCGCGTGCTAGCCGAGCGTTCGTAATCGCAGCAAGCAACGCGGCAATCACCTCAGCAACAATGCGCTTCATGCAACGCAAGTAAACTGCCCGCGGCTTAATTTTCCCCGGCGTTGCGCATGTCAGACAGTCAGTTTTCGCTTCTCACCCAACGCCGCTTCGCGCCGTTTTTCCTGACGCAGTTTTTAACCGCGTTCAACGACAACGTCTTTAAAAATGCGCTGATCATTCTGCTCACCTATCAAACTGTGGCGTGGATGGGGCTCAGTTCCAACACGCTGGTCAACGCTGCCGCCGCGCTGTTTATCCTGCCGTACTTTTTGTTCTCAGCCACCGCAGGCCAGCTCGCCGACAAGTACGAAAAAGGCCGTTTGATTGTCATCATCAAAGCCATCGAGATCTTGATCATGGCGCTAGCGCTGTGGGGCTTTGTCGGCCAGCACATCGGCGCACTGCTGGCGTGCCTATTTTTAATGGGCACGCACTCAACTTTTTTCGGCCCGATCAAATACGCCATTTTGCCGCAGCATCTCAAGCTAGAAGAGCTCGTCGGCGGCAACGGACTGGTTGAATCTGGGACGTTTTTAGCCATCCTGCTCGGCACCTTGCTGGGCGGCTTGCTCATTGAGATGTCGACTCACGGCGTGCTGTATGTCGCGGTGACCACAATCGCTTTAGCCACGCTCGGCCTGCTGATTGCACTGCTCATTCCGAAAGCACCCGCGCCTGCGCCCGACCTTCAAGTGAGCTTCAATCTAATCACTGAGACCTACCGCAATCTCTTGCTGTTGAAAGCCAACCGAGTGGTGTTCTTGTCGTGTCTGGGCATCTCGTGGTTTTGGTTTTTCGGCGCCACGTTTATGACCCAGCTGCCCAATTACACCAAAGATTTCTTGGGCGGCAGCAGCCAGGTGGTCACGCTGGTGTTAACCATCTTCTCGCTGGGTGTCGGCGCCGGCTCGCTGCTGTGCGAACGGCTGTCGGGCCGTCGCGTTGAAATTGGCCTCGTGCCGTTTGGAGCCATCGGCCTGACCCTGTTCGGCGTGGATTTGTACTTCGCCAAGCCAGACGCCGCAACCGCACTCGGCGTCGGCGCAGTTGAGTTCTTACGCGCCAGCGGCGGTTTGCGCGTCGCGCTGGATCTGTTCTTGATTGGCGTCTTTGGCGGCTTCTATATCGTGCCGCTGTTCGCGCTAGTGCAGCTGCGCTCCACGCCCGAATTCCGCTCGCGCATCATTGCCGGCAACAACATCCTCAACGCGCTGTTTATGGTCGCCGCGGCCGTAATGGCCATCGTGCTTTTGGAAGTTGCGAAGTTTACGATTCCGCAGCTGCTGCTGGTCACGGCCATCCTCAACGCGCTGGTGGCCATCTACATCTTCACGCTGGTGCCCGAATTCCTGCTGCGATTTTTGTGCTGGATTCTGATTTGCCTGATGTACCGGGTAAAACCCCAGGGCCTGGAAAAGATTCCAGACGAAGGCCCCGCACTATTGGTGTCCAACCATGTCAGCTTTATCGATGCGCTGGTGATCGGCGGCATGGTGCGGCGCCCTATTCGCTTCGTGATGTACTACAAAATCTTTCAACTCCCGGTGCTGAACTGGTTTTTCCGCGTGGCCAAGGTGATTCCCATCGCTGGCTTTAAAGAAGACGCAAAAATGCTTGAGCAAGCTTGGGAATCCATCGATCGTGTGCTGGAAGAAGGCGAGCTGGTGTGCATATTTCCGGAAGGCCAGATCACCCGCACTGGCGAACTCAACGAGTTTCGCCCGGGCGTTGAAAAAGTGATCGCGCGCCGCCCGGTGCCAGTCATCCCGATTGCGCTATCGGGCCTGTGGGGCTCGGTGTTCTCGCGCCGCGACGATGCGCTCGGTCGAGCGCGCGTGCCACGGCGCTTTTGGGCGCGCGTGGGATTGAATTGCGGCAACCCACTCGAGCCGGAGCAGGTCTCAGTTGGCGCTTTACGTGGGCTGGTATCAAGCCTGCGGGGTGCGCGCCCCTAGACTTTCTAACCAAATCCAACGTTTCGCTTGCGTAAATCCAAAGCAACGGTACGATCCATGGACCGGGGGGTGTATGTGGCAGCAAATCCAGACGAAGTAGCGCAAGGCGCAGGGCTCGATTTACCAGCGCTGGTGCAGCGCGTTTCAGATGGCGATGCTGAAGCTGAGTCCTTAATCCTGACGCAGTTCTCGCGCGGCGTGCACTGCCTGATTCGTAAACACCTCGATCACCCTGACTCCAACTTGGAGGATATGGCGCAAGACGTGTTGCTCGCGGTGCTTGAAAGTCTGCGTAAAGGCGCGGTGCGCGATGCCCGCGCCCTGCCCGGCTACGTGCGAACAACCGCCGTGCACCGTGCGCAGCTTGCCAATCGGCAGTTCTCGCAGCTTGTTCGAAAAACCGAGCCACTCGGCGATGATGACGGGCGCTTTGTGCAGCAGGCGGCCCCGGTCACTGATGAAATTGATTCCGCACGCAAGCGCCGCCAGGTGCGCGAGTTGCTCAATGATTTGCCGATGGAGCGCGATCGCGACGTATTGACGCGCTTTTATTTGCAAGATCAATCAAGCGAGGAAGTGTGCGCGGCACTGGCGATGGAGCCCGAACACTTCCGCCGCGTGCTGCACCGCGCGCGCACTCGCTTCAAAGCCATCTTGGCGCACGTCGGCATCCAGTCGGCATCCACGTGAGACAAAAACCACCCAGCTCTCTCTTTGTATGGCGAGGGGTAGATATTTGTGGGTCGCAAATAGGTGTTGACCGTAATGAAATTGCCTGATTTTGATCCAATGCCGAGCTGGCTAGAAGATGTCTGGCTGGAGCGCTATTTGAATCGAGCACTAAACCAAGAAGAATCCGCCGGGTTTGAGGCTTACATGCTAGACAAGCCGCGTTTGCTGGACCTAGTTGAGCTGGATCTCGCACTCGCAGACGCCTTGCGCGCGGACGCTGGGAAAGCGCCGAGTGTGGTGCCGCAGGCTGCGCAGATGGAGGCCATCACCGCCGCCGCAAACAACACGCCAAGCGCCGCTAAACCGAGAAGCAAATGGGCGTCCTTCAATGCGCTCGCCGCCAGCCTGGTGCTAGGCGTCGGCGCCGGATTCTGGGCCGCCAAACAATCCATAAGCGCCCCCACAATCGCCAGCAGCCCGCCCAGGCTGGTTTTCGACTCAATGCGCGGCGCCATCACCACCAATCTCAACGAGCCCGGTTCGGCCGCATCGACGATGTACATCGTCGAAGTAGCCGTCCCACCGGATGCCCAAGTTCTATCAGCGATCGCGGTGGTGAATGGCCGCGATATTGCGCTACAAAAACCCGTCGTCTCCAGCGACGGCTTCGTGACCTTCGTATTTCCAGTCCAATGGAGAGACCAATCGACCCTGGAGTTGAAATGGACAGCGGCTGGAAGTTCCGAGCCTTTGCAGTTGGTTTTTAAGATTTAATTTGTTGCTGAGTCTATTAAATTGAGGAATTGAATATGGCACGACAATGTTTTGAGAGAAATTCAAACACGCCCTGCATTCGACTAGAAAGTGATGATTTTCTTGATAATAAACGCGGCAGAGTTTGGCGAATTGACGGCGCAGTGGAAGATCTTGGAATTAAGCGCTGGGACATCGTTACAATTCACACCACCACGGTTAATAATATCCGTTCCACTGCAATGACGGTGATAGACCCCGAAAACGGCCTTCGATTCACGGTTAGTTTAGCTATGGTCGGTGGGAACGATCACTATCTGACAGGCAGACACAATAATTTCATCTTCTTTGTATTCGCGCTTTGGGATCGCACGGATGGCAGCAACTTGCGACGCGGCATATATATTGAAGTATTTGCTGATGGCAGCGGACACAGCATGCCAGACCCGAATTACAAGCCCGACGAAACTACTTGTCCAACCTCCCCGATCCCTATTGTTTTTCAACTCGGTAAAGGCATGACCGTTAGGGAAATGCGCCAAGACAACGAAGGCAACGGCTACGAAGATCCGCCATAGGTCAATTTACTGATTTATTCCTGCGCTTTTAGCTTAAAGCGCAGGTAATTCATCAAAGTTTAGGGGTGAACTTTTGTGCAATTGCGGGGCTTGGATATCGCGAAATGGGTGATCGCCTTCGCGTGTCTAAGCACGACTTTGAACGCGTTCTCGCAGACAGTTGAATTCGACTGCGCTTTAGATCAGCAGACCCGTTCGCAAACGCTAACCTTGCCGGCCACGTTGCAGATTTCTCCGCTGCCCGGCCAAGCGGCTATTGCCCTTTTGGAAGA
>Ga0105048_10016806_pt1 | contig 11303 bp, 8 predicted proteins | sample MAT05_FD_78382 | JGI IMG/M metagenome (GOLD analysis project Ga0105048, IMG submission 78382) | Freshwater microbial communities from Lake Fryxell liftoff mats and glacier meltwater in Antarctica - MAT-05 | ecosystem: Environmental > Aquatic > Freshwater > Ice > Liftoff microbial mat | place...
CAAACGATCCTCGCCTTGTGACGTATTCACTCGGGTCGTAGAGGGTGATCTTAGCCTGCTGTGCACGCGCACGCGCAGCCGCTTGTCAGCGATCGCGAGGCCGCGTAGTCAACTCATGAGGTCGTCACTCCAAATTCAACACGGAGCGGGACATCGCCCCGCGTGCGGCGTCCGTGCCAAAGCCGACGGCGGACCCACCGCGAGTCCCGGTTAGGTCCCGGTTTCGAGTGTCAGCAGGCATCATCGCGCGACGCTCCGTGTCAGGTACGCCCGCCAAAACACTCGAAACCGGCCTGTTTCCCAGCCCCCACATCACCTTGCCAAGGTTGAAATCGAGGGTTCAAATCCCTTCTCCCGCTCTCACCCTCACTTCGTGAGCCCTCAGCGGTAGAAGGTCTTTGGGCGGTCGCGCTTCGCGCTCGGCATCAAATCCCTTCTCCCGCTCTCAGACAAATGACTCGAAGACGCCCGGTTCGCTCGGGCGTTTTGCTTTCTAGTTCATCTGGCTCGAGATGATCGGGTGTTGCTCGGCGGTCTCCCAGGGGAGATCGGGCCACCAGCGGTCGATCGCGGGCGGGGCGCTGGGCTCGACGCTCTCGCCGGGCTTCGGGGCGACGATGATCACGTCTTGCTTCTTGGCCTCGGCGAGCACGCGCTCGATCGGCTCGGTCCAGCCGTGGAAGGCGAGCGGGAACAGGGCCCAGTGGATCGGGAAGAGGACCTTGCCGCCGATCATCTTGTGGGCCTGCACGGCCTGCTCGGGGCCGAGGTGCCAGTCGGGCCACGTGCGGTGGTACTGGCCGATCTCGAACATCGTGACGTCGAACGGGCCGAGACGCGCGCCGATCTCGGTGAGCGCGGGGAACAGGCCCGTGTCGCCCGAGTAGTAGACGCGGTGGGCCGGGCCGATGATCGCGTACGACGCCCAGAGGTTCCTGTCCTGCGCGGCGAAGCGGCCGGTCGCGTGGCGCGCCGGCGTTGCGACGATCTCGACGCCGGCGATCGCGACCTTCTCCCACCAGTCGAGCTCGGCGATCTTCGCGGCCGGAACGTCCCATCCCTCGAGGAGCGCGCCGACCCCGAGCGGGACGACGAAGCGCGCGTCCCAGCCTTTCATCGCCTCGATGGTGGCCATGTCGAGGTGGTCGTAGTGATCGTGCGAGATCAGCACCACGTCGATCTTCGGGAGCGACGCCAGCGCGATGATCGGCGGGAACCAGCGGCGCGGGCCGATCCACTGGAACGGCGAGGCGCGCTCGCTCCAGTTGGCGTCGGTGAGGATGCGGATCCCGTCGATCTCGATGATCGTCGTCGAGTGCCCGAGCCAGGTGACGCGCAATCCGCTCGCCGGCGGCACGTCGAGCGCGACCGGGGACACCGCGATCGGAGCGCTGGGGCTGACGTCGTTGCTGCTGCCGCCGAACGAGGCTTTGATCATCTCCCAGTAGAGGTTGATGATCGGCTGCGGGTTCACGAAGTGACCGTCCTTCCACTGCGGTGATCGCTCCATCCGCGCGCGGCGCTCGCCGCTCGCGCGCTCGCCGAACGAGCGCCATCCCAGGGCGAGCACGACGCCGATGACGAGCACGAAGGCGAGGGCGATCCACTTGAGCAGGCGGCGCATTTGCCCGGCGAGACTACGCCGATTCGGTCACTCCTCGAGGCGCTCTTTTGCGAGCTTGAGCAGCGCGGGCGAAGCCGAGGTGTCGACCAGGATCGCGCGGTACTCGGAGTCCGCGTGGATCTTGTCGCCGCGCTTCCGCGCGCATTCCGCGAGGCCCAGCCGCACCGCCGCTTGCGCGGCTACCGGCACGCCCGACAGCGCGCGCAGGTAGTAGTTGTTGGCCTCGGTGACCTCTTCCGTGCCGAGGAGCGCGCTGCCGATCGCCGCGTGCACCCACGGATCGTCGCTCGGCTCCGCGCGGCGCAGCTCGACCAGCGCCTCGGCGAACTTGCCCTGGCCGATCAAGCCCAGCCCGATCGCCAGCGCGGGGACGTGCGGCCCGGCCCGCGGCGGGGGCGCGGCCTCCATCGGCGGCGGCACATCGGGGCGATCGTTGGCGGCGAAGGAGAGGTGCGGGGTCGCGCCGGTGGTCGCCTTCACCTCTCCGCTGCGCAGCTCGCGGGCCCAGCCTTGCGCCTTCGTCACCCAGGCGGCGCGGTCGGGGCGCTTCTCGGCCGCAGCGTAGCGCTCGTAGGCCTCGGCGGCGGCGATGCGATCGTCGAGCGCGCGCAGCGTCTCGGCCAGGCCGAAGTGCGCGTCGGCGTCGTCGCTGTAGCGCGTGAGGTACACGCGGTACGCCTCGGCGGCGCGCGGCAGGTTGCCGGCCTTGCGCAGCGCGTAGGCGAAGTTGTACTGCGCCGTCGAGAGATCCGGCGCGAGGCGCACCGCCTGCTCGAAGGCCTGCGCGGCGGGCCCGAACTGCGAGAGCGCGAGGCGCGCGTTGCCCAGCTCGGCCCAGCTCTCCGGGTCCTGCGGGCTCATCTTGGTGGCCTCTTCGAGCAGCATGACCGCGTCGGCTGGCTTGTCGTCCTCGAGCAAGGCGCGCGCGCGGGCGCGCAGATCGATCGGTGCGGCGTGGACCGCCGAAGCACCCAGACCGCCGAGCCCGACGGTGACGGCGAGGGTGAGGGCTTGGAACCGGGACCGCATCGACCGGGAGCATACGAGGTCAGCCGCGAAAAACACCAGCCGCCTGGACGATCGGGCCCCGTCGGGCTATCGCGATCGCCGAGACGCACGTGACCGACCCCGACGACCGACGCGATCCCGCGGACCAACCTGTCCAGACCGCGGCGCCGCAGCAGCCGGACGACCCGGTCGCTCCGGCCGACGAGCCGCCCCTCGCCAACGCCGACGATGTGATCGCCGATCCCAACAGCGCTTCGGTCGCGGCTAGCGCGCTCCCGCCCGCGGACCCGATCGACGCCGCCGCCTGGGCGCACCCCCCGTACGACTCTCACGACTCGTTCAACCCGGTACCGCCTGCGCCCGCTCCTCCTGCGCCCGCGCCGCGCCCGGCGAGCGCTGCTCGGGCCGTTCCTGCCGCGCGACCCGCTCCGGCGGCCGCACCGCGCACCGAGCCCAACTACCAGGTCATCGGCTGGATCGTGATGAGCCTGGTCGGCGGCGCGCTCCTCGGCGGCGGCTGCGTGACCTGCGTCGGCGCGCTCGGCGGCGGCGTCCGCGACGATGTCGAGGACAACAACGGCCCGCACGTCGGCGTCGTCGAGCTCACCGGCGCGATCAGCGATGGCACCGAGGTGGTCCGCCAGCTCCGCCGCTTCTCGCACCAGCCCAACATCGAGGCGATCGTCGTGCGCATCGACTCGCCCGGCGGCGCCGTCGCGCCTTCGCAGGAGATGTTCCAGGCGATCCGCGAGGCCTCGGTCGAGAAGCCGGTGGTGATCTCGATGGGCAGCATCGCCGCGTCGGGCGGCTTCTGGGTCGCGATGGCGGGTGACTGGATCGTCGCATCGCCCGGCTCGATCACCGGCTCGATCGGCGTCATCTCGCAGACGCCCGATCTGCGCGGCCTCGCCGAGCTGGTCCGCGTCGAGCTGCACACCTACAAGACCGGCCCGCACAAGGACATCGGCAGCCCGTTTCGCGCGCCGAGCGCCGGTGACGAGGTCATCGTGATGGAGCTGCTCTCGGACGTGTACGAGCAGTTCGTGGGCATCATCGCCGAGCGCCGCCACCTGGATCTCGACACCGTCCGCCGCTTCGCCGATGGGCGCATCTTCACCGGCCGAAAGGCGCAGGAGATGGGCCTCGTCGATCAGATGGGCGGGCTCTACGACGCCGCCGCGCGCGCGCTGGTGATGGCCGAGGAGCGGAACGCCGCGAAGGACAAGCGGTCGGTCGAGCCGATCGAGGATCGCCCGTCTCTGGTCTATCCGCACCGCCCGTCGCCGGGCCTGTTGCGCCTCCTCTCCGAGGAAGCCGGCGCCGCTGCGATGAGCGGGGCAGGGCGGGCGGCTGCCCGCGCCCTCGACGCGCGCACCGAGCCGCGGATCGAGCTGCGCTGATGCTATCGCTCGCGCTCATGCTGATCGCCCAGGCCGCGCCGACCACGCCAGTGGTCGTCGCCGTCGCGCTCGAGGGCACCGCAATCGCGTCGGAGCGCACCCGGGTGAGCGCGCTCGTCGCCCAGGTCCTGCGCGGGATCGAGGGGCTCGACGTGCTGGCGATCGCCGACATCGCGGGCACGGTCGGTGAGCCGTCCGCGCGCGCGTTCGCTGCCTGCGCCGATGATCCTTGCAAGTACGCCGCGCTCGGCGCGATGGCCCGCGGGCCGCTCGTGCTCGGGGCGCTCGATGCGCTCGACGGCAAGCGCGTGCGGCTCGATCTGCGCGTCGTCACCGCGACCGCCGGCACCACCGTGCGCCTCTCGCGCGACCTCGCGCTGCCGCTCGAGTCGGGCTTGATCGAGGCGGTCGGCTCGCTGTTTCCCGGTCGATCGGTGCGCCCCACCGGCATGTTGACGGTGAACGTCGACGTCGACAACGCGGCGATCGAGGTCGACGGCACGACCGTCGGTGTCTCGCCGCTCGGGCCGTTCAGCGCCAGCGTGGGGCGCCGCCGGGTGCGCGCGCTCGCGCCCACCGGCAACAGCGCGGAGACCACCGTCGATGTGGGGCTCGCCAGCGCGTCGAGCGTCGACCTGACGCTGCGCGATGCACACTCGGCATGGCCCTTCCTGCTCACCGGCGTGGCCGGCGCGATGATCGGCGGCGGGCTCACCGCCGGCGCGATCGCGGCCGCCAACGCCAGCAATTGGCGCGAGGCGTGCCCCGAAGGCAAGAGCTGCGCCGCTGGTTTCACCGCCGGGCGCAACGCCGTCGACGCGTCCACGCTCAGCACCGAGGTGGCCGTGGCGAACGCGTTTTACATCGCGGCGGGCGCCGCGGTGCTCGGCGCGGTGATCGTCTGGTTCGTCGAGGGCGCCGAATGAGGTCTCTTTTACCGCTTGTGGCGCTGCTCGCTGGCTGCTTCACCGAGCTTCCGCAGATCGACGCGCCGCTCTTCGCGTGCAACGGCAACAGCCTGGAAGAGGGCCAGTCCCCCTGCCCGGCGACGCACTTCTGCAGGGACGGCGCGTGCCGGCCGCGGCTCGACTGCATCGAGCCGGACGCCCGTGACTTCGGCTGCCTCCCGAACGTCCACCGCTGCGAGCTCAGCACGGTCCCCGAGACGTCCGCCACCGAGTGCAAGAACGGCGTGCACACGTTCACCAGCTCCGCGGTGCGCGACCCCGACGCGTGCGCCTGCGACGACGGCCTGGTCTGCGTCGGCCTGGCTGAGGTCACCACCGCGTCGACGCCCGCTGCGCTCCCGCTCTACGTCTTCCCCACGACGCTCCGTCCCGCGCGTTTGCCTGCCGCGGAGCTCGGCGCCGTCGGAGAGCGCGCGCTCGCCCGCGTGTGCACCCGCGCCTGCTCGAGCGAGATCGACTGCCCGGCGGGCCACACCTGCCGCGCGGCCGCGGTGCTCCATCCCTCGACCATCGCCGGGTCCGACGAGGGCCGCCACACGATCGGCGTGTGTCAGCCCGATATCCTGGTCACCACCAGCACGCCCTCGGATCAGGTCGATCCGACCATCTGCCGCGGGAAGACCGACTGCACGACGCGCCTCGGCATGTTCGACGGTCGCTGCCTGGCCCAGGTCGAAGTGATCCTCGATCACCCCGCGCGGCCCGCGGACCGCTCGGAGGACCCCAAAAAGATGGCGTGGGGCCACCACATCGCGATCGTCCCGCACTGCGCGGGCGCGGCGCCGTCGGGGACCGTGCCGGACGGCCTGGGGTGCAGCGAGGACGCCGTGTGCAACAGCGGCGAGTGCGAGGAAGGCCGCTGCCAGAGGCTCTGCAATCCCAAGGAGCCGAGCGCGTGCGGCGTCGATCAGTGCCTCGACACGGTGGTCCGGCGCACGACGGGGTCCGGGGACCTGGTCGATCGCTTGTTCCTGTGCCGGTGACTTGAGGCTAACATCGGGACCCCGTGGTCTCCCGCCCGCCTGACGACAAATCCCGTCTCACGCCGACCAAGCGCACCGTGGCGCCGGTGACGGCCGGCGCGCCCGTGGCCACGAGCCCCATGACCAGCCGCCGCCCCCCTCCCTCGTCGCCCAGCGGCGCGCTCACGCTCGACATGCTGCTCGCGCTCCTGCGCGAGGCCGGCGCGATCGACGACAACTTGATGCGCGACCTCGCGGCGAAGGAGGAGCCGCTCAAGGTCAAGTTCCTGCGCGACAAGTTCGGGGCCCAGGCCCTGCGGACGCACAAGGACTATAAGGTCTTTCCGGCCGAGCTGATCGACACCGCCAAGATCCCGCACCCTCAGGCGCCCGGGCGCACCGTCGACGAGGACGTGATCGCCCAGCTCCTCTCGCAGGCCACCGGGACGCCGTACAAGAAGATCGATCCGCTCGAGCTCGACATGAACCTGGTGACGAAAAGCCTCTCGCGGGGCTTCGCTCGCCGCCACGTCATCCTGCCGCTGAAGAAGACCGGCAACGTGCTCACCGTCGCGATCTGCGATCCGTACGACACGCGCGGCATCGAGGAGTTCTCGCGCGCGACCGGCACCGAGGTGCAGCTGGTCGTCAGCAGCAAGAAGGACATCGTCAACATCACCTCCTCGGTCTACGGCTTCCGCTCGGCGATCAACGCCGCCGCCAACGACGCCGCGGGCGGCGTGAACCTGCAGAACCTCGAGCAGCTGGTGCGTGTGCGCGCCTCCGAGGAGATCGATCCGGGCGACCAGAAGATCGTGGCCGCGGTCGAGTACCTGCTCAACCAGGCCTTCGATCAGCGCGCGAGCGACATCCACATCGAGCCCAAGCGCGAACAGTCGAAGCTGCGACTGCGCATCGACGGCGTGCTCCACGACCTCGGCGACGTGCCCGCGCAAGTGCACCCCGCGGTGGTCGCGCGCGTGAAGATCCTGGCGCGCATGGACATCGCCGAGAAGCGCCGCCCGCAGGACGGCCGCATCAAGACCCAGCGCGGCGAGCGCGAGATCGAGCTCCGTGTTTCGTCGCTGCCCACTGCGTTCGGCGAGAAGATCGTCATCCGCATCTTCGATCCGCAGGTGCTGCTGGCGGAGGTGATCGATCTCGGCTTCACGGTGAAGGAGCGCGAGATCTACGAGCGCTGGATCAGCCGCCCGCACGGTCTGGCGCTGGTCACCGGGCCCACCGGCAGCGGCAAGACCACCACGCTCTACTCGACGCTCAAGTACCTGGCTGCGCCCGACGTCAACATCATCACGGTCGAGGATCCGATCGAGATGGTCTACGAGCCGCTCAACCAGGTGGCGGTGCAGAACAAGATCGACGTCACCTTCGCCGCGGCGCTGCGCACGATCCTGCGCCAGGACCCCGACATCATCATGGTCGGCGAGATCCGCGACAAAGAGACGGCGTCGATGACGGTGCAGGCGGCGCTCACCGGCCACTTGGTGTTCTCGACGCTGCACACCAACGACACCGCGAGCTCGGTCGCGCGCCTGATCGAGCTCGGCGTCGAGCCGTTCCTGCTGGCGTCCGTGCTGACCGGGATCCTCGCGCAGCGCCTCGTCCGCAAGATCTGCAGCGAGTGCGCGATCGAGTCGGTGCTGAGCGAGGAGCAGATCCTCGCGCTCGGCATCCCGGTCCAGCCCGGCGAGCATCGCCGCTTGCCGGTGAAGACCGGCGAGGGCTGCGTCCGCTGCCGCCACACCGGCCTCTACGGCCGCACCGGCGTGTTCGAGATGCTCGACGTGACGACCAAGATCCGCCGCATGATCCACGAGGGCAAAGACTCGAAGGAGATCATGAAGGCCGCGACCGCCGACGGCATGACCACGCTGCGTCAGGCCGCGATCCGGAAGCTGGCGCAGGGCGTCACGACCTACCAGGAAGTGTTTCGCGTCACCGCTGAGATAGGCGAATAGACGCCCTCACGTGGGAGCGGTCACCGCTTCGCGTTTATTCCTCGCGTCGGGCTACATCCCGACGCATGAACTTTCGCAGCATCATCACCACCACCCCCCTCGCGCTCGCGCTCTTTGCGTGTGGCGGAGAGGTTCCGGGCGCGAGCCAGGTCCGCGCCGACATCGCCAACCCGAGCGGCTCGATCTCCAGCAAGCGCACCGTCGCTGGCGCCTACGTCACCCGTGACGCCGCCGGACCGGCCGCCAGCATCGGCGCCTTCAACCCCGGCGCGTTGACCGCCCAGGACCTCGGCGCGGTGAGCCCCGCCCGCATCATGGCCCCCCACTTCGCGCGCCTGCAGGCCCACGTGGACGGCCGTCGCTTCCAGGCCCTGGAGGAGTCGCCGCAGAGCTGCCTGAACAACGACGAGATCACCCAGGCGATGACGGCGTCGCTGATGGCCGGCAACACGTCCGGCTCGTGGGACGTGAGCCTCGATCTGTCGAGCTGCGCGAGCATCGGCCTCAGCGGCAAGATCAGCATGTCCGGCAGCTACGACATCAGCGCGAGCGGCATCACCTACGAGATCGAGGAGCACCTCGACAACGTCTGCGAGAGCTCCAGCGGCAGCTGCATCACCGGCGACGCGGTGCTCGAGATGTCGGTCAAGGCGCAGCAGGACATGGAGATGGTCATGGGCTGGAAGCTCGCGGTGACGGAGGCGGGTCGCTCGCTCACCACCAAGGGCGGCATCCGCATGGCCGGTCTCGGCGGCGAGGGCAGCGAGGTCGAGTACGTGGTCTACGTGAACGACGAGAGCGGCAACGAGGTCTCGATGGTCATCAAGCTGACGAACAACAGCTTCAGCATCCGCGGCAAGGACGGCTCGCTCACCTGCACGATCGCCGCGGACGGCTCGGGCTCGTGCGACGGCAACCTGAGCTGGGACAAGGCGTTCGTCGACGCGCTCGAGGCCGACCCGACCTTCAACGGCTCGGGGAAGTAATCAGCTTTCGCGCCTTGCCGACCTTCTCGAACGCAAAGATCGCTTTCTCCACGTGCTCCGGCGAGTGCGCCGCGGACAGCTGGACCCGGATGCGTGCCTTTTCCTTCGGCACCACTGGGAACGAGAAGCCCACCACGTAGATCCCCTCCTTCAGCAGGTCGTCCGCCATCTCGCTGGCCTGCCGCGCGTCCCCGATCATCACCGGAACGATCGCGTGCTCGCCCGGCGCGATCGTGAACCCGAGGCGGGTCATCTCGCTGCGGAAGCGCTTGGTGTTGGCCCACAGGCGCTCGCGCCGATCGCCGGATCGGTCGAGCATGTCGAGCACCGCGAGCGCCGCACCGCAGATCGCCGGCGGCAGCGAGTTCGAGAAGAGGTACGGCCGGGATCGCTGGCGGAGGAGCGCGATGATCTCCTTCTTCCCGGTCGTGAAGCCGCCTGCCGCGCCGCCGAGCGCCTTGCCCAGCGTCGAGGTCATCACATCGACCTGGTTCATCACGCCGAACAGCTCGGGCGTCCCGCGCCCGGTGCGGCCGACGAAGCCCGAGGCGTGCGAGTCGTCCACCATCAACAGCGCCTTGTGCTTGTCGCAGAGCGCGGCGATGCGATCGAGCTTGGCGTAGCAGCCGTCCATCGAGAAAACGCCGTCGGTCGCCACGAGGCGCAGGCGCTTGCCCGCGGTGGCCACCAGGTGCTTCTCCAGCTCCTCGAGATCGCCGTTGGCGTAGCGGAGGCGCTCGGCCTTCGCGAGGCGGATCCCGTCGATGATCGAAGCGTGGTTCAGCGCGTCGGAGATGATGACGTCTTCCTCGCCGACCAGTGTCTCGAAGAGCCCGCCGTTCGCGTCGAAGCAGCTCGAGTACAGGATGGTGTCCTCGGTGCCGAAGAACTGCGAGAGCCGCGCCTCGAGCTGCTTGTGGATCGCCTGGGTGCCGCAGATGAAGCGCACCGACGCGAGCCCGAAGCCGTAGCCGTCCATCGCCCGCTTCGCAGCGTCGATGATCTCCGGGTGCGACGCGAGACCGAGATAGTTGTTGGCGCAGAAGTTCAGCACCTCGCCGCCGGGGTTCGCGGTGATGTCGGCCTGCTGCGGCGAGACGATCACGCGCTCGCGCTTCTCCAGCCCGGCCAGGCGGATCTCGTCGAGGGTCTTCTGGATTATCGGCTGCGCGAGGTCGAACATGGGAGAGCGACTAAGGCGGCGCGCCGCGAGACGTCAAGGCGCGACGTAGACGGCCCGCGAGACGCTGTTCACGTAGTCGACGATCTCCTTGAGATCGGACGGCGCGATCTTGGAGAACTTGAGGCCCACGCCGAAGCTGCCGCTGCCGTCGGTGGTGCCCGGCGAGGGGGCGCTCGACGACCAGGCGACCTTGCCCACGGCGGTGATCGGCTCGGGACGGTCCGGTAAACGCAGCGTGAGATCGATGTGCGTCCCGATCTCGATCGGGTGATCCGTCGCGATCAGGATCCCGCCGTTCGAAATGTTGAGCGTCGTCGACTGGCAGATCGTCGCGCCGTCCTTGAACGACACCGACAGGTTGCACGGCACACGTCGCGTCGAGCGCTTGGCGCTCCCGGACGGGGAGGGCGACGCCGACGCGGGCGGGGACAGCGGAGAGTTGCCGCGGCCGTCGTTGGCCATCTCGCGCATCGCCTGGCTCTCCAGCTCCTGCTGCGACTCCGAGGTGCGCGGGATCGATCCCAGGTTCTTGCGCGTGCTCGACTGCCGGGCGCTCCACTCCTCGGGGGGCGGCGGCTTCGGTGGCGGCGGCGGCGCGGTCGGGAGGTTCGGGCGCGGCGTCACGGCCGAGAGATCGACGGCGCTCTCCAGCGTGTCGTGATCGTTCCCCGGCCTCTTGATCTTGGCGAGATCCTGCGTGCTGCGGATGTCGCCGGCGCGGCGGTTGTCGATCCCGCTGTCCGTGCCGGTGAGCGGCTGGATCTCCAGCACCGGCGGCTCGGGCGGCGCCGCGATGCGCGACACGCCGCGGCCCACCAGGGCCAGGATGCGCTGCACCAGCGCGGTGCCCTTGATCGGGGCCTGGAGGAAGTCGTCGGCGCGGTGGGCGTTCTCGGCGATGTCCACCGCCTCCAGCTCGGCCACGGTGCCGTAGAGCAGGACCGGCACGGTGTGCGTGGTCGGGCTGCGCTTCACCTGCACGCACAGATCCGCGCCGGGCATGTCGTCGAGGCCGAGGCCGATCACCACCGCGTCGGGTCGGGTCTGCGAGACCGCGCTGAGCGCGGCGCGCGCGGTCTGCATCATGTCGACCGAGAACCCGGCGCGCCGGCACTCCACTTCGAGCTCGGCGCGGATGTCGGCGTTCTTCTCGACGATGAGCACGTGGCGCATCCGCTCGAGGTTGCGCAGGC
>Ga0105048_10016807_pt1 | contig 11303 bp, 10 predicted proteins | sample MAT05_FD_78382 | JGI IMG/M metagenome (GOLD analysis project Ga0105048, IMG submission 78382) | Freshwater microbial communities from Lake Fryxell liftoff mats and glacier meltwater in Antarctica - MAT-05 | ecosystem: Environmental > Aquatic > Freshwater > Ice > Liftoff microbial mat | place...
CCACTTCCTGGTATTTTCTTCTCTTTCGTCGGGATGTACAATACTGATCCAGCCTTGCTCCACCATCATAGCGGTGGTGTAGCCTGTAAAATCATATACAGCCTGGTTGAAATAATTGAGGTTGCCATTCACATCAGCCATCCAAACAAACTGCGGCATCGAATCTGCCAACAGTCTAAAAGTGGCTTCACTCTCTTTTAATTCTTTTACCGCCAATTGCTGTTCCGTAATATCTATAACGGTACCGTACATGCGCAATGTTCGCCCCCCGGTATCCTGGGTCGTTTTACCATATACGTTTATCCAATGTATACTCTCATCTAGCCAAATGATGCGTGCCTGGTAACTGATCCGGCTAGAGGACAGTGAATTTTCTACCGCCTTATCCCTGGCTGGTTTATCATCCGGATGGAACCTTGCCACCAGGTCGTTGTGCGTTACTTCCCTGCCGGCGTCCCCGAATCCAAAAATTTCCAATACCCGGTCCGAACTGAGGAAGCGGTTTTTTTCCAGGTCCCAGTCAAAAGTGCCGATATTGGCTGCTTCGATGGCTAGCCTCGAGCGCTGTTCTGTTTCGGCAATTTTGTTCCGCGCCACAATCATCTCCGTTATTTCATAACCAAAGATTAATATGCTACTGGCTTGCCGGGTGTTATTGAAAACAGGTTGAAAAATGAAATTATAATAGTTAGTGGGAGGCGTACCAAGTTGACGGCGCCAATTAAAAGCAATTTCCTGGCGGCGAACAGGTTGGCCGGTTCGATAGGCAGCGTCCAGTAATTCGTGCAACACCCTGCCATCCCACCCGGGGAAAACGTCTCGAAAAGATCTGCCGGTAAGGGCGTTATTGCCTGCAAGGTTTTCGTAAAAGCGGTTGGCCAGTTCATGCTCATGGTTGGGGCCATGTACGATGGCAAACAGGGCGGGAAGATCCTTAAAATAATCTGACAATGTTTTAATGTGGTCCTCTGCATTGAACCGCATCCGGGTTTCAGTTTTTAAAACGATGTAGGATACAACAATAAAAAAAATGGCGAAAACGGATGCCATTAAGGAGTAAAGGGGGGTAATGAAGGCGGTATTGTCTTTTTGCTTACTCCGGGTTAACATAAGGTTGTCTTCCATCTGCTGCATGGTACTTACCAGCTTCCGGACAGCGTTTAAAGTGAGCCTGCTTTCACCTGCCAGGTAGTTATTATCTACCTTCCCTGTTTCCGCTAAAAGGTCTTCCTGTTCAAGTTCCCTGCGTCGTTTTTCCATCAGGGAAGCGATGGTACTCACATTAAGTTGTTGCAACGGGTTGTCTTTGGTAAGCGAATCTAATCGCAGTAGGTTGGTGCGATATAGGTCAAAACCCGCCAGGCGAAATGCCCTGAAAGTGCTGTCGCCCTTTAATAAGAAATCACGCTGACTGGTTTCGATATCCCTTATGCTGGCGAAGGTTTGTTCAATGGTAAGTTTGGTAAGGTTGGTGTGTGAAACAAGGTCTGACTGGGTATTTAAATTACTGATTCTTTGATAGGAGAATACAGAAAGCACTATTACCAACAGAAGGATGACAAAGAACAGGATGTCAGAAAAAAATAGACGCTTTGATTGCATACAATAGAAAAGAAACACGGTTATTAAAATAAAACCAAGTTAATCCAATCCATCAGTTTAAAAAAATGGAGGCAGGGAATTCATTGTTGGTACGCTATGTTACCCAAGCTACATTGAAACGTGAAGTACTTTTTGCATAAAAGTTTCAGGCTGTAAATGAGTAAGCGGGAAGCCACACCATTGAATGTACCTTTCTACTGGTGGTTGGCATGCCCGGCGTTCACTCTGGCGTCATTACCACCTCAGGCACCCAAATGTACAATATGTTTTAATCCCGCTTTTTTAGCATTTTCCCATAAAGCCTTCCTCTGTCGTAGCATGTGAACGGTATAACCTGTAACAACAAATACACCTTCAATGCCTTCAAGGGCCGCCAGGTGGGTACTTTCTTCCTACAAATAAAGTTTACCCGTTGATATTCCCCTTACTGTAAAGGGGGGGTGCTTTCTCCGGGGCACGTACTGCTGCCTGAATCACTATACTTTTATTTGTGATAAAAGGAGCCCGACTTTGTTGCTACCAACTTGTTCTGTTGCTTCTATGATGGGTATTTTTGGAGCATTTGTATTTGTGCTTCTATAAATGGCCCTGCCAATTTATCCCATATTGTCCACTTTCAATTTTCTAATTGAAGCAGAAGAAGGGCAGGGAAATGAATGCATTTCCTGCATTAGGGCTTTCATACGTTGCCGTACAAAGCCTACCGGCCGGATGATACGATTCGCCCGTTTACACAGTCATCAGAAGCGGCGTGGCTTTGAATACTATCCCAATGCTTTTAGCAAGCCGTTTTTGGAAAATTGGGAAAACTCAGTAATACATTGGTAAACCGATCTTCCAGGTTTCTTACAATGATATTTCCATTCATTTTTTTCGCCAGTAATTTGGCTTCCGACAATTTGTCGTTGGTAGTATAATCGCTATAGCTGCTGTTGTCCCTGATAGAGATAAAAATAATGTCTTCATACTCCTGGGCCTTAATACGGATACAACTGTTTCTGGTATGACAAACAATGGTATTTAACAACTGGTGCAGCACTAAGGATAAGACTTGTTCATCAGTTTCTACCTGGAATTGCGGTGGCACTTCATTGACAAAAAAGCTATTTCGTTGCACGGCAGTACCAATAGCATAGTCTGTTGCACCACTTACCAGTTGATGTAAGTTTTTTGAGGTAGCTGTTAATGAGGGATTTGGTGATGTTGTCATTTGATGTTCGTTTATAGGTGGGGGAAGAGGTGGCAATCAGTTTATTTTATCAGGGCCTGCTATTTATTACATGGGCATACACCGGTGGGATCACCAACCAAATTGGTTTAGTAAATTGCTCTTTACCGTTTATAAATACCATTTTTAAACGGTAACAAACCCGTTGAGTACAGAGGCTGCCCAGCTCATCGGTGGTGGCGTAATTAGAAGGGGTGATAGCAATTCCGCTGGCGGTAATAGTTTCTATCGGTTCATAGCTGATGCCGTTATCACTGCGCTGTAATTCAAAATGGCTGGTATTGGTTTCAGAAAAAGTTTTCCAGGACAACTGTACCTGGCTATCACCAATGGTTGCTTTTAACAAATTACCCGCTTCATCTGCCATACTGTATTGTAACTGATTGGGTAAAGCAATTTCCCGTTCGTTATACACAATTTTCCTTGGCTGCGCCAATGGGGCCAGCGTATAGCAACAACAGATAAGCAGGAGGGTAATTTTGGAGGCAAAATGCATAGTTGGTTATTTTGAGGTAACTTGTTGACAGGTGCTATGCATGTGCTGTGCCAAAGCGTACAACCCTTTACCAGAAAGGGTTTCAGCTTTTATGGCTTTTTTGATTTTTCCAGTATATGGAAAAAAATATAAAATTTGTAAAAAAATGGAGTCGGCTTAATTCGTTGCGGCGAAGGAGCAACAATTGGATAGACAGGCTTAGAGAATAAAAGGGCTGTTACAAATCTTTAAAAAGGGTTCATTTAAAATCAAAAGGTGTGGATTAAAAGCAACCATGATTGCGAAGAATTGACTATTACCAGTGAAAATGAAGGTGGCGGGAACAGGAAAATTAACCTGTCACCCGCCACAATTCGGTCGATAATTATTGCGCAGCTTAGTTTCCAGTTATTAGCCAGTCGAGGATTCTTTCAATAGCCGTTCAGCCATAGTTAAATGAGCTTCGATGGCGGGGAAGATGAGCGAGGCGATGTACCTGCCATTTACTTCTTCTGTATCAAGGTCTGCTGTGGGAGCATCATTAAGGTAATCTTCGGTAAATTCCCTTAATACCTGGTGGTTTTTTAACTGTACATCGAGGTAAAAACGATCAAACATACTGCCGGCAGCAGTGGATTCCAGTCCCTGGAAAAGTGCCTTCATCTCTTCCTCCATTACAGGCGCCATTGCGCCCATATCCTTTAGCACGGTTGACAAGGCAGTGGCTTCCGCTAATTCAAAGCCCGCAAATTCTTTTACAAGGGGATTAGTTGCCTTTTCCGAAGCTATCTTACTGGTGGAAATGGAAAATTCCAGCGGAAGGAGGAGGTTGGTATTAAATTCTTTTTCGGTCATATCAATTTGTTATTGTAGAAGTAATTATACGGTTGCTTACCTACCGGGCGCAGTACTTTACATAAAACTCCAGTGCTGATCGGCATCATAATAATGAATATTGGTTTCGGGCCAATGGTCCTTGTCAAAACCAGGCGCTTTTTCCATCATTTCCCGGGGCTGGTCAAATATAAATGCCTGTCGCTCAGGATCAATGGTTAATAGGGGGAAGGGTATGGCAAAAAATTTTTCCCCAATACCCAGAAATCCGCCGAATTCAATGATAAAATACTCAATCATACCAGTGCGAACATTCAGCATAATATCTTTTACCTGTCCCATATTTTCGTCCTTTTTGTTAAACACTTTATTTCCGGCAATGGACGAAGCGGTAAGGCACTTTAGGGGAAGGTTGGGCGTTAAGCCTTCCGTATTATTTCCGGTTAAGTTGTCTTCTATAATATCCATAATTGATTTTAATGATGGTGATTAAATCCCTTTTTAATTGCCTGTTTAAATGGTGGAGTTAAAAGGGTAATTACTTTTGATATAACCTACCTGTAAATTTTATGCCATAACTGCAAATTACGGGAGAGGGTTACTGGTGGCTGCTTTGGCCCCGGGGTTATTGGAGCATTTGTTTGCTTATGCAATCAATTGGGAATTATTTCCCCACCTGTTAGCAGGATCAAACAGCGCACAATAAATACAACCTGTTACTGAAGTAACAGGATCGGGCGTTGACTATTGTATTATTTCCCGAATAACAAATATAGCGAGGATGGTAAATATACTATAATAGTCTGCGACGGGGGAGGCTCAATCCCTGGCTGCTGTATAACCACCATGTTGTACGGCTTCACGCAGGGGCGTTTTACCAGCGTTTAGATAGCCTGCAGGGAGAACGTTTTCATGATAGAGGCCACCATAGCCATAGGGGAGTTGGTGATATCAATTTGCAATGCATGTTCCGGTAATTCGAGGGCGGCAAACTGCGATGCCAACAACGATGGCGGCATATAATGATCAGCCCGGTAATTCAACCTGTTTAGAATAGTGTTGTAATCACCGGCCAGCAACACCCAGCGGGTATGGGTAGTAATAGACTGGCTGAGTTGATTACGATAGGCTTCTTTAAGGGCCGAACAAACAAAGATGAGCGGTTGATATTGCAGCTTTTCAATCACAAACAAATTAATCTGTTGCAACCAGGGGACCCTGTCTTCATCGGTTAAAGGTATGCCCGCATTCATTTTGGCGATGTTTTCAGGCGGATGAAAGTTATCTGCATCAAAAAAAGCATAGCCGGTTTTTTCCGCCAGTAATTTCCCGATAGTGGTCTTGCCACTGCCAGACACGCCCATTATAAAGATTACAGTAAATTCCATGGCAAATAAAAAAAGGGGTTATGGCAACAAACTTTATCAGATGGCAATATCGGCTGATTTGTCATCACTCACTACGAGGGGTTTACGAATAAAGCCCATCGTCATCGTTTAAAAAAAATAACCAGGGCTCCTGCGAGCGTTAGAATGATAACTACTTTCCGGTAACTATCATCCTTTATAAGGGCCACTATTTTTAAACCCGCCAAAAAACCGACCATAAGGGCAGGTAATAATACCAGGTCGGTTAGAAGCGTGGTGCGGTTGATATTTTGCCAATAAAATGCCTGGAAAGGTAGTTTAAAAAGATTAATACATAGGAAGAGCCAGGCAGCCGTTCCTATAAAACCATTTTTAGGAAGCCGCATGGCTAAAAAATAAATATTGGAAAAGGCGCCGGCGAGGTTTCCCAGCATGGTGGCAAAACCAGCAGTTAACCCGGTACTGGCCACAAAAAGTTTGTTAGTGGGAACTATTGTTTTTTTCCTGATTTCCAGGAACAGCATAATGCCTACCGTAAGTAGAATAATTACTGCCATCATCTTGCTGAAAACAGCTTCGTTTAAATCTTTACCCACGTAAACACCAATCAAAATGCCGATCACCATCCAGGGCATCAGCTTTTTAAAATGTGGCCATTCTGCGTGCCGGTTGTAATACTTTACCGCCATAATATCGGCGGCGCATAGGAGGGGCAACACAATTCCGGTGGATGCCTTTCCGCCAAATACAATGGCCATCAGGGTTACATTCATCATGTCGATGCCTTTTAACCCGGCCTTGGATAGGCCAATGATAAATGCGGCCAATAATATTAATACCCAATGTAATAAGGAGTAGGTAGGTAAAAAGCTCATTTATTTCGGTTGTGCTTATTTCTCCAAAAAATAACAATACCTGCAAGTAGCACTACACTTACAGATAACCCGATAATGTAGTAAGGCACGTCTGGCATAGTAACAATTTAAAATGAAATTCAATGTATGCCAGCAAAAGTAGGATAGTTTAGGTGTATGCCAGATAAATTAAACTAAACAACTGGTAGCAAGGTTATAAATAGTACATTCAGTAAAATACATTTTAAACACTAAATAATGGTTATGCAAAAACAGTCCTATCAAAATCATTTAAGGTTTTATTATCCACATCATTTTGTTTTTTACCCAGTGCTCACGGCATTGGTGGTATTAGGTATACGGCAGGCCATGCAAAACGAAGCGCGGTCAATGGAATGGTTGGCTATTACGGCCATCTTTGTGTTAATTGGCTGGCTATCGTTTATGACAAGGCAGCACTATGCCCTTACGCTGCAAAACCGGATGGTTAGGATGGAGATGCGCCTGCGTTATTACCAGCTTACCCAGCAACGGTTGGAAGACATCGAAAACAAATTGTCGTTTTCGCAATTGGCAGCCCTTCGTTTTGCTTCGGACGACGAATTGCCGGGATTGGTAAAGCGAACTTTGAACGATTCGCTATCGCCGGATGCGATTAAAAAGCAAATTAAGCACTGGGTGCCTGACACGATGCGGGTGTAGGCCATTTAAAACGATCGAAAGATTGGTTGCCCCTTTCCAGCGGTAGCAAAAAGCTAATAAGAACTACTACTGTAGTATAAACAATTACCTAAGGGCAGTTTTTTTCATGCCCGGTAAATCCGGTTTTTTTCAACATGTATGGCTTTGAAAAGGGGTGTAACACTATCTCCACTGTTTTGAATTAATAAAATAGTAATGTAAAAATCCTGCTTTAAACAGCTCCTCCTGTTTATGCATTGCGTTGCTTTTCAACAATACCCATTTCTTTTTCATTGAATGGCTTGCCGGTTCATACCCAATGTAGTATTCTTCCTACAAATTAAGATCAGGAGGTACTACAATGTAATGCTCAAAGCGCCTATGCTGATTGCCGTTATTTACTATTTACTTTGTACGTTGGCATAAATCATTAGCATGGGTTATCAACAACTTACAGAGTACCTCCTTTAAACCAACCACCATTGAAAATTACAATGTTTGATTGCGTGACAACAGCGTGCCTCCCGTTTATGAAAGCGTAGGTTATCATCCAGTAAGAATGAAGAATTGACAAAAGTAATTACCAAACTAACCGATGTATTAAATGACATATTTAAAAAAACCAGCGATGGCCCTATAATGATTGACCGAAACAGTTATAAACCTTTGTAAATAAAAAAGTTGCTAACGGGCACCGGCGCCGGCCTCACCGTTTGTATAGAAAAATAGAAATTTCAATGGCAATCCGGCTGCAATCTATAAAGGTATAAGAAACAAATTTTATTTTACATTACCTAAAACCTGGTAGATGTTTACAGCAATCAGCAGTTTTGAAATAGCCAACGGAATGGAAAACGAAGTAAAGGATACTTTCAAAAACCGGCCCAAACAGGTAGAAAACTTTGAGGGTTTCATTCGCATGGACGTATTGAACCCCGCACAAAATCCTGCACAGGTATGGTTGCTTACCCAATGGAAGGATAAAAAAAGTTTTACTGAATGGCACCACAATCACCTGAAACAGTCCCATGGTGGCATACCCAAAGGATTAAAACTGGTGCCCCATAGTTTTAGCCTTCGTTTTTTTGACCATATTACTTCTTAAACCAGTATCATGCAAAACAATAGCGCCATTTACGAATTGATCAATGAAAAAAAAATGATGCTGGCGCAGGAGATCACCGGTTTGCAATTTCAACAATATCCCGAACTTGAAATAAAGTATGGTAAAGCAGGTAAAGATAAATGCCTGGAAGATGCGCAATACCACCTTACCTACCTCGCAGAATCGATACGGGCCAATAGTAAGCCAATATTTACTGCCTATATCGAATGGGCGAAAACCATGCTTGAAGCAAGGGAAATACCCTTCCAGGACTTGATAAATAACCTGGGATTGATGGAATTGGTTTGCCGGCGAATACTGCCTCCACAACATTCTGCCATCGTAACTGAATACATTCAGCTGGTGTTGATGCCCTCCGAAAGCATTGAGCCAACGCCTTCTACTTTTTTAACGGCTACTAATCCATTGCTGCAGGAAGCAACCACCTATTTATCCTTATTACTGGAAGGAAACAGGAGCGAGGCCCAGGCATTGGTTTCAGGCCTGGTACAAAATGGCCAGCCGGTTGCCGCCATATACGAACATATTTTCCAGCCCAGCCAGTACGAAGTTGGACGGCTATGGCAAACCAATCAAATAACAGTGGCACATGAACATTACTGTACGGCTGCCACACAACTGATTATGGCCACGCTGTATCCATACATTTTTAAAACAGAAAAAAACGGTTGTAAAATGTTGGCCTGCACGGTATCAGGCGACTTACACGAAATGGGCATCCGGATGGTGGCTGATTATTTTGAACTGGATGGTTGGGATACGTATTATATGGGCGCCAGTATGCCCGAAGCAAATATTTTAACCGCCATCATGGAACAAAAGGCGCAGCTGCTGGCTATTTCTGCTACTATGCCATTTCATATAAGTAAGGTGGAAGCCATCATTAAAAAAGTAAGAAGCAGGGTTGAAAACAACCGGGTAAAAATTATTGTGGGCGGCTACCCGTTTGCCCTGGAGCCTGATTTGTGGAAGCGTACTGGCGCTGACGGGTATGCCGTAAATGCCAGGGAAGCCATTGCACTGGCCAATAAATTAATTAACCTGAATTAAAAATGAAGCGATAGGAATGAATTACGACGATACCTTAGACCATTCCAAATATGATAGCTACCGGATATTGCAACAGCAGGTGGTAGTGGACACCGACCACGTACCAGCCTCGGGCGGCATACCCGCCGACCGAAATCAAATTCACCCGCCTGCAATCCCAACCAATAGAATGCAAAGCGCTTTTAGTGGCAATGATGAAGCCATTTTAAATGATATGACCCAGCTTAATAACGAACTGGTAAATACCCAAAGGTTATTGGTAAAACAAAATGATGAAATAACAAAATTAAATAAGGAATTAAACGCTGTAAATGCCGATTTGAAACTGTTTACCCATGTGGCATCGCACGACCTTAAAGAGCCCATCAGGATGGTGACTGGCTTTATGGGCCTGATAAAAACCACCTATGGGCCATCGCTTGATAAAAAAGCCAATTCTTATATCGACTTTGCGCTGGATGGTGGAATGCGGATGGAGCGAATGATTACAGATTTACTGGAACTTACCCATATTGCCCGGAACCTGCACCAAAAAGAAATGGCCGACATGAACTTGTTGCTGGATGATGCCATTCAAAACGTCAGTACCCTGGTTGCTGAAACTGCTGCCAGGATAGATATTACCACTCCCTTGCCCGTGTTACCGGTATATAAATCCAGCATAAGCCGCCTGTTTCAAAACCTGCTGAGCAATGCCATTAAATTTAGGAAAGAAGACCAGCTCCCCGTTATTTGTGTTAGTGCAGCAGAGGGCGATAAAGAATGGACATTTTACATTCGTGACAATGGTATCGGCATCCCCAAAGAAAATTTTGAAAACATATTTGAACTGTTTAGCCGCCTGCACACCGAAGAAAAAATTGACGGCACCGGCATTGGTTTATCGGTTTGTAAAAAAGCAGCAGAAAATCATGGTGGCAGGATTTGGGTTGATTCGGAAGAAGGCATATTTACCCAGTTTAGCTTTACCATTCCAAAACCTGCATTGCCTAAAAATCAAAGCAGGACTGAGCGGTAGTTATCGGAAATAAGGCTGGCAAAGTTCAGCATATTCAATAAATGGAAAGGATCAAAAAAGTAAATGCTGGAACAGCACAATAAAAAAAGCTGGTGAACATTAAATACCAGGCAGGCAATTTTAGTATGAATAGGATATGTAAAAACCGATGACCCAAGCCGGCAAATTAAAGTGTGCAATGAAATCAATAAAATGTTGTAGAATTAAATTGTGAATGCAACTTTTTTATCAATCCGATGGCTACCTGATCTGGTGGCCATCAATGATTTTAGAAGGGTGATTTATATTATTTATTTAAATCTGCAGCCGGGCCCACCTGGTAAATGCCGGATCGAAATCCATGAATTTTAGGATTGCTGCTTTCCTTCTCAAGTATTTGTAATAAGTGTTGGCAATGCGGTAAGGCCTTCGCCTTGGCTCGTGCCCCCGACGTGTCTCTGCTGCCCCCCGGCTTTAATGGGACGCGACTATTATAAATGTACCCAAAACAGTCCCTCCCCATCGGCCAAAAGGTTATCTTTGCCTGCCTCCTTTATATTAACTGTGCTTAAACATGGGGAAATCAAGTGTAGGTGGTCATTTCCTGCTTTATGCTTTCTGATTTTTTTGCTGTTGCTAATGCTGAAAATAATGAGGAAGATTCCAACTTTATTTTTTATAGTTATTTTTTTTACCATGCTGCGGCTGGCAGCTATTGACAATCCGGCCGATCCATATTTCCTGCAACACTATGATAACAGGAACGGACTTTCCAACAGTTCCATCAACCACCTATTTAGGGATTCAGATAATTTGTTGTGGGTGGCTACCTGGGACGGCCTAAACATGTATGACGGTAACACTTTTCATGTATTTAATTATAATAAAGAAAATGATTTCAAAAGTATAGGAAGCAATGTTATCCTGCATGTTACAGAAGACAAACGTGGCAATATATGGGTCACCACAATTGAAGGCATTTCACGCTTTGAAAAACATACTGGTAAATTTTATAATTATTTTTACAACCAATACCAACAGGGCAGGGTAAGCGAGCAGGAGTATGCGCTTGCAGTAGATACCGCGGGA
>Ga0105048_10016810_pt1 | contig 11302 bp, 9 predicted proteins | sample MAT05_FD_78382 | JGI IMG/M metagenome (GOLD analysis project Ga0105048, IMG submission 78382) | Freshwater microbial communities from Lake Fryxell liftoff mats and glacier meltwater in Antarctica - MAT-05 | ecosystem: Environmental > Aquatic > Freshwater > Ice > Liftoff microbial mat | place...
AACACCGCCTGGACACCCTGACGCAGCGCCGTTGCCTGGGCCTCGTCAAACAGGCCGGCCTGCAGGCAGGTCGCCACCGCCTCGGGGGCCTGCGCGTTGAGCGGGCCATCGACTGGCCGCGCCGGCCCAACTGACTGAATCACCAACGCCTGCGGCCGGATCTGCTGGGTCAGCCGCTGCGGTTCGGCCTGACGCAAGGGGCCGAAGCCGTAGGCGCGCAACATGTCCTGCGACCATGCGTAATAAGCCGCGTTGAGCAAGACCAGCAACAGGATCAGCAGACGCAGCACGGTCGGACCTCTCACGCTCAAGAAAAAATGGCTTTGCCACTTTGCTTGACCCCTGGGGACGGGAATGACGCAGTCACTGCCTGGGGGTTCTCATAGATCGCCGGGTCGCGCTGGCACCGGGCGCACGCTGACTTGCGCACTGTTCACGAGCTTCATACCGGCCGAAGTATGCACCAGCAAGGCGCCACGCCCGTCAACCCCGGCGGCGATCCCGCTGACGCCGTCGCTCAGTTGCACCGCGCGATCGCGCAGCACATCGCGCTGCGTGAACGCAGCATGGAACGCGGCAAATCCCTGGGCATTGAACAACTGCAGCGCCTGGACCAGAGGCTGCGCCACGCGCACCAGGGCCGCGGGCGCATCGATCTCGGGCAGCAATTCCTGCAGCCAGGCCGGCGGGGTTGACAAACCTGCCGGATCGCGCCGCGTAATGTTGATGCCGACACCCACAACGACGAAGCGGCTGTCGGCGCCCGCGGCAGTCTCGATCAGGATGCCGGCCAGCTTGCGCTCCTGCCACCAGATGTCGTTGGGCCATTTCAGGCCCAGCGCCGGGTGCAGGGCGCGCGCCAGGCTGACCCCTGCGGCCAACGATAGGCCGGACCAGTCTTGCGGCGCCATCGGCATGCCAAAGGAAAAGGTCAGGGCGGGCAATGGACTGGCCACGATCGCATCGGCATCGTCTTCGGTCGACGGCATGCTGAGCCAGCTGCGCCCGAGCCGGCCCCGGCCCGCGGTCTGGCGCTGTGCTACCAGCAACACCGGGGACGTGGCTCCGGCGCGCGCGCGGTGCATCAGCTCGGTGTTGGTGGAATCCAGCTCCGGAATCACTTCGACGGCGCAACCGGGCAACGTGGCATGCAACGCCTGCTCCAATTCCCGGATCGGCCAGACCACGGCCATTGCCGGCACGGTCGTGTCGCCGGCGCTCAGCGACCGCGCCGCTTGGGCGCGAGCAACGTGCCCCGGCACTGCTTCGCGCGACACCAGCAGGGATACTGCGCCTTGAGCCTGGGCGTATACCGCTCGTCGATGATCAGGCCGTAGTCGTAGTTGAGCTCTTCCCCAGCCGCGATATTGCGCAAGGCCTTGATGAAGACCCGGCCATCCACTTCGTCGGCTTCGCAGTTGGGATTGCACGAATGGTTGAACCAGCGCGAAGAATTTCCGCCCACCTTGGCATCGATGACGCGTTTCTCGTCGACATGGAAGTAGAACGTGTGGTTCGGATCCTTCGGATCGTGGGGATGGCGCCTCTGCGCTTCTTTCCAGGAGATGATCTCACCCACATATTCAATGAGGGCCTCGCCCTCGGCAATATCCTGCAGGGCAAAGACGCCTTTACCATGCACGCCGGAGCGGCGGGTCTGAATACGGCGATGTTCGGCCGGGGACACTTTGGGGGATTTGGCGGACACGGCTGAAAATTTGGTAATGTGAACTCGTATGGGCGCGCGCTGGTGCGCGCCCACGTGTGTGTGCGCATGCGCGCACGCGAGACATTGGATTGTAGTCAGATGAAAACCCTAGTCATTGCCGAGAAGCCGTCCGTTGCCCAGGACATCGTGCGCGCGCTTACCCCCTTGGCGGGCAAGTTCGAGAAACACGAGGATCATTTCGAGAACGAGAAATACGTGGTTTCCAGTGCCGTCGGCCATCTGGTCGAGATTCAGGCGCCCGAAGAGTTCGACGTCAAGCGCGGCAAATGGAGCTTTGCGAACCTGCCGGTGATCCCGCCGCACTTCGACATCAAGCCGATGGACAAGACCAAGAGCCGGCTCAACGCCATCGTCAGGCTGGCCAAGCGCAAGGACGTGGACGCCTTCATCAACGCCTGCGATGCCGGGCGCGAGGGCGAGCTGATCTTCCGGCTGATCCAGCAGTACAGCCGGGTCAAGCATCCGGTCCGCCGCCTGTGGCTGCAGTCGATGACGCCGCAGGCCATTCGCGATGGTTTTTCCCAACTGCGCAGCGACGCGCAGATGATGCCGCTGGCCGACGCCGCGCGTTGCCGCTCCGAGGCCGACTGGCTGGTCGGCATCAACGGCACGCGGGCCATGACCGCGTTCAACTCGCGTGATGGCGGCTTCTTCCTGACCACGGTGGGCCGGGTGCAGACGCCGACCTTGTCGGTGGTGGTCGAGCGTGAAGAAAAAATCCGCAAGTTCGTCAGCCGCGACTACTGGGAGATCCACGCCAGCTTCCAGGCGCAAGCGGGCCTGTACTCCGCGAAGTGGTTCGACCCGAAGTGGAAGAAGGCGGCGGCCAACCTGGCAGCCGGCAATGTCGACGACACCGATCCGGAACTCAGGGCTGACCGGCTCTGGACGCAGGCCGAGGCCCGGGCGATTGCCGACGCCGTGCGCGGCAAACGGGCCACCGTCTCCGAAGAGAGCAAACCCACGACGCAGGCCAGCCCCCTGCTGTTCGACCTGACTTCGTTGCAGCGCGAGGCCAACGGCCGGTTCGGCTACAGCGCCAAGACCACCTTGTCGATCGCGCAAAGCCTGTACGAGCGCCACAAGGCCCTGACCTATCCGCGGACCGACTCACGCGCCCTGCCCGAGGACTACCTGCCGGTGGTGCGCGAGACGTTCGAGATGCTGGCCAAGAGTCCGATGAAACACCTCGCACCGCACGCGGTGACCGCGCTCAAGGGCAACTACATCAAGCCGAGCAAACGGGTCTTCGATAACACCAAGGTGAGCGACCACTTTGCGATCATCCCAACGCTGCAGCCAGCCCAGGGCCTGAGCGAGGCGGAGCAAAAGGTCTACGACCTGGTCGTGCGGCGTTTCATGGCGGTGTTTTTCCCCAGCGCCGAATACCAGATCACGACCCGCGTCTCGCTGGTGGACGTCCACAGCTTCAAGACCGAGGGCAAGGTCTTGGTCAAGCCGGGCTGGCTGGCAATCTATGGCAAGGAGGCACAGCAGGAATCCAAGGACGGCGACGACAACAATGCCGCCAACCTGGTGCCGGTGCAGCCGGGCGAAAAGGTGCTGGCCGAAACGGTCGATGCCAAGGGCTTGCAGACACGGCCACCGCCGCGTTATTCGGAAGCCACCTTGCTCGGCGCCATGGAAGGCGCGGGCAAGACCATCGAGGACGACGAACTGCGCGCCGCGATGAATGACAAAGGCCTGGGAACCCCGGCCACCCGATCGAGCATCATCGAGGGCCTGATCGGCGAGAAATACATCCTGCGCGAAGGCCGCGAACTGATACCAACCGCCAAGGCGTTCCAGCTGATGACGCTGCTGCGCGGCCTGGGGGTGGAAGAACTCTCGCGCGCCGAATTGACCGGCGAATGGGAATACAAGCTGGCCCAGATGGAGCATGGCAAGCTAAGCCGGTCGACCTTCATGGCCGAGATCGCCGCGATGACCGAGCGCATGGTGAAGAAGGCCAAGGAATACGACCGCGACTCGATTCCCGGCGACTACGCCACCTTGCAGGCACCGTGCCCGAACTGCGGCGGTGTCGTCAAGGAGAACTACCGGCGCTACACCTGCACCGGCAAACCGGGCGCCGTCGAGGGCTGCGGCTTTTCATTCGGCAAGACGCCGGCCGGCCGGACCTTCGAGGTGGCCGAGGTCGAGCAGTTCCTGCGCGACAGGAAGATCGGTCCGCTGGAGGGTTTCCGCTCCAAGGCGGGCTGGCCTTTCACGGCCGAGATGGTGATCAAGTTCGACGAGGAGACGAAGAACTACAAGCTGGAGTTCGACTTCGGCGACGACCGCAAGGGCGAGGAAACCGGCGAGCTGGTGGAGTTTGCCAGCCAGCAGGCGCTGGGCACCTGCCCCAAGTGCGGCGCCGCGGTGTACGAACACGGCAAGAACTATGTCTGTGTGAAATCGGTGCCGACCGCGGATCAGGCGACACCGACTTGCGATTTCAAGACCGGGCAGATCATCTTGCAGCAGCCTGTCAGCCGCGAGCAGATCACCAAGCTGCTGGCCGAGGGCAAGACCGACATGCTCGACAAGTTCGTATCCATGCGCACGCGCCGTCCGTTCAAGGCCATGCTGGCCTGGGACAAGGAGGCGGGCAAGGTCGGCTTCGAGTTTGCCCCGTCGAAGTTCCCGCCGCGCAAGACCGCGGCGAGCGCAGCGGCCAAAGGTGGTACTGCGCAGCTGGCGGGCGCAACCGGCGCACCCCGGGCTCCGGCAAAGAAGACCGCCGCGAAGAAGACGCCGGCAAAGCGCCCTGCGGCAAAGAAGGCAGCCACGCAGTCCGCCGCGAAAAAGGCAGTCGCGCCCAAGGTCGGAACCCTGCGTCCAAGCCCGGCACTCGCTGCTGTCATTGGCGACGGCCTGGTGGCGCGTACTGAAGTCGTCAAGAAGCTGTGGGACTACATCAAGACCAACGGCCTGCAAGACGCGGCCAACAAACGCGCCATCAACGCCGACGCCAAGCTGTTGCCGGTATTCGGCAAGCCGCAGATCACGATGTTCGAGATGGCGGGGCTGATCGGCAAGCACCTTTCCTGAGCGATGGCGCAGGCCCCGGTTGCAGCGCCGCGCGCACACCTAACCCTTGACGGCGCCCGAGGTGATGGCGTTGACCAGGTGCCGTTCCAGCAGCGAGAACAGCACCATGACCGGAACAGCCGCAATCACGGCTGCGGCCATGAGTTCATTCCATTGCACGCGGTATTCGCCCACCATATTGGCGACACCGACGGACAGGACATGCATCGATGCGTCGGTGGTCAACACCAGCGCCCACAGGTAGGAATTCCACGCGATGAGGAACGTGAACAACCCAACTGCCACCAGGCCCGGGCGCGCCAACGGCAGTATCACCATGAAGAAGGTCTGCAGGTACGAGGCGCCGTCGATCTTTGCCGCTTCATCGATGTCTCGCGGAATCGAGCGGAAGAAGCCGATCAGCATCCATACCGAGAACGGCAGCGCGAACGACGAATAAGCCAGGATCAAGGCGAAATAGGAATTGAGCAGGCCGACCGACGCCATCAACTGGAAGTAGGGAATGATGAGCAGCGTCTCGGGCAGCATCTTGGTGAAGAGCAGGAACACCACGAACGGCGTGGCGCCGCGGGGAAAGAACCGTGTGAATCCGTACGCTGCGAACGCCGCGAGGATCACCGACAGCGCGGTCGTGCCCAGGCTCACCACCAGACTGTTCAGGAAGTAGCGCGCAAAGGGACGTTCCGTCAACACCGTGACATACGCGTCGAGCGACCAATTGGATGAAACGAAGGTCGGCGGCGAGAGAAATATCTCCGACGCGGGCTTGAGCGACGTGTTGATCATCCAGTAGAACGGGAACATCACCAGCGCCAGTGCCACCACGACCATGATTCCGCGCGCGGCGTTCGCATGTCGGGCGCGGTGCATCACGGGGCGCTTCCTTGCTCGGGTTTCGTCAGGCGGATATGGAAGACAGCAAACGCCAGCACGATCAACAGCAGCAGGACGCCAATCGCCGCCGCTTCACCGAACCGATTGCCTCGAAAGGCTGTGTTGTAGAGCAGCACGGGCAAGACTTCCGTGGCCCCGGCGGGACCGCCCGCGGTCATCACGCCAATGATGTCGTAATGCCGGATGGTGTTGATGATGTCCAGCGTCGATGCGACCACCAGCAAATAGCGCAGATTCGGCAGCGTGATGTACCGGAACCGCTGCCATGCGCTGGCACCGTCCATGGCTGCCGCCTCATATTGGTCGCGGGGAATGGTTTGCAGACCCGCCAGGATCAACAGCATCACGAACGGAACACCGCGCCAGACATCCACCGCGACGACCGACAGGAAAGCCAGGCCCGGCGTACCCAGCCAGGCCAGCGGCGCATCGATCGCCCCGATCGACATCAGCAGGTAGTTGACGACGCCGAATTGCGGCTCCAGAAGCCACAGCCAGATCGTCGCGCCAACGGCGGGCGCAACCATCCATGGGGTCAGGAACGCCACCCTCAACGCGGTCTTGGCAAACCGTATCTCGTTGAGCAACAGCGCAAGGCACAGACCGATCAGCATGTGCAGCGTCACGCACGCAACGGTGAATTGGACCGACACCGACAGCGAGTGCCAGAACGCATCGTCCGTCAGAGCGCGCTGGTAGTTTGCGGTTCCCACAAAGCTGGTGGCCAGCCCGCGCGTGCGCTGCAGGCTGATCCAGAATGCATGCGTCAACGGGAACACGACCACGACGCAGAGAAACAGGAACACCGGCCCGATGAAGGCGTAACCGACCAGTCTGCGCTTTTGCCACTGGCGCATCAGCGCAACGCTCGGCAAGACCTGCGCGTTGCCAAGGCACGGCCACCCGCGCCGGTGGCCGTGCGATCAGACATCGCGCAGCTTCTTCGTAAGACGGGCGTCAAGCTCGCGGAAGATTTCCTCTGTCTTCTCGGGTTGCAGCAGCGCACGCTGCACCGCATCGACGATGTCGCCAGCCGCGATCTCGGCCCAGATCGGGCTGGGCAGCGGATAGCTGCGTGCATGGGTGCCGATCTGCACGAACTGTGCGAGCAGGGGATCTGCCTTGACCTGGGGATCGTTCGCCAGGTCGTTGCGCAGTGGCATCCAGTTGGCAACACGGGCACGCTCGATCGACCACTTCTTGCCGGAGTCGAACTTGATGAACTTCCATGCCGCTTCCGGATGCGGGCAGCTTGCGGAGATGCTCGACGCTGTCATGGTCGACATGGTTGGCGCGTTGGCCTTGTTCGCCGGAATGGGGGCGACGAACATGTTGCCCTTCATTGCCGGGTTGTCGTCGTTCACCTTGGCAACAGCCCAATAGGCATTGCGCATGGTCGCGATCTTGCCCTGGGCGAACAGATTGGTCTGCTCGAGGTAGTTCGTCGTCGTCGGAGCTGGCGCGGCGACGCCCTGTTTGCCAGCGAGACCGAGGTAGAACTTGATGGCTTCGAGGCTCTTGGGGTCCTTGGCGAAAGTGGCCTCGGTCATGTCGGCGTTGAACGCTTCCCCACCGTTGGACCAGATCCAGGTCAGGAGCACACGCGTCGTGGTGTCGGTCTTGCCACCCAGCACCGCGGTCGCCCAGCTGCCGTCGCCCGTCAGCTTCTTGCTCCAGGACAGATAGTCGCTCCAGGTCTTGGGAGGATTGGCCGGATCGAGCCCCGCCTTGACAACCATTTCACGGTTGTATATCTCCGCGTAGGTGCCGCCCCAGATCGGCAGCCCATACAGCTTGCCCTTCCACTTGGCAGCGCTGAGCATGTCGGAGCTCCAGGCGCCGCGGAAGTCGTTCGGCTCCGCCTGCATGTACTTGTCGATCGGCATCAGGTAGCCGTTGTAGGCGGCCGTGGCAACATCGACCGACACGATGCACGGTGCCTGCTTCGCCAGCGCAGCTGCCACGAATTTCGTCCAGTGGTCCTTGCGCGCGACGAGCACGGGCTCCACCTTGATACCGGGGTTTGCCGCCTCGAACTCGGCGATGGTGGCCTTCCAGATCGGCTCGTATTGTTTCTCGGTCAGATTGGCGGTCTGCCATTGCAGCACGATGGGCTGCTGGGCTGTCGCTGTTCCCAGCGTGGCACAGAGCGTGGCCGCGGCGAGCGCCGCGAGGGTTTTGGTGGAACGCATGGTTGAGTCTCCTGATGTCATGTTGTCAGCGGTACAGCGAGCCCAGCCGCTCGGATTGCGGTTGGGGACGAAATGCCATTTCCTTCAATGCGTTCAGGTCGGGCTCCACACCCAGCCCCGGGCCTTGCGGCAGCAGGAAATGTCCGTCCTCGAACTGGATCGCAGGCGTTGCCACGCGGTCGCGAAACGCGCGCTGCGGCTCCATCTGCTCGAGGATCAGGAAATTGGGAATCGCGGCCGCCAGATGCATCGAGGCCGCCGTGCATATCGGCCCACCAGGGTTGTGGGGGGCGACTGGTATCGAATACATATCCGCCATCGCCGCGATCTTGCGGACCTCCGTGAAGCCTGCGGCGTGCATGATGTCTGGCTGAATGATCCGGCAGCCGCCGTTTTCGAGCAGTTCCCGGTATTCATGGCGGGACAGCAAGCGTTCGCCAGTGGCGATCGGGGTCCGGATTTCCCGCTGCAGCAAGGCCATCGACTTGGCGTTCTCGAACGGAATCGGCTCCTCGAACCATCCGGGGCGGAACGGATGCAAGGCTTCATCCAGCAACACGGCCGTGCGCACCGAGAACAACTCGCTGCACTCGATCATGATCTCGCCGTCCGGCCCAAAACCTTCTCGTGCCGCCTCCACAATGGCGGCGGCACGACGGATCTCGGCCGCTTCGTTGGCATGCAATCCGTCGCGTGTGAACGGGCTGCACTTGAATGCGGTAAATCCCCGGCTGGCAGCTTCGCGGGCACCGGCGAAGGCTTCGTCGGTGGTCTTGACGCCACTGAGCCAATGGCTGGCGTAACCGCGCATGCGGGTGCGGAATGGCCCTCCCAGGAGGCGCGCGACGGGAACACCCAGGCGCTTGCCTTCGAGATCCCACAGCGCAATATCGATGGCCGACAGCGCGGTCGAGAACACCGCACCGCCGCGCCATCGCCAGGCGTTGTACAGCCGGTGCCAATGCTGCTCCGGCCCGGCCGGATCGTGTCCCACGAGCATCGGCGCATATTCGTGGATTGCCGTTTCGACCGATCCGATCGCACCATGCAGGGAGGCCTCGCCCCAACCGCACAGGCCTTCGTCGGTGGAGATTCGCACCAGCATCCAGTTGCACCAGTCGACCCAGTACTTGAAGGTTTCAATCTTGGTGATCTTCATGTGGCGTATTCGGTCTCGCGGTTGGCTTGCCGTTCAGTGCAGGCGAAACATCTCAGTTCAGTCAAAAAGCACGTCAACATCGAAACCAGTCTAACGCGCTTTTTGAAACCTTTCAATAGCTTGCTCGCCTGTGGCACAGCAAATTCGCGTCCCCCATTCCTGAACGCATTGCGCGACCGTCGGCCGATTGAGCCGATCCGATTGAGCCGATTGAGCCGATCAGGCCTGTGGATGATTGATCGCCGTGATACCGTTCCGCGTTGGCGGGTTCATGCGCTGCCATGCAAACGACAGACCGGCAGCGCAACGTGTCTGCACAAGGAAACAATCGGATGAGCGCCAACACGGCCAGGAGATCAACCGTCCTCGACGTGGCCGAGCGTGCCGACGTTTCCGTGGGCACCGTCTCGAACGTGCTCAATGGCCGCGGCAACGTGAGTGCGGTGCGTCGCGCCCGTGTGCAGTCGGCCATGCGGGAGCTGGGGTTTCTGCCCAATGGCGTGGCGCAAAGCCTCAGGCGGCAGGCATCGCGCGTCATCGGTTTGTGCACGCCGCTGACTTCCAGCGCGTACTTCGCCGCGCTGCTCGAATACTTCGAGGAAGTCGCTGCGCAGGAGGGGTATGCCATCATGCAGGTGCTGAGCCACGGCGATCCCGCCCTCGAGTTGAGCCGGGTCGAGGCTTTGCTGGGGCGCAGCATCGACGGCCTGATTCTGATTCCGACCCACGATGTCAGCGCAACACTCGACCTGCTGGCCGTGCGTGGCACTCCGACGGTGATCGTGGACCGGGTCACCAGCGACAAGCGCTTCGACTATGTCGCGATCGACGATCGCAAGGCCATGCGTGACGCCACGCTGCAACTGATCGGTCTCGGGCACCAGCGCCTTCTGTACCTGGTACGCGACACCCGGTTGCCAACGACCAAACTGCGGATCAAGGGTTATCTTGACGCCGCTGGCCAAACCGGCGACGCGGTGAAGGCCACGGTTGTACAGCGCGATGCAGACGACACCGTGTTCGCACAACAGGTCGCCGAGATTCTTGGCGGCAACCAGGCACCGACCGCCATCATTGCCAGCAACAGCATGGTGGCGTTGTCATTGGTGCAGATCCTGCAGACGCTGCAGGTGCGCTGGCCACAAGACGTCTCCCTGTTGGCGTTTGACGAACCCGTCTGGGCGCCCATCCTGAATCCACCGCTGGCGGTGGTCCGGCATCCGACCCGCGACATAGCGCTTCAGGCCTGGAATCGATTGCTTGCACGGATTCGGGCACCAGGACTGCCGCCCACGCGGTTCACGCTCCAAGCCAGGCTGGTAGCAGCACCGTCGATGGGCTCACCGGCCGCATCGCCCCCTGGCGCTGCGCCGTCGGGTCGATCGCGCCGACGCAAGCCGTGACACGCCAGGCGGCTGCGCCAGTTCAGCGGATGAACTGGTCCAGATACTCCGCGCCCAACCCGTTTCCGGCGTAGTGGGCGCGGCACATGGCGATCTTGCTGAACACGTCCTCGTAGCCGCTTTGCTTGCCGTCGGCATCCAGGTAGACCATGGCTCCGTGGATGTTGAACAAGGTGATCATCTCGGCCCCGCCACTGACCTCGTCAACGACCAGCGTGTGGATCTCGCCCGGTGGCTCGTAGACGAACGATCCCTGCGAGGCAACCCAGTCATGTTCGAGGTAACGCCAGGCGCCCTTGATGACGTAGCCGGTGACCCAGGAGGGGTGGATGTGCCTCGACAACACGCCGGACTTGCGTACCCGCAGCAGGTTGCACCAGCTGCCGGTGACGGTATTGAGCAACAACGGCCGGAACCAGACGTCGGGAGCCTGGGGTACCCAGACGCGTTCGTCTTCGGGAACGGCCTGGACGGCGATTTCGGGCTGGATACCGGCTTGCTGGATGATCATGGTGGTGCTTTCTCGTGATGGCAGTCGCGTCCGGCCACGCCGAAGGGCCTGACTGCCCCGTCGGGCGTCGGCCAACGAAGTGAGCGCGGGGGCAGCTTCATATCAGGCTATCAAGTAGCCGCCGTCGACCGGCAGCACGGTGCCGGTAACAAAACCAGCCCAGGGCGAGGCCAGGAACAACGCCGCGCCGGCCACGTCCTCGGGCGTTCCCCAGCGGCCCATCGGCGTGCGGGCCAGGATCGGTCCGCTACGCGCGCCATCGGCCTGCAACGCGGCGGTGAGCGGCGTGGCGATCCATCCCGGTGCCAGCGCGTTGACACGAATGCCGTCAGCCGCATAGGCGATGGCCAGCGACTTGGT
>Ga0105048_10016812_pt1 | contig 11300 bp, 7 predicted proteins | sample MAT05_FD_78382 | JGI IMG/M metagenome (GOLD analysis project Ga0105048, IMG submission 78382) | Freshwater microbial communities from Lake Fryxell liftoff mats and glacier meltwater in Antarctica - MAT-05 | ecosystem: Environmental > Aquatic > Freshwater > Ice > Liftoff microbial mat | place...
GGCGCAGCCATTTCGGCTCCGCACGAAGGATCGCTAACCGATGTATCGCAGCAGGAGCTTGAGGCTCCACAACCGCGGCCACCGAGCAAACGATTCAAGAGGTCGCCACCAAAGCTTTGTCCGCAAAGGCTAGCGCTCAAAACCATCGAACCAACAATTATGTTCCATTTCATCGAGCCAAATCTCCCTACGTATATTTGTCACTGACTATTGCGTACAAGTTCGACTACAACGGTTGAGTTGAGACCGGTTTCGGCGCACGAAGTCGCCGCCGAAATCGCCCTCAAATGGCGTGGCATTGAGCGATGGATTTGCATCCATGGCTGTTAACTTCGTTAGCCTCGTTCGAGAACGGCTGCTCTACTTTTCGAGCGACAGTTCACCCGTTGTTCGTCGTGCATCAAAGGGCCCCCTCAGCCCTTCTCTACACTTCAATAGTTGCCGGTCGAGTATTCCTGTTACTCGATCAGTTTCTGGGCCACCGGCAATTCATTGGATCGTATCTTTCGCTCTCGACTGCACGTACAACCGAGTTAAGATGCGATGTTGAGAGAAGCTATCGGCCAGACGTTGAAATTCCCTTTAGTATGCCACGCCATTTTTCGGAAAATGACAGCTGGTAAGAGGTTACGCAAACTGTAGCAAAGATGCAGACCTTGCTACCCTTCCCGATTGGTCGATGGTAGAAATTGCCTAATGCCCCAAAACATGTCGGTGTTGATTGCGCAATCGACAAACTCCCCGTGCCTTACCGAACCGAACGCCATCCACAAGCCAAAAATGAAAATCGCTTACCTGACTGCTGGTGCGGCTGGAATGTTCTGCGGCTCCTGTCTGCACGACAACGCCCTCGCAAAAGCTCTCAATCGACTGGGCCATGACTGTATCCTTATCCCTGCCTATACCCCGATTCGCACCGACGACGAAAATGTCAGCATCGACCGCGTCGTGGTGGGAGGTATCAATGTCTATCTCCAACAAAAGCTTCCGTGGTTAGCCTACACGCCACGCTGGTTGGACAGTTTCCTCAATCGATCCTGGATCATTACACCTCTGACCAAAAATGCTGGCAAAACTTCCCCCAAACTTTTGGGGGCGCTCGCGGTCTCAATGCTCCAAGGAACCCAGGGACGGCAGCGCAAAGAGTTCCACCGGTTGCTCGATTGGCTGAAAGCCGACATCCAGCCTGACGTCCTCGTCTTTACCAATCTCCTCATCGGTGGTGGTATCCCCGAAGTGAAACGGATCGGCAACACACGCGTCTTCGTGACACTCCAAGGAGACGATATTTTCCTGGACTCGCTGCCAACCAAGTTCCGAACACGGGCCATCGAATTGATGCAAGCCTTGGTTCCTTGGATCGATGGGTTCCTCATCCATTCACGCCAATACGCTGAAAAGATGGCCTCGCTATTGCACATCCCACAAAGCAAGATTCATATCATTCCACTCGGGATCGACACGTCCGGTTTCTGCCCTACTACTTCCGTGGCTCCGGCATCCCACGCATCGGATCAGATTTCCTCCTCATCGACACAGCGGATCGAGTTTGCCATCGGGTATTTCGCACGGATGGCTCCCGAAAAAGGTCTGCATCGATTGGTCGACGCCTTCATTGCAATCGCCAAGAATCCCATAGCGAAACACGCCCGGCTAAAGCTGGCTGGTTGGATGGGTCCACAACACAGTCAGTTCTGGGAAGAGCAAAAGAGGAAACTGGCTTTGGCTGGCTTGCACGATCGTTGGGAATATGCGGGTAGCGTTGACCGGCGGGACAAGGCAAGATTTCTCTCGTCGCTCGACTTGTTCTGCGTCCCCACGACCTACGAAGAACCGAAAGGGCTATTCCTGCTCGAAGCGGTCGCGGCCGGAGTTCCTTATTTGCAACCCAGTCATGGTGCGTTTCCGGAAATCCACCAACGCTTGCACGCTAGCTATCCAAGCTTACGAGACAGTAATCGTCCGGCCGTGTTCGGGGAACTTTTTCAAGCCGGTTCGATGGCAGCTTTGCAGTCCGGGCTCCTGAAGGCCATCGAAAACCACGTCCCCAAACCTAGCGCGATTCGCGAGTTCAGCCCACCCTTAGAAATTATAGAAGAGATCGATATATCGCGACATGCCACGCGCGTCGCGGACGCCCTGAGTCAACCGACCGCAGTCGACCTACCTTAACGTATGGTTGCAATTCGGATCCCGGTCCACCGGAGCACCTACCTGTTCAATAGGGTGCGTAAACAAGTACTTCCAGACTTCTTCGTGAACGAACTTGCCATCGCCGTCCTTGATGGCGGAATTTCCAGGGGACGATGATCCATGTGCGCGATTGGCGTCGTGTTGAACATCGGCTTTGGTTGTAAGTCGTCGTGAGTTGCTAAACGGATAGCCTGTGTCTTCGACATCGACGACCGGGCCGAACGCATTCAATCCGAGCAGTTCCCACGATCTGCAGTAATGGTCTTCCTTCCAGCCCCCATCTTCGACGTGTGTAAAACCGAAAAAACGGTTTTTGGCAGTGGCAGACGGGAGGCTATACCAATTCTCCATTTGGTCCCTAGGTCCCGAGAACATGACTACCCGGTCGACCGATTGATGGATTGCGAATCGAGCTGCCGTGGTAGAACCATGCGAACTGCCCGATAGAATCACATCGTTCCATCGCAATCCACCACCTTCCGAATCGATGAATCGCGACCAGCCACCCTCGGGATTCACCTTCGCTAGGTGCTTGACTAACTGATGAGCCCTTTCGCTAACGCCGTCGGCCTGGGGTATCTCGATATCAAGACTGCAATCGGTTCCTGTTGCAGCTTCCAGTCGGATCCGACCGAGGTATTCGCCATCAGGTGGTGTAGCGCGATTCAGTTTCTTAAACCATCCGTTGGCATAGTGGACTTGGATGGCGTGCAGGCCGTAGCTCGCCAAGCGATCGAACAACTCTGCTCGATACGGCATCAGCCAAATAACCAGCTTGCCGCGCGCGGGCACACGCGTGTCGACTGTGGCGTACTCCAGGTCCGCGGGCTTTCCATCCTTCTCGAATACAAATTCGATCTCTGGATGCTCTCGGGCTCGAGGATCCAACTGGCTTGCTCGCAGTTTGAACTGAAATCTCTCACCCGCACTCAAGTTGGAATTCCCATCCTGGGAAAGAGACCGCGCTGGCGACGCATCAAGAAAACCAAAGCAAAGAAAAAGCCAAAATAAAGTTAGAGTAGATTTCATTTTAGGTCGGATAACTCCGGACAATGTGCTTCAAGGGGGAGGTGGGCTCAGAAGGTCCTCAGGACTTCCGAATAAGTTTTGAGTGAAACCAGCCATTAGCTACGCGGCCGTTAGCCGCGGTTTTCGTCGACTAGATGTAGTTTGGGACCAATGTCCCGAACGAATCATCGGACAAGACAATGGTCATAAAAAGACATTGTACCGCCATCGGGCTTCCAATTGCGGCCAATCCAATTGCGGCTAAACTGGGGTGCGGTTTTCCTTTCCCTACCGACCTTTAAGAATGCTCCCTTCCAATGTCGTTTCCCACCTACCATAGACTGCTTCTGCTGGCATTGGCTGCGTACATGAATGCAACCGCAGCCTTCGTCACGGCACAAGCCCCCGAAGCGAATCAAGACGAATCGCTCGTTGCCATGAGCCCCCTTCCCGACCCGTTGCTCCGTTCGGACGGAACCAAGATTACTGATCCGAGCCAATGGCCCAACCAGCGTTCTCGTCTTGTCCAACTCCTGGCGGATCATGAGTATGGCAACGCCCCTCCAGGCAAAATCCAAGTCTCCTGGGACATGGTCGAGCACGGGTTGATGCATCAGGACAAAACCAAGCGGCAGCAATTCGTTGTTCACCTGACCACCGAGGTTGCTTCACTCGATATCGATTTGGTGCTGTTTACACCCAACCAGGCAAGCAATGCCAAGGGGGCTTTTCTCAGCCTGAACTTCCAAGGAAACCATACCGTAGACGGAGATCCCGCTCTGAGAATGCCAAAAGGATGGGTGGCTAACGATACAAAGACAGGGGTCCAAGAGAATCGGGCTTCTGAACTGGGACGAGGGTCGCATTCGCGACGTTGGCCAATCGCGGAGATTACCGAACGTGGTTACGCAGTCGCAACGGCTTTTTATGGAGATATCGATCCCGACTTTGACGATGGATTTAAGAATGGTGTGCATGCACTGTTTCCAGAGGAACGGGCATCGCCGGAGCATCGAGGCCGCTGGGGGACGATTGCGGGCTGGGCCTGGGGCATGTCTCGATTGATGGACGTTTTGGTACAGCAACCCAATGTCGATTCGGAACGTGTGGCAGCCATCGGACACTCACGCTTGGGCAAGACCGCATTGTGGGCGGGGGCAACCGATCCCCGGTTCTCGATCGTCATCTCGAACAATTCCGGTTGTGGTGGTGCCGCCTTGGAGCGACGCAACTTTGGAGAAACCGTAGCTCGCATCAATACCAGCTTCCCGCATTGGTTCTGCCCTCGCTTCAAGGACTACAACCAGAACGAGTCGGCACTCCCTTTCGATCAACATACGCTCATCGCATGCATGGCACCTCGGCCTGTCTACATCGCCAGTGCAACAGAAGATCTATGGGCGGATCCGAAAGGAGAGTATCTGAGCGGTTGGTACGCCACTCCCGTCTACCAACTGCTCGGTCATCCAGGTTTGCCTGGAGAAACACCCCCTCCGCCAGATCTCAGCGTGGGGGACCGCATCGCCTATCACAACCGTACTGGCGCCCACGACATCCTATCTTTTGATTGGCAGCAGTACATGAACTTTGCCGATCGCCATTGGCATAAATAGGCATGCAAAGTCTCCGAACGTGTCCAATGGAAATCCCAAGCTTAAGCTTTGGCGAAGTGCTTGGCGGTCGCGTCCTGGGTGCCTACAATCCGGCGGTTTACCTTGACCCTTAAGCGAGCGGCAGCATTAAAAGTACCGTAGGATGGGACCATTGTCCCGTCCGTTGATTTGTTCGGGACAATAGTCCCAAACTACAACTGGTATCTCACAGCCTGCCGCTTGCCTTAAAACCTAGTGCACAGAACTTATGCACAATATTCGTCCTTGGGGAGACTTCTATGTCGCGAAAAAGCTGGCAAACTGCCGAACCGGCTGGTGGTCCATCTCGCCAGCTGGGTTGTTGGCACCCTTGACGGCCCAGCAAGCGGCCGATTCGCTGGCATTCCTGATGACGATTGAGGATGCCCCATAGTCGTTCCGTTCTCGCTTTCCCAATCGGTGAAGGTTGTGGTATACTCCCGCTAGCCTTCGGGATGAGCAAACTTCGCTCTCCCGCCCCTTTTATCTTGTACGGCCTGCGGCCACGCGAAAAGACGTTGATATGTCGGATCATTGGAATAGCATTGCGAATTTGCTCAAAACTCCATCACTCAATCCAACGACCAAGAAAACCGATTCGGCGCTCAAACCGCCCAAACCAATGGTGCCTGAACCGATCGTTTCAGCCGATCCTCCCGTAGAACCTGCAACAGTAGAACCTGCAACAGTAGAATCTGCAAAAACCAAGGCAGAGCCGTCGCGATTGAGGAGTTCTTGGGATGCTGTATCACGAATGTTTGGCGTTTCGACTCCAGAACCTGAGGTCGAACCCGCAAAACCGGAAAGCCGATCGGAATCTCGACTGTCGACGACCAAGTCGTCGGTCAGCACAGGCCGCAGGAACAAGCCAAGCATGTGGGGTGGCGAAGTCGAGGAACCAGCTGCCGAGGTAGAAAGAGAAGCCCCGGCGTCCTTCGCCGCCGCTGACAAACTCGAAAAGCGTGCTAGTCAGGAACCTAGAGAAAGACAGCCTCGCGAACTGGATCCTCAAGAAAAAGAAGCAAGAGAAACCGAAAGCCGAGGAAGGGAACCGAGGGATCGAGGCCGAACTAGACCAGCGCAGACTCTGCGTGACCGAGAGCCCGTAGGAGGTGAGCCTGATCGGCGTGGGCAGCGCCAGCAGCCTAGACGCGGTCGGCAACCGGACGTACGTGCCAGCAGTGAATTCGCGGAACCGACGGAACCCATCAGCGATGAAATCGGGTTCGGTCCAGCTCCCGAAATGAATGAGCGGCCTGCCTTCGGGCGGGAAGACACCGGACGGGAAGACACCGGACGGGAAGACACCGGGCGACGCAATCGAGGCCGCGGGCCTCGACCTGTGGCCGATGGACAGGACGCGCCGCGGACCGAGCGAGTCGAACGCCCTGTAGACGGCGATAGACCGGCACGCGGCGAACGACCAGCACGTGAGGAAAGGCCGGCACGCGGCGAACGACAGGCGGAAGGGGACCGTCCCGCACGAGGCGAACGGGTTCCGAGATCGGACTTGCCGCCGCGTGGAACGCGACCAACACGTAGCGAATCCTCTCCAACCGACGTCGAAAGGCCACCGCGGTCCGCCGGTTCCGAGCGGGCACCCAGTTCCGAGCGGGCACCCAGATCTGAGCGGGCACCCAGTTCCGAGCGGGCACCCAGATCCGAGCGATCACCCAGCGGCGACCGAGAGGCGAGTACCGAGCGTGCACCGCGTCCCGAAAGAGGGCCTCGAACTGACAGGACCGAGCGCGGCGACCGACCCGTTCGAGCTGACCATCCTGAGCGAACTGTTCGGCCAGAGCGTGGCGAGCGGCCAGAACGTCCGTCGAGTGGAACGCGGCCACCGCGAGAGGATTCTGCTGCACGACCGGCTCGACCTGAACGCAGTGATCGTCCGGAAAGAGGGGTAAGGCCATCGCGAGAAGATGTTTCGGTCCGTTCGGACCGCGATCGGAGACCTCCGGTTTCCAGTTTGCCCAAGTCTAGAAAGCCAGCGGGTTTTGGTGCTGGAATCGCCGAAAACGACGTCGGTTTTGACATGCCGGACGACGAAATGGATGCGAGAGACGATTTCTCGATCGTAGGTGAAATCGACGAAGAGGACGTGGATGTAAACGAAGATGTGCAAGACGAAGATTCGGAACCCAAAACTCGTCGTAAACGTGGCCGGGGTCGACGCGGGGAAAACTCGGATGCGAGAAGCGAGTCCTCATCCACTGATCGGGATCGCAATGCGGATGCGGAGGACTCGAGAGAAGTGGTTGCCAGCAGTGGTCGAATCACCTCGTGGCAGGATGCGATAGGCACGTTAGTGGCCACCAATATGGAAAACCACCAGAGAAATCCGAATCAAGGCCGAGGCCCACGAGGGGCAGGCAGAGGCCCAAGACGCCCATAGAATAGGCTCGTTGGGAGAGCAACTGGCGTGCTAACCGCTTCGCGGAATAAAGGGTGCCCCCTAGCGGATCACTTTTACTGCTTTTAGCAGTTCCAAGACCGCACTTACGCATTCTGCAATCGATAGTTCGCCGGTGTCTAAAACCAAATCAGGACTCTCTGGCGGTTCGTACAAAGCTGATACACCTGGGAAATTTGGAAGCTTGCCCGCCTCCGCCGCCGCATAATGACCCTTGGTGTCGCGCTGGCGACAGACGCTGTCATTGGCCGTGCAATGCACCGTGAAGAACCGCTCTTTACCCACTACGTCAGCTACCCGATTTCGGACCGACTGGCTAGGCGCCACAAACGCCCCTAGACAGATCAAGCCGTTGTCGTTGATCAGTTTCGCCACATGCGCCGACCGACGTAAATTCTCGCTGCGATCCTCGACCGTATAGCCCAAGTCCTGATTGACCCCTCGCCGCATGTGCTCGCCGTCGAGCACCGCGACGGCGCGTCCATCATCGAACAACGCTCGCTCCACGGCTCTTGCGACCGTGCTCTTACCCGTGCCGGTCAGCCCCGTAAAGAGAACCGTCGCGGCATTTTGGCCAAACCGTGCTGCTCGCTCTGCAATGGTCACGTCCGACACGCTCCGCGACCCCGTTTGCGTTTCCTCGTCGGATGTCTCCCAAGCCGCCGTTGGTCGTCGCGCCGTGTCCAAGTCCGAAATCATCCCGGCGCCAACGGTCGTGTTGGAGATCCGATCGAAAATGATGAAACCACCCGTACCCCGATTGTTCTTATAAGCATCGAAATAGATCGGCTGATTGAGCGTGACCGCACAACGACCAATCTCATTCAATTGCAAACTCGGTGACGGAATGGAGTGCAATGTGTTCACGTCTACCCGATAGCGCAGCGAATCGATCTGACCGGTAATCGTTTGGGTCGTATGCTTGAATAAATAGGTCTTCCCAGGCACCATCGCATCGGCGCTCATCCAGACAATGGTCGCGTCAAATGTGTTGCTGATCTTGGGAACGTTGCCGGGACGGACGATCATGTCGCCGCGAGAGCAATCGACTTCGTCCTCCAAAACTATAGTGATCGATTGCGGGCAAAACGCCTCTTGCAAATCACCATCCTGCGTCACAATACGTTTGATTTTACTGGTGCGCCTCGATGGCAGGACCATGATCTCGTCCCCTTGGCGAACGATCCCTGAGGCAATCGTGCCGCAAAAACCGCGATAGTCCAAGTTTGGTCGGTTCACGATCTGGACTGGCAATCGAAAATCCTTTAGGTTGCGGTCCGAGCCGATGTAAACACTCTCGAGCATGTTCATCAATGTGCTGCCGCGATACCAGGGCATGTTCGGACTGGGGTCGACTAGGTTCTCGCCATGCAGCGCTGCCAAGGGTATGAAATGCAAATCTGGCAAATCCAGCCGAGAACCGAATTCGCGATAGTCCTTGCAGATCTCCTCGAATCGATCTTGGCTATAGCCGACCAAATCCATTTTATTGACGGTCACAATTACGTGCCGAATGCCCAATAGCGACACGATAAAGCTATGCCGTTTCGTTTGCGTCAGGACCCCGTATCGCGCATCGATCAGAATGATGGCCAGATCGGCGGTCGAAGCGCCGGTGGCCATGTTGCGAGTGTACTGCTCGTGGCCGGGTGTGTCGGCAATGATGAATTTGCGTTTGGCCGTCGAGAAATAGCGATAGGCCACATCGATCGTGATGCCTTGTTCGCGTTCGGCTTTCAAGCCGTCGGTGACCAAGGCAGGATCGAATTTCCCGCCGGTCGTTCCGTGTACTTTGCTTTCGGTTTCGAGCTGAGCTAGATGATCCTCGTAGATCATTTTACTGTCGAAGAGCAATCGACCTATGAGCGTGCTTTTTCCATCGTCTACACTCCCGCACGTGATGAATCGAAGCAGTTCTTTGCGTTCGTGTTGGTCCAAGTATGCCAGAATATCTTCGGCAATCAAATCGCTGTGGTGAGACATAGTGCTTAGAAGTATCCCTGCGTCTTTTTGAGTTCCATACCGGCGCCGCCGCCATCTTGATCGATCACTCGTCCCTGGCGTTCCGAAGTTTTCGTCAGCAGCATTTCTTGAATGATCTCTGGCAGTGTCGTGGCGGTCGATTCGACTGCGCCCGTCAACGGATAGCAACCGAGCGTTCGGAAGCGAACCATTTTGTGCTCGAGCACTTCGCCCGGTCTGAGGGTCATACGCTCGTCGTTGAGATGGAGCAACGTTCCATTGCGGTGAACTACGGGCAAGACTTTGGCAAAATACAGATCGGGGATCGGTATATTCTCTAAATAGATGTACTGCCAAACGTCTAGCTCGGTCCAATTCGATAGCGGAAAAACGCGTATGCTTTCGCCAGGGTTGACTCGGGAATTGTAGAGATTCCAAAGTTCGGGTCGTTGGTTCTTGGGGTCCCAGCGATGGAATTTATCGCGGAAGGAAAATACCCTTTCTTTGGCTCGAGATTTTTCTTCGTCCCGTCGAGCACCGCCATAGGCTGCATCAAAGCCGTATTTGTTCAACGCCATTTTGAGCGAATCGGTCTTCATGACTTCGGTATGCTTTTCGCTGTTCTCGCAGGGGTCGATACCCAGTTTGAGCCCTTCGTGATTAATGTGTACTAATAGCTCAATGCCCAGTTCGTTTTTGACGTAGTTGTCTCGGAACTTGATCATCTCCTTGAACTTCCAAGTCGTATCGACGTGAAGGAATGGAAACGGAGGTTTGGCGGGGTAAAAGGCTTTGAGGGCCAAGTGCGTCATGACGGCCGAATCTTTTCCGACAGAGTAGAGCATGACCGGTTTTTTAAATTCGGCTGCCACCTCGCGGATGATGTGGATGCTCTCCGCTTCTAGCTGCTTGAGGTGGGTTAGATTGTAGGAGTTCATGCGATCCTCGGCTCAGTTTTGGTGGAGCGTTCCCATTCCGGTTAGAAAGTCTCTCGGTTGCTATGCAATAAAGTAGTACCCATCCCGATTTGAAATAGGGGGGATAGGCAAACTGGTGCATTTTCGATTTGTAGTTAATTTATAGTTTAGGGGTGTTGGCCCATTCTAGAGCGGCACTCAGGACGTTTTTTCTAAACACGGAGTGTCGAGCTAAGCTTAGACTGTCTTATTTAGCTTGCTCGCTTAGCAAAAGAAAGGGCAGCTCCCCTGAGTTGCTCCGGGGTATGTGCGGCTGAGACTTGGGTGCGAATGCGAGCTTTCCCGTGCGGGACGACTGGATAAGAAAAAGCGATAACATAAATTCCTTCGTCGAGCATGCTCTTGGCCACGGCCGCTGCTTTCGCAGCGTCTCCAATCATGACGGGGACGATAGGGTGCGAGCCGGGCAAGATATTCAAGCCGAGCCTCAGCATTTCACTACGAAAGAGCTGTGTGTTGGATTCCAATGCGTCTCGCAAACCAGTGGATTCCTCCAGTAATTCCAGAGCCCGAATCGAGCCAGCGACAATCGGCGGGGCAATCGTGTTGGAAAATAAATAGGTGCGGGAGCGTTGCCGAAGTAGCGAAATCATTTCGGAATGGCCCGACGTATACCCGCCGCTCGCCCCACCCAATGCTTTGCCCAAGGTACCGGTCATGATATCCACGCGATCCATCACACCGCATAGCTCGTGCGTGCCGCGCCCTTTCGCACCGATAAATCCAACAGCATGCGAGTCGTCGACCATCACCATGGCATCGTATCGGTCTGCGAGCTCGCAGATCGCAGCCAAATTGGCGATCGTACCGTCCATCGAAAAAACACCGTCGGTGGCGATCAATCGGAACCGGGCCGACTGCGCGGCTTCAAGCTTCGATTGGAGATCGTCCATATTGTTGTTGAGATAGCGATGGCGCTGGGCTTTGCACAACCGAATACCGTCGATAATGCTAGCATGATTGAGTTCATCCGAGATAATGGCATCTTCTGGGCCAAGAATTGTCTCAAACAGTCCGCCGTTGGCATCCCAGCAGGAGTTGTACAGGATGGTGTCTTGCAACCCAAGAAATAGGCTCAGCTTCGATTCCAGTTCTTTGTGGATGGTTTGGGTA
>Ga0105048_10016814_pt1 | contig 11300 bp, 9 predicted proteins | sample MAT05_FD_78382 | JGI IMG/M metagenome (GOLD analysis project Ga0105048, IMG submission 78382) | Freshwater microbial communities from Lake Fryxell liftoff mats and glacier meltwater in Antarctica - MAT-05 | ecosystem: Environmental > Aquatic > Freshwater > Ice > Liftoff microbial mat | place...
CATGCAATAGGCACTTGTATTTTGCATGTTTTCCAAAAAGAGATATTCAACAATTGACCAAATGAATATTCTTGTCCTATCGATGTTCGAGAAGAATTGCGGACAATCACTAAAAAAGATTACTGCGAATCCTTAAAAAGATGGAGACAAAAAAGATAAGTGTTACCTAATGTGATACTTGGAACTTCATTTGAAAAATTTCCAAAAAAAAATCCACCCTTCAAGAAATTGCATCAATCATGATGTTCTAGGCGGATGTATCCTAAGTGGTTTTACTTTCCCCGATTTCTCTAATTCACCTTCAAGAGGTCCTCGCATGATCTGCATAAAGACTCGATGCGAATGTTCCGCCGGTCAGACTTATAAGTGTCTTCGGCAAAGAGAATAAAGTTTGTCATCCATATCAACCAAAATAGGGGCTAACTAGGAAAGTATCACAGCACTTTTGATCAACTCCGTCTGACACTTTTAGTGGAAAGACGAATCTAATGAAGAGTGGATTTCAATTGTCTATCGGCCTTCCACCGACAGAGCAACGCGTCTAACGAATCGAATTGCAGCATAAATGTAGTTAAAATCCGTTCACTTCACTCGAAATGAACTCTTTAGTTGTTAACTTTTCTTTAACCGAGGTTATAAACAATTGTGGATACTAGAATTTTTATTGCTTAAGCACCTTTACAAGACCTATTACAGAAACCAAGGTCCACACTGCTTCCAATATTGTAAAAGGAAGTGAGTCAATAAGAATACTACCCCAGCAAGCGAGTCCGGCACCGAAAATATTAAGTAAAAAGTATCTTGGCGACTTATCGGATAGGAGATTAAAAGTTTGAAGAAAAAACGCGAGGAGAATTAGGGTTACTCCCACCCCACTTATCAGGTCTGCCGACATATTACTATTATTAATGGACGTATAATTAATCCTCAGAATGCTTAGAAGAATCGCCAACAAACCAATCTTTTTTGCTCTTGAACATCACATTAAAAGTGGTCAAACTGCCGTAAATGCGTGTGATGTATTGCTGTAATTCTACTTTTTCAGAATCAGTCATTACGGTGTGGGCATTAATTTTCTGCTCCATTACCCTAAGACGATCTCTAAGCATCACAATTTTATGAAAGAAATTTTCGATTGGAATTTCTTTTGGTTTTAGCGAAGTGTCTTTCGGCTGCAAAAACATAGTTCCTCCCTCCCAACGATCTCCAAGATCAACAATTTCTGTTACCTCGTGATACATGTCAAATACATTCTTAATCGCATCAACAACATCTTCTAATTCCACAGTCGATGTCTGTGCAGGCGCTGGTTCCAGCAACTGAAAACCATCATACGCCTTCCCTAATTCCTTCTCACCTATTTCTTTGAAAAAAATTCTGTATTTGTGATCATCCATTCCGAAGACTACTCCTTCGCCATAAGTTGGATGATTAATTTTGGATCCAATTCCTAGATTCATTTTGATTATTTTATTTAGACTTTTTTGAATGATTATTTTGCAATCGGAGTAGCATACAAATCATAATGCTCAGCACTATCAATTACTACATCTGCAAAATCTCCAACGCGCAAGTAGCCTTTGGAAGTTTCAATGATAACTTCATTATCCACCTCAGGTGAATCGAACTCTGTTCTTCCGATGTATGTATTGCCCTCTATTCGATCGATCAGCACTCTCATTTTCTGCCCAATTTTTTTCTGATTGAGTTCATAAGAAATGTGTGATTGTGCTTCCATTACTGCGTCTGCTCTCTTCTTCTTAGTCTTTGCTGGCACATCATCTTTCACATTAAATGCATGCGTATTTTCCTCATGTGAGTAAGTAAAAATACCAAGACGATCAAATTTTTTCTCTTCCACCCAACTCAACATTTCTTCGAAATCTTCTTGTGTTTCTCCAGGATAACCGGCGATCAATGTTGTGCGCAATGCAATTCCCGGAACCTTTTCGCGAATGGTATTGATGAGAGCATCCGTTTTTTCTCGAGTTATTCCTCTCCTCATTGCTTGCAACATTCTTGTTGTAGCATGTTGCAAGGGCATATCCAAATACTTTACAATATTTGAGCGCTCGTTCATTACATCTAGTACCTCTATCGGAAAGCCCGAAGGAAAAGCATATTGAAGTCTTATCCAATCAATACCTTCTACATCACTTAATCTCGAAAGTAATTCGGCAAGCTTGCGGTCTTTGTAAATGTCTAGACCGTAATATGTAAGGTCTTGTGCAATGAGAATAAGTTCTTTTGTTCCCTTTGAAGCAAGACTTTTGGCATTAGCCACCAATTGATCCATCTCTGTGCTCACATGTTTGCCGCGCATCAATGGAATTGCGCAGAACGAACACGGACGATCACAACCCTCGGATATTTTGAAATATGCATAATGCGCAGGCGTGGTAAGTAAACGCTCACCAACCAACTCATGCTTGTAATCTGCTTTAAGAGTTTTAAGTAGTCTTGGTAAATCGCGCGTTCCAAAAAACGCGTCTACCTCAGGAATATCTTTTTCGAGTTCGGGCTTGTAGCGCTCACTAAGACAACCGGTCACAATGAGTTTATCTACATTTCCTTTTGTTTTTTCCTTAGCCCAAGCAAGAATTGTATTGATACTTTCTTCCTTGGCATTATCGATAAATCCGCAAGTGTTGATGATGACAATCTCTGAGTCGCGATCCGAAGATTCGTGCTCCACTTCAAACTCATTGGCTTTGAGTTGTGCCATCATGACTTCACTGTCAAAAATGTTTTTAGCGCAACCGAGAGTGACAACGTTGACTTTATTTTTTTTGAGGGTCTTTGTTTTCATTGGTTTTGCAAAGAAACCGATATTGCTCCACATAAAACCACATTATAGCATAATAAATTTAGAAAAGCAATTTATGACTTCAATGGCACTGTAGTTACTTTTGCACATTTATGAGAGCATCGACTAACAAAACGACCTAAATTGATCTTCAGTTTATTCAGAATTCTAAATTTAATTTATTTTCGCCTCCAACATAAACTTTCAAATATCTCCTTTCGGGATTGATTTAGAGTTTACTGTCTTTATTTTTGGTTGCTATGGATGAGTTCACTGAAGTTTAACTCTGAAATAAACTTTGAATTCGCCAAGCTTTTTCTCAACAAATGTCTATACCTAAGCGTTTGTCACTCAGTATATTATAGTTGTATTCGATTAATTCCCAATGAATATCTCCAACTTCTCAAAAAATCATCTTCTGCCATCTCTCAAGAGACAAATCTCAAAAAACAAGGAGTTACGGAGCACTAATCAACGAAATTACCTCTGAACTTAGTAAGAACGAATTAGATTTCAGACCGTTCAACAGTAAAATAAACCAACTCAAAAAACTTCGCGTCAAATCAGATTATGAATATGCGCCCATTGATATGAATGACAGTCGCAATTCTATTCAGTTAGTACAAGAAGATTTAACAATTCTTAAATCTTCATTCAGACAAGGAATTCATCCGAGTATATCCAAAATTTCATCGAAAAAATAATTCAAGAATTTTCGGATATTTGTGTTCGATAAGAACATAATAAATCTACTTTTAGTCATTATGTTGAAGTCAAGCCTCTAGATATATTCTCATCCAACAAAAATTACCAAGAATTAGAATCGGAAATAACGTTGGATTTTATTAATAATTATCGCGAAGAAACAATCTGCTTTATTTCAGAGGATGCCTTAGTTGGATGAGACGATGTAGACTAATAGCGTCAATGAATTTTGTATCAACTAAATCATGATACTTGCATGATAGATATTTTGCTTGGAACATTATTTATAACAGCACTTCTTAATGATGTTAGCATGTCAAATCTCTATGTTGATCCTATTGTTACTATGCGGGAAAATAACTCATTAGTATTAAAATATGAGTTCGTAACTATTGAAAATCCCAACACTTCTTCAATCATTAGTGCTCTGCAAATCAACGAAACTTCTGATGCTTTAGCTGCCTAATCATGTAAAAATCAAACGATAGAGCAACTGGTTTTCAAATCAAGAATATCATTCTTTTAGAATCAACGTTCAAAAGATTTAACGAAAATCTGCAGGCACAAGGAGAATATACCGGTCACGTTGACGTAAATTTTTCCGTTCAAAATTTTGGGAAATCAAATATTAGTAACCGAAACTCTTGATTATAAACGCACTCAAAAGGATATTATTGGAGCTTCTGCCAAAATTGAAATGCTTGGAATATTTGAACAAGTAGGAGAATCTATTCTAACTCCAGAGCAATTTGGAAAAGTCAATGGTGCTGCAATAATTTTCTCATTTATCAGCGAACATCTCGCTGGACTTTGTAATAAATCGGGAATAGGTTTTGTCCTATTATCACCGATCAATTTCACAAATAACTAAACTTAAATGTTCCTTAAGGTTATATCAAGCACCTAGCATGTAATTAAATATACTAAAGAAGCTAGCCATGCCACAACAAAAGCATTTATTAACGAGTCCAAAGGATTTTTTAATAAGACCGTTTGAATTTAGGTATTAGACTAATTCCGTTTCACTGCATTGTTCTAAGCATCAATCACAACAGCATTTACCACTATAATTCATAAGATGGGTTGGACCATTTTATAAGTAACATTGGTATAAATTGCTTTGGTAATGCTGTAACTACATCCAACTAGTTCAATGATGCAAAGCCGATCTTGGACTATATTAACTGTGTTATAAGATATTGGACTATATTGCAAGAGTATACGGTCTTATTTCTCTTCACCAAAAAGCGAATCCACAAACTCAAATCTATTGAAGACTTGAAGGTCATTTATTTTTTCTCCAACGCCAATGTATTTGACAGGAATATTAAGCTGTTCGCTGATTCCGATTACGACTCCACCTTTTGCTGTGCCGTCAATTTTTGTAATAGCCAGTGCGGTTACTTCTGTGGCAGCGGTAAATTGTTTGGCTTGCTCAAATGCATTTTGTCCAGTAGACCCGTCCAAAACAAGTAGTACTTCGTGTGGAGCATTTGGGGTAACTTTTTGCATTACCCGTTTAATCTTGGTGAGTTCATTCATCAATCCAACTTTATTGTGAAGGCGCCCTGCTGTGTCAATTATTACAACATCAGCATTTTGAGCAACACCACTTTGAACAGCGTCGAATGCCACGCTAGCAGGGTCAGCACCCATTCCTTGAGAAACGATGGCAACACCGGCTCGCTCGCTCCAAACTTTTAGTTGATCAACTGCGGCAGCCCTAAATGTATCAGCAGCACCCAGCACCACTTTTTTTCCTTGTGATTTAAATTGATTCGCCAATTTTCCGATGGTTGTAGTTTTTCCAACACCATTTACTCCAACCACCATTATAACAAAAGGCCCTTCCGTTTTTGGAATAAATAAATCTTCGCTGTCTTCACCTTCATGCCCTTTCATGAGGTTGCTTATTTCCTCTTTGAGAATTCCGTTGAGTTCATCAGTGCCGAGAAACTTATCGCGCGCGACTCTTTGTTCGATGTTTTTAATAATTCTTACGGTTGTTTCGACGCCAACATCACTTGAGATGAGAATTTCCTCCAGATTATCGAGAACTTCTTCGTCAACTCGACTCTTTCCGGCAATCACTTTTGCCATTCTCGAAAAGAAACCGGTACGCGTTTTTTCAAGTCCTTTATCTAACGACTCTTTCTTTTCGGAGGAAAATAAACGTTTAAAAAAATTCATGAGAATCTAATTAATTATTCTTGACAAAACAATTGAGTCAAAGGAAAACGCAACTAATAAAAAAAGGCTTTTCCGAAATCAGAAAAGCCCTTCAATATTCTAACCAATAACAATTAACCTTTGGCGAACCACTCGGCAATATTGTCGTTGTGTACAATTTCTTCTTTGAAAGAATAAGCACCTGATTTAGATGACTTAATCATCTTAATCACTTTAGTGTGGTTCTTTCCACCACCAGTTTGCAATGTTGCAACAACCTTCTTTGCCATGGCCTTTTTCTCTTTTTAATTACTTAATTTCTTTGTGCATAGTCATACGTCTGAGGATCGGGTTGAATTTCTTCTTCTCAAGTCTCTCTGGAGTATTCTTGCGATTCTTTGTTGTGATGTAACGGCTTGTACCCGGCATGCCGGACTCCTTGTGCTCTGTGCACTCCATTATCACTTGAACTCTGTTACCTTTCTTTGCCATTGTATTTTCTTAAACAGGGCGGCAAATGTAATACGGATTTACCGATATCCAAAAGCCAATGTGTAAAATTATTTCTGAATTGCAAAAATAGCTCTAAAAAGCGCCTTCTTTCCAAATGTCTCAGAATAAATATTTTAAACTAAGCCACTGATATTTAAACGATAAGGAACCTCAGTAAAAACAATACACATTCCCTTCCAACCTTATAACTTTAATCTATTTTTAATAGATCGGAATACCAATCGCGGGCCATCTAGTCAAAAAATTGTGTTCGCCCAACCTTGGGATTGAAGCGTTATAGACCGAACAAAGGAGTGTTGATAACGGGACATATTTCGACTCTTCGATCGGTATGGCATATCTAATTTTGAAGCAAACTGCGGCGAAAGGTCAACAATGACAATGTTCTTACAAGAAACTGCAGAACTTTAACACTACTCGCTCAAATATAAAGTGGCCAAAAACAGCATTAAGAATACTCAGCAATCTGCGGAACCGGAAGAGGAAAGGCCCGTTAAGGAGAAAAAGGCAAAGTCCTCTTCGGAAGGCAAATGGGCTTCTTTTATGAATTTTATGCATGACAGACGCGTGCAGAAAATTGCCGGTATCTTTTTGATTCTTTTTGCAATCTTTACTTTTATAGCATGTGCTTCCTATCTATTTACAGCAAAAAACGACCTCAGACTTGTGCTGGGCAGCGACCAAGAGGAACTAGACCAAAACGAACCTTATCAAAATCTAGCAGGAAAAATCGGTGCACATGTTGCCTATTTTTTTATGAATAAGTATTTTGGAATCGGCGCACTCTTTTTACCCTTCATCTTTTTTCTATACGGAATGCGTGTTTGGCTTCAAAAAGACCTTCTACCATTTTGGAAAAGTATTCGACTTTCGATTTTGGCCATGTTTTTCTTTCCATTAGCCATTGGGTTCATTTTTCATGAACGCGTGGATCAATTCAACCGAGTAATAGAAATTAAATGCAATCAAAATCTAGTTGGCGGATATGGGCATTTCGCAACAGAATGGACAACCTTCACACTTGGCTGGACTGGAACATTGTTTGCTCTCATTTTTATTGCAGGCGCATTTTTAATATTTAACTTTAATCATGAAGTTGAAGCCTTTTGGGCAAGGTTAATGGAGATGTGGAATTTTAGAGCAAAAGCAATTGAGTCGGATGCAGATGAAGTTGAAGAGCCAATGAAAGAAGAACGGGTTGCGACATCTACCAAAGCGAAAAATGAAGTTGCTGCGAAAGCCATCCTGCCGGAGGAAACTCCTCTTCCTCAGCCCGAACCATTAAAAACATTTGTATTGGAGCTTGAGCTGGTTGCTGATAAGGGTGAATTAATCGAAGAACCGGAATTGGAGCCGGAATTGGAGCCGGAATTAGCACTGGAAGTGGCAACCCCATCTGAATCTATTGAATTAGAGCAAACAATTCCACCTATCCAACCAATAGGCGATGATGACTTTTCTATTGCAATCGAAAATGCCGAAGAAGAACTCGATGAATCTGAAATAAAAAGAAAGATTGAAGAACTTGGACCATTTGACCCAAAAAGAGACCTTTCGAGATATACCCTTCCTTCGATTGAACTATTAAAACCACATGGTGGACAAGGGCCACAGATCAACAAAGAAGAACTCGAAGAAAATAAAAATAAGATTGTAGAAACCCTCAATCATTATAAAATTGAGATTTCAAAAATCAAAGCGTCCGTTGGTCCAACAGTTACATTGTACGAGATCATTCCTGCTCCGGGCGTGCGAATTTCGAAGATCAAAAATCTTGAAGATGATATTGCCCTAAGTCTATCTGCACTTGGAATAAGAATCATTGCTCCTATACCGGGCAAAGGAACCATTGGTATTGAAGTTCCAAATTCTAAACCCGATGTTGTGAGTATGCGATCGCTTATTGCTTCAGAGAAATTCCAAAATGCAGATATGGAATTGCCCGTGGTTCTAGGCAAAACTATCTCTAATGAAAATTTTGTAGCTGACTTAGCAAAAATGCCTCATTTGCTAATGGCAGGTGCCACAGGACAAGGTAAATCAGTTGGTCTTAACGCCATACTGGTTTCACTGCTTTACAAGAAGCATCCATCTGAAATAAAATTTGTGCTTGTTGACCCTAAAAAAGTTGAGTTGACACTTTTCAATAAAATCGAACGTCACTTTCTTGCAAAACTTCCTGGTGAAGGTGATGCCATCATTACTGATACACAAAAAGTGGTAAAGACGCTGAACTCGCTTTGTATTGAGATGGATAATCGCTATGAGTTACTCAAAAATGCAGGTTGCAGAAACATCAAAGAATACAACACCAAGTTTATTTCGCGCAGACTAAATCCGGAAAACGGGCATCAATTTCTACCCTATATAATTCTTGTAGTGGATGAGTTTGCAGATCTTATAATGACTGCTGGCCGCGAGGTTGAAACACCAATTGCTCGTCTTGCACAGCTTGCACGTGCAATTGGTATTCACTTGATTATAGCAACACAACGCCCTTCTGTAAATATCATCACGGGAGTAATAAAAGCTAACTTCCCAGCGCGTATTGCATTCCGAGTTACTTCTAAAATTGACTCAAGAACCATTCTTGACAGTGGCGGTGCCGATCAACTTATCGGTCGAGGAGATATGCTCTATTCAACCGGCAATGACCTCATTCGTTTGCAATGTGGATTTGTTGATACCCCAGAGGTTGAAGAAATAACTGACTTCATTGGAAATCAGCAAGGATATACAAGCGCAATGTTACTTCCTGAAGTAATTGATGAAAATACCCTTGAAATGGGTAATATGGACGCCTCAGACCGCGATGAACTATTTGAAGACGCGGCAAGAATTGTTGTTTTGAGTCAACAAGGAAGTGCGTCTTTGCTCCAAAGAAAACTCAAACTCGGTTATAACAGAGCGGGCCGAATTGTTGATCAACTTGAGGCTGCTGGCATCATCGGTCCGTTTGAAGGCAGTAAGGCTCGCAAAGTTTTATTGTCAGATGAAACTTCTTTGGAACAGTTCTTGAGAAGTCAGGGATCAGATAAATTTTGACAAGAATAATTTTATGAAAAAGATTGCAAGTTTTTTTACCATTTGTCTATCACTCTTAGTGATGACCTCAAATGCACAAACATCTAAAGAAGTCCTAGATAAGCTTTCAGCCAAGGCAAAAACTTTCAAAACCATTACATCTGATTTTACTTCTACATTGAATAATCCCAAAGCAGGAGTGAATCAGACAAACACCGGTTCTGTAAAAATAAAAGGCTCCAAATACTATGTAAACATGGGTGACTATCAGATTTTCTGTGATGGAACTACAGTTTGGAATTACAATAAGAGCGATAATTCAGTTACAATTGACAATCTTTCTGATGTAAAAGATGGTGGATTCGATCCTTCAGAGATTTTTACCATTTGGGAAAAAGACTTTAAACATGAAATGAAAAATGCGAATGCATCGGTTGATGGTGTGTCGTGTTATCAAATCATGTTAACGCCTAATGACCCGAAAAATAAATCATATCACACCATTATGCTCAACATCGACAAAACCAAAATGGAAGTGACCAAGGTTGAAGTAAAAACCAGAGAAAACGCAACAATCACTTATAAAATAAAAAACTTTAAAACAACCACTGAAGTTCCCGATGCCGACTTCAATTTTAACAAGTCAAAATTCCCTGGGGTTGAGGTTGTAGATAATCGCATTTAACAAAGATCACATACAAAACTGAAAAATGTCCTGCATGCCACAGGGCATTTTTTATTTTATTCGCGTTGGCATTTGAAGGTCGCAGCGGAATCATACAGCATTCTATTCACCGGTCCATTGGACTCCTTATAAAATGCGATTGGTATTATAAATGCTTCCGTTATAACTTCGCGACACGTCAACATACGGCCCGCTCGCTTGTTTAATATTATATTTTCTAATTGACACTACCGAACCAAGTCACATGAATATAGAAACTCGTTTTGAGACCATATTAAACCACGTCAATGAAGGAATTCTCATCGCAGATAAGGAAGGGAAAATAATTCTCACTAATCCTAGATGTTCGATACTTTTTGGATATGACGAAGGAGAATTGGTTGGTGAATCTGTAGATAAACTTGTGCCGCAAGATCTTGGCGAACGCCATGCTTCGCACAGAGAAACATTTATGAAACATCCTGTCAAAAGGCCGATGGGAAAAAACATGATTTTGTTTGGTGCGAAAAAAAACGGAGATAAAATTCCTGTAGAAATAAGTCTCTCATATTATGAAACTGAAGAGGGATTGTATGTAATTGCCTTTATTATAGATATTGCAGACCGCTTCGAACAGCAAGAGAAAATCAAAAAAATGAATTCTCAGTTGCTCTTTCTTAATGAAAGCTTGGAAAAAAAAGTAAATGAAAGAACAATGGTTCTAAAGGAAGCTTTAACAGGACTTGAGCAATCGAGAGACAATCTGAGTAAAGCACTTGAGAAAGAAAAAGAGCTCAACGAGCTTAAGTCTCGATTTATCACCATGGCCTCCCATGAATTCAGAACACCACTTAGTACCATATTATCTTCTGTCTCACTCATTGGAAAATATCCATTGAGAGAAGATGACGAAAAAAGGCAGAAACATGTTGGCCGGGTTAAAAATGCAGTCAATGGACTGACTGAAATTCTGAATGACTTTCTTTCGCTTGGCCAACTTGAGGAAGGTCGAATTGCAGCCAACCTAGAGACTATGGAAATGAATGAGGCCATCGAAGATATCATAAGTGAGATGCAGCTACAAGCAAAGGAGGGACAGCAATTATTGTTTAATGCTCCTGATAGGTTTATGCTGCAATGCGACAAACAAGTACTCCGAAACGTACTTTATAATATCCTATCCAATGCTATAAAATTTTCGCCACCCGAAAAACCGATAGAAATTTCGCTTGAACGTGAATCCGACGAACTGATTATTACAATAAAAGATCATGGAATTGGGATTCCTGAAGAAGATCAAAAACATTTGTTCGAACGATTTTTTAGGGCTCGCAATGCCCAAAATATACAAGGAACAGGATTGGGGCTAAATATTGTAACCAAATACATGGAATTATTAAAAGGTTATATAACTTGCCA
>Ga0105048_10016815_pt1 | contig 11299 bp, 14 predicted proteins | sample MAT05_FD_78382 | JGI IMG/M metagenome (GOLD analysis project Ga0105048, IMG submission 78382) | Freshwater microbial communities from Lake Fryxell liftoff mats and glacier meltwater in Antarctica - MAT-05 | ecosystem: Environmental > Aquatic > Freshwater > Ice > Liftoff microbial mat | place...
CGGCCTCACCGCACTTCGTGCAGCTCAAGCCCTAGAACACGCGCGAATCCGAAGAAGTCCTTGTCTGTTGTCAGGATAGCCAATCTTCTGCGCAGGCTCACTGCGCACATTAAAAAGTCCGTGTTCGACCCCTGAAGCCCCTTCGCCCGGCACTGGTTGAAACAGGTCGCGGCTTCTTCGTAGTCTGCCTCGTCGAGCGCTTCATCTCCAAAGGCGCGCAGCCGGTCACGTAGCTTCCGGTACTGTTCCGCCCCTCGAACCCCCGACAGGATTTCCTGACGGATCGCTCCGATCATTGCTACCCGCCCTTCCCGGATCAACTCTACAAGCTCCGCAGTCTCGGCACTCCGGTGCGCTGGGGGCCGCCTCAGCGCCAGCGACCACACCGACGTGTCGACCAGTACGTTCACTTGCGTTGCCGTTGTTTCTTGTAGTCGTACTTCGGCTCCAGATCGACTTTACCAAACAGCTCCACGATCTGCTGCTGCTTGCGTCGTTGGATGTACTCGCTCAGGGCCTCCGTGACAGTAGCTCGCTTCGTCTTCTGACCCCCAATCCGTCGAGCCTCCTCCAGTAGTTGGTCGTCGATTGCCAGGTTGGTTGCCATGTGTGAACTTTTACACACTAAACTGTGTGAAACAAGGCCGCGCAACTCACGCTGCGCGCTTTTCGCGCCTCTCTCAGGGCGTTCCGGGACTCAGCGGCAAGACCAGCACATACGAGTGCGGCTCAGGGTTGAACAAGATGGCGTCGTGGCCCAGGCGATCCGCATTGTAGTGCGCGTACCAAGGCAGGGCACGCCAAGCTGGTGTGTCTTTGATGAACTCCGGGACTATCACGTCCAGAGCCACGTAGCGGCCTTCTGTACGCTGCATGAGGCGCGGGCCGTAGCTCCACGCCCGGCTGGCATCGCTCGGGGAGAGGTCGTTGTGAAGTGCGCCCCCGTACGCCAAAATAAGCTTGGACGAGTCCGCGTTGGGAGCGCTCAGCAGCTTATCGACAGTGCGAAGGGTAGTATCGGCGATGAGCTCGAGCATGCGAGCGATATCGGTTTCGCCGGCATCTAGCACCGCTTGAAATTCTGGGCAGGTCGGCAAAAGCGCGTGGGGCTGAATGCCGAGCGCTCTCGCCGCGTGGCCGAGGGTTACGAACTCGTTTTGGTTGTTCTCGGCTTGGTGCTGGGTGACAGGCTTTTGCCGCGCCGCAACAGCAGATTCTCTTTCTTGGCCGCAGCGGCCGCCGCCGAGCAACAGCTCGATCACGATATCTGTAGCTTGGCCCTTGAGTGCCGGCATCAGCTCCTCGGCGAAACGGCGCGTCGAAGAGCGCACGCCGGGGAAACCTTTGGGTGCGTGGGCTTCCCCCAACCCGAGCACGCGGGGTTGTTCGAGCAGCACTCGCTGAAACGCAGCCGGCGCCGAGGCAAACGCTAAACAGCCAAGCTCTCCACAAGCGCGGCCTGGTTCGTTCACGATCGGGGTCGGCGTCGGGGTCGGCGAGCGCGTGGCCGAAGGCGGAGCAACTACTGGTACAACGCGCAGCGACGGTGCCTTGGGTGGAGCCTGCACAGCGCAACCTGCTACGCCCGAAGCGGCAAGCAACCAGAAGCAACCACCCAACTTCAGCGTCCTGCTGCTCTGCCCACTCCGTTTTTCGAACACAACGGATCCTATCTAGGAGGGTTCAAGGTTCCAAGAGCGATAAATTTTTGAGGTAGTTTCGATAGAATCCGCAATCACGGGCAACCACGACCTTCTATGTGTGCCGCGACCGAAAAGGGGTATTGGGGAGCGATGAGATAGTAAGCATGCTGACTATCTTGCAATCGGTTTGCGATCGCTCGTAGCAACTTCTTGCTGCCTTGGAGGCGCGGGGGTGGGGCGGGCGACTCATTGCTAACAGCGGTTGCAGCAGCAGCGTGTGGCGACGTGCCTTTAGGACAGCGTAGCCGATATCAAAACGTAAACCGTTCTCTTCAAGGCTCGTTTCAGCGCTCGTAAGCCTCGATCTCAGCGTCTGCGCACCGAGATCGAAGCCAAGCTCCGAGCGGATCCTACCGACGCAGAATCCAAGCGCGGCGCCAAAAGTTGGGAAGGCGCCCGGCTCCTCGAACCCCTGGCTCGCGAGGTGCGTCCCAACTTCACCGAAGCCCGGCCTTCGCACACCGCCCTCGAGGAAGAGGAGCACTCCCTGGCCCCGGTACGCTTCCTGGGCGCCTGAAGCGGAAGGGAAAAACATGGCGAAGAGCGGCGCCACCGCTAACCTCAGCAACCTCGGCCGCATACCCAGCGCCCTCCGCCGCAATCAGTAGGTGTTGCATTTACGCAGTTAACTTGGCACGCACCAGCGGTGCAACCGACCTCACAGCTTCCGAGGCACTCGACCGTGCAGCTGCCAGCCGCCAAGCATTGCACCGAGCTGTTGTCTCCGACTTGGAGATCGCAGACGGAGCTACCCTCGCATCGTGCCTGGCACTGTTCGCCGCAATGAGCTCTGCAGAGCCCGACCGTCTTGCAATTCACCGAGCAGTCGTTTCGACACGAAACCTCACACTGCTGGCCTTCTTCGCAGCTGTGAACACAACCGTCCCGACAGGTGGCGCCGCACGTTTGGAAGTTTGAACAATGCGGCATGCACTGGTCTCGCAAGTCGCAAAGGTAGAAACATTCGGCGTCCTGGCACTCACACGGTGTGTTAGGTGCGCAGTTGCGCGGAGCCTCGCATGAGGCAGAAGCCAACGTGGCCATCAGGGCGCTGAACAGGATCTTCATTGGGCTCAAGCGCATGCAGGTTCCTAGCGTTCGCAGGCCATTCTTTGTCTTGTGTTCAACCCGTTGACGCCGCGCAGAATCAGACGCGGGTCGTCCTCCCCTCTTAGAAACAGACGACGTCGGGCCTCGGCCTCAACCTGGCTTTCGCCAGAAGGTTGGCTTTCGATAGCCGCCACGGCGCCGACGAGGAGAACTCCAAGGCCGAGAAGTCCCGCCACATTCGCAGCCGTCTGCGATCTTTCCTGCACTGCCGCAGCTGTGCCGATGCCCGTCCCCCCAACGACGAGCCCCACCACACTCCATATCGCCACGCGTTGGTTCGCGTCGTCCACAGGTTTCGTGTAAGCCTCGTGACCGCGCTGAAGCTTGGGTTCCCGCATCTGGAGCCAGAGCTCGTCGAGCCTTTCGGGCTCGTCGCTGCCGGGGACGAACAGGCCATAGCCTTCGAATTCCTTATGAAAATTGGTGGTGCCTGCGAAATTGACAGTTTGTGCTTCAGCCAGGATCCTAGCGGGGGCGAGCTCGTACTTGCGCTTGCATCTCAATGTTGAGTAGAGAGCCATCGTCCGAGCGGGAGCGCACATCGAGACGAATGGCTTTGTCGCCCGTCAGCTCCCCAGGGATTTCAGTATCGAGGAGCTCCAACGAAGCGATAGGCGAGCTTGGCTGAAGCACGGCTTCGAGCATGTCGCGAAGCAACTCCTGATTCGAAATGAATAGAAGCTTGAAGACCAGATCGTTGGTGGGGTTGAGGCGCACGTGACCAACCGTAGGAACGGCCTCAGCGGTTGTCGGTCAGGGAAACCCCTTAGGTGGTGTCGGGCAGCAAGCTGGCCTAGGCTTTCGGCGATGAATCAGTTCGGACTACTGTGTTTGCTCTTGGTGGCTCCAGCCTGCGGTGGAGGTGTTGTCAGCGGTGAAGCAGCGTCAGGTTCTGGCGGTAGTCTAGCTAGCGGCGGCAAAGGAACCGGGGGTGTGAAATCCGGTGGTGCCGGGAACGCTTCATCAGGTGGGCACCGTGCATCGGGTGGAAACCCTTCAGTGGGGGGGAATGCTTCATCGGGTGGAGTTGGCAACACAGGCGGGGCCGGAGCCATTTTCCCAGACAGCGCGCGGTTGCAGCTCTGGCTGAAGTTCGACGAAGCGAGCACCAACGGCGCTGTTACGGATTCTTCGGGGAAAGGCGTGATAGCAACTTACGGGGTTGTGAAACCTTTGGTGGTTAGCACGGTGCCGGCTGCTATAAAGTCCTTCTCTAGTGCCGCCTTGAAATTTGACGGAATTGCTACGGTTGAGATCCCACGGTCAGATGGGTTGAACTGGCCGAACGGTGATGACAGCTACACGATTTCACTTTGGGCCAACCCGACAGTTCGGCCGATGGCTTTCGAATGGAGCGCGATCATCTCCAACAATGCGGGGGGAAATAATTCAGGCAATTGCGGCATTTTTCTCCCTCCCGACGGGCTCTGGAACTTCGCATCCAACGGGCAGGATGTCGCCAGCGGGGGGATCTCCGTAAACGGCGCTGCCGCAAAAATTGGCGTCTGGCAACATGTGGCCATTGTCCAAGATGGTGTCGCGAGTACCAACACGATCTACGTGGACGGTGTCCCGGGCCCTGTCAATGTGCGAGGCTCCTCGCCCTGCAATAGTGACGTGGGCTTCTCGATCGGGTTCAAGGATGGTGACTCCTTCATAGGCATGGTGGATGATGTTCGTATCTACGGGAGTGCGCTCACCGAAGCGCAAGTTAAAGAGCTGTTTGCCGGCAAGGAGACGATCACGCCTTGAGCCCGAGAAGGGCAAGTGCGGGGCGTATCGCCGGTTCGCGACGCCCCCGAGTGTTCGCGGTATTGGTTGTCGCACTGGCTAGCTTCATTCTAGCGTCCAATGCCTCAGCTGCTGCGTTGTCGATCGAGTGGGAGAGTGAATCGGCGTGTGCGCACTCGAATGCTCTGGAGCGCCGACTGACCGAGCTTTTGGGTAGCCAACCGGAAGCCTTGTTGAAGGAAGGGATGGCAACCCAACTGTCCTTCGTGGCGCAAGCTGATTCAGGCATAGGCCTCAGGGTGGCTGTGCTGACGCGCTCGAGTTCCTTTGAACGCAAGCTCTTGGCCGCCAACTGTGAAGAAGCTCTGGAAGCTGCGGCACTGGTGATTGCGCTCGCCATCGATCCGAACGCGGTGGAGCAAACTCGTACGGCCGTTACGCCCGGTGATGCTGCGCCTTCTCACGCGGCGTTCCCGCCGCCCGTTGCAGCGCCTTCCCCCACGCAACTAGCCGCTCCAGTGTCGCCGGTTCCTCTGCCGGTGGTCCAGCCCTTCAACGTGCCGGCTCCGCTCATCGTGAGCCCTTTTCGCGCACCCCAAAATCCCACAGAGAAGGCGCTTAAGCTCACTCGGTTGCTTGAGTTGGGAGCAGTTCTCGATGCCGGCACACTGCCAAATACGTCTGCAGGTTTCACGGGGGCCATTGGGCTGGGTATCGATTCGATACAACTCAAAGTGGGAGCGTTGTGGCTTCCGCCGACAAGTGCTCGCGTGCCGATCCAGGGAGCCCTCGATGTGTCGCTAATGGCTGGTGAATTGCGAGGTTGTTGGGTGAGCAACTCGTTCCGCCTTCAGGGCGTGGCGTGTCTTGGCGGAGAAATTGGCGAGCAACGTGCACGGAGCCAAGGAGTGACGACGACAGGCAACGGCGGGTTTCTCTGGGTGGCAGGGTTAGCAGCCGTTCAGGGGCAGCTGGAGTTAGTTCAAAGCACGCTGTGGCTATGGCTGCGTCCGGAAATGGTGGTTCCGTTTTCGCGGACTGGGTTCAGCGTGGTTGGGAGTGGTAGAGTGCATATTTCTTCAGCGGTCGAGGGCCGTGGTGCGCTTGGCCTCGGGGTGGCCTTCTAACGTTTTTGGACGGAGTTCTAAGGGGGTTTTAGGAGATCGGTTGATTTCTAAACGGATCCGGGCCCGTGCGGACATAAGGTAAGGCGATGCATTTGGCTACGGAGTCTCGATGAGGCGGCGCTGCACCAGGCGGGGCGCCTTTGCATTTAGGGCAACGGATTTCATGGGTCGCGGTCACTCATCAAGGTGGGATTTGAAAGGACATGCCGATGACAATTAAGACGCGAAAACAGGGGTTCCGGGTTGGGCAAGTGCTGCTGATGGCCACGATGGGCAGTGGTGCGTGCGTAGGCCGCACGGACGTTCTGGTAGGAGAGAATCAGGAACCGGCCATCTCTGGCACGGCGAATGCTTCGGGCGGAAGCGAGCAGGTGAGCAGTGGTGGCGCCTTTCCTCAGGTGAACAGTGGTGGCGCGTTTAACCAGGTGAGCAGTGGTGGCGCGTTTAACCAAGTGGGCGGGGGGCAAGGTTCGCCGTTTCCCCCGATTGGAGTTGGAGGGACGGCATCATTGGGCGGGGCAGGGGGTGGCAAGGTGTCTCCGGGCGGAGCAGGGACCGAGATCGATAGAAGCGAGTTGCAGCTCTGGCTGAAGTTAGACGAAGCGAGCACCAACGGTCTGCCTGCAGATTCTTCTGGGAAAGGGGTGATGGCAGACTACGGGCTTACGAAACCTTTGGTGGTCAGCACGGTGCCGCCAGCTCTGAAGTTCTCCACCGCCGCCTTGAAATTCGACGGAGTTGCCACCGTTGAGATCCCACGGTCAGAAGCGTTGACGTGGCCGGAGAGTTCTAACAGCTACACGATTTCGCTTTGGGCCAACGTGCAACAGCTCCAGTATTGGAGCGCGATAATCTCAAATATTCCGGGGCCTAACCCAGGTTTTTGCGGTATTGCCATCGATCCCAATGGGCTGTGGTCCTTCGAATCCAACGGGCAGGATATCCTTAGCATGGGGATCTCCGTGCGCGGTGCTGCCGCAAAAATTGGTACCTGGCAACATGTGGCCATTGTCCAAGATGGTGTCGCGAGTACCAACACGATCTACGTGGATGGTGTCGCGGGTCCGGCCAATGCGCGCGGCTCCACGCCCTGCAATAGTACGGTTGGCTTTTCGATAGGGTCCAAGGATGGGGACAACTTCGTAGGCATGGTCGATGATGTTCGTATCTACGGAAGCGCGCTCACTGAGGCGCAGGTGAAGCAGCTTTTTGCCGGCAAGGAAACGATCACGCCTTAGTTCGTTGCGGTTGCAACGCTCAGCCACGGCGCCTTTACGCTCCTGGAGCCGCCTGGCATAGTCCGGGCCCCATGCATGCCCTCTGGTTCATGCTGACCGCCCTGGCGGTTCTAGCAATCGCCTACCGCTACTATTCCGCGTTCATCGCCGCCAAAGTGCTCGCGCTTTCGCCGACGCGGCTCACACCCGCTCATGCGCTGCGCGATGGGCACAATTTTCACCCCACGAATCGCTGGGTGCTCTTTGGGCATCATTTTGCTGCGATCACGGGAGCAGGGCCGCTGATTGGGCCGGTGTTGGCGGCACAGTTTGGATTTTTGCCGGGGTACACGTGGATCCTGTTTGGCGTTGTGTTTGGCGGAGCCGTTCATGATTTCGTGATCTTGGTTGCTTCGGTGCGTCGCGGCGGGCGCTCGCTGGCGGCTATCGCACGTGAAGAGCTGGGGCCGGTGTTGGGTGCGATCACGGGCGTGTCGATCTTGTTCATCGTGGTGATCGCGCTGGCCGGGCTTGGCAAAGTGGTGGTCGGTGCACTGGCCGAATCCGCCTGGGGCGTGTTCACGATTGGGCTCTCGATTCCGATCGCGCTCGGCATGGGGCTCTACATCTACAAGGTGCGTGGAGGCTCGGTGCGCGGCATCCGGGAGGCCACCGTGGTGGGTGTTTTCTTATTGATGGTGGCGCTCGTTTTCGGGAAAACGATTCAGGATGGGCCGCTCGGAGCGCATCTCAAGCTCTCGCAGGAGACGCTCACGTATTGCATCGCAGCTTACGGCTTTGCGGCGAGTGTGCTGCCGGTGTGGCTGCTTTTGTGCCCACGGGATTACCTCTCCAGCTACCTTAAGATCGGCACGATCGCTCTTTTGATCATCGGGATCGTGTTGGTGAATCCTGTGATTGAGATGCCCATGCTCAACAGCGTCACGGCCAAAGCGGTTCAGGTGGGTGAAGAATCCTTCACGCCGATCGTGAAGGGCCAGCTCTTCCCGTTTGTTTTCATCACTATCGCGTGTGGCGCGATCAGTGGTTTTCATTCGTTGGTGGCGAGCGGCACCACACCCAAGATGATTAACAATGAGCTCGATTGTCGCCCGATTGGATACGGCGCCATGCTGATGGAAGGCTTGGTGGGCGTGACAGCGCTCATAGCCGCTACGGCGCTGCCCCCGAGTGACTATTTTGCGATCAACACGGACCCTCTGATCCCGCTGGTGGCTTCAGAAGGCGGGCACGGATTGGCGCGAGATGCCGCGCAGCTTGCGTCTATCGACGGTGTGCTCTCGCGCGCCGATCGCAAGCATTTGGGGCTCAAGGAAGGTGAATCTGTAGCGGCGTTAACTGGCAAAAGTGTCAAGGCCAGTGAGCTCCTTCACCTTTCCAACCGCACGCTGGCGAAGCTAGATTACAGTGTCGATCCTGCCAATGAGACCGCCACCGAACTAGGCCATAGTGATTTTCTGCGGCTGGGCATCCGCGTCACGGATCTGCCATTTCTAGCACAAGAGAGCCAAGAAGTGATCGCGGCACGCACGGGCGGGGCCGTGTCGCTCGCGGTGGGTATGGCACGGGTGTTTTCCAGCTTGCCGGGCATGAAGCTGATGATCGCGTATTGGTATCACTTCGCGATCATGTTTGAGGCGCTCTTCATTCTCACGACGATCGATACCGGAACGCGCGTCGGACGCTTGCTACTGCAAGAATTTGTAGGGCACATTTGGGAGCCCTTCGGGCGCTCCTCTTGGCTGCCGGGCTCGGTGCTAGCGTCGCTCGCGATTGTGGTGGGCTGGAGCTATTTCATCCTCACCGGGTCGATTTCCACCATCTGGCCCATGTTTGGTATTGCCAATCAGCTGCTTGCGTCCACGGCCTTGGCGGTCGGTACCACCGTGTTGCTGAAGGAAGCCTCCAAGCCGAGCTACGCGTTGATCACTTTCTGCCCCCTCTTGTTCGTGGGCACCACCACCATCATCGCAGGTATCCAGGCGATCTTCACGATGTACCTGCCGCTCATGAGCGTTCCGGCCACGCACACGCTTGGCCTGGTGAATTGCACCGTGACTTCGATCTTGCTGATCGGTGTGGTGGTGATCTTGGTGGGAAGCGCCAAGCGCTGGATAGAGCTTTTACGACTACGCCGGGTGGGTGGGGTGGCGGTGTAGGGGTTCAAATGTCCCCTACACCCTAAAATACCCAGTAACTCCCGCTTGTTACATAGACCCTAGTCCTCGCCGCTATGTACACCATGTTGGCACTTTACGCCGTTATATGCCAACGCACTTTACATGTTTGAACGGCAATTGACGCGACCGAAGGCTCGCGGATGCGTCATTGTTTGCGGCCGAGCTGCGTGCCGTCCCCGTAGGTAGCTGGGTACTCATCGATGAAGTCCAGCGGTTGCCATCGCTGTTAAACGGATCCGGCACGGCACCATCCCGCTCATCTGGGACTCCCGAGCTCCCGAAGAAACCCTGAGGGAACCCTTTGGCCGTAGTCGCGCCCTCCCTCACGGCCATTCCCCCCCAATCCCCTTCGCCACCTCGTGCAAGCGAGCCGAAAGCTCCGCATGAATGCGTCCATTCGACGCCAAGATCCGACCCTGCGTCACATCCAACGCTGAGCCATCCAAATCGCTCACCTTGCCTCCGGCTGCAGTAATAATGGCGGCGCCTCCTGCCACATCCCAGGAAGAAATTCGGCGTTCCCAGCAACCGTCGAGCCAACCAGCGGCCACAAATGCCAGATCGAGCGCAGCTGAGCCTAAGCGGCGCGCGCCACGCGAGCTGGCGTTCAATGCGGCGAACTCGGGGATGTTGTCAGTGGGTTGCGGACGCGTCGAAGAGAAGCCGGTAACCAGTAGAGATTGTTCCACGTTGTCGGCTTGAGATACCGACAGCCTTCGACCATTGCGTGTCGCGCCGAGACCCAGCGCGCCCGAAAAGGTAAAATTCAGGGCAGGTGCGTGCACGACTCCCGCCACCGGCACGCCCGCTTCCACCAGGCCAATCGAGACCGCAAACACTGGTAACCCGTGTGCGAAGTTGATCGTGCCATCCAGCGGATCGACATAGAAAACAGGAGCACCCGGCGCTTGCTCCACGCGCCCGCCTTCTTCGCCCACAATGGCGCACTCCGGGAAGGCTCGACTCAGGCGTTGCAACAGCAGCGCTTCTGAGCGGCGATCGTAGGCTGTTACCAGATCGTGGAGCGCGGCTTTAGATTCGGTTTTTGGCCGACTTTCCCAGCCTTCCAACAGGATCTCACCGGCCTCCTTAGATATCTCAAGTAACACTTCAAGCACGCGATCCAAGGAATTGTGAAGGGCCATGCGGCAGGCTAACATGTGCGTTACTCCACATGCAGCACCGCTCTTTCATCGCCTGGGTTCCAGTGTTCAGCTTGCTCATCGGTTGCGCGGGAGCTGCCTTTGAAGGCTCCGGCAATACTGGCGGGCAAGCAGCAGCGAGTGGTGGTGCTGTGCAGGGCACCGGTGGGCGCACGAGTGGCGGAGCTTCTTCGACAGGAGGCAAGGCCAGCAGCTCGGGTGGGAGCCGTGCGAGCGGAGGTACGACGAGCCTGGGAGGCGCTGGATCGGGAGGCATGCTCGGGAGCGGTGGGAGCAATTCGGGGAGCCATGCTGAATGCCAAACGGCGGCGGACTGTGAGTTGTTTGATGATTGTTGTAGCTGTGCCTCTGTGCCGAAGGGCGCTCTCTCGGCGAGCTGCCTGCTTGCTTGCATCCAGAGCTCTTGTTCAGCCGCACAGATTAACACCGCCGAACTTGCGTGTGTGCAGGGGCGCTGCGTTCTGAATCGCAGCTGTGATGATCGAAAGATTGCTTGCGATGCCGCCTTGGCGCCGGCTTGCCCCGAAGGGCAAGCCCCTGAAGTTGGGGCTACCTGCTACACGGGCCGTTGCCTGGCTGTCACTGAATGTTCGGCGGTGGTTTCGTGTGATGTCTGCGCCCAGGTGAATTTGCGGTGTTCCACGCAGGAAACACAACTCGGCTCCACCTATCACTGTGTGGAAACGCCATCCGCCTGCCAGAATAGTGCTTCGTGCGCGTGCATGAGCGTCTGCCAGGGCGCTTTTCAATGCGCCGAGCCGAGCTCCGCCAGCTTGATGTGCGTTTGTTCGACGTGCTGAGACTCGAAATTGGGCCGAACCAGGCCTATTAGGGTTAACCAAGGTTAACCCTAGGGGATAGGCGTTGGGTGGGACGCGTGATAGCTGTCCCTGCATACCATCATGAATCATTCGCTTCCTATCACGAGCCTCATTCTGCTTAGCGCCACTTGGTCGAGCTTAGCCACTGCCCAGTTTTCCGAAGACCCACTGGGCTATCCGCCAGCACAGTCGGCTCAAACAGCACAGCCGGCACAGCCGGCACAGC
>Ga0105048_10016819_pt1 | contig 11297 bp, 16 predicted proteins | sample MAT05_FD_78382 | JGI IMG/M metagenome (GOLD analysis project Ga0105048, IMG submission 78382) | Freshwater microbial communities from Lake Fryxell liftoff mats and glacier meltwater in Antarctica - MAT-05 | ecosystem: Environmental > Aquatic > Freshwater > Ice > Liftoff microbial mat | place...
GAGCAAGCGCCTCGAGGCGAAACACAAGATTTCGCGCCGTATCGGCCAGAATCTCTGGGGCACTTCGAAGAGCCCGACCAACAAGCGTGAATCCGGCCCCGGCCAGCATGGTGCGCGCCGCAAGAGCAAGATCTCGGACTTCGGCGTGCAGCTGCGCGCCAAACAGACGCTCAAGGGCTATTACGGCAACATCAACGAGCGCCAGTTCCGCAAGATCTTTGCCGAGGCGAACCGTCTGCGCGGTGATACCGGCGAGAACATGATCGGCCTGCTTGAGCGCCGCCTGGATGCAGTGATGTACCGCGCCAAGTTCGCCCAGACCCCGTTTGCTGCGCGTCAGCTCGTCAACCACGGCCACGTCAAGGTCAACGGCCGCCGCCTCAACGTCGCCTCGGCGCTGCTGAAGGATGGCGACATCGTCGAGCTGACGCAGAAGGCCGTGACGATGGTGCCGGTTCTCTCCGCCATCCAGTCGACCGAGCGCGAAGTGCCGGACTATCTGGAAACCGATCACGCCAGGGGCACGGTTAAGCTGGTGCGCACGCCCAAGCTAAGCGACGTGCCGTATCCGGTTCAGATGAACCCGAACCTCATCATCGAGTTCTATTCGCGCTAGGCGCGACTGCAGATCAAAGAGAAACGGCCGCATCGGAAGATGCGGCCGTTTCCGTTTTAGCGCGGGAGCTCAGCCCGGCGGAGGTGGCGGAGACGCCTTGGGCAGGGCATCGCCGATCCACTTGCGGATGCCGCCGTCACCGTCGGAGATGTCATCGATCTCCCAACTATCGCGCAGCTTCTTCAGCGAGAAGATGACCTTGCGGTCCTCGTTGTTGATCTTGAAGCGGGCCTCGACAGTGGCAGTGTCGGGCGTCTCAGCGGTCGTCTTGGTGGCGACGTCGGTCGGTGCCCATTCCTGGGCCATCATGAAGACGTCGCCGTCGATAACGGGCTCGTCGAAATAGTAGATGTTCTTGTAGAGCGCGAGCAGGCCGGCGCTGAAATGCGTCAGAATCAGCGAGTCGGTGACGGCACGCCCATACTCGCCGCTGACGGCCTCGGACTCGAGCTTCGTGTCGTAGAGGCTCTTCACGAAGATATCGGGCGCGACGCCGGCGGGCTCGGGTACTACGTCGGCGTAAGCCGCAGACGCACCGAAAACCAAGGCGCCAACAAGTAGGAGTCGTCTAATCATCAGGTCCCCCAAGGAAAGCTGGCGACCCATTTGCGGCCGCACTAAGGGAACTTTTATAAAGTTTTTTTTGCGCTGCCGCAGCGCGGCGTTACGCCGCTGCCGGTCCGCAGGTCAGATCAGGCTGCGGCTTCGAGCTTGACGCCTTTTTCCTCGAGAAATGCCTTGAGTTCGCCGGTTTCGAACATCTCGCGGATGATGTCGCAGCCGCCGACGAACTCGCCCTTCACATAGAGCTGGGGAATGGTGGGCCATTCCGAGAAGTCCTTGATCCCCTGGCGGATTTCCGCATCGGCGAGGACGTTCACGTCGTGAAACTCGACGCCGACATGGGCGAGTATCTTGGAGACGGTCGCGGAGAAGCCGCATTGCGGGAAGCTGGGGCTGCCCTTCATGAACAGCACGACGTCGTGGCCGTCGATGGTGGACTTGATGGTCTCAAGGGCGGTGCTCATGGGCGTCATCTCCGAAGGAGTCTAGAGCTAGGGACGGCGGCGCGGCCGGTCAAGGCTTGGGCGTGGACGTGGTGAGGGCCAGAGCATGCAATTCACCGCCCATGCGGCCGCCAAGGGCGTCGAAGACCAGCTTGTGCTGGGCGACCCGCGATTTCCCGGCGAAGGCGGCTGAGACGACGTGGGCGGCGTAGTGGTCACCGTCGCCAGCGAGGTCGGTGATGGTGACGGCGGCGTCGGGCAGGGACGTCTTGATGAGGTGTTCGATGTCGGTGGCGTTCATGGGCATGGGGGTGGCTCCTAGAACTCAATATAGGACGGATCGCGCCTCCCCCCTAGTTCGGAGGGCAACTATGGACGCTTTGGCTAGAGTTCACGAACATGTTGCTTCGAAATAATCCGATCCACATAGAACGTTGCATCGTCATGCACGAAAGCCAGATCAGCCAATGCATCCGCCTTCCTTCCCATTCGAGCGCGGTAATAGGCTCGCAGAAGGTAGGCCGTTCCAAGATAGTAGGATGAAGACGCATCGATGCTGCTGTCGATGCTACGCGTAGCGTGAGTTTCGGCTTCCTGAAGCCGTCCATCCTTGGCCAGTTGGATCGAAGCCTCAAAGGAATAGGCAGGCTCCTCCGGCGCCAGTTCGCTTGCGCGCAACGCGTTTGCGACTGCGCCATTTCTGTCCTTCAACCTTGAACAGACGAACGCCTTATCAGCGTGGTGGGATGCATTGTTGGGTTCGGATGCGATCGCCGCATCGATTTGGGCGAGCAATTCAGCGGAACGCCCCTCTTTGATCATTTGAATCTTGAAGTCGGGCGTCGTCATTGGCGGCTCAGTTCAGCGGGGCGTTCATCAGGTTGGGGAAAAAGCCTTCCGAGGCAGCGCGCATGTCGGCGATGTCGAGCCAGACGAGGTCGCCGATGCGGTAGTGGCGGCCGCCGGCGACGCCGAGGCGGAGGGCGGGGACGCCGGCTGCTGCGGCGTCGGCGAGGATTTTCTTCGAGACATCTTCGGGGACGGCGAGAAGATAGCGGGCCTGATCCTCGCCGAAGAGAAAGGCGTGCGGTTCGACGCCTTCGGGGAGGTCGATCTGGCTGCCGACATCGTCGATGGGGTTGGAGGCCATGATCATTTCGGCCAGCGCCACGATGAGGCCGCCGTCGGAGAGATCGTGGACGGTGTCGACCTCGCCGCTTTCAATCCGTGCACGGACGAAATCGCCGTTGCGTTTTTCAGCCGCGAGATCGACCGGCGGCGGGGCGTGGTCCTTCAGGCCATGCACGTCGCGGGCGTAGATGGACTGGCCGAGCCAGCCCTTGGTCTCGCCGATGAGGATGATCTGGTCGCCCCAGCGCTTGAGCGGGATGGAGGCGTGTTTCGTGACGTCTTTCAGCAGGCCGACGCCGCCGATGGCGGGGGTGGGCATGATGCCCTGGCCATTGGTCTCGTTGTAGAGCGAGCAATTGCCGGAGACGACGGGGTAGTTCAGCGCGAGGCCGGCCTCTTTCAGCCCCTGAACCGCGCCGACGAACTGGCCCATGATCTCGGGCTTTTGCGGGTTGGCGAAGTTCATGTTGTCGGTATAGGCGAGCGGCGTGCCGCCGACGGCAGTGATGTTGCGCCAGGTTTCGGCGACGGCCTGCTTGCCGCCCTCGACCGGATCGGCGAGGCAATAGCGCGGCGTGCAGTCGGCGGTGACGGCGAGAGCTTTTTTCGAGCCGTGGACGCGAACGATGGCGGCATCGCCGCCGGGGCCCTGGGCGGTGTCGTTCATCACGGTCGAATCGTACTGCTCCCAGATCCAGCGGCGGGAGGCGAGATCGGCCGAGCCGAGCATGGTCATCAGCGTTGCGCGGTAGTCATCCGGCGCGGGGCAATCGGCGGGCGTGAGCTGAGGCTTTTTCGGCGTCGGAACCCAGGGGCGCTCGTAGCGCGGGGCGTTTTCATCGGCGAGGGCGGAGACGGGGAGGTCGGCCATCACCACGCCTTTGTGCTTCACGACGAGGTGGCGCGTGTCGGTGACGCGGCCGACGATCGCGAAATCGAGCCCCCATTTGTCGACGATCTCTTTCGCCTCGGCCTCGTGGCCGGGCTCGAGGATCATCAGCATGCGCTCCTGGCTTTCGGAGAGCAGCATCTCGTAGGCGGTCATGTTCTCCTCGCGCTGAGGCACATGATCGAGGTCGAGCTCCAGCCCCGCATCGCCCTTTGACGCCATTTCGGCGGAGGAGGAGGTGAGACCGGCAGCGCCCATATCCTGGATCGCGACGATGGCGTCGGAGGCCATGAGCTCAAGGCAGGCCTCGAGCAGCAGCTTCTCCACGAAAGGGTCGCCGACCTGGACGGTGGGGCGCTTCTCATCCGTGTCGTCGTCGAATTCGGCGGAGGCCATGGTGGCGCCGTGGATGCCGTCGCGGCCGGTTTTCGAGCCGACATAGACGACCGGATTGCCGATGCCCGACGCCGCCGAGAGGAAAATCTTGTCCTGCTTGGCGATGCCGACGCACATCGCGTTGACGAGGATGTTGCCGTTGTAGCTGGGGTCGAAGTTCACTTCGCCGCCGACGGTCGGCACGCCCATGCAATTGCCGTAGCCGCCAATGCCGGCGACGACGCCGGAAACGAGGTGCCTCGTTTTCGGGTGGTCGGGCGCGCCGAAGCGGAGCGCGTTGAGCATCGCGACGGGGCGCGCGCCCATCGTGAAGACGTCGCGCATGATGCCGCCGACGCCGGTCGCCGCGCCCTGATAGGGCTCGATGAAGGACGGGTGGTTGTGACTTTCCATCTTGAAGATGCAGGCGTCGCCATCGCCGATGTCGATGACGCCGGCATTCTCGCCCGGGCCGTGGATGACGCAGTCGCCCGTGGTGGGGAGGGTTTTCAGCCAGACGCGGGTCGATTTGTAGGAGCAGTGCTCCGACCACATGACCGAGAAGACGCCGAGTTCGGTGAGGTTGGGCTCGCGGTTCAGCAGGGTCAGGATTTTCGCGTATTCGTCCGGCGAGAGGCCGTGTTCCGCGACAATCTGGGGCGTGATTTCGCTGGCAGTGGCGGTCATGGGCGGGTTCTAGCGGGCCTGAGCGATTCAGGCGAGTCGCGGGTGCAGGCGAAACGAAATTTCACGAGGGCGACACGAAGCATCTTTGAATGTCGGTTTTTGCAGGGGGTGAGGTCTAGGGGTTGTGGCTGGGGGTGAGTGGGGCGCAACGACTCGTTTTCGTGTTTTTGAGTATTTCGGCGTGGTGAGTATTCGTTTGTCGGTTTTTCGGTGGGGTGGCCCTTCAGTTGGATAGATTGCCTGTGTGGGTGCAGGCCTACTTTTCCACGCCGGGTGACGGGGCTCGTTACAGGAATATAAGTCTATAATGGGGTGGGTTTCAAGGCGTGGATCATCCGCCTTCGCGGGCCATGACGGTGGGGCGGCGGGGAGTGACGGGTTCAGGTTATCGGATTCAGGGTGCCGCGATAGCGCACGATGAGGCCGGTGAGGGCGTGGCTGACTTCTACGTAGAAGCCGAATATGCCGTCGCGCTCTTCCTCCCATGCGGTGCTGCCGGGGCCGAGCCAGAGGGGCAGAGGAATGCCGAGCAGGCGCCAGCGGCGGAGGATGAAGTTGAGCCTGCCGTTTTCAGCCACCAGCGCCATGTCGAAGGCGGCCGGACCGAAGCGTTCCGTGACAAGATATTGCGCGCGGCCTGAGCCAGCCTCCTGTGTGCTGGTCATCTGGCGGCTGCCGAATGTGCGGCGCCAGAGTTCCGCGCCATCTGCGCGGCGCTCGAACCGGACGCTGAGCGGGGATTGTGAAGTGGCAGGGGGAAAGCCTGCGAGCCACGCCGCCAGCCGGGCAAGCGGAGTTCGTCCGCGTTCCACCGTCGCAATGCCATCGCCGCCGCTGCCTTCGTGCATCTCGCGGATGACCGGTGGGAGGGTCTGCCATGCATCGCCCAGAAGAGTGAGATAGAGCGGCGTGCCCTGCGGGATGGCGGTGCGGCGGCCGGTGAACAGCGTGCCGCCTTCAAACAGCGCCTCGTAGTCTGCGAGGTCGACATCGGTTGTCGCGGCGCGGGCGCCGGGGCGCGGCGGCCGTCCGGCGGCGATGCGGCGAACAATCGCCTGAACGGCCATGGAAGGGATCAGCGGTCCGTCGCCACTTTCGGCCAGCACATGCCAGCTGCGCCGAACGAGCGTGCCGTCGATATCCGTTCCGGCGATCTCGACGAACATGCCGCCGCGATGTTCGCCCCAGCGGAAAGTATTGATGACCCAGGACATCAGTGGGGCGAGGAACGAAAGCGAAGGCAGAATCCGCAGGCGCACCAGCTAGGCCGCAAAGATGAGCAGGCGGTGCAGGATGGCCGGAACGGGGCCGGCGCCCATCCAGACGGATTGTACGCCGGGATAGAGTTCGGGAAGCGCCCGCAGATCCGGCACATCGACCAGCGAGAAGAGCGTGCTGTGTAAAGGCAGTCGGCCGGGCGGCGCGACGGTGGCTCGGCGGTGGCTGGTGAACGGATAGCCTGCGACGTCCTTGCCATCACGGCGCAGGCGCACAGGACGCCCGGCATAGGAGGCGATGGCCCGGATGACATTGAGGCCCACACCGGCGAAGGGCGAGGGCGCGATGCCGGCCTCGATCATGTCGATGCCCGCGAGCCCTGCGCCCAGTTCGCGAACGACTGCGGCGGTGAGAACGGGGAAGCTGGAGACGCCCGACAGCACCGCGATGCCGGCCGCCTTCGCAGCCTCGTCATAGGCCTTGATACCGGCGACGAATTCAGAGCCGTCGGCGAGATCGAGATAGGGAATAGCGGCGGCGATGCAAGCTTCGACCAGCGCATAGGCGCGCGCGCCGTAGCTCTGGAACGGGCCGCTGGCGTCGACCACCAATGCCGGGGCGAGGCTGGCCAATTGCGGCGCCAGATCGCCGTCGCGGTCGAAGGCGGCCGGTTCAAGGGCAGCGCGCGCGGCCTTGCGGGTGTCGCAGAATGTCGCCGCCTTGGTGCGCGAGCGGCCTGCGACGATGAGCTTGAGATGGGGGTCGGTTTCCAGAAGCTCGACGATGCGGCCGCCAAAGGTGCCGTAGCCGCCGACGATGAGAATGCGCGGGCCGGTCACGTGAGGAAGCGGTCTTTGTCGGCGGGGTCGGGCATCAGGCAGGTGTCGCGTGCGCCGAAGAGGGTGATGCGATTGCGCGCGATGCGGAAATAGAGCCAGTCGGAGATAGGGCGCGGAAGGATTTTTCCGGCGATGGCCATGCTCCATGGAAATCGGAGATGTCGCAGAATCTCGATGGCGGCGTTGGCTCTCTCCCACACCCGGCCATCCTGAATGAGGAGGCTGGTATAGGGCTTCAGCGGGTCGATGCCGTAGTGGCGGGCGAGGGCGCTACCGAGCGGCGACTGGATGGCGATGAGGCGGTAGCGGCGGGCTGTATCGCGTTTGAGAACAAGCTGGGCGAAGCACGAGCACAGCACGCACATGCCATCGAAGACGATGATTGGTTTGTCATCCGGGAATGTCGGAATGGCCGGATCGGTGCGGTAGGTGAAGCGCGCCTGTGTCGTCATCTGCCGTCGCACCGGGATGCCGTGACGCCGTGTGATGCCGGATCGGTACGTGCGGCGAGGCACAGAAGCACCGCGAACGCAGCGGCGATCCAGAGAGCTGCCGCGCCGAGGAGGCTGAAGGCGGATGCGCCTGCGAGCGCGCCTGCGACCAAGCCGGCCCATAGGAGCGCATAGGCGAAAAAGCCCTCGCCTGATCCGCCGCGCAGGACGGAGGCCAGGCGCTGGCCCATCTTGACCAGCGCGCCTGTCATATAGGTCACGGCGACGCGCGTCTCGCCGCCTTCCTCGAAAGTTGCGTTGGTCGCGCCCATCGCGAAGGCCATGAGGCCGGCGGCAATGGCCGAAGCGGCGAGCGTGTCGAGCAACGCAGCTAAAGCGAGGATGATCGCGACGAAAAAGAGGACGGCCGATCTGCGGCGATGGGCAGTGGCGTGGCCGACCAGCGAACCGGCCGCTGCGCCGATGACGAAGGCGACAATCAGTCCGAAGGCGGTGAGCGCGTAGTTGAGATCGTGCGTCAGCCCGACGCCGAGTCGGGTCGAGTTGCCGCTCATGAAGGAGACGAAGAAGCCGCTGAGCTGGACGAACCCGATGCCGTCGACGAACCCCGCCAAAACGGCCAGCGCGATGGCGATGACCTGCGCGTGGCGGTCGAGGCGGGTCATCCGATCCTAACGCGTGGCGTCGGCCACGCCTTTGAACAAGCGGCGCTCGCCGGTGCTGCGGGCGACCTGGGCGATCTGGGCGATGATCTCACTCATCGGTGGCTTGTACCTGCGGCGGGCGATTCTTACGAATCGCCCTTTGATCGCCGGGGACATTTCACAATGGCGTTTTTGCATTTCCGAGCGCCTGCCAAGGCCTGCACTATTTTGTTGCGGTCTCGCCGATCTGGATGGCCCGCAATCTCGTAAGGACGGCCGAGGTTCAATGGGGCGCAGAGTCATGACAGCAGGCGGCACGAGTTTACGTCGCGACATTTCGCAGATCATCGCGTGGAGCATTTTCCTTCCCGCTCTGGCCTTCTGGCCCTTCCTTTCAGCGTTCCCGGCATTCGCGTTGCTGGATGGGGCCGGGAGCAATTTAGCCGCCGCCATCCAGGGCATGTTGTTTGTCACCGGATTCTGGGCAGTGGCGGGAATGGCCTTGGTGCTGTGGCTGCTTTTGTCAGATGCGGCAAAGGCTCGCTATTTCGCCAACCGGTCGGAAAAGAGCCTTTTGATTGGCGGTTATGCGGCGCTCTGGACCGCACTCTACATCATTGCGGCGTTCGCCGGTCGATAGCAGCTAGGGCGAGCTAACTTTCTTGGTCGGCTTGCTTAGCGCGCTGCGTTTAGCAGGCTTTCAAAGAAACGTCGTCCGTCGGTGTTGCCGGCGATGGGGTCGACGTTGCGTTCGGGGTGGGGCATGAGGCCCAGCACCGTGCCAGTGTCGTTGACGATGCCGGCGATGTCGGCAATCGAGCCGTTGGGATTGTCCTGATAGCGGAAGACGATGCGGCCTTCGCCTTCGAGGGTTTTGAGCGTTTCGCCGTCGGCGAAGTAATTGCCTTCACCATTTGCGACCTGGAAGTGGACGATCTCGCCCGCCTCATACTTGTTGGTGAAGATCGACTGGCTGGTTTCGATCTTGATGGGCGTCGGCTTGTTGACGAATTTGAGGCCGGCATTGCGCAGGAACCCGCCGGGCAGCAGGCCGCATTCGGCGAGGATCTGGAAGCCGTTGCAGATGCCGGCGACGGGCGTGCCGGATTTCGCGCGCTCGACCACCGTCTTCATGATCGGCGACTGGGCGGCCATGGCGCCGCAGCGCAGATAGTCGCCATAGGAGAAGCCGCCGGGGAGGACGATGAGGTCGATATCGGCGGGGACATCGGCGTCGCCGTGCCAGAGCATCGCAGTTTTTTTGCCGGTGACGAATTCCAGTGCGGTCGCGGCATCGCGGTCGCAATTGGAGGCGGGGAAGACGACGATTGCGGCTTTCATCGGTGGTGTGCTCGGGTGGAGTCGCGGCGCTTCTAGCTTGAAATATGGCTGCTGCGAAGGTGCGTCCTTCGCCAGACCTGCGTTCGTGGCTGGCCCCCTTCCGGCCGTTGGCCACCTCCCCCGACGGGGGAAGGCCTTGATTCTGAAACAGCCGGAGGGGTGTTTGGCGCGATCGCCGGCTGCACCCAACGCGGACCAGCGGCCGACGAACTCAGGACTTCACGCGCCAGGGCGGGTTCAGGCGGTTTTCGCCAGCGTGATAGAGGCAGATGACGTTCCCGTCTGTGTCGCGGAGGCGGGCTTCGCGCCAGAGCCAGGTTTCGTCTATGGGGTCCTGGAAGAAAACGAAGCCCGCGGCTTTCAGGCGGGCGACATCGGCGTCGAGTGTGTCGCTTTCCAGATAGATCACGGCGGTCTCGCCTGACGGCATGGCGTCGACCAGGTGGAGCGATAAGGTTGTGCCGTCTTCCGGAGCCTGAAACCGCATGTAATGCGGGGGGCTGTCGACCAGCAACGTGAAACCGAGGCGGACGTAGAAGTCGCGGCCTCTTGTCACGTCGGTTGACGGAAGGGTGATCTGGTTGAGGCGCATGGAAACCCTCTAGAGTGGGGTATAGACAAGAAAATCCGGAGAGAGATCAAGCGATGACGATTTCACTTTTCGATGTGAGCGTTCTGGCGTTTCGTCAGGAGGTCAATGCGATCGCCGGCGTGCTGGCCAAAGGGCGGGCGCATTTCGAGGCCGCCGGGATAAGTCCCGACGACATCGTCGCGGCACGAGTCATCGAGGACATGCTGCCGTTCCGGTTCCAGATTCACTCTGTGTTCAATCACTCGATCGGTGCGATCGAGGGTTGCAAGGCCGGGGAATTCAAGCCGCCGTCTTCGCAGGGCCAGGAGACCTATGCCGCGCTGGAGGCCGAAATTGCGAGTGCCGTGGCGGCGCTGGCTGCCTGCACGCCGGACGAGGTGAACGCGCTGGAGGGCAAGGACGTGGTGTTCAATCTGGGCAAGACCCAGATGCTGTTCACAGCCGAGAACTTCCTGATGTCGTTCTCGTTGCCCAATCTCTATTTCCACGCGGCTACGACGTATAACATACTGCGCGCCAAGGGTGTGAAGCTGGGCAAGCGCGACTATCTGGGCATGCCGCGCCTCAAGATGTGAGGCTTACTCCGGCTGAGGGGGTGGAGGGCCGACGGGACGGCCCTCCTTCATGTCCTCGATCGCGGACTTGGTGAGGTCGCGATAGGTCTCCATCCACGCCTTGAATTTCTCGATGTCGGCGAAGCCGCAGCCGGAGACGTAGCCGGCCCATGTGCGGAAGCCGTCTTTCTCCAGCACCAGATGCAGCACGGCAGGATGGGCGGGGTTGTTGGGCAGGGTGAAGATGTCGAGGACGGAGTTGGACGACGACCAGTTCCATTCGGCGTCGAGCGTCATCTCGGGGACAACGCCGGGCTGAGAGAGCGCCGCCGCGTGGATGGCGTCGAAGCCTGGTGAGCAGTCGAGCGCGCCGGGGGTCGCCCCCGCCGGTGCGGCCAGCATCAGGGCAGCAAGGGCTGAGGCAGCAACGCGGCGCATGAGCCTATCCGATTTCGACGGCGTAGTTTTCGATGACGGTATTGGCGAGGAGCTTCTGGCACATCGCCTCGACGCGGGCGCGGGCGGCAGCGGGATCCTCGCCCTTGAGGTCGAGCTCGATGAACTTGCCCTGACGGGCGTCGGCCACTTCATCGAAGCCGAGCCCGGTGAGGGCGCCGGCGATGGCCTTGCCCTGAGGGTCGAGGACTCCCTTTTTCAGGGTGATATGGACGCGCGCCTTCACAGCGTCGGCACCACAACCGGGCCTTTGGCGTTGCCGCTTTCAGGCAGGATGCCGAGGCGACGGGCGACTTCGCTGTAAGCTTCGGTGACGCCGCCCATATCGCGGCGGAAGCGATCCTTGTCCATCTTGTCGTTGGTGACGACGTCCCACAGGCGGCATGAGTCCGGCGAAATTTCGTCGGCGAGGACAATGCGCGCCATATCGCCTTCATACAGGCGGCCGAATTCGAGCTTGAAGTCGATCAGCTTGATGCCCGCGCCGAGGAAGAGA